>JACCEE011181031.1_pt1 | contig 15697 bp, 14 predicted proteins | sample 7449931 | NCBI WGS metagenome assembly JACCEE01 (sample SAMN15323457, study PRJNA562643) | freshwater metagenome | isolation source: river surface water | place: USA:Blue River Watershed | collected 2017-08-19 | reverse complement strand
TTTTCCGAGTAACTCAAGATTTAAAACAACCCAACGGGATTATCGGAACGCCAGATGGGAAGCACCTGTTTGTAGCGGATATTGGGGCATCAAAAACATGGAAATATGATATTCAGGCCGATGGATACTTAACCAACAAAACTTTGTTTTGCGAGATGGGATCTGATGGGATGACGATCGACAACAAAGGAAATGTGTACTTAACGGGCAAGGGAGTAACAGTTTTCGATCGAAATGGAGAGCAAATTGCCCATATTCCGGTTCCTGAAGGCTGGACTGCTAATGTCACCTTTGGTACTCTTGAACGCAACGTGTTGTTTATTACCGCATCAGATGCCGTCTATACGCTGAAAATGAAAAGTAGAGGGGTTTGGTAAAAAGTTAAGTGAACCTTATGTCCATGTGCTTTTAAACTTCCCTTTAAAAAGTTTAATTTGAAAACAAAAGAATGCCCCTCCTGCGCTATGGAAGTCGATAATTCGCTTTCCATTTGCCCTATCTGCCAATTTGAATTTCCAAAACGTGCGCCTTGGATTACAGGAATGGCTATCTTTTTACTTTTAGTTTGGTTACTTTCCTACCTCCTTTAATTCCAGCCCCATGAAAAAACGTTCCTTTTTAAAATATTTTGCCGCCCTAGGCCTTGGAGGATCCTTGCTTCCCTCTGAACTAAAAGCCTTTGATTTCGATGCCTTAGATTGGTCAAGTGAAGATATTTGGGATCAACTGCGAGCGGGTTACCGGCTCAAACCCGATTACATCAACTTCGAGAATGGCTACTATTGCTTCCTTCCGCAGGAACTCCTTGAAAAATACATTACCCATATTCGAGAGATCAACTACCAAGCTTCCCATTACATGCGTGGGGTGCAATTTGAAAATAAAGCTAAATCTGCCGCAGCACTAGCCACTTTGGTTGGTGCTTCACCCGAAGAGGTGGTCCTAACTCGAAATACCACCGAGTCCTTGGACTTAATTATTTCTGGCTACCCCTGGAAGGCTGGTGATGAGGCGGTCTTTGCCAACCAGGACTATGGGACCATGCAAACCATGTTTGAGTTGGCATCCAAACGCTGGGGAATCAAAACTGTGAAAGTGGACATTCCCATGCATCCCAAATCGGATGAAGAGGTAGTAGAAGTCTACAGAAAGGCAATCACGCCAAAGACCAAGCTGCTGATGGTGCCCCATATCGTCAATATCACGGGTCATATCCTACCCGTTCGGAAAATTGCCGACATGGCGCATGCCCAAGGTGTAGAAATCATGTTGGACGGTGCACATGCAGTAGGTCATTTTACCTTTAGCATGAAAGATCTGGATTGTGATTATTATGGATCTAGTTTGCACAAGTGGCTAAGTGTTCCCCTAGGAGCCGGCTTGCTTTACGTGAAAAAAGATAAGATTTCTAAAATTCAACCACTTCTGGCACCAGGTAACTTGAATTTGACCAGCATTGCCTACCTGAACCACATTGGCACCCATCCAGTAGCTACAGATTTGACTGTCTTGGACTCCATTGCTTTTCAAGAGAAAATAGGTTCCAAACGAAAAGAAGATCGACTTCGGTTTATCCAAAAGTATTGGTCAGATCAAGTACGAAATGTGCCTGGCATCCGTGTAAATACGCCAGAGGATCCTGCTCGATGCTGCGGTATCGGAAATGTTTGGGTAGAAAAGTACAGTCCCACAGATATGGGGAAAATACTGATGGACAAATACAAGATATTTACTGCTCCTATCGATGGAGCTGGAGTTCAAGGGGTACGTGTTAGTCCAAACATTTACACCAGCACTGCGGACTGCGATGTGCTGGTAGCAGCCTTGAAAGAAATGGCTCATTAAATTTCAGAAAAATCAAAAAAGGGGGCTAAGACCGAGTGGATTAGCTCCCTTTTTTTATGAATTGCTAAAAAAAATAGGGATTTGTCTAAATTTTTGAAATAAACACTTGCAATTCATTGCAGGAGATACAACATTTGCACCCTCAAATTATGGAAAATCAAACGCGCATCGCATCTTTTCTACTGTTGTCTTCAACAAAGGCAGGATGTAGTTTGGTGTCCTCTACTTTTTTGGCTGCACGCTTGAGGCAGTCCCTTAGGGTTTAACCCTAGATTAATTATGCATTCCTATGTGGAAAGCACCACAAGCACACCCCTATCCTATATCCATCAATTTACTTGCAGCATACCCAACAGGAATGCAATTAAAAAAACTAAGCAATGGAAGAACCAACTTTCCTTATTCAAGTAGCCGACAGCACACATAAAGCTTATGCCAACCAAATCGCAGCAGAGATGGAAGACTCTGCTAAGGCGAGAGGTACGGGCATTGCAAAAAGAAGTCCAGCTTACTTGGAAGCTAAAATGGATGAAGGCAAAGCCGTCATTGCATTGACTAGTGAAGGAAACTGGGCTGGATTCTGCTATATTGAAGCTTGGGGACACGGCAAGTTTGTAGCCAATTCTGGCCTAATCGTAGCTCCTCAATACCGACAGTATGGTTTGGCAAGAAAAATAAAGCAGGAGGTATTCAAATTGAGCCAAGTGAAGTTTCCAGAATCCAAAATCTTTGGATTAACTACAGGTGCTGCGGTGATGAAAATCAATTCAGAACTAGGCTATGTGCCTGTTTCCTATGCTGCATTGACCGATGACGAAGAGTTTTGGAAAGGATGTCAAAGCTGTGTCAATTTTGAAATTCTGATGTCAAAAAAGAGACAAAATTGCTTGTGTACAGCTATGCTCTATGATCCGAATTCAAAGAAGTAATAACCAAAACTCTCCAGCTTTCAATACCTTATTAAATCATACTTACCAGTTGACCCTATGAAAAAAGTAGTTTTAGCCTATAGCGGTGGATTAGATACCACTTTTTGTGCACTTCATCTTTCCAAGGATTTGGGACATGAAGTTCATGCCGTACTGGTCAACACGGGTGGATTCTCTGCTCAAGAATTGCATGACATAGAGCAGCGCGCACATGCTTTGGGCGTCGCCTCATTTCGGATTTTAGATGTGGTCCAGGAGTATTACGAGCAAGTGATCCGCTACTTGGTTTATGGAAATGTGCTCAAAAATGATACCTATCCTCTATCAGTTTCTGCAGAGCGGATTGTACAAGCTAAATCCATAGCAGAATATGCCATTTCAATTGGTGCACAAGCGGTAGCACATGGCTCCACAGGTGCCGGCAATGATCAAGTTCGATTTGACATGATTTTTCAAATCCTTGCTCCCGAAGTTGAAATCATTACTCCTATTCGTGACCTCAAGCTTAGCCGACAGGAGGAAATTGACTACCTCAAAAAGCATGGGGTATCCATGAATTTTGAGAAAGCAGCCTATTCGGTAAACAAAGGAATTTGGGGAACCTCTGTAGGGGGAAAAGAAACACTTACCTCTTCGGATTTCCTTCCAGAATCAGCCTGGCCTACTCCTGTGACTGAAAATGAGCCAAAAGAAGTAAAGTTGACTTTCGTTCAAGGTCAGATCAAAGGGATTGATGGAGTATCCTATTCCAGTTCAGTCGATGCTATTTTGAAACTGCAATCTTTAGCGGCACCATACGGCATCGGAAGAGATATACATGTAGGTGACACCATCATTGGAATCAAAGGTCGTGTAGGTTTTGAAGCAGCTGCTCCATTAATTATAATCAAAGCGCATCAATTGATCGAAAAACATACCTTAACCAAGTGGCAGATGTATTGGAAAAAGCAGATAGCCGAGTTTTATGGTAATCATCTCCACGAGGGACATTTCTTGGATCCAGTGATGCGTAATTTTGAAACTTTCCTTGAAAGCACGCAGGAACAGGTTTCGGGAGAGGTACGTGTTTTAATGCAACCTTATCGGTTTACTTTACTAGGTATTTCATCGGACCATGACCTCATGTCAGCCAAATTCGGTTCCTATGGTGAAATGAATAAAGGCTACACTGGAGAGGACGTAAAAGGCTTTACGCGAATTTTGGGAAACCAAACCGCCATCTTCCACAAGGTGAAAAACTCAAATGAATAAGTTAAAAACAGCCGTCATCGGGGCCGCTGGCTACACTGGAGCCGAACTTGTTCGACTTCTTGTCCATCATCCTGCCTGCGAACTAGTTTGCCTTCATTCTTCGAGCCAAAAAGGCAAACGAGTGGATGAAGTGCATGGGGATTTATTGGGTGATTGTGACCTCCGATTTACAGATATAGTACCAAATTCTGGTTTGGATGCTGTTTTTTTATGTCTTCCTCATGGAGAGGCAGCATCTTTCCTTGAAAGTCATTCCTTTTCAGAATCTACGGTTTTGATCGACTTATCAACTGATTTCCGAGACGAATCTGCAGGTTTTGTGTATGGCCTACCTGAAGTTAATGCCAAAAAGTTGCGCACGGCAAAAAGAATCGCCAACCCAGGTTGCTTCGCTACTGGCATCCAATTGGCATTGGCTCCCGCAATTAAGCAAGGTTGGGTTCAATCCCCAGTCCATGTTACCGGCATTACCGGTTCTACAGGTGCTGGAAAAAGCCTTTCTGCTACCTCTCATTTCAGCTATAGAACAGGAAATGTATCGGTATACAAGCTTTTTACCCACCAACATCTGAAAGAAATCAATCAAACTTTCCAACAGCTGAATCCGGCAATTCAGCCTGATATCCTATTTGTTCCTTATCGTGGTAATTTCACAAGAGGGATCTGGATTACAGCTTATTTCCCTTTCACTGGAACAAAAGAAGAAGCTTTGAAAAGCTATCAAGAGTTTTATGCCGGATCTGCGTTCACACACATTTCAAGTCAGGAACTCGATTTAAAGCAGGTCGTCAACACCAACAAATGCATTCTTCATCTTCAAGTTGAAAAAGGACAGTTGGTGGTGTATGCAGCCATAGACAACCTACTTAAAGGTGCATCTGGACAGGCTGTTCAAAACTTTAACTTAGCCTTTGGCTTGGATGAGAAAATGGGTTTGAACTTAAAATCTAGCGCATTCTAACTTATCCGAAATCCAAAAATCACTCATTTAGATCCCAGCTGATGAATTTATTCGACGTCTATCCCCTGATTCCAGTGACCCTTGTGAAAGCCGATGGATGCCGCTTGTGGGACGAGCAGGGACAGGAATACTTGGATTTGTATGGAGGACATGCCGTCATCTCCATTGGGCATAGTCATCCGCACTACGTTAATCGCATCAGCGAGCAGGTCAAGCAGTTGGGGTTTTATTCCAATTCCATTCAAATTCCATTGCAACAGGAGTTGGCAGATCAATTGGCAAAACTATCTTGCTTGCATAGTTATCAGCTTTTTCTAGTCAATTCTGGTGCTGAGGCCAATGAGAATGCCTTAAAAATGGCCTCATTTGTGACCAAGAAACCGGGATTTATTGCATTCTCAGGGTCCTTTCATGGCCGTACTTCTGCAGCAGTAGCCTTAACGGACAATCCCAAATTGGTGGCTCCCTGCAATGCTCGTGAGGATTTCCATATTCTTCCTTTTGGTGACCTCGATGCGGTTGAAAAAGTCCTTTCTTCCAATGCCATTGCAGGTATTATCGTGGAGGGAATCCAAGGTGTGGGAGGAATTCAAGTACCAAGTCCGGATTTTTTGATAGGGCTATCTCGATTAGCTAAAAAATACGAGGCAAAACTTATCCTAGACGAGGTACAATCTGGCTATGGTCGAACAGGTAGATTTTTTGCACACCAATGGGTAGATGGACTTTATCCTGATCTGATCACCATCGCCAAAGGAATGGGTAATGGATTTCCAATTGGTGGACTATTGCTTTCAGAATCGTTTAAAGCAAGCTATGGACTACTAGGAACCACTTTTGGAGGCAACCACCTGGCATGTGTTGCAGGTCTTGCTGTCCTTGAAGTAATTGAGGCAGAAAGATTACAACAGAAGGCGTTGGAATTAGGAGAGCGTATGATGGCCGAACTCCGAACTATACCTGGAGTGATGGCAGTACGAGGAAAAGGCTTGATGATCGGATTGGACCTCAACCAAGATGCAGGACCCATCCGTTCCCTTTTGGTGTCCAAATACAAGATATTTACTGGATCGGCAGCAGGAAAGGAAACGATGCGTTTACTCCCTCCTTTGACCATAGAATGGAATCAACTACATTCGTTTGTAGTCGCATTAAAGGAAATTTTAAGTAGTGAAACCCATTAAATTTTTCCTACTATGAATCATTTTACCCAATTTGAATCCAAAGAACTAGGGCAAGAATTATTGGAACTTGCAGCTACTTACAAAGCAAATCCTCAACTTCACGCGAGCAAAGGTGAAGGAAAAAGGATAGGCTGTATTTTTTTGAATCCCTCACTTCGTACGCGTGTATCTACCCAGATTGCAGCTCAGCAACTTGGGATGGAAGCCATTGTACTCAATATGGATAAGGAAGGATGGGCACTTGAAATGCAGGAAGGTGCTATCATGAATAAGGGTACTGTGGAGCATATAAAAGATGCTGCAGGGGTATTGGGTTCCTATTTTGATGTTTTGGCCCTCCGTGCCTTTCCTTCATTAACGCAAAAAGAGGAAGATGTCACTGACTTCGTTCTTCATCAATTTATCAAGTACAGCGGAATACCTGTAGTCAGTTTGGAATCTGCAATCCGTCACCCACTTCAAAGTTTGGCTGACCAACTCACCATCCAAGAATTGACCAAAAGCAAAAAAAGACCCAAAGTAGTCCTCACCTGGGCTCCACATATCAAGGCCATCCCGCATGCTGTAGCCAATAGCTTTGCCGAATGGACCTTGGGAATGGGGCATGATCTGACTATCTGCCATCCTGAGGGATATGAATTGGATCCTGAATTTACACAAGGAGCTACAATAACCAATGATCAAAGTGAAGCACTACAAAGTGCTGATTTTGTGTATGTTAAAAATTGGTCAGCCTTTAACGAATACGGAAAAATTTTGTGTACTGATGAGCGATGGATGCTCACTGAAGCACATTTGAGAAATTCCCCAGAAGCCAAAATCATGCACTGCTTGCCAGTCCGCAGAAATGTAGAGCTCTCCGATGAGATATTGGATGGTCCTCGCTCCTTGGTGCAGCAGCAGGCCTACAATCGAATCTTTGCAGCGCAGGCGGTTCTTAGTAAACTTCTTGGTTAATTTTTTATAATTTGAGAAATCTATGAAAATCTCTATCATCAAAATCGGAGGAAATGTAATTGACTATCCAGAGAAGCTGGATGAGTTTTTGAGCATTTTTGCCAAGGTTCCAGGACACAAAATCTTGGTTCATGGGGGTGGTGTGATGGCTTCTCGATTTGGTGAAAGTATGGGTATCATGCCCGAAATGGTTGATGGGCGTCGCATCACAGACAAGGACACTTTGGAAATTGTAACCATGGTTTATGCGGGCTTGATCAACAAAACCGTGGTAGTCAAGCTTCAAGCATTGAAAGTAAATGCATTGGGTCTAACTGGAGCAGATGGAAACCTCATTCGATCCATCAAGCGACCAGTTAAAGACATCGATTATGGATTTGTAGGTGATATTCAAGAAATCAATACCGAGCTCATCCATCAATTATTACAGATAGGCCTCCTTCCAGTCATCAACGCGATTACCCATGACCAAAAAGGACAGCTACTCAATACGAATGCAGATTCTATAGCATCTGCTCTTGCCACAGGATTGGCTCTTGAGCACCATGTGGATTTGTATTTTTGCTTCAATAAAGCAGGTGTATTGGTAGACGAAAAAAATGAACAATCCATTATTCCTTTGATTAATGAGGACATTTTTAAAGAGCTTCGGAAGGAAAATTTGATTCATTCAGGTATGATTCCAAAGTTGGACAATGCCTTTGAAGCCTTAAAACAGGGGGTACAGCGGGTTTGGATAGGTAAAGCGGAAAACTTGCTTATGGCTATAAAAGGTAAAAAAGCAGGAACCATTATCGAACGACAACGATACGATTTGTATTGATGGAAGCGCTCAAATCCGAAGCTGTAACGCTTCTCAAGCAGCTAATCTCTATTTCATCCTATTCCAAGGAGGAAGAGGGAACTGCTGAAGTAATCCAACAATTTTTAGCAAGTAAAGGAGCAAGTCCTCACCGTCAGGGTAACAATGTATGGGCCTTTGCCTCTCCTTTTCAGCCAGCACTTCCTACCCTATGGCTGAATTCTCACCACGATACGGTGAAGCCAAATACGGGATATACACAGGATCCATTCTCTCCTATAGAAAAAGAAGGAAAGCTTTTCGGATTGGGCTCCAATGATGCTGGAGGTCCATTGGTTGCGATGATTGCTGCGTTCTGTTACTTTATTGGAAAAGATTTACCCTTCAATTTGCTACTTGTAGCCTCGGCAGAAGAGGAAATATCCGGAACCAATGGAATCAGTAGTCTACTCGATATTCTTCCCCCAGCTGAACTCGTTTTGGTGGGAGAACCTACTCAGTTTCGATTGGCGATTGCAGAAAAAGGATTGCTAGTTATTGATGGTTCTGTAACCGGTAGGGCTGGACATGCTGCACGGGAAGAAGGAATCAATGCAATTTATTTGGCATTAGCTGATTTAGAAAAAGTCAAAAACTTCAATTTTGATAAAATATCCCCTTTTCTCGGTCCTACCAAAGTGTCCTGCACAGTGATCCATGCTGGCGATCAACACAATATGGTGCCCGAACTTTGTCGGTACGTGTTGGATGTGCGTGTCAATGAATTGTACACACATGAGGAGGTTTTGGAAGAATTGAAAGCTGTACTGGTTGCGGATTTGGTTCCACGGTCCATGCGTTTGCGATCCTCTTGTTTGCCAGAAGGGCATGTCTTGCATGCCGTAGGAAAAAGTTTGGGTATCGAATCTTTTGGAAGCCCTACTCTATCCGATCAAGCCTTGATACCCTATCCTTCGGCAAAAATTGGGCCTGGGGATTCAGCACGATCACATACAGCTGATGAGTTTATTTACATTCACGAAATTCAAGATGGCATTGCTAGATACATTTCTATTTTAGAAATGTATGCTAGTCATTCTCTAGATTCCTAACTTACGCTATGAAACTTTGGCAAAAAGCTACTGCAAGCAAACTAGAAGTAGAACAATTTACCGTAGGTAGAGATCCTGAATTTGACATCCTTTTGGCTCCCTATGACGTGCTAGGTTCTATGGCCCACGCCACCATGCTGGCGAGTATTGGGTTAGTGACAAAGGAAGAGAATGCCTTACTTCAACAAGGGCTAAAAGAGATTTATGTAGAGATCGAGCAGGGAAAATTTATCATTGAACCCGGAGTCGAAGATGTTCATTCTCAAGTAGAACTGCTCCTAACTAAGCGCTATGGGAATGTTGGTAAAAAACTTCACAGTGGAAGAAGCCGAAATGATCAGGTTTTGGTGGATTTAAAGCTGTTTTATCGGGATGCCATTCGGGAGTTAGTTGATGAGGCGAGTACCTTGGCAGAGCAACTTATTGAGTTGGCAGAGACCCACAAGCAGGAATTGATGCCCGGCTATACGCATACTCAATTGGCCATGCCTTCCTCCTTTGGATTGTGGTTTGGTTCATTTGCAGAAAGTTTAAGTGAGGATTTGGCTTTACTTCAAGTTGCTTTTGAATTGAGCAACAAAAACCCTTTGGGATCAGCTGCCGGTTATGGGTCAAGCTTCCCACTAAATCGCACGATGACTACCCAGTTGTTGGGATTTGGAGACTTGCATCACAATGTGATCAATGCCCAAAATAGCAGAGGAAAAACGGAGCGAACCCTTGCTTTTGCACTTGCAGGCATGGCTGGGACACTAAATAAGTTGGCTGCAGACGTTTGCCTATTTTGCAATCAGCATTTTGCCTTTATCTCATTCCCAGATGACCTTACAACGGGTAGCAGCATCATGCCACACAAAAAGAATCCTGATGTATTTGAATTGATTCGGGCCAAAACAAATCAAATTCAAGGCCTTCCATCCACCATTGGTTTACTTTTAAGTAACCTAACGACAGGCTACCATCGAGATATGCAGCTGCTTAAGGAAGAGATTTTTCCTTCGTTCAGCACACTACAATCTTGCCTTCAAATGAGCAAGTTTATGTTACAGTCCATCCAGGTACGAAAAAATATCTTGGACGATCCTTTTTACGTACATCTATTTTCAGTGGAAGTGGTCAATGAATTGGTGCTTCAAGGAATTCCTTTTCGAGATGCTTACAAGCAAGTAGGTAAAGATATTGAATCCAATCGCTTTGAACCCAACCAAAAGAAGGTAGTTCATACGCATGAGGGAAGTATCGGAAACTTATGTCTCCCAGAGATTCAATCCAAGTTAGACCAAGCCCGTTCTAAATTTGATTTTCAAAAAATGGATCAGGCTGTTGCATCGCTTTTAAACTTTACAATCTAATTTCTAAATCCAAACTGTTTTGCATAAATTGAGTTTAACTAGTACAGAATAAAAATTTATAGTAAGTAATTCTTTCAGATAAACTTTTTATGGAAAATAAGATTGGTAACCACCTCTCTAGTGATTTTAGGTCCAGTTTAGTTGTTTTTTTAGTTGCACTTCCACTCTGTTTGGGTATTGCAATTGCAAGTGGCGCGCCTCCAATGGCTGGCTTAATCGCTGGAATTATTGGAGGAGTAGTAGTCGGTGGCTTTTCCAAGTCGGCTGTTGCTGTAAGTGGTCCTGCTGCGGGTTTAACCGTAATTGTTTTAGACTCCATTTCAAGTTTAGGTACTTTTCCTTTGTTTCTTGGGGCCTTAGTAGCTGCTGGAATTATTCAATTTTTCTTAGGACTTGTAAAAGCAGGTGTTCTCGGATATTATTTTCCGAATGCAGTAATAAAAGGCATGCTAACAGCTATTGGGATAATTTTGGTGCTGAAGCAAATCCCACATGCCTTAGGCTATGACAAGGATTTCTTAGGAGATTTTGCATTTGCACAAGCTGATCAACACAATACTTTCTCAGAGATTTATTATGCACTACTGTATTTCAGTCCAGGGGCCATACCAATTGTCTTAACCGCGTTGGGATTGATTCTACTTTTTGAACGTCCTGCCATTAAAAGAAATCCAATTTTGGGTCTAGTTCCAGGAGCTTTGTGGGCAGTCCTATCTAGCATTGGGATCAATTCATTGTACAAGAGCTTCAAACCAGAATGGGTATTGGACAATGAGCACTTGGTAATTCTCCCCACTTTTTCTGCTTGGAATGAGCTGTCAGGATTAATCACCTTCCCTGATTTTAATTTAATCAACACATCAAATTTTTGGATTGTGGCCGTAACTCTTGCTGTAATTGGAAGTATTGAAACCTTACTTTCGATTGAAGCAGGAGATAAAATGGATCCATTAAAACGAACCACACCTACCAACAGAGAATTAGTTGCACAAGGTATAGGCAATACCCTATCTGGTTTGATTGGTGGTCTTCCAGTCACTGCAGTGATTGTACGAACTTCTGCAAACATTGAATCAGGTGCACGTACGAAGTGGTCCACCATATTCCATGGATTTTTATTGTTGGCCTTGGTCCTTACAATTCCTGGACTTTTAAATCAAATTCCATTAAGTGGATTGGCAGCGGTTCTTCTTGTCGTTGGTTATAAACTTGCCAAACCTTCGATTTTTTTTATTGAGTATAAAAAGGGTTGGGATCAGTTTTTACCTTTTCTAGTTACGGTCATCTCTATTTTGCTTACGGATTTACTTGTAGGCATTGGAATCGGGATGGGGGTAGGATTATACTTTGTAATCAAAACCAATTTCCATCGTGCTATTTTGGTAACCGAACGGAAAGGCAATTACTTAGTCAAGCTTCAGAAGGATGTTTCATTTTTAAATAAAGCTCCATTAATCAAAGAGTTGAGTCAAATCCCAGAAGGAAGTAATGTGGTTCTCAATGCTTCAATGGCTCGTTTTATTGACCACGATATTCAAGAAGTATTAAACGACTTTATAGCTACTGTTGAATCAAAAAATATCACCTTATCAATTGAAGGTTATTCAAACCAAATAAAAGAAAGCGAATGAATCCCTACGAAAAGTTATTGCTCCAAAACAAAGCCTGGTCTGAAGAAAAACTTCAGATGGATAAAGATTTTTTCAATCGATTGGCACACCAGCAAAAACCGAAATTTCTTTGGATTGGCTGTTCAGATAGCCGTGTTCCTGCTAATGAAATTACCGGGACTGATCCAGGTGAAGTTTTTGTTCATCGAAATATCGCCAACATGGTTGTGCATACAGACTTGAATTTATTGTCTGTTCTTCAGTATGCTGTAGAAGTATTGGAAGTAGATCACATCATTGTCTGTGGGCATTACGGCTGTGGAGGAATTGAAGCAGCCCTAGGAAATAAAAGCTTTGGACTTATCAACAAATGGCTTCGAAATATTAAAGAAGTCTATAAAATTTATCAAGCAGAGATTGATGCCATTTCTGAACATAAGGATCGTGTCAACCGTCTTGTGGAACTGAATGTTTTGGAACAATGTCAGGATTTGATCAAAACATCAATTATCCAAAAATCTTGGCAAGACCGAAAATCCCCAGAAATTCATGGATGGGTTTATGGTCTTACCAATGGATTGGTGAAGGAGCTCACCACGATAAAGCCTGATTTCGAAGCTATTCATCCTATTTTCAGGTATATGGAAGGGCAATTGTAAAGCAGTTTTTGTCTAGTACTCTTTGGAAAATTAGTTGACCTAATTTTGATTTTCTTAGCATCGGAATCCTTATTTTCCCGATGAATTGTATTTCTTTTTCAATGCAAACAGAAATTTTCACATCAAATCAAGCGCTTATTTTAGAATCTGGTGAGATTTTAGAGCAGTATTCGATTTCCTATATTACTTACGGAGAGCTAAACGAAGATCAATCCAATGTCATCTGGGCGGTTCATGCACTTACTGGTGATGCACGGGTAGCTGATTGGTGGAATGGCTTGGTTGGAGAAAAGGCGATTTACAATTTCTCTGAACACTTCATCATCTGTGCTAACCTACTAGGCAGCGGCTATGGATCAACCAATGCATTGAGTGAAAATCCAGCGACAGGTACCCCCTATTTTTACAGTTTTCCAACACTGAGCACTAGAGATCTAGCCATTAGTCTGGAAATGCTTCGGCAGCATTTGAAGATAGAACAGATTCATACGCTTATTGGAGGATCTTTAGGCGGACAAGTAGCCTTGGAGTGGGCTTTTATCCTAGGAACAAAACTTCAACATGCCATTATCATTGCATCTACAGCAAAAACATCTCCTTGGGTTATCGGATTCAATGAAGCGCAACGTATGGCTATTGCTGCAGATAGCACCTGGGGACAAAATCACCAAGATGCCGGAAAAAAAGGTCTTGAAGCAGCCCGAGCTATTGCCATGCTCAGCTACAGAAATCCTTCCGATATCAACACAAAGCAGAAGGAGTCCGAAGAAAAATTAGACGACTTTTTAGCGGCTTCTTACCTCAGGTATCAAGGCGCCAAACTGGCTAATCGATTTCAGGCATTCTCCTATTGGACTCTATCCAAGGCCATGGACAGCCATGACATAGGCAGAGGAAGAGGTGGCGTGGATGCTGCTTTAAGGGAAATTCAAGCCCGATTGCTGGCTATAGGCGTTAATTCTGACCTGCTTTTTCTTGCTGAAGAAGCTCGATTCTTGAGCCAAGCCGTTCCGTCAGGTAGCTACGGTGAAATCGTATCCACAGCTGGACATGATGCATTCTTGATTGAATTTGTACAGCTTTCTAAGCTAATTGAAAGCTTTTACAAGGAATAATTAAAGGATTTATACCTTGCCCCTACAATTAGGGTTTTGCCTTGGTCCATTCCACAGTACGGCCAATCAAAGAAAACCCAATGTATCCTTTAACTTCTAAGACATCCTTAGATTTAAGGGTTACCTGACAAGAATAGGTCTTTCCTGTTTTTGGATCATAAATTGTCCCATCTTCCCACATTCCAGAATCAAATTTCAAGCCTTCCAAAAGATTCAAGCCCATTAAGGGACGAGATTTAAGTTTGGCATTTGGATTATCCTTATCTACCGCAGGTTTACCTCCTGGATTTGGATCTTTCAACCATACGATTTTACCAATAAAGGCAGAACCTTTCTTCAAAATTTCAACCTTCGCGGTCTTTTCAGTGTTGTACCATACGCCCAAGATTGCATTTTCAGATTGGGCTTTCACTTGAACTGAAGTGAAAAAGAAAAGTAACACTAGCGTGGAGATAAGGGATACTTTTTTCATTAGTTTTAGTTTTGTACAATACTAAATAGGAAAGTTTTTGTTTGTGCATCGGTGATTATTAATAGTTTTTATGAAATCAATAGTTTTTGATTATAAGGGATTGAAGTTAACCTTATTGCCAGAAAAGGCAGTTTGGATTGATTCCTTACGGATTTTATTGCTAGCTGATATTCATTTAGGGAAGGCATCACATTTTCGAAAATCTGGTATCCCAATACCCGAACAAATACATGATTTAGATTACCAGCGCTTGGGAGATTTAATCCAACGCTATTCACCGAAGGACATCTACTTCTTGGGGGATTTATTCCATAGTTCTTGGAATGAGCAATGGAAGGAATTAGGGACCTTTTTGACCCAATTTCCAAGGTCAACTTTCCATTTGGTACTGGGTAATCATGACATTTTACCCGCAGAGCAATACCAGAAAACAGGTTTGCAAGTCTATAGAACTACAGTATTCTTAGAACCCTTTCTACTCAGTCATGAGCCTGCCACTCCCCCATCGGGATTGCTAAATATTTGTGGTCATATACACCCAGGAATTCTCCTGAAGGGTAAGGCCAAGCAATCGGTTCGAATTCCTGTCTTCCATTTCTCTGAAGATTGTTTGGTCTTACCAAGTTTTGGGAATTTTACCGGTCTATTCCTAGTTAATGGGAAAAAGACGGATTTTATATGGGGTGTAGCAGAACAGCGCGTGATTCCCATCCTTTCTCCAGCCTTTATTGGGTAAATCGCTCTAGCTTTTCTATTTTTGAATAGAATTTGAAATTTCATGGCCAATCCAGCAAAAACAAAAAAACAACTCGGATATTTTAAGTTTGGTAGCGTCCTGTTCAGCACGACTTTATCACTTTTTATCGTGGGTCTATTTGGGATTATTTTGATTCAAGCGAGTTCACTTACCAAAATGATCCGCGAGAACATTGAGATTCAAGTTTTTTTGGATAAAGATTTAAGCCCGCAACAATTAGCAGCCCTTCAAAAAGATTTAGCACAAAGACCGTTCGTCTTAGCCAAAGAGGACAGTACTCATTTGAGGTTTATTTCGAATAAAGAGGCTGCTGAAACATTTATCAAGAACACGGGTGAGGACTTCACCAAATTTTTAGAAGACAATCCCCTACGTGATAGTTACGTGTTTTCCGTTTCAGAAGAATTTCAAAGCTCAGAGCAATTAACTGTAATTGCGAAGGAACTAGAAACTTTACCGGGTGTATTTGAAGTGTCCTACATGACTGATCTGGTGGATACCATCAATAAAAACTTGTTTAAGGTATCCTTAATCATGGGAGGCTTCATCCTTATCCTCATCGTGACCGTCATCATGCTTATCAACAACACAATTCGTCTTGCACTCTTTTCTCAGCGCTTTTTGATTCGATCCATGCAATTGGTTGGTGCTACTCGAGGATTTATCCGTAAGCCCTTCCTAGTCCGAGCCTTCATTTTTGGGATTATTGCTG
>JACCEE012603064.1_pt1 | contig 15698 bp, 13 predicted proteins | sample 7449931 | NCBI WGS metagenome assembly JACCEE01 (sample SAMN15323457, study PRJNA562643) | freshwater metagenome | isolation source: river surface water | place: USA:Blue River Watershed | collected 2017-08-19 | reverse complement strand
TCTCGGTTTTCTGGAATGTTATTCTGCGAAATAATGTGTAAACTTTGGAAGCGCCGTATACCGAACGGTACGTACGGTGCTGTGGGAGGTCGCCCGGTCAAATAATGACCGGGCTCCTACCCGATTGCGACTTTTGCCATACATTGTTGTTGTGAAACCATTACGATAGAGAAAAGTAGTGGAAACGAATCTGGAATAGAGGTTGAATGAATGAAGAGAAAGAATCAGATGAGTTCGGCTGGCGGCAAGAGGACTACCCCGAAAATCAAGCAAAATTTCAACCAATGGCTTCGCATCGCGAGTCAGGTGTTATTCTTTTTTCTTCTCCCAAGCCTTTATATCTCGGCGTATTTTGGCGTCATTGATCTTGCTCTTGCTTTGCGAGACGGAACCTTTACCTTCGCCGGCAGCCTTGCTGATCTTGTCCCACTTCTTGCCTCTGTGACTGTTACTCTTCTTGCGGGACGATTCTTCTGCGGCTGGATGTGTGCGTTCGGCAGCTTTGTTGAGATGTTCTATCGCTTGGGATCACGCGTGTTCAAACGTCGAATCCGCGTTCGGCCCTCTGTGGATCGTGTGCTACGGGGCGTGAAATACGTCCTTCTCTCCGTGCTGGTCCTTCTGTCCATACTTGAAATCAGTGTGAGTACCTTCAGTCCATGGGATGTTTTTGCCCTGCTCTTGACGACAGGGAAACTCCCGAATCTTGCACTCATCTTTCCCGGCTTGCTGCCGGCGTCGATCCTTCTTCTCGCAATTCTTCTTGCTTCGATTCGAATCGAACGTTTCTTCTGTCGATATCTATGCCCAATTGGCGCGGTTTTTTCCGTTTGTTCGAGAGTTTCAATCATACGTCTCGAAAAGAGTAGTGAAGCTTGCGGAAATTGCAAAGCTTGCTCGTCCGCTTGTGGTATGGGAGTTCACTTGCAAGGTATCGATGTCATTCGTGACGGCGCATGTATCCGATGTATGAAATGTGTGGATATTTGCCCGAAGAAGAACATCGGAATTCGTTCCTTTCACCGATCGATGCATCCGATCCTTGCGGCATCCATAGCCATTCTACTTCTCGTTGGACTTGCGGTGGCGGGAAACACTCTGGCCGATCGAATTTCTGCAATCGAGGATTCAGCTGCTGTGATCACTGTTGAGATTCAACCAACACCGGGGATGACGAGTGCATCGAGCGAAATGTCTTTGATTCCAGCAACGGAAACCTCGAAGGAGTCGACGACCGACCCTTCAGAAAATACTTTTTCGACAGAATCATCTACGGCCTTGGACACGTCCGTTACCGCCGTTGCTCAAGGCAACTATATTGACGGAATCTATCGTGGTACAGGTTCGGGATTCCGCGGAGATATCACCGTAGATGTCACCGTAGAGGGCGGGTTGATCACCTCGATTACGGTTGTCTCGTCTGAGGAAGACAGGAAATATTTTGACCGTGCGATCGACGTTATCCTCGATGACATATACGATGCGCAGACAACGCAGGTCGATGTGGTTTCCGGAGCGACATACAGCAGCGAAGGGATTCTTCAGGCAGTGGAGAACGCACTGGCATCCGCAGGCTCCGGAGCATAAGCGGTACGATCGGGTTTCCGGCCCAAAATTAAGTCAAAGTTAAGGATATACGTTTCGGAAACAATGACAATTGAAGCAGATTTTGCTACGATTGTCAGAGCAGACGAAACGTTTCTTACTTTATGGATTGATGCCGGAGGTGCACGCATGCTTTCAGTGACGGAGCTCACAAAGAAATACAACAAGGTACTGGCCAACGACCACGTCAGCCTTACGCTTAACGCGGGCGAGATCGGAGTACTCTTGGGACCGAACGGTGCAGGTAAATCGACGGCGATCAAATCGATCATCGGCCTTCTGCGCTTCTCCGGCTCCGTGAACATCGACGGTCATCCTAATAAGAGCACCGCAGCCAAGAAAGTCCTCGGCTATGTTCCGGAGATACCGGCTCCTTACGAGCTTCTGACGATTGAAGAACACGCGGAGTTCATCATTCGCGCCTATAAACTGGATTCCTCTGCTCATGAATATGCAGAAGAGTTGATGAAGCGACTGGAGATTTATGATATTCGAACGAAGCTGGGCAAGGAGCTCTCGAAAGGTATGCAACAGAAGGTCAGCCTTCTTTGCGCTTTGTTGCCGCGCCCGAAAATGATCCTTCTCGACGAACCGCTCGTAGGTCTTGATCCGCATGCGATCAAGGAGCTCAAGATCATCCTTTCTGAGCTTCGAGACCAGGGCGCAGCTATTCTCGTGTCAACACATATGATCGAGAGTGTCGAGGGATTATGGGATCAGGCCTTCATTATGGTCAAGGGTAAGATCGTCGCCATGCGGAGCCGTGAAGAGGAGCAGGCGAACGGCGGACAGAGCCTTGCGGATCTCTTCTTCCAAATCACGGAGGGAAACGCATGAGGAGTATCTTCTATCTTCTTCGTACAATCCTCAAGAATATGTTGCGACAGCTGCTTCGCAAGCCGGCGCAATTGATCGCCTATCTCGTTTTCGGTGGGTTGATGGTATTCTCCGCGTTGAACAGCGGTGGAGAACGTGGAGAAGGTGGGCAGGCGATGCTTGCCGCTGCCGCACCGTATTTTTTCGCTATTGTCTTTGCCCTCTTCCTGTTCATATCTTTCTTAACGATTAATAAGGGTTTGAAGCAGGGATCGACATTTTTTTCGATGTCAGATGTAAATTTCATGTTCACATCGCCGATACGACCGCAGACGGTTCTGATCTACGGTATGATACGGCAGCTTGGCTTAAGTCTTCTGATGACCCTGTTCATGTGCTTCCAGATTCCGAATCTTATAAATTTCTTCGGACTCGACGCGATGGGGATATTTGCTGTGCTTTCCGGCTGGTTTTTCCTTGTGATGTCCGTACAGGCATCGACACTTTGTATTTACTCACTGACAGCTCCGGTGCCTTCCCGTCGTTCCGTCGGAAAATATATACTTTATGGCTTGGCCGTTGTTCTGGGGCTCGGATTTATTGCGTTTTTGGCGCTTCAGAAGGGCGATTATACGAAGATCCCAGAGTTTTTTCAGCTTCCGATTGTTGGGTTTTTCCCATTTGCAGGTTGGCTGATGGGCTATGTAAGATACCTCATCGAAGGAAATGTGATTCTGGCACTACTTCACCTGACACCGGCTTTGCTATTCCCCGCAATAGGATTAGTTCTCGTTCGGAGGACCGAGTCGGATTATTATGAGGACGTATTAAGTATTACAGAGATTTCACATGCGACCCGGACGGCGATCAAGGATGGCAAACCGGCATTTACACAAAATCTCGGGGATGTCAAAACAGGGAAGAGCGGTCTTGTCGGCCGCGGTCGCGGCGCATCGGCGATCTTCTTCCGTCATCTTACGGAACAAAGACGAACCGGCCTGTACCTTGTCGACAAGATGTCGATTCTGGCGGTCGGAGCCGCTGTTGTGGCAGGATTTATCTTCCGATTCATAATTAACGCCGGTGAGATGGAGCCATTTCTCGCTGAAGTCATCGGGGTTGCGGCGCTCGCGTATCTTCTGTATTTTACGAGTATCATGGGAAAATTCACGCAGGAATTAACGAAGCCCTTTATTTATATCATCCCCGCATCCAATTTCTCCAAACTCTTCTTCTCGAATTTGGCAACGGTTGTCAAGGCGGCCATCGAGGGCCTTGTGGCGTTTTCGATATTGGCCGTCATGATCGGATCTGATCCCTGGTATCCGATCTGCGCGACACTGGTGTATGCGGCGATGTCCCAGATCTATATCAGCATGACGATACTGACCCAGCGAATTCTCGGGGATACGAAGTCCAAGTTTCTCAATGCGATTGTCTATCTGGTTTGCGGGGGTATTCTCTTAGCGCCCGGCATCGCTGTTTTCAGCGTCTCTCTGTACTTCCTTCATACGCTGATGCCGGCTCTGATATTCCTTGCGTATCTTGCGGCATTTGTCTATGCGACGCTGATTTCTCTTCTGATTCTATTTCTCGGCAGAGGAGTTTTACAAGCCGGAGATGTGTGATACGCAAGGACCCAAATCCCTTGCTATGCACTGTTACTCCTCATCGCTTTTCAGTGCGTCGATGATATTTTCGCGATGAATTTGTGCGATGGAGAAGGACATTGTCGCGAATATGAGGACAAAGATCATGACAACGACAATGACGTACTGTACGACGGGTATGCGAAAAGAGAACAGGTTATTGTAGGACTGTAAATAGAATAGCAGCAGATCCAGACCGATACTGATCGGGATGCCGAAGATAAGTACTCGAAGTCCGACAAAAATGCTCTCGAGCCGGATCATGCGATTGAACGACTTTTGCGACATTCCGACAGAGCGAAGCATGGCATACTCCTTGCGTCGCAATGTTGTTGTCGTGGTCACGGTGTTAATCAGATTTGCCAAGCAGATCACACTGACCAACGAGATGAACCCGAAGGAAAGAAGTTTGGTTATCACAGCAACCTGTTCGTCGCTCTCGCGAGCGGTCGACATATTTATAAGATAAACCTGGCTCGAGGGAATTGTCGTCAGCATCGTTCGTATATTCTCTTCCACATCTTTGGACCGATCCGTGGCGATATAAATCGAAGGCAGGTATAGGTTTGTCGCCACAGATTCATCCGCATTCTCTGCCATTCCCTTGTAAAGAGATAGCGGAATGACCATCGTTGGAGAGCCGAAGTATTGATATTCCAGACCGATCGGGCTCTCGTGCGAAATTGCGACAGCGGTAAACGCCTGTTTCTGATTCTCCGGCAAGTCGGCATAGTCTTCAAAAGTATGCTCATAGTCGTACGTCATTGACATGAACGATATCGGAAGCTTCTCTCCGGGTGAGATATCAAGAACCTCGCCGGAGATGATTCTCATCTGTTCGTAATCGTATTCTTCCACGAAGTTGATAAAGATCCCGCCCGGATTCAACGGATCAAGGCACAGATTCGGATCAACGCCTTGCGACAGTGCATAGTCATGGAAAGCCTCATCGTTCATGATGTGGAGCATGAGAGATAAGTATTCGAAATCCCATGATGAAGTTCGCGCTATCTCGGTAAACCTCTCTTCGGGTAGATAAAGATTAAGATATGTCTGATAGATGAGCGCGGCGCTGTCGACGTCGGGAATGGAGAGAATCTTCTTCTGAATGTTCTCTTGCTCGGCGTCGGATATCCCGTCGATCATCAGGGAAATGCTGGCATTGTCGCTATAGCCGAAACTATCGAGCATCATCTGCTCGTAATCCAGATATGCCGATACCGTGAGAAAGAGAAGCATCCCGATCACAAGCGAGATCGTTGTCGCACGGTAACGAGAGCGGTTGCGATAATAACTCTTTGTCGCCAGAACCGCTTCGATGCCAAACGGCTTGGACAGATGCTCCCATATGTGCGGCATCCGGAACTTTCTCTTGGCGGGCATGGATTGGCGGACGGCTTCGATCGGACGGATCTTCGCCGCTCGGAATGCCGGCAACAGAGAGGATAACATCAAGGTCGCCATCTCTACGATGCAGATCACCGCAAGCAGCAGCGGATGAACAAGTAGACGAAGCTTCATCTCGCTCCAATCCCCCGCAGCCAGGAACATCGGTTCCGCAAACCAAAGTAACGCCGCAACGGTAGCAAGTCCAGCGCCGACACCGAGAGGAATGCCGACAAACGCTACAAACATTCCTTCGCGAAAAACGTAACTTCGGAGTTGCTTGCTCGTTGCGCCCGCCGTTGCGAGAAGGCCGAGGTGTCGCGTTCTTTCGGCAACGGAAATCGAAAAGGAATTATAGATCAGGAAGAAGGAGGAGAACAAGACAGTAAGAAGAATGAAAATAACGGCAGAATAGATGAAGTTCGCAATACCTCCGTAGTTGAACACACCCAACAAATTCAGGTACTCGCCGTTGACATAGAAGGTGCCGTCCTCATAGCCGTAAGTATAGGCTATGTCGGTAATCCTCTCATCATAAAGAAAATCGGGATTGTCAATAAAGGAGAAGAGATTAATCGCAAGAGAGGGAGTCGCCGTTCCGGATTCTGACGGAATTGTGATTCCCCGATACCCGGCAGACCACGATTCCTCTCCGACCGGCGTCTCGATGAATCCAACGACCGTGTATTCTTTCGAGAAGATATAACGCAATTCCTCTGGACCGACTGTGATCTGTTGTCCGACTTCGTCATAGTACGTATAAGAAGCGCCATAATATTCATTACTCCAAATGGCGATGCCATTCGCCATGACCCGTTGACCAAGATCAAGAGACAAACGATCACCGATCGAAAAGGAGAGTCCCGACGTATTGCGAATCTCATCCGGAAGAACGATCTCTCTGTCTGTAGCCGGAAGCCGGCCTTCGACAAGATCCACACCCATCATACGCAGCGAGTTCGCATCGAACTCCGAAACCATGAGATAAGGTTTCCCCTTGTTGGATGTTCCCTCCAGATTCGCGAAACCTAATTCGCGGATGATACCGATCTGGCTGGGAGACAGATCCTCCAGAAGCGAAGACAGATCCTTTTCGGGGACATTGTTGAAACAAACGGTCCATCGGCCGGCATATTCGATCTCATTTGAGATCAACATCTGGAGTAAAGAATAGGCGAGGGTTGTAACCGACGTGAGGAGCATGGTCGACAACAATGCACCGATCACGGTGACAATCGTCCATTTTCGATACGTCTTCATCGTCTTGAGCGTGAATGACGTGAGTATATTCATGATCGAATGACCTCGTCACGCAGAATACGACCGTCGGTGAGCGTGATGATCCGATCCGCTTGAAGAGCAATATTCGGATCATGCGTGATCACGATCAGTGTCTGATGAAACTTGCGATTGGACATCCGAAGAAGCTCCATGATCTGGGCGCTGTTATGACTGTCGAGATTGCCTGTCGGTTCGTCAGCCAGAACCAGCGCCGGATTATTGATCAAGGCTCTTCCGATCGAAACACGTTGTTGTTGCCCTCCGGATAGTTGATTGGGCAGGTGCTTCGACCGGTCCGAGACATTCAGCGTCACGAGCAGCTCCGAGAGTCTCGCGGGATCCGGTTTGCGCTCGTCAAGCAGAAGGGGGAGCGTGATATTCTCCTCAACATTCAAGACGGGAATCAGATTATTGAACTGGTACACGAGTCCGATATGTCGCCTGCGAAAAACGGCCAGAGAAGACTCCTTGAGCGAATACAGATTCGTACCGTCAATAAAGACGGAACCGCCCGATGGCTTGTCCACGCCGCCGATCATATGAAGAAGTGTCGATTTGCCCGATCCGGAGGGACCCATGATCGCGACGAAATCGCCCTTCTTCACAGAAAAAGAGACGCCGTCTAATGCGACAACCTTCGCGTCGCCCGTTCCGTATTCTTTGCGCAAATCCTCGACACGTAAAATGTCCATCGTATCGCCTTGTATCCTCCGGTATATAGAGATTGTCTCAATTCATAGCTTAAGGGCTCAACATGACTTCTTCGTGACTTAATCCGTGACGATTTCGTCACTTATCCAAAAAATTTGACAATGAATGTAGTCCCGGCTCCCGGCTGACTCTCGCATTGTATACTTCCACCCTGTGCAGATATAATGCTGCGTGCCATTGAAAGGCCGATGCCAACGCTGTCATCGGAGGAATTCTTACCACGGTAGAAACGGTCGAAAATATGCGGAAGCTCTGCGGCGTCGATTCCTTCGCCGCTATCGCTGATGGTAATTTGCGTGTACAGAGCATTTCCGGAGCAGGTAATGCGCAGAACACCTCCAACCGGTGTGTGTTCGACGCAATTCTTCATAACATTGAGAAGCGCTTCCGATGTCCAGTTCGGATCACAGAGAATCGTTGTTTCACAGTAACACGTCTCGAGTGTTTGTTTTCGAAGTTCCATCGGAATCATCAAAGGTTGTAGGGATTTCTCCAGGAGATCTTTGAGCGCAATTCGACGAGGCTTGAAATGCACGGATCCCGCGTCGATACGGGCCAGTTTGAGAAGAGAAGTTACAAGCCACTCGATACGCTCAAGTTGCAACTTGATTCTCTCGGTAAATTCATGCCGCTTATCCGTCGGAAGATCAGCATCTGTTAATAGATCGGTCATGACGAGCATGGAGGTCAGCGGAGTCTTGAGTTGATGGGAAATATCCGACATCGCGTCAGCCAACTGTGCTTTCTCCTTGTGGAGCGCGTCTGCCTGCACCCGTAGAGTCGTCGTCGTCTTATAGATCTCACTCTTCAGAATGGATAATTCGCCTTCGTCATATTCGTCGACCTCAAGTTGATAATTGCCTTCATTGACGGATTTGAGATAATCGGATAATCGCGCCAGCCTGCGGTAACGATATCGCGCGAAAAGCACCTCGATCAGCAAAATCAAACCGGTCAGTACCAGAAGAAAAACGACCGATGAGGGTGCCAGAAGATACGCGGCTACACAAAGGAGGAGAGACAACCCAAGAATCAGGAGAATATGTCTTCGGAATTCCTTGTTGCGCCAGAGTCCCACAGATTACCCCTTCCTATCGCCGAGACGATATCCGAGGCCGCGTACGGTGATAATGATCTTCGGATCCGTCGGATCCTCTTCGATCTTCTCGCGTAATCGCTTGATATAAACGGTAAGTGTATTATCGTTGACAAAATCTCCGCCGATATCCCAGATTCCCTCAAGGAGCTGGTTGCGTGACAAGATATTGCCCTCGTGACTGATCAAAGTCAACAGTAGACGGTACTCGAGCGCGGTGAGGAAAACCTCGCTGTCACCTCGGCGAACTTTGCCGGCGTTCATGTTGATCACAAGTTCCCCGATTGTCACGATGCCGGAACTATCGGGGGATCTCTCATTCCTTCGCAACACGGTCTTAATTCTCGAGAGAAGTTCGCGAAGGCGGAAAGGCTTGGTGATGTAGTCGTCGGCGCCCATCTCAAGACCCATGACGACGTTGATCTCGTCGTCACACGCAGTGAGAAAAATCACAGGCATGTCGTCCTTGTCGCGAGCGACGGAACAGACGTCATAACCGCTGCCATCCGGAAGCGACAGATCCAATAGAATCAGGTCAAATCGCGTTTCTGACATTTTGCGCAAAGCTTCAGCAACGGTACCCGCGGACACCACATGATAGCCCTCCGCGTTTAACGAGTACGAGAGACCGATAACGATGGATTTATCGTCTTCAACAAGAAGTATATTTTTCATAGGCGTATTATAGTACACCCAAGGCAATGAATACAAGACAAGCAAATGCGTGTTCCGGGTTTGTCGCAGCCGTTACAATCGTAATACAACAAAAATATATCGAAAAACAATAAAAAACTATTGCAAAACGAATTTCTTGGATGTAGTATAGGGACAAGAAACACGAAGGGAAGGTTCTATCTATGAAGATTATTGGTCAAGTCAGTCTCGCGTTTGCCGTTCGTCTCTTCAATGATTTCCTCTTGATTATGAATGTTCTTGTACTTCTTACCATGCCATTTTTTCTGCCCTCGTTCTATGCGACCTTCAACACAATTCTTATGATGTCCGAGACATACGAATTTCTTCTTCTATTCCTCTATATCGCGGGTACCTTCACGATTCCGGTTCTTCTGTCGGGACACGGAATTCTTCGCTCGTTGGAGAAGAATCTGCCCTTCGATCCGAAGAACCCCCGTCGTTTCATCGTTCTTGCGATATCCTTTCTACTCCTCTCCGTGATCTTCTTCTTAAAACTCTTTACTTTTGCGACCATCATGACATTTCTCGGCGGTTTTCTTTTCCTCCTTCTTACCCTTCTCTCCCTCATCCTCGCAGAGGTTTTTCGACAAGCCTGCAAGATCTGGGAAGAACATCAACTAACCATATAGGAGGTGTGATATGGGAATTATCGTTCGACTTGACGTATTGATGGCAAAGCAGAAGATCGGCCTTGCCGAGCTTGCTGACAAGATTGATATCACCCAGGCGAATCTGTCCGTACTTAAGAATGATCATGCCAAAGCGATTCGATTCTCGACATTGGAAGCACTTTGCCGGGCATTGCAGTGCCAGCCGGGTGACATCCTGGAATATATCGAAGACGAGAAATGAGATTGATCGCAATATTTGTAAACAAGGAGATCATAAGATGAAGACAGTTCGCGGATTCTTGGCCGGAGGTTTGGCTACCTTTGCCCTCATCGAATACTTTTTGTGGAACGGATTACTGGGGGGACTCGGGACAACACTGTTTTTCTTGTTGATCATCGCTTCCTATTACGTCGGGGTCGGTTTTCCGGTCGGAACCAGAATCCAGAAGCTGGAGCATTTCGCTCTTGTTGGTTCGGCACTTCTCTTGTCCTTAACCTATGTGATTTTCGATAACACATGGTTGGGCATCCTAAACTTTCTCGTGATATTCGTATTGTTGTCGATCGGCTTCTTGCAAGGGGTTATCGCGGATCGTTTCCGTTGGGACAGCTTCATATTTATGCTGGAAACTGCCGTCGGGAGCTTCATACGGCCCTTTGTAAAGATCGCAGCTCCTTTTACATCGATAACATCGATGGTGAAGGGGGGCGCAAAGCCGGAGAACAAGAAGGTTCGCCAAACCATCGGGCAAGTTGTTCTCGCGCTTGTCATCGGATTTCCCATCCTCATCTTCTTGTCGATACTTCTCTTCATGTCCGATGCGGTTTTTTTTGTGTTGCTGCGACCGATCCTGGATTCTCTGAACCAGTTCCATCTGGAAGAGTTCGTCGTGAAGATCATCCTGTTTATCTTCTGCATTCCGTTTGTCTGGAGCGTCCTCTGGAGTTATAAGGATAAGTTCCTGCTTCTCGGACAGGAGGAGCATTCGGCTGTACCCAAGGATTCTCCCAAACTTCCGGCTGCATTTGCGATTACCATTCTTGCGATGATTAATGCGTTGTATCTTCTCTATGCGGTCGTGCAGTTCAGGTATCTGTTCGGAGCGACACAAGGCGCCCTTCCGGACGCTATGTCCTATGCGGAATACGCCAGAAGCGGATTCTTTGAACTGGCATTTATCTCCTTTATCAATTTGCTGATGATGCTCACATCCGTGCGAACAACCAAGCATAACGGAAGAGCGGGTATCGTGCTCCGTATTATGAATTTACTTCTGCTCGCCTTGTCCTGTGTTCAACTAGCTTCCGCGTTTCTGCGTATGCAGCTCTATATCAATGTATTTGGCTTGAGTCTTCTCCGGTATAATGTCACAGCGTTCATGATCCTTATTGCTGTGCTTTTCCTCCTTGTGCTTCTGTCCTCCTTCCTTCCTCGCTTGCCATTGATCAAGTGTTTTCTGTTGGCGGGTACGATTGCGTTGGTCGCAGTAAATTACTCCGCTCCGGATTATCGGATCGCCCGATATAACACAGAGAAATATCTCGCCGGAGAGCTGGAAGAATATGACGAGTCCTATTTGTTCTATGAACTGAATTCCGGCGGGAGATTAGTGATTATCGAGTATCGCGAAGCGCTATTAGATCAGGATTCGGGTATTGCGACGACAATAGCCGAGATTGAGTATTATGCCCGACTCACGCGAGACGCGGAGGGACTGACACGCACCTATAAACATTTCACCGTCGCAGAGGAGCTTCTTATGCAAGCCGTGGAGAAGTCTTGATCATTATGACGGCGCAGATAACGCGATGATTTGCTCAGCGACGCAGTCCCCGCCCAGTCAAGAGGTCCGGGGAGTCTCGGAAGCAATAGGCACGGCGAGTACTTCCGACACGGCGTGCGCATCGGGAGAATCAATAATCGTTTTGACTTCGGGCACCACAGGCACCTCGCACGGTGACGTATCGGTTGGCGTCAAGCGTATACCCAGCATGAACAGCGCTTCGGCTGCGGCATAGGGAGCCGGAAAGAGCCTGCGCAGGACGTCTCTCGCCGCCGCGGGAGCCGTCGGGTCACCGAGAAGTTCAACGGTCGCCGGAATCAGGAATTCCTTGTCGATCTTACCCAAACGCGGTCGATTTCGCAGGAGACGCTCGCGCAGGAGTGTTTTCTGGTTCCTGCGGAAAAGGACGTAATTCTCGCTGTCTTCACAGAAACGCGTCCGAACAAACTGCACCAACCTGTCGGGCGTATACACTCGTAAAGGATCCGCACCGTATCGTTCGGCGGCGATCTCAAGACCATCCAGAATATTCTGTCCATAGGTGCGCACGAATCTTCTCGAACTGCGGACGGAGAGATAAAGGCGGTTTCCGGACAATTTACCGAATGCCCGGTAGGTATCGAGCATGCCTCGTTTGATGCTGCGTTGCAGAACGGGGAAGGACATATCCAGAATGCCGCCGAGACTAACCTGCGGACGAATCGTAATGACGCGTATCCCCTCCGTCTTCGGCGGGCGAACAAGCTCAATGCCGCCGACATCGATGACGATAATATCGTGAATTCCCCGGGCGGCCAGCATGTCAATCGGGATGTTATTATAGAACCCCCCGTCGAGGAATCGGCTCCCGTCAATCTCGATCGTTTTGAAGACAGGAAGGCACGCGCTCGCCAGAAGATAATCATAAAGGGAGCCCTCGGGAATCTCATCGACAAAACGTTCGACCGGCTGCCTGGAAGTCATGTCGTAGGACAGAATACCCAGAGATATTGGTGATTTGCGCACCGTCTCCTCGTCGATATAGCGATGCATCAGCTCGCGCAAAGGATCCATATCAAGACCTCTGTCGGTGAGAAGGACCTTCAGAAGCTGACCTCCGTTACGAGGATCGAAAAGATTATCAACAACGGGGAGATCCTCTAAGCGGACGATATCGAAAAGATTCAACCTCCGCCACGCGCTGAGCGTCAGCTTCAGGTCGCCCTGAGCAAAAAAAGCGCCGTTAATCGCGCCGATCGATGCACCGGACACCGATGAGATCTGAATCCCCAATTTATGAAGAGCCTTGAAGGCTCCGATCTGGTACGCTCCGCGAGCGCCGCCGCCCCCGAGAACCAAACCATAGCTTGTGTTACTAAACATAAGAAGACCTCGTAAATACGTTTGCCATGTCTCCTAATTTGTATTTTATCACAAAATAAAAAGTCGAAAATCGAAAGGGCACACCCGGTAAATTACCCGGTGTGCCTCTCGAGTTGGAATTATGGCTCGGAAGAACACGAAACGTGCTTGAGCTCTACAGGCTTATTCTAGAACTGATTTGCTAAATGCGCTAGGTTGAACTTTTTTCACCCCTATTGCATAAAATTACTTTTTGTTGGATGAATTGACGATGAAAGTCTTTTCGAGCATGAGATATAACGCTTGGGCGTAGATGAAAGTCTTTTCGAGCATGTGATATAACGCTTGGGCGTAAAAGGTTTATAATGAACGTATCTATAAATGGGAGGATGAAGCGATGCGTTTTGCCTACGTTGTCATTCATGCGGAGGGGCGTCAGATTGCCGAGCGACTTAAGGTCAGGTTCGGCGGGGACATTGTAACAGTAGCGGGTTTGCGTGAGGCCTTCGCAAGTGTCGACGCACTCGTATTCCTCATCCCGGCGCAACTGATGATTCGACTTCTGGCACCGATCATTGAGTCGCGGGTTTTCGACCCGGCCGTGCTCCTTGTTGATCCCACAGGCAAGTTTGTCGTACCGTTTCTCGCTGGTCAACGGGGAGACGCTGACCGCATTGCGGAGGCGATGGCCGCGGAACTTAAGGGATTTGCCGTCATAACGACATCTTCCGAGAACACGGAACTGATATCCTTCGAGGACGTGGCGATTCGAAATCAATTGACCATCGAGAATCATCGGGCGCTGAAGCACATCCAGACCCTGATGCAACAAGGTGCTTCCGTGGAATTACATACCGACCATGATATCGAGTGGGAGACGAGCGATCCGACATCCGGCGGACTTCGCGTTCTGCAATATGACGCAGAGGATGCACGCATGATTCGTCGAGGCTGGCAGATGTGCGCGAGGGAAGAAGTGCCCGCCGTATTCCTCACATCCCGTGAACTCAAGGATGAATCCGACGACCGTTATCCGGATCATCTTCTGCTGCTGCGCCCGCGGGATATCGTGCTGGGCATCTCCTGTCGTTCGAGGAGTAATCCGGACTATGTCTATCAGTCGGTCCGTGAAACACTGGAGCGGCAATCAATCCCCGAGAATGCGATCCGACTATTGGCGACGGGATCCATCAAGGCCGCTGAACCGGCATTAACCGGGCTGGCGGAGCGATTTGGGGTGACCCTTACGGAGATTCCGGCCGCCGACCTTCGCAAGGTCGACTTTCTATTCATGCAGACCCCGTTCACTCACCATGCGGCGAAGTCAGAGAACGTTGCCGCATCATCTGCTTACATCGCGTCGGCCCGCGGCCGTATGTTACTGGTTCGCGCAAGTCACCCCGGCGGAGTTACGGTTGCCGTAGCGCAAGAGAGGGTCCGGATTCGACTCTGAGCGTGTTGTGACGGGATCGCATGTATCTCGCTTCCGTAGAGTTAGTATCTTGTTAGCTCAATAACTGAAATTGCCACTGGTCTGCTACGTGCAACGCTGCGTTGTCGTCTATCGGAATACATCAAGTATTCCGATAGACGACGCTTTGCGTTTCAAGTAGCATCTTCGACGGTATTTAAGCGCTTTAGAATTAACAAGGTACTCAATTCATCGATCCTATGGAGGGGAAGCTCATCCTATCCTCGCATCCTGTGTAATGAATACCGGGAGAATGTAGGCTGTCGCAATTTGTAGTGGGGTTAGGCTTCTCAAGGTCAAAATATATATCAATGATGCACATACGAAACGGGCTCCTTCATGGGTTTTCGTATGTGCGCTGGCTATCCCAGAGCGGTTATTTGTCAATGATGCACATACGAAACAGGCTCCTTTACGGGTTTTCGTATGTGCGCTAGCTATCTCAGAGCGGTTATTTGTCAATGAGGCACATACGAAACGGGCTCCTTCATGGGTTTTCGTATGTGCGCTAGCCATCCGGTGACCGTTCTTATCCTTGATTACGTACGAAAATGCATTTTTTTCGGGTTTCGTACCTATTTTGGACCACTCGGTCGACGAATTTTAGTAATTTTTGATCAAGCATTGCGTCCCTTTCCCTGGAAGTTAACCTTTTACGATAGCTTGTATTTACTCGCCATAAGAATCAATCGGGTACCGCATCACGATCGGAGTGAACAGGTATTATGGGCCTGATTTGCCCTATCTCTTTGCTTTTTAAAAAGAAAGAAAAAGAACAAATAGCCTAAAACATTATTGAAATCGGATAGAATGTTTACTTGGATGAAAGCAAATGATATCATGTGCTTACAAGCGAGGGGGTGGGGCTATGGATCGAATTGACAGAGAAATATTGCAGATTCTTCATGCGAACGGACGCGCTACCGCATCGGAGATCAGCAGAGCGGTTCATCTCTCGATTCCGGCAGTTGCCGAGCGCATTCGCAAAATGGATGATTCGGGGTTGATCGAGAACTATACCGTGCGGATTCATCGAGAGAAGGCCGGCTGGAACATCATGGCCTTCATTCATGTGAGCGTAGATGAGACGGAGAATATCGCCAGCTTCCGCGATCAGATCAGCACCTTTCCTTGCGTTCTCGAATGCCATCATGTCGCAGGTGAGTATGATTATCTTCTCAAGGTTCTTACAGGGACCATGAGTGAACTCGATTCCTTCCTGTCACACTCTCTTAAGACCATTCAGGGCGT
>JACCEE011248847.1_pt1 | contig 15714 bp, 16 predicted proteins | sample 7449931 | NCBI WGS metagenome assembly JACCEE01 (sample SAMN15323457, study PRJNA562643) | freshwater metagenome | isolation source: river surface water | place: USA:Blue River Watershed | collected 2017-08-19 | reverse complement strand
CGCACGCCCACATCAAGAAGCACGCCGCAGCCCTGAAGTCCGGCGACATGCCCGAGATCCGCGTGATCGCCCCGGGCCGCACCTACCGCGTGGACAGTGACGCCACGCACTCGCCCATGTTCCACCAGTGCGAAGGCCTGTGGCTGGGGCGCAATGTGAGCTTCAAGGACCTGAAGGTCGTCTTCACGGATTTCTGCCGCACCTTCTTCGAGAGCGACGATCTGGCGCTGCGTTTCCGCCCCAGCTTCTTTCCCTTCACGGAGCCCAGTGCCGAGATCGACATCCAGTTCCAGTCCGGCCCGCTGGCCGGTCGCTGGCTGGAAGTGGCCGGCTCCGGCCAGGTGCACCCCAACGTGGTCAAGAACATGGGGCTGGACCCTGAGCAGTACATCGGCTTCGCTTTCGGCATGGGACCGGACCGCCTGACCATGCTGCGTTATGGCGTGAACGACCTGCGCCTGTTTTTCGACGGCGATATCCGCTTCCTGCGCCAGTTCCGGTGATGGCTCCGCGAATCGAGTTCCAGAAGTAAACGACCATGCAATTTCCCGAGTCCTGGCTGCGCGAGTTCTGCAACCCGCCCCTGAGCACCCAAGCCCTGGCCGATACCCTCACCATGGGCGGCCTGGAGGTCGAGGAACTGCGCCCGGTGGCACCGCCCTTCACGAAGGTGGTGGTGGGCGAGATCAAGGAAGCCGCGCAGCACCCCAACGCCGATCGCTTGCGCGTGTAACAGGTGGATGTGGGGCAGGGGGCCTTGCTGAACATCGTCTGCGGCGCGCCCAACGCGCGGGTGGGTCTCCGCGTCCCCTGTGCGCTGGTCGGGGCTGAACTGCCCCCGGGCGAGGACGGCAAGCCCTTCCAGATCAAGCTGGGCAAGCTGCGGGGCGTCGAGAGCCAGGGCATGCTGTGCTCTGCGCGCGAACTCCAGCTCAGTGACGACCACGGCGGCCTGCTGGAGCTGGCTGCCGATGCCCCCGTGGGCGCCAGCGTGCGCGAGGTCCTCGACCTCGAGGACACCCTCTTCACCCTCAAGCTCACGCCGAACCTGGCCCATGCCCTGAGCGTCTACGGCGTGGCGCGCGAGCTGTCCGCCCTGACCGGCGCACCGCTCAAGGCGCCGTCCTTCGAACCGGTCCCGCCCGGGCACGACACCCGCCTGAAGGTGAAGGTGTCCGCGCCCGACCTGTGCGGGCGGTTCTCGGGCCGCGTGGTCCGCAACGTCAACACCCAGGCCCGGACCCCCCAGTGGATGGTCGACCGCCTCGCCCGATGCGGCCAGCGCAGCGTCACCGCGCTCGTGGACATCTCCAACTACGTGATGTTCGAGTTCGGCCGACCCACCCACATCTTCGACCTGGACAAGATCCATGGCGGGCTGGACGTGCGCTGGGGGCGTGCCGGCGAGACGCTCAAGCTCCTGAACGGCAACACCGTGACCCTGGACGACCAGGTCGGCGTGATCGCCGACGGCGCGCAGGTCGAGTCCCTGGCCGGCATCATGGGCGGAGACTCGACCGCCGTGTCCGACAGCACCCGCAATGTCTATGTCGAGGCCGCCTTCTGGCACCCGCAGGCGATCCAGGGGCGCTCCCGCCGCTACAACTTCTCCACCGACGCCGGCCACCGCTTCGAGCGCGGCGTCGATCCGAGTCTGACCGTTGAACACATCGAACACATCACCCGACTGATCCTGTCGATCTGTGGCGGCGAGGCGGGGCCGATCGACGACCAGGTCGTGGCACTGCCCGAGCGCAAGCCAGTGACCCTGCGCGCCTCACGCGCTGCGAAGGTCATCGGCATGCCGCTGTCCGCCGACGACTGCCGCAGCGCCCTGGGCCGCCTGGGCCTGCAGGTGCAGGCCGAGGGCGATCGGCTCACCGTCACGCCGCCCCCCCACCGCTTCGACCTCGCCATCGAGGAAGATCTGATCGAGGAAGTGGTGCGCATCGTCGGCTACCAGAACCTGCCGACCACGCCCCCGCTGGCGCCCATCGTGGCGAGCCGTGCGAACGAATCGCGCCGCAGCCGCTTCGCGGTACGCCGCCTGCTGGCGGGCCTGGGTTACCAGGAGACCATCAATTTCAGCTTCGTCGAGGAGGCCTGGGAACGCGACCTCGCCGGCAACGCCGACCCGGTGCGCCTGCTCAATCCGATTGCCAGCCAGATGAGCGTCATGCGCTCGTCCCTCATGGGGTCCTTGCTGCAGGTGCTGCGGCACAACCTGGACCGCAAGGCCGAACGCGTGCGCGTGTTCGAGCTCGGGCGCGTCTTCCTGCGCGATCCGTCGGTGGCCACCACCGACACCACCGTGCGCGGCGTGCACCAGCCGATGCGGGTGGCCGCACTGGCCTACGGACCTGCCGAGGGCCAGCAATGGGGCCGCAAGGCGCAGGGCGCTGCTGATTTCTTTGACCTCAAGGGGGATGTGCAGTCCCTCCTGGCGCCACTGCAGCCGCAAGTGCGACCCGCCACCCATCCGGCCCTGCACCCGGGGCGCTGTGCCAGCGTGTGGATCGGGGGCACGCAGGTCGGCGTGCTGGGCGAGCTGCATCCGCGCTGGCGCCAGCAATGGGACCTGCCGGGAGCGCCCCTGCTGTTCGAACTCGACCTCGAGGCCGTCCTCGCGCGCCACGTGCCGGCGTTCGAGCCCGTGCCGCGCGTGCTGCCTTCCGAGCGTGACCTCGCGGTCATCGTCGCCGACTCGGTGAGCCACGACGCCCTGCTGGCCGCCGTGCGCGCCGCGGACACTGGCGGACTGTTGCAGGAGGCCTTCCTCTTTGACCTGTACAAGCCGGCCCAGGCCGTGGCCGGCCTGTCGGCCCACGAGAAAAGCCTGGCCGTGCGGCTGACCCTGGGCCGGCCCGCGGCCACCCTGACGGACGAAGAGATCGAGGCCGCGGTCAAGGCCGTCATTGCACGTATCGCCCAGGACCTGGGCGGACGCCTGAGGACCTGAGCGATGCAAGACGCCACACGCCCCGACGGCGGCGACACGCGCCTGGACTTCACTGTCGAGAGCTTGGAGACGCCGGCCCTGACCAAGGCGCAACTGGCCGAATTGCTCTTCGAGCAGATCGGCCTGAACAAGCGCGAGTCCAAGGACATGATCGATGCGTTCTTCGACCTGATCTCCGACAGCCTGGTCGATGGCCAGGACGTCAAGATCTCCAGCTTCGGCAACTTCCAGATCCGCACCAAGGCGCCGCGCCCGGGCCGCAACCCGCGCACTGGCGAGCTGATTCCGATCCAGGCTCGGCGCGTCGTCACCTTCCATGCGAGCCACAAGCTCAAGGAACAAATCCAGGGCAGCAGCGAAACCTCCTGAAGCCTCCAGAACCCTTTGGGTTATTTGCGAGCGCGCCGACTTGGAGTAACCTCACAGGTTCCCTGCGCACTGGCTTGATTTCAATGGAGAATCCGCTCCCGTCCATCCCGGCAAAACGCTACTTCACGATCGGTGAGGTCAGCGAGCTGTGTGGCGTGAAGCCGCACGTGCTGCGGTACTGGGAGCAGGAGTTCACCCAGCTGCGCCCCATGAAGCGCCGGGGCAACCGTCGCTACTACCAGCACCACGAGGTGCTGATGATCCGCCGCATCCGCGACCTGCTCTATGACCAGGGCTTCACCATCAGCGGCGCGCGCAACAAGCTGCAGGAGATCGTGCAGGGTGAGCGTGACCGTCGCCGTGCGGGCGAGGTGATGCTCGAAGGCGTCGAAGCCATCGAGGTGGATGGCGAAACCGAGGGCCTCCCGGGGGCGCGGGCGTCCTCCGAGCCTGCGGCCGCCAGCGAGGCCGTGATGCAGCGGCTGCTGCAATTGCGCCGCGAGTTGTTCGAGATCCGGGACCTGCTGTCCGCCCCGCACTGAGCTTGCCGGGCGGGCGTGCCAGACACGCTATAATTGCAGGCTTGTCGGCGTGTAGCGCAGCCTGGTAGCGCACTTGCATGGGGTGCAAGGGGTCGCGAGTTCGAATCCCGCCACGCCGACCATTTTTGCCAACGGGCTGACCTAGGGATGGGTCAGCCCGTTTTTGCTGGGGCGCGCGCTATTCGATGTCCAGCGTGTGCACCGCGTAGGCGCCCCGCCGGCGGTCATCGAAATACCGCAGCAGGGTCTCGCGCACCGTGCGAAACGCGATGTCGTCCCAGGGGATCTCGTTCTCGGCAAAGAGACGGGCCTCGATGGTTTCCGGGCCCGGGTCGAAGCGTTCGTTCAGGAGGCGGGCGCGGTAGAACATGTGCACCTGGCCCACGCGCGGCACGCTCAGGACCGAGAACAGGCCCTCGATCTCGAAATGCGCGCCGGCCTCTTCGTCGGTCTCGCGCGCAGCGCCCTGGGCTGTCGTCTCTCCCAGCTCCATGAAGCCCGCCGGCAGCGTCCACTTGCCGCGTCGCGGCTCGATGTTGCGCAGGCACAGCAGCACTCGGTCGCCGAAGTAGGGCACGGTGCCCACCACGTTCAGCGGGTTCTCGTAGTGGATGGTGTCGCAGGCCGTGCAGATGGCCCGGTGCTTGGTGTCGCCGTCGTCGGGAAGGCGGTAGCTGACCGCGCTTCCGCAGTCACGGCAATGCTTGATCGGGCTGCGTTGCATCGGGCGAGTGTAAGGGCCTCAAAAAGGGCTCCCGAGGGAGCCCTGGCGATGGCCGCAGGCGGCTTCAGGCCTTCTTGGCCGGCGCCTTGCCGGCGGGGGCCGCCTTGGAGTGCTTCTCGATCAGGCTGCGGGCCGTGTCCAGGAGCTTGCGGCCATCAAACCCCCGCTTGTTCATGTCCTCCACCCACTCGACCTCGACCAGTCGTGCCTTGCGGCGGAACTCCTGGGCGTCCGCGGCGGGGATGGTGTAGATGGTGTTCTTGCGGTCTTCCGCCGCCTTGCGGCCTGCGGGGTCGCCACCTTGCTGCACCTTGCCCAGCCAGCCCGAGGTCTCGATGCCGGAGTTGGCATCGATCACCTTCTTCAGGTCCGGGGGCAGGGCGTTGTACTTGGCCTTGTTCATGGCCATCACGAACGTGGTGGTGTACAGGGCACCGCCCGCCGGATCGAACTCGCTGTGGAACTTGGTGAGTTCGTGGACCTTGACCGAGGGCACCACTTCCCAGGGGATGGCGCAGCCCTCGATCGTTCCCTTGGACAGGGCGTCGGGAATCTGCGGCAGGGGCATGCCCACCGGGGTGGCGCCCAGCAGGCCCAGCATCTTCGTGACCTGGCGGGTGGGACCGCGCAGCTTCATGCCACGCACGTCGTTGACGGTCTTGATCTGCTTGTCCTTGGTGTGGAACATGCCCGGGCCGTGCACGTTCACGGCCAGCACGTGGGTGTCCTTGAATTCATCGGCCGCGACGGTGTTCACGTACTCCCAGTAGGCCTTGGAGGTGGCCTCGGCGTTGGTCAGCATGAACGGCAGTTCGAACACCTCCACCCGCGGGAAGCGGCCCGCGGTGTTGCCAGGCAGGGTCCAGATGATGTCGACCACGCCATCGCGGGCCTGGTCGTACAGCTGCACTGGGGTGCCCCCCAGCTGCATGGCCGGATAGGCCTCGAACTTGATGCGGCCGCCCGAGTCCTTTTCGACCTTGTCCATCCAGGCCTTGTGCATCGCCAGCCACACGTTGGACTGGGGGGCCATGAAGGTGTGGAACTTCAGGGTGACCGTTTGCTGGGCCAGCGCAGACAGGGCGGGCGCGCCCAGGGCGACGGCGGCGGACGATTTGAGGACGGTACGGCGTTGAATCATGGAAGGCTCCGGGGGAGAAAACGGCATCAACTTACCCGAGCGCCGCCCCCGCCGCCAGGGGACTTTCCCTCAACGCTGTCCTCACCCCAGGTACTGCACCAGCCACAGGGAAATGCCGGGGAAGAACAGCAGCAGCAGGGTGCGCACGGTGTCGCTGGCCAGGAACGGCATGACGCCCCGGTAGCTCTCGGCGATCGGGATGTCCTTGGCCATGCCATTGACCACGTAGACGTTCAGGCCCACCGGGGGCGCCAGCAGGCCGAAGCCGACCGTCATGAGCACCATGATGCCGAACCAGATCGCCACGGACTCGGGCGGCATGCCGAAGTCCAGGGCCATCACCATCGGGAAGAAGATGGGGATGGTCAGGAGGATCATGGACAGTTCGTCCATCACCGCGCCCAGCACCACGTAGAACAGCAGGATGGCCCCCACCACGGCCAGCGGCGGCAGGCCCCAGCCATTGACCACCGACGCCAGCTGCGCGGGCACCTGGGTGAGGGCCAGCGCGGCGTTCATCAGGTCGGCGCCCAGGAAGATCATGAAGATCATGGCCGAGGCCTGGGCGGTGGCGTAGAAGCAGTACTTGAACTTGGCCCAGTCGATCTCGCGCTTGGCCAGGGCGGCCACGAAGGTGGCGGCCGCGCCCACCGCCGCGCCCTCGGTGGGGGTAAACAGGCCGCCATAGATGCCGCCGAACACCAGCAGGAAGATGACCGCGATGGGCAGCACGCCCCACAGGACTGCAGCGGTCAGGCGCGGGGCGTCGTCCTCGTGCTCGGGCGCATGGCCCGGGACCAGCCGCACGTAGATCGCGATCGCGATCATGTAGCCCACCATGGCGATCAGGCCCGGGATCATGGCGGCGGCGAAGAGCTTGGCGATGTTCTGTTCGGCCAGGATGGCGTAGATCACCAGGGGCACGGAGGGCGGAATCAGGATGCCCAGGGTGCCGCCAGCGGCCAGGGCTCCAGTGGCCAGCCGCCCCGAATAGCCGTGGCGCCGCATCTCGGGCAGGGCCACCGAGGTGATGGTGGCTGCTGTGGCCACCGAGGACCCGCAGATCGCGCCGAAGGCGGCGCACGCCATCACCGAGGCCATGGCCAGGCCCCCGCGAAAGCGCGACATCACCACGCTGGCGAATTCGAACAGCGCCTTGGAGATGCCCCCCTGGCTCGCGAAATTCCCCATGAGGATGAACAGGGGGATCACGGACAGGTCGTAGCTGGCAAAGCGCGCGAAGGCCTGCGTGTTCAGGAAGTTGGCCAGGGGCAGCCAGCCGGCCTGCAGCACGTAGCCCAGCGCCCCGGCGCCGAACATGGCGATGGCGATCGGTATGCGGATCGCCATCATGGCCAGCATGACGCCGAAGATCAGGACCGTGAGGGCCAGCGGCGTCATTCGCGCACCTCCTCGGAGAAGCCCGCGAGGGCCTGGCCCACGCCGATCAGGGCGGTGAGCACCAGCGGCGGCACCATCAGCGCGTAGACGATCCACTCGGGAAAGCCCAGCATCATGCTGCCGGATTGGGAGTTCCAGGCGTTGAGCCCGCCCAGCGTCGTGCGCCAGGCCAGCAGGGCCATCGCCAGGCCCAGGCACAGGGCGCCGACGCGGTCCAGGACGGCGTTGGTGCGCTCGCTGGCGCGCGCGGTGAAGAAGTCCACGATGATGTTGCCGCGCGTGACCTGGCACCAGGGCATGAACAGTGCGATGGCGGCGCCGGCGGCCATGCCGGTGAGTTCGAAGTCACCGACCAGGGTCGCGCCCGTGGTGTTGCGGCCGATCAGGCTGACACAGGTCATGAGGGTGATGGCCGTGAGCAGCACGCCGGCCAGGATGGCGCACAGCTTGGCCAATCGTTCCAGGGTTCTCAAGGGCAGGCTCCTCGCAGGGCAGGTTCCGTGCGTTGGGGACGCCAGGCGCTGGTGGCCTCAGGCCGCGCGCACCGCGACGGTGATCGGCGTGAGGCCCTCGACATGGCCGGACAGGGTGTCACCCGCCACCACCGCCGCCACACCCTCGGGCGTGCCGGTGAAGATCAGGTCGCCGGGCTGCAGGTCCCACGCCGCCGACAGGTGTTCGATGGTTTCGGCGATGTTCCAGATCAGTTTGGAGACGTTGCTGCGCTGGCGGTCCTTGCCATTGACCTGCAGCCAGATCGCGGCCTGATCGATGGCCCCGGCCTGGGCGGCGGGGGTGATCGGGCCCATGGGGGCGGAGTGGTCGAAGGACTTGCCGATTTCCCAGGGACGGCCCTGCTTCTTCATCTCGCCTTGCAGGTCGCGGCGCGTCATGTCCAGGCCCACGGCGTAGCCGAAGATGTGCTTGTGGGCATCGGCTGCGCGGATGTTGCGCCCGCCGGTGCCGATGGCCACCACCAGCTCGATCTCGTGGTGCAGGTTGCTGGTCTGGCGGGGGTAGGGGATGGCGGCTGTCTGACCCGCGTCGGCCACCACCAGTGCGTCGGCCGGTTTCATGAAGAAGAAGGGCGGCTCGCGCCCGGTGAACCCCATCTCCTTGGCGTGTTCCTCGTAGTTGCGACCGACGCAGTAGATGCGGGCGACGGGGAAGCGCTCGGTGCGGCCGACGACAGGCGCCGACACGGCGGCCGGCGGGGGGAACACGAAACTCATGACAACCTTTCTTCGCGGTGGATGCCCAGGGCCTGGTGGACCGGGCGGTCGGAATAACTGAAAAGCACGCAGCCGGCGGCGGACTCCAGGCGCGCCGTGTGCCAGGAGGGCACGACGAAGTGGTCGCGCGGCGAGGCCTCGAAGCGCCAGCCCTGGCCTGAGGGCGACTGTACATGGATCACGGCGTTGCCCTCGACGACGCTGTAGACGGCGCCGTCGGTCTGGCGCCAGCCCTTGCCGCTGAATCCTGCGGGCAGCTTCTGCATGAACGTGGCCATCGTCGGCATGGGCCAGCCGCCCGTCTGCGGGTTGACGTACCGCAGCTTCACGCCCTCCCACGCGTCCAGGGGCGCATCGCGCTCCAGGCGCTCCAGGGCCTCGCGGGTGCGCGCGTAGGGGTAGCTGAAGATCGGCGAGGTCTGGCCGTAGGGGGCGTCGTGGCGCACCGGCGCCATGTTGTGGCCGTAGCGGGCGAAGCTGGTGCCCTCGGGCCGCGCGATCGATTGCTCCTTGTGCGTGCCGTTCTGGGCGAACCCGGCATCCAGGAAGCGGATCATGGGAATGTCCAGGCCGTCGAGCCACACCACGGGGCCTGCGGCCTCGCTGCCATGGTCGTGGAAGGCCCAGCTCGGTGTGATGATGAAGTCCCCCGGGTGCATGGTGGTGCGCTCACCATCGACCGCGGTGTAGGCGCCTTCACCCTCGACGATGAAACGCAGTGCGCTCTGGGTGTGGCGGTGGCTCGGGGCCACCTCGCCCGGCAGGATCAACTGCAGGCCCGCGTACAGCGATTGCGTGATGGCCGACTGCCCGCGCAGCGCCGGGTTTTCGAGAATCAGCACGCGCCGCACCGCCTCCTCGGCGGTGATGGCCTGGCCGGCACGCATCAGGAAGGGGCGCACCGCCTCGTACTGCCACAGCGCAGGTACACAGGGCGTGGCCGGCTGCGGCGGGACCAGGGCGTGCAGTACCTCCCACAGGGGGGTGAGGTGCAGGGCATCCATTTCGCGATAGAGCGCCTGGCGTTCCTGGGCCATGGGGTGCGGAGCATTCATCGGACTTCTTCCTCGATCGGGCGGACGGGAGGTGCGGGCGCGCGGGCCGCCCGCGCCGCCGCCCGGATCATAGACGTCACCGCCCGAGCGGCCTGCGCGCGTCCGTGCCCGCCCGCCTGTTCGAGGCATTTACCGGCGCACACACTCGGTCACAGGCTGGCACCCGAGCCCGTCCTACAGTGGGCAGTCCACGCCCACTTCCGGGAGCACAGTGTCATGCGCACCTTCGCCTCTTGCCGTCTCGGGTCCCTCGCGGGGCTGTCCCTCGTCGCACTGGCCCTGGCCGCCACCGGGTGTGCCAATCTGGACCCCCAAGCCATGACGCCCACGCAGCGGCGTACCGCCATCGGCGCGGGGGTGGGGGCGGTTGCCGGCGCAGCCCTGGGCGGGAACGCCCGCAGCGCCGCGATCGGCGCGGGGGTGGGCGCGCTGGGGGGCTATGTCTGGTCGCGCCAGATGGAGCAGACGCGCCAGACCATGGAGCGCGCCACGGTCGGGACCGGCGTGGCCGTGTCCCAGACGCCGGACAACCAGCTGAAGCTGGACATCCCCAGCGACATCTCGTTTGACACCGGGCGTGCGGATATCAAGCCCGACCTGCGTCCCGTCCTTGATGCCTTTGCGCGCGGCTTGCAGGGCCAGCCCCAGACCGAGGTGCGGATCATCGGCCACACGGACAGCACCGGGACCGATGAATTCAACGAGCGCCTGTCGCTGCAACGGGCGCAGGCCACCCGCGACTACCTGGCCGCCCGTGGCGCCGACCCCCGCCAGCTGATGGTTGCCGGGCGCGGTGAACGCGAGCCCGTCGCGGACAACGCCTCGGACGCCGGGCGTTCACGCAACCGGCGCGTCGAGATCTTCCTGGGTGAGCGGGCGACCGCCGCCGCGCGGTGAGGCGGCAGGGGGCTGCGGCGCCTCTCGACAGGCGCGACCCTCGCCGGTTTATGCTCGTGCCATGCAGCTGTACAACTATTTCCGGTCGTCGGCCTCGTTTCGCGTGCGCATCGCGCTGGCGCTCAAGGGCCTGCCTTACGAGTACGTACCCGTTCACCTGGTCAAGGGCGAGCACACGAAGGCCCCCTTCCAGGCACTTGCGCCGGCGGGCCTGGTACCCATGCTGGTCCTGGACAACCAGCAGGCCCTGTCGCAATCCATGGCGATCATCGAGTACCTGGACGAAGTCCATCCCCAGCCCCCGCTGCTGCCCGCTGACGCGATCGGCCGTGCCCGGGTGCGGGCGCTGGCGCAGTCCATCGCGTGCGAGATCCACCCCTTGAACAACCTGCGGGTGCTCAAGTACCTGGTCAAGGAACTCCAGGTGGGCGAGGAAGCCAAGAACACCTGGTACCGCCACTGGGTGCGCTCGGGCCTGGAGGCCTTCGAGCGTGAGCTCGCCCAGCTTCCGCCGGGTACCTACTGCTACGGCGACACGCCGACACTGGCCGACTGCTGCCTGGTGCCGCAGATCTTCAACGGGAAGCGGTTCAACGTCGACTTCGCCGGCCTGCCGCGGACCCTGGCGGCATTTGACGCCTGCATGGCCCTGGAGGCCTTCCAGGCGGCGCAGCCTTCGAGCTGCCCGGACCACGAGGCCTGAGGCGTTTCACGCGATGCCCGAGTCCCGGCTTGTGCAGGCCATCGTCCCGCAGTGGCCGGTCGGCCCCAGCGTGCAGGCGCTTTGCAGCACCCGCGCTGGCGGGGTGTCTCGGGCGCCCTGGGACAGCCTGAACCTGGGCGACCATGTGGGCGACGACCCCGGGTCGGTCGCCGCCAACCGCCGGCTGTATGCGCAGTCCCTGGGGGTGCGGCCGGTATTCCTTCAGCAGGTGCACGGCACCGGGCGGGTGGCGATCGATGCCGATACCCCGGACGGCACGCAAGCCGATGCCTGCTTCACCCGGGAGCGCGGGGTGGCCTGCACCATCATGGTGGCTGACTGCCTGCCGGTGCTGTTCGCGGACACGCACAGCGGCCTGGTGGCTGCGGCGCATGCCGGCTGGCGAGGCTTGCTGGGGGAGGGCGGCCAGCACGTGCTGGCGTCGGCCCTGCAGCCGCTGCAGGTGGCCCACACCCAGGCCTGGCTGGGGCCTTGCATCGGACCGGCCGCATTCGAGGTGGGGCCGGAGGTCCGGCAGGCCTACATCGACGACGATGCCGCGAGCGTGCGCTTTTTCATCCCGGCCTCCGCCGACCAGTCCACCGGCCAGTCCACCGGCCAGTCCACCGGCAAGTGGCTGGCCGACCTGCCTGGCCTGGCGCGTCACCGCCTGCAGGCCCTGGGCCTGCCGCCCGAACGGATCCACGGCAACGACGGCAGCCCCGCCTGGTGCACCGTCACCCAGCGGTCACGGTTCTTCTCGCACCGGCGGGACGGGGTGAGCGGCCGGCTGGCTGCCAGCATCTGGCGGGTGTGAGCCCGATGCCGCACGGGCGGCGTCTGCCGCTTGCGCCGCCTCCTGGGCCTGGCGGGCCCGCTTGCGCGCGGGCGTACCCAGGATGTACATCAGGAGCGCCGTGGGAGCCAGCCCGTATAGGACAAAGGTGATCACCGCCCCCAGGACGGATCCGTTCGTATTGCTGGCCTCGGCCACGGCCATCATGAGCGCCACGTAGAGCCAGCCGATCGCGATGAGGTACATGAACTGTGGTGCCGCCGGGCTTGGAGCCCCATAGGGCAAATGGGATACTCGACCCCCCACGATTCGGAAGGCAGGAGTCATCCCCCATGGATTCTCGAGCAGATTGGACCAAGGCCGCGAGCCAGTTCCAGCAAAACCTTGGCGAGAGCTGGAAAAAGGCGATGGAATCCTTCCAGTCCCTGAGCACCGGTGGCGCGGGCCGCCCGGCGGGCGTGCTGCCGGCGCTGGGTTTCTCGCCCGACAAGCTGATGGCCCTGCAGCAGGCCTATGTGCGCGAGGCCACCGAGTTATGGAACCAGGGCCTGAACGTCAACCCCGGCGCCAAGGACCGGCGCTTTGCCCACGACGCCTGGGCCCAGAACCCGATGTCGGCGTTCTCCGCCTCGGTGTACCTGCTCAATGCCCGCACCCTGCTGGGGCTGGTGGAGGCCACCGATGCCGACGAGAAGACCAAGTCCCGCCTGCGCTTCTCCGTCGAACAGTGGCTGGCGGCCTCGGCCCCGAGCAATTTCCTGGCCCTGAACGCCGAGGCGCAGAAGAAGGCCATCGAGACCCAGGGCGAGAGCATTGCCCGCGGCCTGCAGAACCTGTGGAAGGACATCCAGCAGGGCCACCTGTCCATGACCGACGAGAGCCAGTTCGAAGTCGGTCGCAATGTCGGCACCACCGAGGGCGCGGTGGTCTTCGAGAACGAGCTGTTCCAGTTGATCGAGTACAAGCCCACGACGGCCAAGGTGTACGAGCGCCCCTTCCTGGTGGTGCCGCCTTGCATCAACAAGTTCTACATCCTGGACCTGCAGCCGGAGAACTCCTTCGTGCGCCACCTGGTGGAGCAGGGTCATCGCACCTTCCTCGTGAGCTGGCGCAACCCCGACGAGTCGATGCGCAACACCACCTGGGACGACTACATCGGACAGGGCGCGATCCGCGCGATCGAGGTGGTGCAGGAGATCGCCAAGGCCAAGGAGATCAACGCCCTGGGCTTCTGCGTGGGCGGCACCATCCTGGGCACGGCGCTGGCGGTACTGGCCGCGCGCGGCAAGAAGCCGGTGGCCTCGGTCACCTTCCTCACCACCTTCCTGGATTTCAGCGACACCGGCATCCTCGATGTCTTCATCGACGAGCACTTCGTGAAGTTCCGCGAGCAGCAGATGGCGCAGGGCGGATTGCTCAAGGGGCAGGACCTGGCGTCGACCTTCAGCTTCCTGCGTCCGAATGACCTGGTGTGGAACTACGTGGTGGGCAACTACCTCAAGGGCGAGACGCCGCCACCCTTCGACCTGTTGTACTGGAACAGCGACTCCACCAACCTGCCGGGTCCGATGTACGCCTGGTACCTGCGCAACACCTACTTCGAGAACAACCTGGTCAAGCCCGGCAAGGCCACGGTCTGTGGCGAGAAGATCGACCTGCGCAAGGTCGACATCCCGGCCTACATCTACGGCTCCCGGGAGGACCACATCGTTCCCATCGAAGGCGCCTATGCCACCGTGCAGCACCTGCCGGGCCCCAAGCGCTTCGTCATGGGCGCCTCGGGCCATATCGCCGGCGTGATCAACCCGCCGGCCAAGGGCAAACGCTCGTACTGGACCCATGCCAAGCTGCCCAAGACCCACGGCGAGTGGCTGGCGGGGGCCAAGGAGCACCCGGGCAGCTGGTGGACCGACTGGTACGCCTGGCTCAAGCCGCTGGCGGGCAAGCAGGTGGCGGCGCCCAAGGCCTACGGGGGTGGCAAGCACAAGGCGATCGAGCCAGCGCCCGGCCGCTACGTGAAGGCCAAGGCCTGAATTTTTTCAGCAGATTTTCAGAAGAAGGAGAGAGGTTCCATGGAAGACATCGTCATCGTCTCGGCAGCCCGTACCGCCGTCGGCAAGTTCGGCGGAACGCTGGCCAAGGTGGCCGCCCCCGAGTTGGGTGCCACCGTGATTCGCGAGGCGATCGCCCGCGCCCGGGTCGATCCCGCCCTGGTGGGCGAGGTGATCATGGGCCAGGTGCTGGCGGCCGGCGCGGGCCAGAACCCGGCCCGGCAGGCCCTGATCAAGGCCGGCCTCCCCAAGGAGGTGCCGGGCCTGACCATCAACGCGGTGTGCGGCTCGGGCCTGAAGGCCGTGATGCTCGCGGCGCAGGCCATCGCCTATGGCGACAGCGAGATCGTCGTGGCCGGCGGCCAGGAGAACATGAGTGCCTCGCCGCACGTCCTCATGGGTTCGCGCGACGGCCAGCGCATGGGCGACTGGAAGATGGTCGACACCATGATCGTGGACGGTCTGTGGGACGTCTACAACCAGTACCACATGGGCATCACCGCCGAGAACGTGGCCAAGGCCCACGGCATCTCCCGCGACATGCAGGACGCGCTGGCCCTGGGCAGCCAGCAGAAGGCGGCTGCCGCCCAGGAGGCGGGCAGGTTCAAGGACGAGATCGTCGGGGTCAGCATTCCGCAGCGCAAGGGTGACCCGGTCGTCTTCGACAGCGACGAATTCATCAACAAGAAGACCAACGCCGAGGCCCTGGCCGGCCTGCGCCCGGCCTTCGACAAGGCCGGCTCGGTCACTGCCGGCAACGCGTCGGGCATCAACGACGGCGCCGCGGCCGTGGTGGTCATGAGCGCCCGCAAGGCGGCGGCCCTGGGCCTCAAGCCCCTGGCGCGCATCGCTGCCTTCGGCACCTCGGGGCTGGACCCGGCCACCATGGGCATGGGGCCGGTGCCGGCCTCGCGCAAGGCCCTGGAGCGCGCCGGCTGGAAGGCCCAGGACGTCGACCTCTTCGAGCTCAATGAGGCCTTTGCCGCCCAGGCCTGCGCCGTCAACAAGGCGCTCGATATCGACCCGGCCCGTGTCAACGTCAACGGCGGCGCCATCGCCATCGGCCACCCCATCGGCGCCTCGGGCTGCCGCATCCTGGTCACCCTGCTGCACGAGATGCAGCGGCGCCAGGCCGGCAAAGGCCTGGCCGCGCTGTGCATCGGCGGCGGCATGGGGGTTTCCCTCGCTGTGGAACGCGTTTGACCGGCGTAAAAAGAAACAGTGCGTGACGCCTATCGGGCGCGTGCATGATCCACGTCCTTACCCAGAGAAACCTCAAGGAGAGAGCAAGTGAGCCAGAAAATTGCGTACGTGACCGGCGGCATGGGAGGCATCGGAACCGCCATCTGCCAGCGACTGCACCGAGAGGGTTTCAAGGTCATCGCCGGTTGCGGGCCCACGCGCGACCACGCCAAGTGGCTCGCCGAGCAAAAGGAGAAGGGCTACACCTTCTACGCCTCGGTCGGCAACGTCGGCGACTGGAATTCCACCGTCGAAGCCTTCTCCAAGGCCAAGGCTGAACACGGTGCCATCGACGTGCTGGTGAACAACGCCGGCATCACCCGCGACCGCATGTTCGTCAAGATGACCCGCGAAGACTGGGACGCCGTCATCGAGACCAACCTCAACTCGATGTTCAACGTGACCAAGCAGGTCGTAGGTGACATGGTCGAAAAGGGCTGGGGCCGCATCATCAACATCAGCTCGGTCAACGGCGAGAAGGGCCAGGCCGGCCAGACCAACTATTCGGCGGCCAAGGCCGGCATGCACGGCTTCACCATGGCGCTGGCGCAGGAGCTGGCCAGCAAGGGCGTGACCGTCAACACGGTGAGCCCGGGCTATAT
>JACCEE011210512.1_pt1 | contig 15714 bp, 14 predicted proteins | sample 7449931 | NCBI WGS metagenome assembly JACCEE01 (sample SAMN15323457, study PRJNA562643) | freshwater metagenome | isolation source: river surface water | place: USA:Blue River Watershed | collected 2017-08-19 | reverse complement strand
TCTCACTCAGAACCAATGGTTTACAAGAGTGGAAACGGCACTGGCATCTGGTCAGATTCTCCAATGCAATGGGGTTTTAGTTGTTGACCAGACCCCGGAAAATGGCATCTACGACCTCAAAATTGGCGAGGAGGAAGTAGGCAACAAAAGCGGCGCCCATTGCACCAACGAAAAAGCCAGCGGCAAATTGGCTCCAACCTTCAGAGGTCTTGAGGGGATCTGCGCCTGCGGGAGTGGCACCTTGGAAAGATACCAGACCGTAAGCGGAAAGGCACATAGTGGCAACCAGAATCAAAGCCAATCCGGAAATCAATCCACCCAGAGCGGCGAATTCAGAATCGCGCAGGGGACCAAAATTAACCCACGGTCCAATCAGAAAATATCCGTGGGCCATGCCAATCTCCAGACCACGCAGGAGGGGAGACAGACCTTTGCGGTAGGCAGGCAGGTTGCTGATGAATGCGCGGGTAAAAGCTGAATCGCTGATGGGTGTGGATAAATGACCGATGAAGGGATCTCCCCCATACGGCTTTACCACCTGTTGATATTCGGCCATCGATGTTTCCTCTCTATGTGAAAATCTTTACAAGACCTTAAGCTATTCTAAGCATGGACGGGTTGTCTCATCGCAGAATTATGGGTTGTCTTTAAAAAACTTCACTGTTTGTAATGGAGATCGAGGTCGAACTGTCAGGTTAGGGCAGTTATGGCCCTGGGAATGGAGCCGCCGGATTGATACCCCACTATCCTGAATTGGGTACTGTTGGCATGATTGGATGACAAGAGCGTATTGGGAGTCAATCACGATGACAGATCCGTTGTTGCTGGCGGCGGAATTACTGGCGAGACAAGTCTCCGAGTCGAGACCGATCGAAATCACTCCTCAACCGGTGGCGGCTTTTGATGTTACTGGTATCGGCGAATTTTCTGCCCCTGAGACTTTGGCATCAAGTGGGGGTAGCCGGTGGTTGCCTTTGGCTGTTAGTCCCCCGGAATTCAGCGAGCCCACATTGCATGTCTCCCTTACTCAGTCTCTGTCTTTCCCTCGCACCACTACTGCTGCGGCTGGTAATTGGGAGCCGGTTTTACCTCCTTTGGGGGACGCATCTCGCTATTTGCCTCCCCCGCAACAGTCGGAGCCAACAAAACCGGTGAGGACTCAAGAGCGTTCCTCTGAAACTCTGCGGTTTTCTCTGGCCCGATCGTCTGCAGGAGAACAATCCTGGGTCAGGCCCCAACCGGTATCGGGAGCGCAGCTTTACCAGCAGCGTCTGGCTGCTTTGAAAGCGGGCCGGATTTATACGACTTTGCCTCCGGATAGTTTTTCTGATGCTTGGGTGGAGGCGAAAGGGCAGCCGACTTATCAGGACTGGCAAAATCTTTTGGCTTGGGAGGCGCGGGCGATCGCCAGAGGAAAGGGTAATAATCGCCTGGGGATTTTGCTGGGCGACTCGATCAGTATGTGGTTTCCCCAAGCCGCTCTCCCCCAAGGACAGTTTTGGCTCAATCAAGGCATTTCTGGCGACACCACTGGTGGTATCCTCTCTCGCCTTTGGACCCTTTCTGAAACCCAACCAGATATGATTTACCTCCTGGCGGGTATCAACGATTTGCGACGCGGTGACAGCGATAACACCGTTTTAAATAATATGCGATCGATTTTGCGTCGCTTGCGCCAAGAACATCCTCAAGCCCAAGTGGTGGTCCAGTCTATCCTCCCTACCCGCTTGCCAGAGATTTCTAATAGTCGCATCCGCAATCTGAACCTCCAGCTACAGGATATTGCCCGGGAGGAAGGAGCCCAGTTTTTTGACCTCCATTATTGGTTTACCAACTCCCAAGGCGATTTGCGTCCGGAACTGACCACCGATGGGCTACACCTCAATGGTCGGGGCTATCAGGTTTGGAACTGGGCTTTGCAGCGAGCCGAATCAGCTCTGGCAATGAATCAGCTTCCTTAAGTGCAAAGGAGGGCCGATTGAGAGATTTTATGCTACGATGCGAGGGCTTTATCCAAGTCTCACATGGTTATGATGCGTCCATCGTCAGGGATTGAGCTGTACAAACAACGGTTAGAAGCGCTCAAGGCGGGCTTGATTCACACCCAGTTACCGCCGGATAGTTTTCAATCGGTTTGGGAGGGCAGCATGGGACATCCCACATACGAGCAGTGGAAAATCCTTCTGGAACGGGAAGCCAAAGCCGTGGCGGCGGTACAGGGGAAAGATTGTCTCAGTGTGATGCTGGGAGATTCTTTATGTTTGTGGTTTCCTGTGGATTTGTTGCCACCGGGTCAATTGTGGCTGAATCAGGGGATTTATGGGGATAATACGGCGGGGATTCTCAAGCGGTTATCGGCTTTGGCGGATAACCGCATCCATGATGTTTATCTGATGGTGGGGATTAATGACATCCGCCAGGGCAGAAGTGATGCTACGATAATTAATAATTTGCGGCATATTGTGGGCAGAATTAGGATGCACCACATTTGTGCTAAAATTTTTCTGTTGTCAATTTTGCCGACGCGGTTGGCGGCTCTGCCTAATACCCGGATTCGTCAAATTAACAGTAAAATTGAAGGTTTGGCGCGTCAAGATGGGGCGATTTATCTTGATTTGAATACGCCTTTTACTGATGCTGCCGATATGTTGCGCGAGGATTTCACTGATGATGGGGTGCATGTGAATTTTGCGGCTTATCAACTTTGGCAGCAGGTGATGGAGCAAACGATTTCTCGGCTGGCTTTGCAACGGGACGATCGCTATCAACACTGGTTACGCGAATCCCACCGCTTCAGTTTTAATGGCAAACATTACGTTTGGATGCCTTACCAAGTGCGCCCGGGAGAAACTTTAGAAGAAATCTCCCTGAAAACTTTAGGCAAATCTGATGTGCATCATTATGATTTAATTGCGATTAAAAATGACATCAATTACACGGTTTTAACCCATAATGAGACTATTTACATTCCCCGCGAAATAGCTTAATTTTCTCTTAGTTCGTAGTTGGGCTTTAGCCCATCCCCGCCAAGCATCTTGGTTTGTAGTTGGGCTCCAGCCCATACCATGTACCAGAAGTCCCAATGGCTGTTTTACTTTTTTGATGTTTTCTGTGGTAAATCATATTTACGGCTCTCATTACCCCCGACTTTTCGCATACTCCCTCAACACGGGATTGAGGACAAATTGTGTTACACCTTCCCGTTCCTGTATTTCTACAAAAAAGCGCCGTTCTAGGGATTGCATGACTTTAAAAAACTCAGGGGGGGAGAATTGTGTCAGGTTTAACAGTTGCGCAAAAGTCAAGGGGTGGATGGCGGTAGCCAGTTGAGAAATGGCTGTCTGTTCTGGTAATGTTAAACGCTGATACTGTCGGTCTAATTGCGCCTGCAACGGTTCCCATACAATCGGGGTGTCATAAGTTAAAAATTCCGCCACTCGACCGGCAAATAATTCTCTGATTGAGGTAGCGGTGAACTCTAACCAGAGAGGATTGCCGTGATAGAGATGAATTAACCTATCCCAAGTTTCTGCATCGGCTAACTTTTGTGATGCCAAGATTTCTTTAGCGGCTTCACCTAAACCAGGCAATACCAGGGATGTCACGGGATAATTTGGTTGTTTAGAAGTGGGAATCGCGCTCGATTGTTCGGAGGCGATAGCGATAACACAACTTTGGTGGGTCACTTCCGCGATCGCTTTGAAAAACAGCCGATAATTTTCGTAAACTGTGCTATCTTCACCAGTCAGTTTTCCGTTGCCGGGAATCTGTATGTCATCCAGAACAATCAAACAGCGAGACTGACGCAAATGGTTGAGGAGTTGTGATATTTGGGTTTCGATGCGATCGGGAATCGTCGCATCCGGAGCAAAAATATGCAGCAGATTGGCGAGTATGGCACTCAAATCGGAGTAAAAGCGGAGACTGCGATAGATGACATATTGAAAGTGAGGTTTAATTTGTCCAACCAGCCGCAGGGCCAGAGTGGTTTTGCCAATGCCACCGAATCCGAGAAGTGTCACTAGGCGAGAGCGATCGCGGACAATGGCGCGATCGAGGGTGGCAAGTTCCTGAGTGCGTCCGTAAAAGTTGAATATTTCCGGCGCATTTTCTAAGTCCAGATGCGGTTGAGCTGGCGTGGAGTGCGATTTTGGGACTTGGCTGGTTTCGGAGCGATGTTCTGGACAAATATTGAGATTAGTAAATCTTGCATTATCACTAAGAATCGCTGAATAGTTGGAATTTAATATCGCTCTAAAATTCGCCTTGCTAACCTCTTTCCCCAACCCCTCGGAGAGGACCTTCCACAGATCGGCTCCCATATCTCTCACATGACCCTCACTGGCATAGGTCTCTTCCGCAATTTTCGCGTAGGTCCGGCCATCCAAAGTCCCTTGCAGGATAGCCTCTTGCAGATAGTCCAGATGTTTACCCGTCTGAGTGAAAACCAGCTCATCTGCCAGTTTCAGCACTTCCGCCATGTCCATAGGTCCAGGAGAATGCTAAAGTTTGGCATATTATATCCGATCTTTCCGACATCTTCCACCTATTGCATCACCCCCGATCGGTTAAAACAGCGGACCGCACATTAGAGTGTTAATTTGGCTGTAACCCTTTGCTGACAATGGTTTCAGTCTATTTCAACCTACTTCAGCGATGAGGTGGGGACTGAAGTTCCCTGTGAAATATGGGACCTACAGACAAGAGTATTATACTCTCAGCGCTTTCCTTACCGATATTTCCGACAAATCCGATTTTGTTTTCGGGGAAAATGCCCGATTTTTCCGACTTGCCAGGGAAGGATAGATAAAAGATAATTTAGTTGATAGTACGATTCAGTTCAAATCAGACAAAAGTTAATGGAGTCGTTATGGCTAAAAATAAGATGGGTGAAGTAAAAACGCCAACAGGATCCATATACTATTATTATTGGGACGATGCTACTGGCGATGTATATGTTGGTAGTGAATATGCTGGTAAAGCCACCTCAGAGGAGGACGCTTGGCGTAAAGCTAACTACTATGCAACAACTACCCAGATTATGAAATAATCTAATAAGTGTATGGTGTGGTGACATCATTAACGAAATTCAACGCCACCCAAACGACAAGAATGAGTGGGAAAGCATTTCATCAAACAAATTCACCATAAATGAACATCATCGTGTATTTTCATATCAGGAGATAGGCAAATATGGGCAAAAGAAATGAAGTAGGTGGTCCCGTATGTGAACACTGTGGTAGCACCCATATGGGTTTTGTCAGAGCAAGAAAGATAAATGACTACACAGACAGGGTGACTTACGTTTGCTATGATTGCAAAAAAGAAACCGATATTGATACTGATGCACCACCATAAAATCGGGGTTAGCTCGATTGTCCGGACAGTTGTACTGCTTCTTACACTCGTTTAACGCACCCTGGAATTAACTGCAGTTAAATTATGGCTAGTGAAAAACCCCCAGACAAACCTAAATCTAAGGAAGAAATGGAAAGGGTCTGTGACCGATGCAATGGAACAGGAAAGGTCACTTTCCCAGATGCAAAACGAGCGGTTGATTGTCCCAAGTGCGGCGGAAAAGGTTGGACTTTTAAGTAAGATTGGTAAGCAGTAAGTATGTTCTGTTTCGCTGTTGCGCAGCTCAACCAAACGACATAGATCTCCTTCTGCTGAGGTTTGAAGTTCTGTAGGGTGGGCTTATCCCAATACTGCTACTGGTGATGAAGAGACTCCTCCGTGAGGCACTGCCCACCCTACTACTGCTCTATCTTAAGTTTTTTTAGGTTGACCTACTTAACTTGATTTCAGGACATCTCGCCCGGTTGAGCAAATATTGCTAATTGGCAATTGTAATAAGTAAATCCACATAATTAAACCTTAAATAAAATCAGATTCTGTAGGGTGGGCAGTGCCTAATACTGTTACTGGTGATGAAGAGTGCTGGTGGGTAAGGCACTGCCCACCCTACTATCTATATCTGGCGTTTTTTTAGGTTGACCTACTTAATAACATTCATCCTAGGGGTGGGGGGTGGCAAAGGTCCTAGATGCGATCGGCTTTTGCCCACCCTACTGGATGAATAAAAAACTTAATCTACCAAATCAGTGATTACTTGAACTCTTTTAAGATGGTTTCCATCGGCAAAAACAGGGAAAGTTCGTGATCTTGAAAAGGAATAAACTCATGCTTTAGATAAAATTGCTTGGCCTGCAAATCTAGGGCATCAACTCTGACGGCAAAAATGCCGATTTCCTGAGAAGCACGAACTGCACGAGCCAGAGCATCCACCAACAATTGCGATCCTAACCCCCTTCCTTTAACTGCATTATCCACAGCTAGCTTACCGATGAGAACGGCGGGAACAGGATATGCGGGTATTCTCCGTTGCACAGATGCTGGGAAAGATTCGTATTCAATTACGCTAGAACTCACGGTGTAATAACCGTCAACCCTTAAACCACTATTTGGATCGAGCGCGACAAAAGTTTTAGCGATTCCTTTTTGGTGATTTTGTCTGGCATATTTCTTTAAGTATTCGTTTAGAACGAAATAGCCGCAATCGAAGCCATCTTTTTGATGATGTTTGGCAATGCTGTCAAAATTCCAATTCACGATTAGATTTGAGATTGTTCTCGATAGTGTTGAATAGCTGATTTGAGTTTTCCCTGGAGTTCTGGCGGATTTTCCATGACAGCTAGAAATAAATCCCGATCGCGATCGGATAAAACCAGCCTTTCTTGAAAATCCACATCATGTCTGGCTACTGCTAAAACATGAGATAGGGTGTAATCCCTCACAGAAACACCTCGCAGGCTGGCAGCTTTTTCTAATAACTCTTTCTCCTCTGGAGTCACGCGCAAGTCAATGCTAGTTGCTTGGCGATCGGGCGGTTTTGACATATATGCGATTTAGCGAATCTAATTAATTCATCCCTATTATAACTTGATTTCAGGACATCTCGCCCGGTTGAGCAAATGTTGCTAATTGGCAATTAGAGTAGAAACGTTAATCCTAGGGGGGCAAAAAGCCCATTTCAATCGGCTTTTGCCCACCCTACAGCTACTGCCATCCAAAAACGAAACCGTCAGACAGGATATTACTCTCCGTCTCGCCACTGTTTTCCCCCAGGCAACTGGGCTAAATACTCATCAACTGCAGGCATTAAAGCATCTGCTGAATATTGATAAGTCAGCAAAATCATGGTTTTAGCAGTTAAAATTAGTTGTGGTTTGTCAACCATTGCCCCCAGCTTCACCGGGGTTAATTTCCCTCCCATAACTTCTGCACTGGCTTGCCTGATTGCTTGCTCTAGAGCCGGATTGAGCATGGGTTCCCAGTCATCGGGATTTAGGTAATAAGAGGTTTTATTATCTTTCAGATTTAAATCTTGAATTTCCACCAGGGAATTAGAGATAGACGCTGCCCATGAGTTGGTCAAGCGTTGCTCCACTTGATTTTTTATCATATGCACTAGCAGCCGAATTAAAAATGATTTAATTTTGCGCAAAATCTCTTTTTTGCTCATGGCTTCTAGTTCGTCAACAATTGCCAAGGCATCGTCATATCTGCCCTCAATGATGCTGGTTCTTAAATCTATCAGTTCTTGGGTCATAATTGGATGTATCCCAATTTTTTTTATATATATGAATAATGGTTAATACTAGGGGGGCAAAAGTTCCCAATCCGATCGGCTTTTGCCCCCCCTACTACTCCTATATTTCAACTAAAAATAAACCCGGTTTGTTGAAAAAACCGGGTTTATCTGTATTGGTGTTGTAATTTAAGATTGCCGCGAGAATTCTTTTTCGCACAGAGCTTGAGTTTGATGTAAGAGCTGCTCGCGACTGTCGGCAGCTTGGGTGAGAGGGGGCACCAGGTTACGGGCTTGTAAAGTCATGTGAAGTTGCAGGTGCGCCACGTACTCACTGATATTTTCACGGTTGGAGGGGGCGGTTTTTTGATTCAAATGCGTTACCAAAGCGTTCTCCTTCCCTATATCTGCATTGCCAACAACTTCCGACTTTACCATAACTTTGCTAATGCTTCTAGTTTCGCAACAAACCTTAATGATTTGCTTGGTATCTGTGAAGGAATGTAAAGGACCTGGGGTGGTAGGTGGACCGGGGAAGGGGTGGGATAGGTGTGTGGTTATGGTCCTGCTTTCCTGGTTCTGAGTCGCTGGATCCGGCTATATAGTCATTTCAGATAAGAATGAGACAAAGAATGAGAGTTGCCCTCTATCCCCCAACCCCTTTCTCCCAAAAAGGGGAGAAAGGGGAGTAAGACCTAGATGATTTTTGGATCCAACTCTCCCCTCTCCCGACCTGGGAGAGGGGCGGGGGTGAGGGTTCACCCGGGTTTAACAAAAAACATTCTCTTTCTTAATTGAAATGACTATAGCAATCCTAAATCAATCGAGAAATCATAAGTAAATCCACATAATTAAACCTGAAATGTGCGATTCGTTTAGTGATGCAGGGTGGGCAGTGCCAGCTCCAGAACAATGGTTATAAAAAGAATTCTGATTCAGGCACTGCCCACCCTACAATAAGAGCGTTTTTTTAGGTTGACGTACTTATCAAGAGATAGTAGGGTTGCTGGGCCTCACCGATAATTCTCTTCATCACCAGTAGCAGGAGTCAGCACTGCCCACCCTACAAAACTGTACTACGGTAGGGGCAATCCCCCTGTGGTTGCCCATAGATCTAAATTCTCAGGGAAAATCAATAACTCTGCCTCTTCTTGGGGTGGTTAAGTTGCTTTCAAAGATTGCAGATTTTGATTGAGATTGTCTAATAAGTTCTGGACTAATTGGAGCTGATGACGCTTGGCAATTATGTCAGATGATGTGGTGGTGGTGGGTTGAAACCGAATCACGGGCAGGGCTTTTTTTTCATATTGGCGGAGGGTGGCGAAGGCGGTTTCGCTGAATTCGGTGAGGTAGTCTTCTACGGCTTGGGCATAAGCTGCTTGTAATTCAGTGGTATCGTAATGGGTTAAGTAGTCTGGTTGTTTGTGGGCAATCTGATTTAGGAGATAGTAGGCTCCGCGAGCTAAGGCGACTCCGATCGGACCATCTAAAATCTTCTCAAATCTGCTGTTTCTGTTGACTGGGTTGGCTGGTTCTGATGTATCGGGGAATTCTATTGGGTGAGGGATGGGCAATGGTATGGTTAGCTCGCCGGGATGGGGGTGGTTGAAAAATTGGCAGGCTTTGTTTACCCAAGTGGTGATTTCTTGTTGATGATGGTCGATCGCCTCTCGCCAAGCTCCCCTTTCCCACTGGCTAAATTGACCTTGCTGGAGGGCGGCGATCGCTTCGCTTTGATATCGCTGCAATAGTTTCGGTAGGTAGAGCCAACTCTCAAAGTCAGAAACGCTACCTTCAAAACCTTGTTTAATCAGCTTTTCGGCTTTTTGTTGAATCTGAATCCGAGATTGCTGCTTTTCTTCGGCGGCGGTTAACTCGGCTGTAATGGCTTGGATTTTTGCTTGCAGAGATTGGCGGATTTGCTGGGCGATCGGCTGCACCCGAGGCCACCAGTGGGCTTTTTTCTCCTGATGAAAAGCGACAATACTTTGCAGAGCTGATGCCAACATCGTCAGTCCCGTTGTCTGCGCCGCCGCACCATCGCCTTTCAGTCTGGCTCGGAGCGCGGGTAAAGCATCAACGCGGTACAAATTGCTGATACCAGGAGGCAGATTGGAGCGAAAACTTTCGGCCACAAACCGCATCCGATTGCTCACTTCTTTTTGGTCTTCCACTTCCATTAAATTGAGGAAGTTGACCACAAAAACCACAGTTTCAATGCCCCGATCGAGCAGCCAATCTCGGAGGTTTTCCCGCTCACCCAAAGTCATTAGTTTGCGCGAGTCTAGCACCTGCACCACCAAATCAGCGGTTAACAGTTGGTCTCGCACTAAATTATCCTGTTCTTCCCGGTCATTGGTTCCCGGTAAATCCAGAAATTCTACCCCCATTTCCAGAAAAGGATGGGGGCAAAACACCTCTACTAATGCCACATCAGGGCGCATTTGCCGCTGTTGGTCTAGGATAGCATATTGCTTGAGGATATCTGTGCCCAGTTCAGAAATTACCCGCCCATCAGTGAGGGTTATTTTGGTGCTAAGTTCTGCCCCATAGCGCACGTGAATTGCTGCACCAGTGGTGGGAATCAAATCGATGGGTAGGGTGCGCTGTCCCAGCAAGGCATTGAGCAGGGTTGATTTACCATAGTTAAAAGGGCCAAAAACCGCAATCCGAAATAAGGGATTTTCCAGGTTTTCGCAAATCCCTAGGGCATCTCGATAAAGTTGGGAGGTTTTATCTAGTTCCAGCACCCCTAATGCGGCTCTAAGATTGCCGACTAGGTTTTGATAAACTTCTAGTTGCTGCATCCTTTTTGTCCCCCTGGTTGGAAAAATGTTTAGTTGCCTCCCCCCTGTGTCCCTTGGCGGTGAGAAGCCAGGGGGGTTAGGTGTTTCAGCCAATGGCTGCCAGTAACTCCTGATATGCTGTCTCTATATTACGCGATTCTGAGGTGACATCAAACTCCAGTTGCCGCAGCCGCTCTAATTCTGCCCCCCGATCGATTTCGCGGGATTGCTTTTGGGCGAGCAGATTATCTAACTCTGCTTGGCGGGATTTGATGTCATCGTCGATGCGCGCTGTGACTTCGCGATCGTACACATCAAAACATTCTTTGACCGCATTGTAAATCGGTTGCCACTGTTCCTGGGCGACTTGGGGCAAATATTTGACTAGCTCTTTCTTTGTGGCTCTCACCACTTCTAGGCGCGCCCGATCGGCTTGCACCAAACCGACGCCTAACCCTACCAAAGCTAGGGTAATTGGAGCTAAAATAATGCCAAAAGTCATGGAAACAGCGGTACTAATCCCAATCACCGCCACCATATTGAGCAGGATACTTTTCCAGTCGAAACCGGCTCCAACCAGCGCCGCTCCCGCAATATTCCCCGTAGCTAAAGAAACTAACCCCATTGCCCAATTTGCCCAAGCGGGGGAGTTATCTTCTGGGGATGTATTGCTGCCCACGGGTATCTGTTGCCCGGTGAGTTTTTCGGTGATTTTGTTGGTGACTTTGGTGTAGTCGGCGCCATACTGCGCAGCACTCTGAGCAAGTTGGGCGAAAGCGGTATTCATCTCTTGTTCGGCGGTGAGGCTCCAAGCTGCCAACTTGTCGTTAATGTATTGCTCAAATGCTTGTTTCAGCCTTGTTTCAAATGCGCTGCGCTTGCTTTGGTCGATAAAATTACCAAATTTGATATCGGGTTGGTAGCGCAAGAAATCGGTTTCAAAGGTGTTGCCTAGGTTGAGAACGTAGGCGCGGAAAGAATCGGCGATCGCTCGCGCTTTGGTGTCGCGCATCCGTTTGATGTCGTCCTTGAAGCGATCGCGGATATTTGTCAGAGCCTTAAACTCCGGTTCTACGGAACTAAGGCGCTGTTTTAACTCATTCACATCGCCATCGAGTAAGGGGAGACGCCGCTCGATCGCTTCCCGCACCCGCTTAGCAGTTTGACGCGCCAAAGTTCTCGCCTGACGCAACTCAGAAATCGCTCGCTCCTGGGTCAAAAACGTATTCAGCGCCCCCAAAAACTCAGAAAATCCCGTCCCCTCCAGGGACGCACTCGCATCCTTCATCCGCCGCCGCAACGCTTGAATTGCCGAAATTTCAAAAACTCGTTCCTCATAAATATCATGTCCATCAACCACACAATATTCCGCCAGGTTCGCTTTAAAAACTTGCCGGAGACGGTGTGACGCTTCTTGCAGTTCTTCCTCGTCATCTGGATCAATTAAGCTCTCGCGCACCTGATCCCACGCATTAATCAGAAAGAAAATGCTTACCCCCCGCCCTTTGATATAATTTTCCAAATAGCGGCGCTCACCGAGGGTGCAGGGTTGGGAGGCTCTCAGCACGAACAGAATGGCGTGGCAATTGTTAATATAACCCAAAGATAGCTCATTGCGCGATTCTGTATCATTCAGTCCCGGACTATCAACAATTTCCACCCCTTTTTGCAGTAATGGCAAAGGATATTCTACCACGGCATAATCCACATCGGGAAATGCTTCCCGCTTTTCTTGTTCTAGCTGTTTTGCTTCTCCGGGGGGGATAGTGTATTGCTGCTTAAAGCTCTTAAAATCCAGCCTTTGCGGACTTTTGCCATCCTTAAAGTGAACCGTAACGCTTTTGTCGTTGCCATAGCGCAACACCGTGAGCAGCGCCGTGCAAGGATTTACGTCACTGGGCAATAAGTTTTCCCCGATTAAGGCATTGAGAAATGTACTTTTGCCCCGCTTCATATCTCCCAACACCAACAGGCGAAATACGCCATGCCGTAAATTTTTGCTGGCTTTACTGGCATCTTCTATTTCTCTGTCTAAACCTAATTTGCCGGATTTATTGGCTCCGGTTGCTTCGGCTTGGTGCAAAGCATCTGCTATCTGGACGAGGCAATCAGCTACCTCCCCACGCACTTGGGCCACGCGCTCTAAATTAGTCAGAAAGTTTTTGGTATCGATTTTGTAGCTCATCCTGGTTTCAGCTTCGTAAATGAAGATTTACAGCCGTTCCCTGGTAGAGCCAGGGAATGGCAATTGATGCGGGCAGATCAGGGGGTGTATGATAGTAAAGAATCATACAATGTGGTGACAGTCCGGCATTCGGAGGCCACATCACCATCGAGATTGTTGAGTCGCTTTAATTCCGCATCGCGGTTAATTTCCCGGGACTGCTTTTGCTCCAGTAGATTCTCTAATTCGGCACGGCGGGACTTGATGTCATCATTGAGCCTGGTTATGACTTCGCGATCGTACACATCAAAGCAGTCTTGCACCGCTTGATGAATTGGTTCCCACTGTTCCTGGGCAATCTGGGGCAAATATTTAACAAACTCTTTTTTCGTGGCTTTAATCAATTCTTTCCGGGCTTGTTCTGCTTGCCAAGCACCTACTCCTAAACCTACCACTAGGATGCCCAGCGGTCCGCCCAGCAGTACGGGTACTGAAAAAATCGATAAAAAGCCGTAGATACCAATCACCGCCAGAGAGTTAACTAGGATGTTTTTCCAGTCAAAACCAGCACTAGCCAGAACTACCCCCGCGATGTTACCGGTGCTGAGGGAAACCAAACCCATCGCCCAACTTGCCCAGGTGGGGGAATTGTCTTCGGTATTGATATCGGCGTTGGTATAAACCTGCCCCACTAGCTTTTCTGTCATCGCATTGGTGATGCGAGTATAGGTGGCACCGTGTTGAGCCGCACTGTTGGCGAGTTGGGTAAAGGCATCTTCCATTTCTTGATTCGCCGTGAGTTCCCAAGCGGTAATCTTGTCGTTGATGTACTGCTCGAAGGCTTGTTTGAAAGCGCCATTAAACTCTTCCCGTCTGCCTTTGTTGAGGGACTCCATAAAGCCTAGGTTTGGCTGGTAGCGCAAGAAATCGGCTTCAAAGGTGCTGCCCAGGTTGAGAACATAAGCGCGGAATGAATCGGCGATCGCTCTGGCTTTTCTATCCCGCATGGTTTTAATTTCATCGGCAAAGCGATCGCGAATGTCGTTGAGTTTATCGAATTCCGGCTCTATGGAGTGAATTCGCTGTTTGAGTTCTCCCAAATCTTGCTCTAGCAACGGGATGCGACGGGCGATCGCTTCCCGCACCCGATCGTAAGTCCGGCGCGCCAGAGTTCTCGCTTGGCGCATTTCCGCCACCGCTCTTTCCTTCGTCAAGAACGTATTGATTGCGCCCATAAACTCCGGAAATCCCGTCCCCTCCAGAGAAACATCTGGGTTTTTTAGCCGCCGCCGCAACGCCATCAGCGACGATATCTCAAAGACTCGATCACTATAAATATCATAACCGTCAATTTGACAATATGCTGCCAAATTAGTTTGAAAAACTCGCCGCAGTTTCCCCTCTGCCTCTTGCAATTCCTCCGCATCTTCCGGGTCGATTAGTCCCTTGCGGATTTCGTCCCAAGCATTGATGAGAAAGAAAACCGTTAACCCGCGTCCTTTGATATAATTTTCCAAATAGCGCCGCTCTTCCAGCGTCACCGGCTGGCCCGCTCTCAAGACGAACAGGATAGCGTGACAGTTGTTGATATAATTCAGGGACATCTCATTGCGCGCTTCCGTGTCATTGAGTCCCGGACTATCAACAATTTCAATCCCCTTTTCCAGCAGCGCTAGGGGATACTCTACCACCGCATAGCTCACCTCTGGAAATGCCAGCTTTTTCTCTTGTTCTAAAGTTTTTGCATCTTCTGGGGCAATAGTATATCGCTGCTTAAAAGTGGGGAAATCTAAATGCTCTGGATTTTGGCCATGTTTAAAGTAAACCGTTACTTTCTTCTCCTCCCCATAGCGCAAAACTGTGAGTAATGCCGTGCAGGGATTGACATCAGCAGGTAAGAGGTTTTCGCCAATCAGCGCATTAAGAAACGTGCTTTTTCCCCGCTTCATATCCCCCAGCACCAGCAGCCGAAACACCCCTTGGCTGAGATTTTTACTGGCTAGCATTAGGTCTTCGATATTTCTCTCTAAACCTAATCTCCCAGAGGCTTTCTCTCCAGCCAATTCCTCCTGTTCCAGCTTATCCGCCATTCTCCCCAGACACCCCGCCACTTCAAAGCGGACTTTAGCTACCCGCTCCAAATCGCTGAGAAAACTTGCCGCTTCCACTTTATACACCATGATTGACCTCACTAATGATTAGTTTTTGTCCGATTCAAAAAACATTTGATAGCCAATCCAGGCGATCGCTCCCACAATCACTGCCATCGCCAGCCAAGTCCCCACCCGCACTGCCGCCGCCACCGCCACCACAATGATTAAAAACTTGCCCACCATTGCCATTTTTCTCGACCAGCGCCGCAACGCCGATTCCCGTTGTTCATGTTTAGTGGTTTGATACAGAGGCGGATCCTGCTTGTACAGTTCCATCTCCATCTGCTGGAGTCGAATCGATCGCTCTCGCTCCGCCAGTTCCTGCTCTCGCTGAGCCAGTTCTTGCTCCCGCTGTGTCAAATCTGGTGACTGCGCCTGCTGTTTTGGTGACTGTGGCTGTTTTTTGTTGGGATTAGGTTTTGATTTCATCTGCTTTCACCCTGTGCATAAATGTGGGTCAAATGCCAAAAAATCGGCATCAAATCAGACAAATTTTATTTTTCTAGGGACTAGGATTTTCCTGCGAAATTTCCCCAGCATGAGTTAACAGTTATATATCTTTGTTTTCCCAATTCGCCCCTGGCGAAATTGCTCGGCTTGGTGACAGGATCCCAGGATCCACAAAATAGAGACATGGTTTATTACCACAACAACTCTAGCACAAACCTGAAAAAATCTGGAAATTTTTGATTTTTTCTGGAGATGTTCCATCTCAGTAACTATGACATGGGTATGGTAGGGGTTGCCACCCTTTCCATTTCCCCATAAAACCAGGAGCAGGTTTGGCGATCACGAGTATTTTTACTGAGCCCATCCTCAATTTACCAGGATCAGAAATCTCTTCAGTGATTTGAGTCACATCTAATCACTGGTTTTTATGTTTTTTTGTGGAGTTTTTTAAACTTTTGTAAAAAGTTCAGGATAAACTTAACCAAACCACAAGTATAGTAGCAACTTGTCACTTGTCCCTTGTCACTTGTCACTTGTCCCTTGTCACTTGTCCCTTGTCACTTGTCCCTT
>JACCEE010582519.1_pt1 | contig 15732 bp, 14 predicted proteins | sample 7449931 | NCBI WGS metagenome assembly JACCEE01 (sample SAMN15323457, study PRJNA562643) | freshwater metagenome | isolation source: river surface water | place: USA:Blue River Watershed | collected 2017-08-19 | reverse complement strand
TCCAACACGGATTGCGAATACTATCCCTGCCACGGAATCGCCGACCAAAACTGCCTGTTTTGCTATTGTCCGCTGTATTTTCTGGATTGCGGCGGAAATTTCACGCTTACCGCGGGTATCAAGGATTGTTCCGCGTGCGACATCGTGCACCGCGAGGGCGGGTACGATTTCGTGCTGCGGGCCCTTAAAGATACGAGGAGAAAAACATGCTGAAAGTCGAGGATTATATCGTCGATTGGCCGGATATCGACTACCCCAATTTTATCGCCTGGATGCGGCACGGCCGCGAGCGATGGCCGAACCGAATCGCGCTTCGGTACCGTTCGGGCAAATCGCAAAAGTTTGACGAATGGAGCTATGAGCGGCTATTTTCCGAGGCCGAGGCCTTCGCGAGGGTTTTGCTCGTCGCGGGCTGCGCGAAGGAAGACCGAGTCGCGCTCTGGGCGGAAAACAGGCCCGAATGGTGCGCGATCTGGCTCGGCGCGGTTATCGCGGGATGCACGATCGTCCCGATCGACTTTCTCCTTACCGAGGATGACGTCGCGGCGATCATGAAGAAGGCGGAGCCGCGCGCGATCGTCGTGTCGGCGAAAAAGGCGGGTTCCCTCGCGGCGCTGAGGTCGGCAAGTCCCGATTGCGCGATCGCCCTCACGCTGGACGAGGATTACGCCGCGGCCATATCCGGAGCCGTGGCTTCCACGCGCCTCCCCGAGCCAGGCGAGATCCCGCCGGATCACGCGGCGTCGATCATCTTCACCTCCGGCACGACGGGAGCGGCCAAGGGAGTCGTGCTCTCGCACCACGGGATCATCGCGAACATCAACGCCTCGATCCTGTCCCTGCCGATCGGGAAGGACGACGTCTTCATGGGCGTGCTTCCCCTTCACCATACCTATCCGACAACCTGCGCCTTCCTCTCGCCGCTTTCCGTCGGCGGGAGCCTCACGATCTGCGAAAAGATTATCGGCAAGGTGATCATCGACGACGCGCGCGACTCGGGCGGCACGGTCATCATCGCGGTCCCGCTCCTGTACGATAAACTGAAGCAGGGCCTGGCGCAGGGTTTCCGGGCGAAGGGTCCCATCGTCGTCGCGCTCGTTTCCGCCCTGCTCGCCGTATCCCGTTTCTTCCGTCGGGCGTTCGGCGCGCACGCCATAGGAGAGGTCCTGCTCTCGGGCATCCGCGCGCAGGCGGGCTTCGGCACCGTCAGACTGCTCGTCGCCGGAGGCGGCGCGCTCGATCCCACGACGGCGGATTTTTTTGACGACCTCGGCTTTAACATCGTGCAGGGATACGGAATGAGCGAGAACGGCCCTTTGATAACCACGAACACCGTCAAGCGTAAAAACAACGCCTCGGCCGGTCTCGCGGTCAAATACACGGAAATCCAGATCCGGGACGCGGACGAGTCTAGAGTCGGGGAGATCGTGGTGAAGTCCCCATCCCTCATGAAGGGTTATTTCCGGAACCCCGAGGCGACGGCCGCCGCCTTTACCGGGGACGGATTCCTCAAGACCGGCGACCTCGGGTACATGGACGGAGACGGCTTTTTGTTCATCACCGGAAGGAGCAAAAACCTCATCGTCACCGCGGGCGGAAAGAACATCTACCCCGAGGAGATCGAGGCGAAATTCGCGGGTAACCCGGCAATCGCCGAGATGCTCGTCGTTCCCCGAAAAACCCAGAAGGGAGAGGAAATCGCGGCGGTCTTCGTGCCGGACGCGGAGTACCTTGCCGCGCAGTACGGCGATCGCGCGAAAGACCCCGCGTTCGTCAACTCTATCGTAGGCGAGGCAGTCCGCCGCGTTAATCGCAACCTCGTCTCATACCAGAAGGTGTCGGGTTACGGCATACGCCTAAGGGAATTCGAAAAGACCTCATCCCGAAAGATCAAGCGTTTCATCTACCGCGACTTCGAGAGCGCCATGGACTTGTAGGCTCGAGAATCACCCGCCCTGAGATACTTTTTTTTTAAGGTTGCTTAGCGGGTGATTATCAAATATACTGACCATATCAGCCCATAAGGAGGACTCCATGTCACTTAAGGCAATGGATCTGTTTGAAGCCTATACCCAGAATAAGCTGCCGATGGATGAAGGATATATCGTCTCATCGTTTTTTCGGCCCGAATCGGCATACAGTATTTACGAGATCGTGTCCTACTCCGCCGTCAAGGATTTCTATATCGCGGGAAACGGCCTGACGTTCCAGACGAACGGCAAGAAGATCTACATTCTCGTAGAGCCCTCGTCCTATAATTACAAGACGGTAGAGCCCTATTGCAGGACTAAGGAAGACCAGCTTCCCTTTCGCTTCAGCGAGGCGAACATCCTTACCGCGAGGAACCAGTCCAAGATCATGTTCAACAAGGAAGCCATGCAGGCCATTTCGGCGTTCACGGTCCTGAAGCCGGAAGGGATGAACTTCTCCTTCCTGTTTTACTCCCTGCCGGACGTCTTCGACTCGATGAACAAATTCTTCGCGAAAACCCTGAACCAGGAAGCGGGAATCCCGCAACCGGACGCGGTAAAGGCAGCCAAGGAAATTTCCGAGCTCTGCGCAAGAACCCTCACCTGGCCCAAAGACCAATAACCATGCGCCTCGTGGTCGTGTACGGCCTTAAGACGAGGGACTATCGCTGGCTTGAGGGATTCTATCCCGCGAAAAGACTAACCGAAGCGTGCGAAAACCGGGGCATTGAGCTCCGGTTTTTGTTTCCCAAGGACATTCGGGCGTTTATCGATAACCCCGAGGACGCAAAACGGGCGGAAACGGTTTTTCTTACCCGCGGGGACATTCCCCGCAAAGCGGTCGAGCTCCTCGAATCGACCGGACTCCCTTGCGTGAACGGTTCCATCGGTAGGGAGATCGCCAATGACAAATTGCGCACCTTTCGCTATCTCGACGAGAACGGATGGCCGACGCCGAAAACGGTCGCCCTTAACGAACTTCGGCGCGACCCTCGGCGCGATTCGCCCAACGGCATGCCGTTTACCACGCTGGGATACCCCGTCGTGGTCAAACCCCGTTTCGGGAGCCAAGGAAGGGGCGTCGCCCTCTGCGAAAACGAGGATGACATCGCCCGGGCGATCGTGACGGGCAAGTCAGGCTCAGGCGAGAATGACGCATGGATCGCGCAGGAATACGTCGCGTATTCGCGCGGACGGGATCTCCGCATGCTGTTCGCCGGCGGCAAAATCCTCGCGGTGGCCGAACGGCGCGCGATGAATGGGGATTTCCGCTCTAACGCCGCCTCCGGAGGCGGCTTTGGCATAGTTGACGGATTTGACCGATTCCAAGAAATGGCGCTCACCATCGCAGGCTCGGCTGGCCTTTGGTATGGATCGATCGACTGGTTGTATCGAGCCCCGGGGGAGCTGACGGTCTGCGAGATAAACGCCTCGCCGGGATTTGAGGCGCTCGAGAGGGATTGTGATCTGGATATCGCGGGCGCAATTGTCGATAAATTGATCGAAATCTTTGCATGAACCTTGATTTTATTTTTACAATGATCTATACAATAAGCAAACGATTGCGCAAACGTTTGCTTATCGTTAGGGAGTAAAGAATGAGAAGAAAAACCTCTACACTTGAACGGTACATGATCTTCTTTGGAAGGCAGTATCCCCTCAACTTTGGATTCAAGGTCACCGTTTCGGGCAAGCTTGAAGACGCGAAAATCCGCGAGACGCTCCTGACGTTGGCAAAACGCCACCCGATTCTCTACGCGCATCAGGAATATACCGAGGGCAAGCAGATGGATATGGTTCTCGACCAAGTCCCTCCGCCGCCGGTCACTCGACACGAAGGCACCGAAGCCTGGCAGGACGCCCTGCTTTCCTGCATGATCAGGGAATTCGATCCATTCACCGGGCCCTTATTCAGTCTTGACTATCGATACTCAAGCGACGCAACCGAGCTCTTTTTAGTGTTTCAGCACGGCGCGGCGGATGGCATCGCGGCAACGTATTTCATCCACGATTTTCTCAGTCTGTACGCGGGCCTTTCCGTCCCGATACCGAACAGTCCGTCTCTCCCCATGCTCTACGAGGTAATGGACGAAGACGTATACAAAGAGATGCTGACGCGACCGGAACCAGACTGGAAGAAAGAGGATCCGCCCGAGCCAAAGCCCTTTGTCATGCCCCCGTACAAGGCGCCCGATTTCTACCTCCGTACCTTCGAAATGTCGGAAGGCGCGACGGCCAAGCTCGCCGCCGACGCGAAGGCGGCCGGAGAGACGGTGCATAGCTGGCTTGGCGCCTTGCTCATGAAGGAATCCGCCTCCGTGTTCGGCCCGGGCGAAAACGGCATGCGGATAATCCAGTGCCCGGTCGACTTTAGGCAATATCTTAAGGAAGAATGCCGTCCGATCGCGGGCGTCTACAACGGGATCGTCAAGGCGAGCGTGGATTGCGCGCGTCCCGTGCCGGAGATTGCCTCCGCGATCCGCGAGGGGATCAAGGCGTCCCGCGACGGCATGAAGGATATCGAGGAGTACTTCCATTTCCGCGATTCCTTCGACGGCATCCCCGATCCGGAGTCCTTCATGATGGGTTTTCCTCCCGACGTGATCGACTACGACTTCTCGTTCTCAAATCTCGGGCGGACGATCGTTTCGCGCGAGTACGGCGGGCACGGGATTCGTGATTTTTACGGACCGATCTTCACGTCGGTAAACGGCGAGACGGTTATCGGGCTCAATACGACGGCGGGCTCGCTCCGCATGTCATTGATATTCGACAAGGCCATAGCGAAGGCCGACGCCTATGTGGCCTTAGGGGAAAGGATACAAGCGGTCCTTTCGCGATTTGAAAACTAACGCGCGCGCGCGTGACCATAGGAGATAAAAATGAAAATAGGAATCGTGTATCACTCGGAATCCGGCAACACGGAAAGGATCGCGCGCGCGATGGAGGCCGCGGGCAACGCCATTCCCGGCATCGAGGCTAAGGCGATCAACGTAGAGTCGCCCGACGACGACTTTCTCAATGAGTCAAAGGCCATACTCTTCGGCTGTCCCACGTACGCAGGATCCCTTTCCTGGCAGCTTAAAAAATACCTAGACACCATTCCCGTCGGCCTAAAGGGAAAGCTGGGAAGCGCCTTCGCAACCGAGAACCACATTGGGGGCGGCGCGGATTTCGCCGAACTCACGATTATCGGCGCGCTGCTCGTGCGCGGCATGGTCGTGTATACCGGGGGCGCGATGGAACCGCCCGCGACGCACTTCGGCGCGGTCGCGATCAAGGCCGGCACGGACGAACAAGTCGAGCGCGCCAAGGCGTTCATGGGAAAGATCGCCGCCAAGGCGAAAGAGCTTTTCGAGTAAGCGAATGGGCGTTAATATCTTCGCGCGCAAGCGCTGGTCGAAAAAAAAATGACCACGCGCCGAGCATCGGCCGCGCGGACGGGTTACTTCTCGCCAAGAAGGGACTTAAGCTCGCGGATCTCGGCGGAAAGCTTTGAGCGCTCCATCTTTTGGTATTTCGCGGGGACCATCTCGCGGCTCGTGCACTCGAGCACGGAGACAAGATTCTGCAGCTCGATCTCGTACGGATACGCGGGCGGGATAAAGTCGCGGATCGTTTCCTCAAGGTCCTCGCGTGTGACGATCGCGCGAGCGTCCATCGTCGCGGTCATCTTGGCGCGCACGAGGATCGCCTCTATGTCCGCCCCGGACACCTCGAACTTGAAGTTGCGGAAAATCTCCGCGAGCTGAAAATCCTTCACCTTGATGTCGAGCTTTCTCTGGAGCGTCCGAAACAGATCCGCCTTTTCCTCGGGCGTCTCGGGATAGAACAGCGCGAGGTGTTCCTCGGCGCGACCCTGGCGCTTAAGGTCGATCGGGAGCAGATCGGGCCGACAGGTGATGAGGAACCAGATGATCTTTCCGCGATACTCGGTATTGCCCATGAAGTTCGCGATTTGCGCGAACACGCGGCTCGAGGTGCCGGAGTCTCCCTCCGAGCCGCGGTCGCCGAGGAACGCGTCGGCCTCGTCGATCATCACCGCTACGGGGGACATAGCCTTCAGGATATTCAGGACTTTCTCGAGGTTGCTTTCCGTGGCGCCCTGCCACTTAGAGCGGAAGTTGCGGAGCTTGACCATCGGGATGCCGATCTCGCCCGCGAACGCCGAGACCATGAAGGTCTTGCCCGTGCCGATGGGGCCGGCGATCAGGTAGCCCATCGGGAGCACGTCCGTGCGGCCCTGTTTGAGCGCCTTGGCCGCGCTCGCGAACCGTTTCTTGACGAACTCGTGGCCGGACACGTAGGAAAGGTCGTGCTCGGTGTCGACGAACTCGAGTAGGCCCGCTGCCTCGTTCTCGATGATCGACCGCTTCCTGTTACGCAGGAACTCGAGCGTGACGGGCTCGTCGCCCTGAAAGGATTCGGCGACGAGTTGGTTGAGGTTAAGGAGGTTGAGCCCGGAGGTCAGCGAGCCGAGCGCCTCGGTCTTGAGGCCGCGCTCGAGGAGCAGCATCCCCCGGCTTTCGAGGAATTCCAGGAATTGGGTGCGGACGGACTCGCTCGGGTACGGGATGGCGACCTTCACCGTCGACGGGGAGGTCGAGAGGCGCGGATTAATGTCGGTCAGGTTTTCCGTCATCATGATGACGGAGATATCCCCCTTGGTGAACTGGGGTTCATGCGACCAGCGGTTCAGGGTAACTAGGCAATAGCGATCAACTTCGTCGAGGTGGCCGATCTCGTCCGCGGGGACGATGGTCTCCGCGTAATCGATAATAAGCACGATGCGCCGTTCCTTCGGGATGTTCATCACGAAGTAGCGCTCGAGCCAGTCAAAGGCCTTTACGGGATCGCGGGACAGGAAATCTTCCTCCGGCACGTTCGGGTAGCGAGCGGCCATCGCCTTCAGGTAGTCCTTCTCCATCTGCGCCATGCAGAAGCTGACTCCGCTCGACTTATCGTAAAACACGATAATGTCGCGGTTGCCGAACAGGACTTCCGAGATATAATCCTGAATCTTGACGAACATGAACTCGCCCTCGTTCATCTTATGGGGCAAAAAGTCGCGTATGTTCCCGTGGACGAAGTATAGATTCGCGGTTTTCGAGCAGTATTTTACGGAGAGTTCCTGCGCCCAGGCAGGCAGAATATTGATGAATTCGAGATTCGTCTTGATGAGCTGCTGGCTTTCGGCCATAAGGTCCCCCCCGGATGCGTTTTATAGATTGTAGCATCCATACGCCGTCCGCACAACGAGCGTAAATTGACTTGTTTTTTATCGGCTAATACGCTATTTTAACCGCATAAACCACGATAAAGGAGTCTAACCATGGCTTACAAGATTTCCGATGCTTGCATCAACTGCGCCGCCTGCGAGAGCGAGTGCCCCGTAAGCGCGATCAGCGAGAAGGGCGACAAGCGCGTTATCGACGCCGCCACTTGCGTGAGCTGCGGCGCCTGCGCGTCCGCTTGCCCCGTCGAAGCTATCTCCGAGGAGTAAGCTGACCCCGAGGTCGCTTTTTTAACCGCAGCAGGGACCTGCTGCGGTTGCTTTTTTTTTAGGGGGAGGATACAAGCCAATGGTTATCAAGAAAATTCTTTCGGGCTACGCCGGGCTCCTAAAATCGTTCGCCATGTTCCTTGCCCTGATGGCCGTCTGTCTCGGCGTGGGCTTTCTCGTCGTGTTTCCGCTGTGGAAACTCGCCGTCTCGGAACCGGGAGCCTATACCGTGATCTTCGCGCTCGCGTTCGGCTGCCTCTCGTTCGCGATCGCGGCGAAGCGTATGGTCCTTTCGTATCGGCGGGATCGCCGCCGTTTTTTCATCTCGCTCGCGCGCAAGATGACGATTCTTGCCGGGATCGCGACATCGGTGTACCTCGTCCTTGCCTGGCATCGCCTTGCCGCGCTCGCGGCGTTTCTCGCCGCCGCAGCGCTGTACGGCTATCTCGCGTTCGCGACAGGGCCTAAGGCAAAATGACGGTCCCCCCGGGGGCCCGGCTTCTCGCGATCGCGGTCGCGCTTATCGCCCTCCTCTGCCCGTTCGCCGTTTCCGCAAAGCCAAAAGAGCCCCTGGGCGGCGATAGACCGCGCGCCGGCCTTCCGTCCCTGCCCGTAATCCCCGAATTATCCTCGTTCGACCCCGTATTTCAGCAATATTCCGATGACGTGCTCGAGGCGCAAAAGGCCTTGGCGAACCCCGTCAAGGGCGTCTCCCCGCCCCTAAGGCTCTACGCGTACCGGGCGCGAAAGACGGACACGCTAATAGCGATAGCCGCGCGTTGCAGCGTTCCCTATGACGCCATCGCGACCGTGAATCGAATCTCGTCCATGGGCGAAAGCCTTGAGGGAAGGACGATCATCCTTCCGACCCTACCCGGTCTTTATCTCCCCGACGCCTCGGCAAATTCCTTCGAAAGCCTTCTTTTATCCTCTTTTGACCCGGACGATACGAGCATCATCACTTTCAAGCTTGGATCGACCCTGGTCCACTGTATCCCCGACGGGCGCTTTGACGGCACGCTCCGTACCTATTTCCTAACGCCGTCGTTTCTATTTCCGCTCGTGACGGGAAAGGTCACCTCGAGCTACGGGATGAGGAAAAATCCCGTGACGGGGAGGCTCTTGTTTCATAAAGGCATCGACCTCGCCGCGCCGACGGGCACTCCGGTACGGGCATGCGCCGCGGGCACGGTTATCTACACGGGATTTGACCCGATATACGGGAATCACGTGATTATCCGCCACGAAGGCGGCAAGGAAAGCATTTATGGGCACCTTTCGTCCATAAAAATCGAGTTGCGCGACAAACTTAAATCCGGTACTATTATAGGCACCGTGGGATCGACGGGGCAGTCGACCGGCCCACACCTGCATTTCGAGATTCACGAAAACGGAGTTCCAAAAAATCCCGCGGGATTTATTAAAGGAAAGTGACGGTCATGGGAAAAAGTATGCGCATCCTCACGGGTTTTCTTCTGTATATTTGCATGGCCAGCGCGGGCGCGGAAGGCTTCCGCGTACGGTCGATGACTCCCATTACCGTGGACGCGAGCAGACCCGAGCCTCAAATCGCCGAAATAGGCTACAACGACGCGATCGGCGTCGTCTTCGCGCAAAACCCCGCGTTCATCAAGGCCATAGAGATCGAGGTAAAAATACCCAAAGCGATCCTTGAATACCAAAACAGCATGGCCTGGGGACTGTACCGCCAAGTCCAGCCGATCCCGAACGCGAAGAAAATCGACTATCAAGCCGAGGAAATTTCGCTCCAAAGCCTTCCGTCCCGGCTTACCTTCGTGCTGCAAATCCCGCTCAGGAAAGACCATGGCCTAAAGACCAGCCCATACGCGACGGTACTGCAAACGGTACAGGACCCTTCGAAGGGCCCTCTGCTGTTTAGGCTTCTGCCCGTCATGAAAGGCTTACCCGAGGATATCGAGTCGCTTGGCTTCGCCGTGCGCGTTAAACCGATCCTCGCGGACGAAGGGGCTTTCCGCCTTGGATTGGAGTATCCCCAGGGAGAGCAAAAGGCCGTCGCGGTATATATCGACGACGTTCCGGTGCAAAACCCAAAAAACGCGCAAATCCTCGCGACGGGAACGCACCATCTTTCGATCGTCTCCGACGACTACCGCAACGAGCTCCGCGTGTTTACCGTCGAACAGGCTCGAGTGACCGAACTTTCCGTGCGGATGCAGGACACCGCGCCGCGCCTCTATATCCTAGCGCCGGAAAACGCGCGCGTATTCTTCGACGGCGCGGAGATCGCGGGCGCGAAGGACGGGATGGTCGTCGAACCGGGTGACCATACCGTGCGGTTTACGATCGGGGATTACGAGGTTACCCGCCCGCTTACCGTCGAAAAGGGAAAAGACTATACCGTTTCCATGCTGATCGACGTAAATATCACCGTTTCTCCCTGATTTTCCCGGGTTTCGCCGTTTTTACGCTCAAGAATCGGGGCACCGCCGTCGATATATTGAGTATCGGGCAGTTCAGTTCCCCTCCCACCCACTGTCTGTCCGATAGCCTGATGGGCGGGCCGGTTGCAAAAGACCGGCTCTTTTATTTTTAAACCCGCCTTGTAACAAACCCCCGTTTATGCTTTTATTGAAGGTATGTTTTCCAAAGAAACGCGAAAAACGACTATACTGGGCATCGTCATTGTCCTGTTTGCGATCATATGCGGTGTCTCCCTTGGCCTTGCCCTCGCGACGACCAGAAACCTACGAAACGAGGAAAACTTCACCGAATTCAACCCCGCGCTCCCCACGCGCATCCTTGACGTCCATGGCGACCTGATCACCGAATTCGCCTCCGAGGAAAAGCGCGAGATGATCGCCCTCGATCAACTTCCGCCCCACATGATCAACGCCCTGCTTACGCGCGAAGACCAGATATTCTACAAGCACAACGGTTTCAGCGCGAAGGCCCTCGCCCGCGCGGTGGTCGGAAAGCTAACAGGCCGTTCGCTCGGCGGCGGAAGCACGATTACCCAACAGCTCGCGGGAACCCTGTACCTCGACCGCAGCGAGATGTCGATTACCCGAAAGGTTAAGGAACTCTGGTGGGCGCTTCAGCTCGAGCGCCGATATTCCAAGGACGAGATCCTTGAGCTGTATCTGAATAAGATGTACTTCGGCGGCGGCACCTACGGCGTCAACGCCGCGTCGAAATTCTACTTTGGGCATCCCGCGACGGAGATTACGCCGGCCGAGGCGGCACTGCTCGTCATCCAGCTCTCGAACCCCGCGTTCTACAACCCCTTTGAGCACCCGAACCGGGCCATGGAACGCCAGCGCGAGGTGCTCAATCAGATGATCTCGCTCGGGCACCTCCCCAAAGAAACCGCCGACGCCTCGTTCGACGACTACTGGGCGAAATTCGACTATACCCGCACCGCGAGCTCCGCGTGGCTTTCCCGCGACGATAAGGCGCGCTGGTTCTCCGAATACGTCCGCCGCCAGCTCGAGACCATGGTGTACGGAACCATGGACATCTACTCGGGCGGGTATACCGTCCACACCACGCTGGACCTCGCGCACCAGGCGGCCGCCGACAAGATAATGACCGACTACATCGCCATGGCGAACAAGCGATTCAAGGCCTCTAGCTCGACGCGTTTCGCCGAGGGAAATCAGTACTCGAAAATCGCCGAGATGCTCGCGCTCACCTTCAATATCCCGCAACTGGCCGTTTCCGCCCAACGCATACACGTCAAGTCGCTCGCCTACTACCGCAACAGAATCAACCCCGTCGTAGACATTATGTCCCTCACCTTCGGGCTCGACGGGCTCAAGGTCCAAACGAACAAGTCGAACGCGAACCTCCAGAAAGCCGCCGCGAAAACGACCGTCGAGGGCGCGCTCATATCGATAGAGAACGACACGGGATACATAACGGCCCTCGTCGGCGGCAGTAAGTTCGACCAATCAAACCAGGTTATCCGCGCGACTCAGGCCTCGGTACAGCCGGGAAGTACCTTTAAGCCGCTCTACTACTCGGCCGCCATCGATACCCGTAAATTCACCGCCGGCTCGATGATCAACGACAGCCCCGTCGTCTTCTACAACGACGACGGCGTGCCGTACACGCCCCTTAACTTCAAGGGCGAATGGAAGGGAACAGTTCTCCTGTGGGAGGCGCTCGCCAATTCCATGAACGTTCCGTCGATCAAGATTCTCGACGGCATCGGTTTCGACGCGGCGATCAACCGCTCGTCGGCCTTGCTCGGATATCACGACAAGGCGGAAGTCGAAAAGAACTTCCCCCGCGTGTACTCGCTCGGGCTCGGAGTCATCAGCGTCGCGCCGGTACAGATGGCCCAAGCCTTCGCCACGTTCGCTAACCAGGGAAAGGAAGTCACGCCGATCGCGATCCGCTCCGTCGACGACCGCAACGGGCGAACTATCATTGACCCCGAGAAGGAACTCAGGCTCGAGCAAAAGCGCAAGGGAAACGCAGCGCAGCTGATCAGCCCCCAAAACGCGTATATCATGACCGATCTCCTCAAGAACACGATCCGCGTCGGCACGCTCGGCTGGGGCTCTGGCTACGAGGGAAAGTTTACCTTTACCGACCAGAACGGCCGTAAATTCGTCATGCCGGCCGCGGGAAAGACGGGAACCACGCAAAACTGGGCCGACGCGTGGACGGTCGGCTTTACCCCCTATTACACGACGGCGATCTGGTTCGGCTTTGACAGACGGGGCCTTTCGCTCGGTCTCGACAACACGGGCGCGACCCTCGCCGGTCCCGCCTGGGGCGACTACATGCATCAAATTCACGGGGGCTTGCCCTACCGCGACTTCGTGAAGCCGCAGACCGGCCTCGTGCAGGCGACGGTATGCAAGAAGTCCGGCCTCCTCCCGACCGAAAACTGCGTCGACGGAACCGTCGGGCTCTATTACCTTGAGGGAACGCAGCCCACGAGCTATTGCGAATATCACGAAAACAGCGAGACTTTAAAGCGGATGTCCATAGACCGGCTTCAGAAGGAAAGCTACTCGGCGGGGCAAAAACCCATCGACGTCGACACCTCCGAGCTGACGATAGACCCATCGCTTTTCAGCGATCCCACGCCAAGCTCGCAGCCCGCGCCGACTCAGTCGGCGCCAGCGCCCGCGCAAAACCAAACAGAGGAGCCCGCGTACAACCCGCTCCTCGAATAAACACCGGGAGGTGGGATTATGCTCATTTCCATCGACGAGATCAAGACGAAAAACAGAGTGCGCTCAGGCGATCCCAGGATCGAGCCGCTGATGGGGAGCATGGCGAAATACGGCCTGCTCAACCCGATTATCGTAGACTCCAAAAACAACCTGATTGCCGGCTACCGTCGGCTCGAGGCGGCCCGCGCGCTGGGCTGGAAGACGATTTGCGTTTCCATGGTCGAGGGCGCGGACCGCGCGAGGGCGCTTGAGATCTCCCTGGAGGAAAACGCCCAGCGCCTCGAGCTCGCGCCCGAGGACGTTTCCGCGGCGATGGCCAGGATCGAGCGTTTCAGGAGGCCGAATATCTTCGTGAGAATCGCGCGAACGGTACGGAATTTTTTCCGAAGACTGTTCGGCATGTCCGCTTTGCCTTAAAGTACAGGCCGTTTCGAAGTTCGATTTTCGCGCAGGCGATGTTTCAGGACGCGACGCGCGATCGGTCATGCTATAGTACTCCTTAATGTTTCCTTGAGGAGGATACTATGACCAAAAACAAGCTTTTATTATCGACCATCGGCGCGCTAGTCGCCGTTTCGCTCACCGCCTTCGCGATCTGTGGCTGCGCCCAGCCAACCGCCGCGACCCCGCCCGCGGAAGATTTCACGGCCCCGAACATGGGCACTCCGGCGGATCTCGTCGCGACTAACGGGACCGTACCGACTGTCGAAGCGGACGCGCTCCAGCTATTCGGCAAAGTTTGCGGAGAACTCTACATGCAGCTCAACGAGGGCGTCGATAGTGAGGAGAGATCGAAAGTTTCCAGTGAAAAACCGGTGTTAAAGCCGGTAGACAAACCCAAAGATCTTAATCGCGAAGTAACGATCGGAACAGGAAAAGCCACAATCAGTGGACTGTTAACGCCTTCGTCCACGCGCAACACTCCCGCAACGCCTACCGCAAACACGCGATACGACTCGTACAGAACCCGCTCGATTAAGGGCAACGCTACCGCCATTCTGGAAGGAGTTACGTTTACCTCCTCGAATGGTATTACCTACACGGTATCCGGCAAGACGACGAACAAGATCGATGAGTTCTTTAAAAGAGACATACTGACCGGGCTCGATGTGGCGGACTTCTCCGATGCCAAGTACTACACGGACATAGGATACAAGAGGACATTCGGAGTGGCGCTTTCGGTAAAGGCATCCAACGGAGCCGGCGCGAAATTCATTATCTCAAAGAGCGTTAGTTTCGCAAAGAAAGCCTTCGAGAGCAAGGCAGAGGATTTTTACCTGCAACCCCTGGCCACGGCCATGGAAGCGGAAACCGCGACGCTGAAAATCTATGACGACGGCGGAAACCTCAAGTACGAAAAATCCGTTCCTTACAGAGAGTTGATCGATCTGATCGATATGAGCGATCTGATCATGAGGGTTGAGAACTAAGGGATCATCCGTTCTCGATCTAGCGCTCGCGTCAGCTCGCGGGTGCGCGATCGTGGGCGATAGACCTCGTCGATAAAAAAAGGGCCGCCCGAAATTCGGGGGCCCTTTTCTATTATTATGCGTATGGTGAGAGACGTTTCCGCCCCCGTCGTGTGACCGATTACTTCGCGATGACTCGGACGAATTTCTTTTTGCCCGCGCGAAGGACAAGCTCGCCGTCGGCGTCGAGGGAGTCGGCGCCGATCATGGCCTTCGCGTCGCCCACGTTTTTCTCGGCGACGACCGCGCCGCCCTGCTCGACGAGACGCCGAGCGTCGCTCTTCGTCGCGGCAAGTCCCGCGTCGAAGAAGAGATCAAGCACGCCGATCCCCGCCTCGAAGCGGGCCCGGGCGATCTCCACGCTCGGCATTGACGCCTTGTCCCCGCCCGAGCCAAACGCCGCCTTTGCGCCCGCGAGCGCCTTATCGGCCTCGTCTTTCCCGTGGATTTCCTTGGTTACCTCGTACGCGAGCCGTTCCTTCGCGGCGTTGACGTTGCCCGTCAAGAGCGCGTCGATCTCGGAAACGGAAAGGAACGTGAAAAGAAGCAGGAACTTCCGCGTGTCCGCGTCGGTGACGTTTCGCCAGTACTGGAAGAAATCGTACGGCGTCGTGACCGCCGGGTCGAGGAAAAGCGCGCCCTTCTCGGTCTTGCCCATCTTCTTCCCGTCGCTCGTCGTGATGAGCGGGAACGTGAGCCCGTAGGCCTGGTGCCCGTTAACGCGCCTGATAAGCTCGATGCCCGCGACGATGTTTCCCCATTGGTCGTCGCCGCCGATCTGCAGCGCGACGCCATGGCGCTCGTTGAGCTCGAGGAAGTCGTAGCTCTGCAAGAGCTGATAGTTAAACTCGACGAACGAAAGGCCCGTCTCCATGCGCTTGCGGTACGCCTCGAAGGTTAGCATGCGGTTGACGGAAAAATGCGAACCGATGTCGCGGAGAAAGTCGATATAGTTGAGGTCGGCGAGCCAATTCTTGTTGTTCTCGACGAAGGCGGTCTTGCCGTCGAACCCGATAAAGCGATCGAGCTGGGCGCCGATGGCGGCGGAGTTTTGGTCGATCTGCTCGTACGAGATCATCTTGCGCATCTCGGTCTTGCCGGAGGGGTCGCCGATGCGCGCCGTCCCGCCGCCGACCAAGGCGATGCCATGGTGCCCCGCCTCGCGAAGGTGCCGTAGGGCGAAGAACGGAACCATGTGGCCGATATGAAGGCTCGGTCCCGTCGGGTCGCAGCCAACGTAGAACGTGACGGGTTGCTCGTCCATCAGTCGGGACAGGCCGTCGACATCCGTGCATTGCTGGAAAAACCCGCGCTCTTTGAGCGTCTCCAGTGCCTTGTTCATAATGGAAAAAAGTATAGCGATTTAGCCGCCTTTTGTATACAATGACGGTATGACACACGGTTTTTTGAGAGTGGCGGCGGCTACGAGCGATTGCATCGTCGGCGATTGCGGCGAAAACACGGCGGGAATCCTGGCCCGCGCGAAAGAAGCGGCTCAGGCGGGTTGTTCCCTTCTGGTTCTTCCGGAGCTCTGCGTGACGGGCTATACCTGCGGCGACCTTTTTGCGCAGGACCTTTTAGGCCGAGTATCGCTCGCGGCGGTAAGGCTGATCGCGGAG
>JACCEE010671255.1_pt1 | contig 15733 bp, 6 predicted proteins | sample 7449931 | NCBI WGS metagenome assembly JACCEE01 (sample SAMN15323457, study PRJNA562643) | freshwater metagenome | isolation source: river surface water | place: USA:Blue River Watershed | collected 2017-08-19 | reverse complement strand
GGCTGTACTACCTCAAAGAGCGTTGTGATATCTCAACCGACAGTTTTAGGTTTGTCGACAACGTCAACCACAAATGTAGATTGTAAGGGTAATTCAACAGGATCAATAACAGTAACTGGGTCGGGCGGAACAACCCCCTACACATATAATATTGGCGGAGGAAGCTATTCATCAGCGAATACATTTGGCAGTTTGGCTGCAGGTTCCTACACGATAGGCATAAAAGATGCGAATGGTTGCACTAGCAGTGTAAGTGTAACAATTACCGAACCTGCAATTTTAAATCTTTCAGCAACGGTGACAAACCCTGTTTGTTTTAACGACAAAACGGGAAAAATCACATTGTCTGTTACCGGTGGGACAAGTACTTATAACTACCGAGTTGATACTACTTGGTTAAGTCCAACATCTGGTTTCTTAACCACGAACGTATTTTCTAACTTATTCGAAGGTAGATACGCGGCTCAAGTGAAAGACGCCAATGGATGTTTAGATACCGTTCAAGTATTGGTAAAACATATTGATTTGGTAAAACCAATTCCTGTTCCCTTCAAGAAATTAACCGTTTATTTGGGCGCAACGGGTACAGTTTTCGTTTCAGCCAATATGGCAGATAGCGCTTCCACAGACAATTGTACTTTGGCTTCGCGTTCAATTACAAAAACGGCATTTAACTGCAGCAACGTAGGATTCAATATCGTAAACTTCAAAGTAGTTGATATCAATGGAAATAGAGACAGTGTAGATTTTATCGTTAATGTATTGGATACCACGAAGCCAATAATTAATGCTAGAGATTTTACATTGTACCTAGATAATAGTGGTACAGCTAAATTGTCTATCGATAGCGTGGACATGGGTTCGGTTGATCAATGTGGCTCGTTAACCAAAGGATTGTCGGATTCTACATTTAATTGCAATAATACAGGCGTAAACAATGTAGTATTTACAGCTACCGATGTAAACGGTAATATTTCAAACGACACATTGCTCATTACTGTTCTGGATACCATCAAACCAACATTGGTTCTCAAAAACGTAACCCTCTATTTGGGCGCGAGTGGTAGTGCGAAATTGACAACTTCAGATTTTGATAATGGATCATACGACAATTGTAACATTGATAGCTTGATCATGAGTGATTCCTTGTTCGATTGCAGTGAAACAGGGGTAAACACCATTTCAATCACGGCTGTAGATCCAAGTAATAATCGTACCACTAGCAGCATAAGTGTTACCGTTTATGATACAATAAAACCTGTTCTTCAAGTAAAAAATCATACAGTCTATCTAGATACTACTGGTAATGGAAGTATGTCGAAAAATAGCGTAATCGCCCTGCTTTACGACAACTGTGGTATCGATACTTTGGATGTAAGTAAATTGAAATGGACTGTTTCTGATACTGGTGTCAATCAAGTATTTGTTTGGGCAGAGGACGCTTCGGGCAATAAAATTGGTCCGGATACGGCCTTGGTAACAGTTATTGCAAAAGACACAGACGGTGATGGCATTCCTGATTACATTGAGGGTTCTAAAGATACAGATGGTGATGGAGTATTTGATTTCGCCGATATCGACTCAGACAATGACGGACTCTTGGATTTTATTGAAAATGAAAATCAAGATACCGCAATGGATTTCGATTTAGACGGTGTTCCCAATTTCAAAGACCTAGATTCAGACAACGATGGCATTTTTGATATATACGAGGTTGATGGTTCAGACCCTGACAATGACGGTGTATCTGGTACATCCCCTGTGGCTGTGAATTCAGCTGGAGTGCCACTTTCTGCCAATGGTGGAACAGGTTATAATGAAATTGACACGGATGGTGATGGCAAACCCGATTACAAAGATTTGGATACTGATGCAGATGGAATTGCGGACAAAACAGAAGGTGTAAGCGATGTTGATTCGGATGGTATTGGTAATTGGAGAGATACGGATAGTGACGGTGATGGCATAAATGACAATGTGGAGGGAACAGTAGATACTGATGGAGATGGCAAGTCAGATTTCATTGATACCGATTCAGACAACGATGGTATTTCTGATGCCATTGAAGGTACTACAGATAGTGACGGTGATGGCATCGGCAATTGGCGCGACCTAGATTCAGATAATGATGGTATTTCTGATCAAACCGAAGGCAATGTAGATACAGATGGTGACGGAACGGTAGATCGTTTGGACTTGGATTCAGACAATGATGGAATGCCTGATGCCGTGGAAGGTAGTGTTGACTCAGATGGAGATGGTAGAGGCGATTGGCGCGATTTGGATTCTGATGACGATGGAATTCAAGATAGCTTTGAAGCGGGAAGTAACCCAAATACGCCAGTGGATACAGATGGCGATGGTAAACCTGATTATTTGGATACTGACAGCGATGCAGATGGCATTTCAGACACTATAGAAGATGTTGTAGATACAGATGGTGATGGCATTTCGGATTTTAGAGATGGTGATTCTGATGGCGATGGCATCTCTGATCTTTTGGAAGGAACAGTAGACACAGATGGTGACGGTAAAGGTGATTGGCGTGATCTAGATTCAGATGGTGATGGCATTTCTGACAAAACTGAAGGTACAACAGATTCTGATGGCGACGGCGTTGGAAATTGGCGTGACTTGGATTCAGACAATGATGGCATCTCAGATCAAACAGAAGGAACAGCTGATACAGATGCTGATGGTATTTCGGATTATCTCGATTTAGACAGTGATAATGATGGTATCTCTGATAAAATTGAAGGAACAGTGGATACGGATGGAGATGGCACAGGTGACTGGCGCGATTTGGATTCCGATAACGATGGTATTTCAGATCAAACGGAAGGCACAACAGATACGGATAGTGATGGTACGGCCGATTGGCGTGATCTAGATTCAGACAATGATGGCATTTCTGATCAAACCGAAGGCACAGTAGATACAGATGGTGACGGAACTGGCGATTGGAGAGACATCGATTCTGATGGTGATAACATTCTTGATAGTACCGAAGGTACCGTAGATACTGACGGTGATGGTACACCTGATTGGCGTGACTTGGATTCAGACAATGATGGCATTGCTGATAGTACCGAAGGCACAAATGATTTTGATGGCGATGGTATTGGTAACTGGCGCGATTTGGATTCTGATGGTGATGGTATTTCTGACCAAACAGAAGGAACCAACGATAAAGATGGTGATCTTCAAGGTAACTGGTTGGATTTGGACTCAGATGGTGACGGTATCTCTGACAAAGTGGAAGGATCTACAGACTCAGATGGTGATGGGGTTGGTAACTGGTTGGATTTGGACTCAGATGGCGACGGCATTAGTGATCAAGTTGAAGGTACGACGGATACCGACAATGACGGCACCGCGGATTATTTGGATTTAGATTCAGATGGCGACGGCATCAATGACCAAGTTGAGGGAACCACAGATACCGATGGTGACGGCATTGGCAACTGGCGCGATTTGGATTCTGACGGCGATGGCATTAGCGATCAAACCGAAGGCACTACAGATACTGACGGTGATGGAACATCAGATTACCTAGATTTAGACAGTGACAACGACGGTATTAATGATCAAACCGAAGGGAATACTGATTCTGATGGTGATGGCGTTGGCAATTGGCGCGATACGGATTCTGATGATGATGAAGTCTTAGATGGTGATATCAATGAGGGTACAGCCGATACAGATAAAGACGGCATACCCAATTATATTGACCCAGATTATTTCATACCAGAAGGATTTTCTCCAAACGGTGATGGCATCAATGACATTCTTTACGTTCGTGGACTTAAAGCAAAAGTCTTCTCGCAAGCAACATTGATGGTGTTTAACCGTTGGGGTCAAGAAGTTTACGTTTCACCTACCCCATACAAAAATGATTGGGATGGTAAAGGAAAAACTGGTGACCAATTGGTTGAAGGCGTTTATTACTTAGTCTTCAAGTTTGGAGGAAACACAGTAAGTCAAAACATTTATATCAAACCTTAAAATTGAATACAAACATGAAATTCATGATGAAAAATAAATTACCGTGGGTATTGGCGATCACTTCCTTTGTTGCTGCGCCAACATTTGCTCAACAAGAACAAATGTATACTCACTACGACTTTAATTCTCTGGCAATGAATCCAGCCTATGCCGGTTCGAAAAGAACATTGGTGGCAAGTGCTTTGAATCGCACTCAATGGGCTAGTTATCCAGGCGCACCAAATTACCAAAGCTTGGCCATTCATTCACCAGTATCACAAGCCCCGGCTTTTCGTGATTTTGCGGTTGGAATGAATATACAAACTGGAAAGATTGGAAAATTTGAAGTGGCCTCGCCATTTGCTGAGACTGAAATAGCCGGCAATATTGCATACCACAAAGAAATCACTCGCAATCTCCGATTGGCAGTTGGTTTGAGATTGGGTGCTTTTAATTACAAAGCAGAACTGTCAAAGTTGAGGCTACAAAATCCAACAGATGTAGTTTATGGAAATGATTATTCTATCACAGCACCAATGACAGGGTTCGGGGTTTACTTATACAGTGATAAGTTCTTCGCCGCTGTAAGTTCCCCACGTATGGTATTTATTAGCCCCAATACAGCTGGATCTGGTGTGAATTTGAATTATGTTTCTCAGATGCACTACTATGCAATTGCCGGGGTGGTTTTGGATGTTTCAGATGACATCAAACTAAAGCCAACTACTCAAGTAAAAATGGTAAGCGGAGCGCAGATGCAAGCAGATTTCAATTTGCATTTACTTTACAAAGATTTTGGATCGATAGGGGCATTCTACAGAACCGGTGGTGATGTTGGAGTGATGGCCAATTTTAATATCAATCAACATTTCAATTTGTTGTATTCATTTGATAGTAAAACGGCACCTTTGAACGAATATGTAAGAGGTTCTCATGAAATAGGATTACAATACATGATTCCATACAAAGAAAATAGTCGAGTTAAAGTTCCACGTTACTTCTAATTTATTTAAGATCACACAATGAAATCATTTAAATCTATTGCCATTTTAGCCTTGTTTGCATGCGGGTTAAGCTTAAATGTCTTTGCACAGCGCAAACTAGCCAATGATATTTATACTTATAATTATGCAGGTATAATCAACAAAAACGGTGGAAAAGCCATCTCAAAAATCGCTGATTACCCCAATCAGCGCGCATTGGCTTTTTCCCACTCTCAGACTGAAAACAATCAATTGGCCTTTGAAGCCTATTCAGAATTGTTCTTGAAATTCGGAGCTCAAGTAGATGCTTTCGATAAATTGTGTTACGCCCTGTCTGCAAGGAAAGTTGAAAATTATTTATTGTCGGATAGTTTGATTTTGGCACTTAAAGCTACAGAATACGAAGGAAAACCATTTTATAACGAACTGAGTCAAGAATTCATCGACCAAAATAAAACTGCGGAATCATATTGGGCAGAAAACGATTTTTCGGCGTATTATTCAATGAAGCCTTTTGTGAGTAATACCAAACAGGGTGAATATGCGCTGGTTGCCGATAAAAAGGGGGATGCTTATTATTCTACACACACGGAAGCTGGTTTGAAAAAGTCAATTTCTTTGTGGCACGAACAATCTTATTATCAAATTCATAAGGCAAAATATTTGGACAGTATGCTTGGTCTTGGTAAGGCGATTACCAATAACAAATCAGCTGTTCACCAGCATGTGAGTTTTGTAGATCCCAACTCGGGATTTGTTTATGTAACTAGAAACGCCAAGAAGAAAAATGCAAATAGAGAGCGCGTTCTGCAGATTTATGCAATTCGCCAAAATGCAGTAACCAAAAAATGGATTGAAATACCATTTCAATTGAATAATCTTGACTTTTCTGTGGCAGATTTGGTTATTTCACCAGACGGGACGAAGGTGGTTTTCGCTTCAGATATGCCGGGAGGTTTTGGTAAATCAGATTTGTATGAGGCCCCCATTTTACAGAATGATGAAAATGGTTTAAAAATTGGTGAAGCCAAAAATATGGGACCGGAAATCAATACAGTTTTAAGAGATAACTTCCCTAGTTACAGCGATTCAGGTCAATTTTACTTTTCGTCAGACGGCCATTTGGGCTTCGGCGGATTGGATGTGTTTTTTCTGGATATGAACACCAATTTGGTGTTGAATGCAGGTAAACCCATTAACTCTTCTTATGATGATTTTGCAGCCCAAATCCACGATCGAGATGCTTGGGGAACCATTACTTCAAATCGTTATTCAAAAGGAATAGATGACAACTTATATTTCTTCCGTTGGGTGGGTGCCGCTGAGGAAGAAGTGGAAGAAGCAAAAGAAAGCCCCGTTTTGGTTGAAGTGGTTGATGAGGAAACGGGTTTACCCGTAAAAGGTGCTGAAGTAGCAATTGATGATTTGAATGACAGTGAAATTGCAACGAAAGGAGTAACAGACGAAAAAGGAGTATACTCATTTACCGGAATTGCGCCTCAAGATGCAAACCCCAATCTGCAAGTAACTTCTCATCCTTGTGGCTATCGATATGCCACGGCTGATAGTGTAGTGGATTTGGAAGATGGTAGCAGAAAAATTGTGTTGAAAGCAAAGGCCTATAAAGTGGGTGATGATTTAGGAAAGCTATTTGATATTAAACCGATATTTTATGCATCTGCGAAGTTTGAAGTAACGGAAGACAGTAAAAGAGAATTGGACAAATTGGTGGTGATTATGCAAGACAATCCTGGTTTGAGTGTTGAATTGGGATCTCATACAGATAGCAAGGCGTCTGCGGTATACAACCAAAAACTGTCCGAAAATCGTGCTTTGGGTGCATACAACTATGTAATTGCACGTGGAGTTGCGGCTGATCGCATCGGCTACAAAGGCTACGGCGAATCTAGGCTCTTGAATAAATGTGCCGATGGTGTTGTTTGTTCGGAAGTAGATCACGCACAAAACAGAAGAACGGAATTTATTATCCGTGCAATTTTACCTTGTGGAACGTCTACTTCTGTATTGGATACCGCTCAAAAAGTGGTTAAAGTTGACACAGCAAGTCCTGCTGCTGTAGTTGGAGAAGCAAAGCCGAAAGCATCAGATATAGCTTTGGCAGATATTTCTCAAACCAACATGATTTGTGGTGATGCGGATGCTGATGGAATCCCTGATTATTTGGATACTGATTCGGATAACGATGGTATTCCAGATGCAGCAGAAGGAAGAGGAGATGTTGACAAGGACGGTTTCCCAAACTTCTTGGATAGAGATTCAGACGGAGATGGTATTTCAGATGGTATTGAAAAAACAGGTGACGCTGATAAAGATTTGAAAGCCAACTATTTGGATACAGATTCAGACGGCGACGGCATTGATGATAAAACAGAAGGTGTAAAGGATTCTGATAAGGATTCACAGCCCGATTTCTTAGATAGTGATTCAGATAACGATGGTATGTTAGACCGCGCGGAAGGCTCTGATGACCTAGATAGAGATGGTTTGGCAAATTACCTGGATTTGGATTCGGATGGTGATGGTATCAATGATTCAGTTGAAGGTAAAAACGATATTGATCATGACGGGAAGCCCAACTTTTTGGATTTGGATTCGGACGGAGATACCATACCTGATGCAATGGAAAAAGGAAAAACAAATACACCAGCAGACAGTGATACCGATGGAAAGCCTGATTATTTGGATACCGATAGTGATGAGGATGGATTGCCGGATAAGGTTGAGGCTCCTGCGTGCTTGCCAGGTCAACAACCCAAAAGCAATGGTTCTGTAACGGTTACTCCAGTTCAAACACCAGCTCTTTCTAATCCGCTTCCCCCTCAACCGGTGGTTGCTTCATCATCTACAATTGTTAAGCCCATCCAACAAGGTGTAAATGTGGAGTACAGAATTCAATTTACCATTTCAAAACAGCAAATTGCGGCTAGTACATTTGCTAGCAAAGGGATAGGTGCTATCTATGAATACCAGCAAGGTGGATATTTTAAATATTGCACAGACAAGGTATTTAAATCGGAAGTTGAAGCTGCCGCAGAAAAAGCAAGGGTAAGATCTTTGGGTTATGCTGATGCGTTTATTGCAGGATTCCAGAATGGAGTGCGTGTAAAATAATTCAGTCAGTTATAAATAAAAGAGAAAAGGGGGCATTTGCCCCCTTTTCTCTTTTATTTATACATCCAAAAATTGCTTTATTCTTATGGTCAGCCTTACATCAACGCGTTTGAATGGACAAGTGTGAGCATCATCAATTATAAAATTGGCGTAATTTAGCAACCTACATGAACCCAACTGAGTCACAACACCAACATCGCAAAATCCCTAACACAGAAAAAGGCGTTTGGCTTGTTTGTATCTTGGCCATTTGCTTCATTTCAATTCGGAATCTGTCTTTGCCTTGGGGTGATTTATTTGCCGATGGTGGATATTATGGCCACTACAATAACTACATCATCTTTAAACAGTCCTTTTTTCACTTGATAAAACATCAAGATTTATACATTCATTTCCCCCAAGAACAGTACGATCTATTCAAATACCCACCCACATTTGCCCTATTGTTTGCTCCATTTTCTATGTTGCCAGATTCTGTGGGCTATACTTTATGGACGGCAATCAATCTCCTATTGCCCGTTTTGGCCATTTTCCGACTTAAAGGTGTATCTAATAAGGGAAAGATAACATTCTCTATTTTGTTGCTTTTAGAAGGCTTTACAAGTGCATTAAATAGCCAAAGCAATGGATTGATGTTAGGGTTGCTACTATTTGCTTTCGTAGCGTTTCAAAATGGCAAAATATCCCAAGCCGTACTTTTCATTTGGCTTACGGCTTTTATCAAACTTTTTGGGGTTTTGTTCTTCGCGATGTTGCTTGTTTTTCCTTGGGCTTTTAGGAAATCCTTGGTGAGAATTCCAGTGATCTTTGTGGTTTTGTACCTTTTGCCATTGCCCATTTTGGGTTGGGATGGCTTACAAAAACAATACGCTTCGATGTTTAATCTCTTGGCCCATGACCACGGTTATTTTGTAAAATATTCTGTCATGGGTTGGTTGAAACAATGGTTCGGACTGAAGCCCAATAAAAACCTCGTTTTAATGCTTGGATTGGGCATGCAATGCATTCCGTTATTGATACTAATTGTCAAACAAAAACTGTGGCGAAACGGCTCACTAAAACGATTGAATCCTGATAGTCTTGACCGATGGCAAATTCTTTTTGCGGCTTCTTGGTTAATATGGATGGTCATTTTTAATCATATGGCTGAATCCGCGACTTATGTGATTGCTGTTGGAGGGTCCCTGTTAGCCCTGTCACAGCTAGTTACTAGTGAAAATAACCATTTTGAGACTTCTCAAAGCTCAAATAATCATGAGGACCAAAACAAGAAAGTTGAATCAAATTTTCTTTCAAACCAAGCTGTCCAAGTTATTAGTTGGCGGAGATACATACATTCAAAAAACTTGCTGTGGATCTTAACTTTTATACTGATGTTTTTCTTTACGATACTTGGACCTACAGACGTCTATCCAAAGGCCGTTAGATTCTGGATCGTAGAAACCGCTCAATTAAAAGCGTTTCCCTGCATATTATTATGGGGATTGGTACTATTAAAAATGCTAAAAATCTCGAAAAATTAATGGTTCAATTGAAAAAGCTATTGATTTGGGGTTTGTTGGGATTTCTCCTTTTCTCTGTTTCTTCTCATTATTATGGTGCTTCCTTAGATGGTGATGCTGGTTGTTTTGATGCAATCACGCACCAAATGAAATTAGGGCAAAGATTGTATTCCGACGTTTTTGACAATAAAGCCCCAGGCATTTTCTATTTAAACTATTTTTCACCTCCACCCTTTAGTAACTTCACCGCAGCATGGCTATTGCAAACTACTTGCCTCGTTTTATTACTTGCTGCTGTAGGTAAACTTTTTTGCAATTGGATTAAATACCAATTTTTGATAGGAATGGGCGCAGTTCTGTTTTTATTATTTAGTCTACGCACCATATTGTTCTTTTGGCCGGCCTTTTTCGTTGGTGGATATACTGAAGAAATAGGGTCATATTTGATTATTTTAGGTTCTCTGTTACTACAGATAATTGTAGATAGAAGATTGACCAACAGAACAGATTCTTCGAGAGAAAATGCATTGATTCTGGTTTCGGGTCTTGCTGTTGGAATCGCTGTTTTGGTGAAGGAGCCATTTGCACTTATTCTTCCTGCGATTATTGTGTGGCTCACGTTTATCGATGTTAAAAAATGGGTCTTTTGGATAATTGGGTTAATGCTTCCTCTATTTATTCATATTGCAGTAATGCTTATAAATGGATCTTGGACTGATTATTTAGACTATTTAAACTTTGCATTTTTTTATGGAAGACCCAAATTGAATGTACTTAGGTTTGATAAGGTACTTGAAATTTTACTACCCTTTGGTTTTGATAGTTTACCGGTTGTGAATGTGATTCAGTTGTTTGTCTTCCTATCTGTTAGTTTGATATTGGTTCATACTGGCTATTTGAAAATTTTCAAAAAAGAAACTAAATTTTCAAATAGCAACAAATTGATTATCGTTGCCATAGTGTCAATTTTTTTCTTTGTAGCGGGGTCAAGACTCTTTGGTCTTCTGGGTAGTAGTGGATATTTACATTATCAGATACCGGAGTACCTCTGCACTTGGTTTACAGTGGTAATTTTGGTTCAATGTGTTCATAATCAATATTTATCACGCTTGGGTCATCAGATTAATAGGGTACGTAATTTTGTAATTGTAGTTACTATATTTTTGATGTTATCATCGAATGAAATAGTTAAGAAAAATATGCCATTGGGGCATTCTACAATGCTTGAAACGATGAAAGACCCCCTCTATATCAATGGGTCTTACTATCCCAAACTCACAAGAATATCTGAAGAAAAGTCAATTTGGAACAACTTTACAACAAGCATTAATTTCCAATTACCCCCCAAAGCGAAAATTTATGTTGATGATCCGCATTTGGGCAGGTTTTATGGGTACTTGAACTCTCATTATCGAACATATTTACCATGCCCTTATTGGGTGTTTTTTTCTTTTGGTGAGTCAGAAAGTGGTATTGAATCTGAAAGTGCGGTCTACAAAAAAATCACAATGAATCGAAACCGGGTAATCAAAGAATTGATTGGCAATCCACCCGATTTTATTTTAACCAGTGATAATCAAGGACCCTATGGGATTTTTGATGAATTACAAAAATCACTCTCTCAAGATTATACAATGCTGGGTAAATTTGATATTAGAGGCAAACAAATTAATTTCTTTGAAAAAAAAGCAAATCATTAGTGGTTTTAAAATCAATAATAGAAGTTGTTTTTACATCAACTGTTTTCATTCGGCTTTCGTTGAGAATGATCAATTACCAAACAAAAAAGGGAGGCAAAGCCTCCCTTTTTTGTTTAATCGTTATAAAGAAATTTCAATCAATCAATTAACGACGGTTGCGATTGTCACGACCTCCGTCGCGGCCACCACGACCACCATCGCGACCACCTCTTCCACCTTCAGGACGTGGAGCACGCTCGCGCTCAACATATCCTTCTGGCTTCGGTGTCAATGATTTCATGCTCAAACGGAACTTGCCTGAACGCTGATCCACTTCTACCAATTGAACAGTTACTTCTTGTCCTTCGGTAAACACACCTTCCATGGTTGAAACGCGGTCGTAAGAGATTTCACTGATGTGCAACAATCCGTCTTTACCAGGCATAAATTCAACAAATGCGCCAAATTCAGTGATGGTTTTAACTTTTCCGGTATATGTTCCACCTACTTCAGGAATTGCAACGATGCCATTTACAATAGCAACTGCTGCTGCCATGCTATCGCCATCGTTACTCAAAATTTCTACATAACCTTTGCCATCACGCTCTTCGATAGAGATAGTAGTTCCAGTGCGAGCTTGAATGTCTTGGATGATTTTTCCTCCTGGTCCGATTACCGCACCGATGAATTCTTTATCAATCACAATCATTTCTACACGTGGGGTATGTGGCTTCAATTCTGGCTTACCTGCAGTGATGGTTTTCGCCATTTCGCCCAAGATGTGTAAACGACCTTCTTTGGCTTGTTTCAAAGCCTGAGCAACCATTTCCCACTTCAAACCGTTGATTTTGATATCCATCTGACAAGCAGTGATACCTTCGGTAGTTCCAACTACTTTGAAATCCATATCACCCAAGTGATCTTCATCACCCAAAATGTCGGTTAACACCGTGTAACGTCCTGTTTCATCAGTAATCAAACCCATCGCAATACCACCAACTGGCTTCTGCATAGGAATACCAGAATCCATCAACGCCATAGAACCGGCACAAACTGTTGCCATAGAAGAAGATCCGTTAGATTCTAGGATATCGCTTACAATACGAATTACATAAGGAACATCAACAGGCAACATGGCCTTCAAACCACGCAACGCCAAGTTTCCGTGACCGATTTCACGACGACCAGGACCGCGGTTAGGTCTTACTTCACCCGTAGAAAAACCAGGGAAGTTGTAGTGCAACATCAAACGGCTATGTCCGTGCAACATTGGAGCATCCAACAATTGCTCATCCATTTTACCACCCAAAGTTACAGTAGTCAATGATTGAGTTTCACCACGTGTAAACACAGCAGAACCGTGTGCAGCTGGCAAATAATCCACTTCAGTATAGATAGGGCGAACTTGGGTTGTTGTACGACCATCCAAACGACGGCCACTGTCCAAGATCATTTCACGCATTTGATTGTATTCTGCTTCATGGAAGTATTTCTTGGCCAAACGAACCATTCTAGATTCTTGTTCATGACCTTCGAATTGCTTGCAATATTCAGAAATGATGGCCTTAAATGCAGCGGTACGCTCATTTTTAGGTGCGCCGCTTTCGGCTACTTTACGGATATCTGCAGAGGTTTCTGCAATCACGCGCTCGCGCAATTCAGCATCGTTGTCTTCATGATTGTATTCGCGAACTGGCTTGCGACCACCCATTTCAGCCAACAATTCCATCTGGGCAGCACACTGTAATTTCACAGCTTCATGACCAAATTTCAAGGCTTCCAAGAACTCTTCTTCAGACAATTCTTTCAATTCACCTTCAACCATGTTCAAGTCATTGGCAGTTCCACCAACCAACATGTCGATATCAGACAATGCCAATTCTTCTCTAGTAGGGTTCACGATGAACTTGCCGTCGATTCTACCCACACGAACCTCAGAAATAGGTCCCAAGAAAGGAATATCTGTTAACATCAAAGCAGCTGAAGCAGCCAATCCAACATAACTATCTGGAAGGATGTTCTCATCTGAAGAAATCAACGTCAACATCACTTGAGTGTCGGCGTGGTAATCTTCGGGGAACAAAGGACGTAAGCAGCGGTCTACCAAACGAGAAATCAAGATTTCATAATCAGACAAACGCGCTTCACGGCGCAAGAAGCTACCGGGGATGCGACCAACTGCAGCAAATTTCTCTTGGTAGTCAACGCTCAAAGGCAAGAAGTCTACACCTTCTTTTGCATCATAGTTAGAAACTACAGACGCCAAAATCATGGTTTTACCAACTTTTACTACGCAGCTACCGTGGGCTTGACGGGCCAATTTTCCGGTTTCGATCTCGATGATTTTACCATCACCAGTGTCGAATTGTTTTTTGTGTATTTTAAACATTGTTATATAATTTCTTAAACAAAAAGCCCCGCTTCGCTATGCGAACGGGGCTTTTCTTAATCGTAAAAGGTGTAAAGGTTGGTTCTTACTTACGTAAGCCCAATTCTTTAATCAACGCTCTGTATTTGAAGATGTCTTTCTTCATCAAGTAGTTCAATAAGCTTCTACGCTTACCTACCAACTTAATCAAAGACAATTCCGCGCTCTTATCTTTGCGGAATTCCTTCAAGTGCGCACTGATGAAATTGATTCTCTCAGTGAACATTGCAATCTGGGCCTCGGTGCTACCTGTGTTGTTTACAGCGCCTCCAAAGGTGGTAAAAATTTCTTTCTTTCTTTCAGCAGTTAATTGCATGGCTTTCTCAAATGGGACGCAAAGATAAGAAACAATATTTTAAAATGTGGATATAAGTGTGAAAAAGTTTCAAAATTGTGGCTAAAGAGGCATTTCATTGACAATCTCACCCAAATCATCTAATCAATGGGCACTTTTTTCATCAAGAAACCAACTATCTCCCACATTTTCTGCAATGTTTATAGCCCTTCTGATCTTTAAACTACCTTTGTGGAAATCATGCGTGAACTCTATTTTCTCAATCAATATTTGGTCAAATACGGAAAATTGATGCTTTGGGGCATCCTTTGTGTTTTACTCACGAATGTTTTTTCTGCTTCTGTGCCCGTTTTGGTTCGATTGGGATTGGATGAAGCCCTTAAACAGTCGGTTTGGATGAGCGGCACCGCCGATGCCATCGTGATGAAGCTCATTTTTCAAACAGCCATCATTTTTGGTTTGGCCATCATTTTGGTTGCCATCATTCGCGGTGTATTTATGTACTACATGAGGCAATCATTGATCGTTGTTTCGCGAAAGGTGGAATATGATTTAAAAAACCGTTTGTACGACAAATACCAGAGGTTGGGTGAGTCTTTCTATCGCAAACACATGACCGGCGATTTGCTCTCTCGCATGAGCGAAGATGTTTCCAATGTTCGAATGTACATCGGTCCGGCCATTATGTACTTTGCCAATATGATCTTCACTTTTGTTGTGGTGATTTACCAAATGGTCCAAGCCAATGCCTCCTTAACGTTATGGGTGTTGCTCCCGTTGCCATTTCTTTCCTATTCGATTTACCAAGTGAGTAAGCGAATGAACAAAGGGAATAAAGTGATTCAGGAACAGCTTTCAACCATCACTGCAAGTGCCCAAGAAACCTTCGCTGGAATTCGCATCATTAAATCATTTGGTATGGAAGAAACATTCAGCCAAAAGTTTCAATCAGAAGGTGAAGAGTATAAGAAACGCAACATGGATTTGGCCAAAATCAATGCGATGTTCTTTCCGATGATGCTCCTTTTGATGGGGCTCAGCACGCTCATTGTGATTTACATGGGAGGAAAAGCGGTTGAACAAGGCACATTTACACCAGGTAATTTGGCGGAATTTGTGATTTATTTGAATATGTTGATTTGGCCTGTGGCGAGTTTGGGATGGACAACTGCTTTGGTTCAAAAAGCTGCGGCGAGTCAGAAAAGGATCAATGAATTTTTAACGGCCGAAGAACACCAAAGCCAAGGAGGAAAGCCATTTGTGCTCGAAAACAATCTGTCTGTTAGCCACCTCACTTTTACCTACGAAGGGAAATCGCAACCTGCTTTGAAAGATGTTTCTCTGACTATAAACAAAGGAGAAATTGTGGGAATCACAGGCAGAACTGGATCAGGAAAATCTACCCTAGCCCAATTGATATCGGCCATGTATTTTTCTGAGAGTGGTATGAATCAAATTTCTGTGGATGGCGTTGCAATGCAAAACATAGACATTCAAGATTTTAGACGGAAATTGGCTTATGTGCCTCAAGATGTATTTTTATTTTCTGAAACCATTAGAGAGAACATCGCCTTTGGATTGGAAGATGGAATTGCCAGCGATGAAGACTTGCAAAAAGCCGTGGAAGCCGCTTGCTTGTTGAAAGATGTGCCCCAATGGCCACAAGGTCTTGATACATTGCTGGGTGAACGTGGCGTGAGTTTGTCTGGCGGTCAAAAACAAAGGGTGAG
>JACCEE012042170.1_pt1 | contig 15735 bp, 11 predicted proteins | sample 7449931 | NCBI WGS metagenome assembly JACCEE01 (sample SAMN15323457, study PRJNA562643) | freshwater metagenome | isolation source: river surface water | place: USA:Blue River Watershed | collected 2017-08-19 | reverse complement strand
CACCGAAAACGGTAATACAAGCTTTCATGCAATGCTTGAATTTATCTCGATATTCATTTATTTTTGATTCGTTGGCATTCTGGTAGGTTTCAAGAAACTCATTTAAGAATTTTTTAGGGCCAGATTGGCATTTTATGTAAGTTCGTTCATAAAAGGCTAGGAATCGTAATATCAAACCACGATCTTCCATGCGTTTATCTAATCCTTTAATACGCAAAGATTTTTTAAAGTCTTCATTATTTGTTAAATCTTTAATTAGTAAATTTAACGAACCTCTGTATAGGCAATTTCTAATTTCCATATCATTAAGTTTTACCCCGCCTGTATTAAGCCTCTCGAAAACTATAAATCGCATATCACTAGATGCACTGGACAATTCAAATGAAGGTAGAACAGAATCTTCTAAAGCACTTTGATCGGAGTCAGATAGATCATTAAATTTCTTTCCATTCAATTCTTTAAGAATATCAAGTTTTTGCAATGAAAATTCATTGTTGATATACCTAAATACAGAAGTTAGTCTCTGTAATCCATCAATGACTTCATATTTTTCATCTTCTTTTCTCTTTGCCAAATAAATAACGGGGACAGGTATTTTTAATAAAAAGGACTCAATGAGTTTTGACGCACGCTTTTCATCCCAAACATATTGCCTTTGCCATTCGGGATCGACAATAATCTTCCCTTTAGTTTGCCACCGATAGAATTCTGCCAATGAACGATCAAATTTCTCAATGACAACTTTTGTATCACTGGCAGAAAGTTCGCCTTCATCACTACCTTCTATCTCACTTTCATCATCATCATTAAAATTAGAATCGTAATCAGTGTTCATAATTTATATTAAACCTTATTAAATCAAAATTGTTTCTCTATCAAATCCGACAACATTGCGATTTCGTTTACTAAACTCAATACCTATTAAATGTATTGGTTCATTACGGTATTTATACTTATCGGCATAATTTCTATCTTTAATCTGCTGCAAAGCAGCATTAGGCTCCCCATTTTTACCAATGCCGTACTTATTTTTATTCACCTTGAATTCAAAAATGTACACATTGCCATTGAATAAAACCGTCATATCAATGCGCCCGTGGTTGGTTACGTCTTCCAACACAATATCCAAGCCCAAGGCGGCGAAGTGGCTATAGAAGATGCTCGCATAATAACCTTCGTATTCATCAATCGGGTTATTGCGATACCAATCGTTGGGGATGCTAGCAAATAAGGAATGAAATAATTGCTCTAATTTGGCAAAATCATTGGCTTGCAAGGTTTCAATCAATGCAATACGCTGCGGAAAACCAACTGCTTCCGAAATGCCCAGTGCGGGCAATAGGGCGGCATTGAGGCTACTTTCTACCTCTTTATTGGGGTAGGTAAGCGTGTAAACCCATTGTCCAATAATAACTTGTCTTCGATTTTGTATGGTGAGGTAACCCGCCTGAAATAATAAAGCTTCAGAAGGAATGTTATCAACATCAAAGGTGGACAATAAAACTTCGGATGCAATAATTTTATTTAAATTTGGCGTAAACTGCTGACGCTTTCTTAAAATTTCTACTAAAAAAGTAGGTGTTCCTGTTTCAAACCAATAATTAGAAAAATATCTTTTATCAAAGAGCAGCAACAAATCAAACGGGTTATAAACACTTTCCCCCAACCAGTTGTAACCATTATACCAATCCCGAATCTGCTCCCGATTCAAACCATGCAATTCAGGTAAAAACACCGTATCCACATCGTTATTGGTATAACCACAAACACTACTGTATCGTTCATCAAGAGTAATATCCTTTAGGTTATTCAATCCAGAAAACAAACTCACCTTGCTAAATTTAGATACACCCGTAATAAAAACAAATTGCAAATGTGCATCCATTCCTTTTAATACGGAATAGAGATTTTTTAAGCCTTCGCGCATTTCAATGGCAATGGGGCTATCGGTGATATTATCTAAAATCGGTTTATCGTATTCATCCACCAAAACAACCACACGCTGTCCGGTTTTAGCATGCAGTTCCCGAATCATTTGGCTTAAATGTCCGGCATGGCTTTCGTGCGAACATTGAATGCCAAGGCGTTGCTCGTTATCTTGTAGGATTTCGTAGATACGTTGGTGGAGTTCTCCTTTGGTTTTAAGAACCCCTTCCCCGAAGCTAATCGCAATAACCGGATGTTTCTTACCCCAGTCCCAACGATTTTCCGCTTGCAGCCCTTCAAAGAGTGCTTGATTGCCTTCAAATAACTCTTTCAAAGTATCCAAAAAAAGACTTTTACCGAATCGGCGTGGACGGCTTAAAAAATAGTATTTACTATCTTTTGCCAAATCCACAGCAAATCCGGTTTTATCAGCGTAATAATAATCACCTTCTCGAATCAACGAAAATGTTTGAATACCGAGGGATATTTTTTTACGCAGTAATGTCATTTCAATCCACGCAATAAATCATTCTTCATATCATCCAAATGTTCCAGCCCCACACTCATGCGGATTAAACCTTGGCTGATGCCTGCGGCTTGGCGCTGCGCCTCGGTCATGCGTCCGTGGGACGTGCTGGCAGGGTGTGCCAAGAGCGTTTTGGTATCGCCCAAATTGGTACACAGCGACAGCACTTGCAGCGAATCCAGCACATGAAACGCCTTGGCGCGGGCTTGTTCGGGGTTGTCGGAACGCACGGAAAAGGATAACACCGCGCCGCCCAGCCCATTTTGCTGCGCCATAGCCAAGATGTGCTGTGGATGGTTTTCCAGCCCCGGGTAATACACCCGTTCCACCATAGTCTGCTCCTGTAACCATAGCGCCATGTGCAGAGCCTGTGCGCTTTGCGCCTGCATTCGGATATTTAATGTCTCCAATCCCTTCAGCACCACCCACGCATTAAACGGTGCAAGCGTCATGCCGCCGCTTTTCAAAACGGGGAGGAATTTTTCGGTGACCAGCTCCTCGCTCGCACACAAAGCACCTGCCATGACGCGCCCTTGTCCATCCAAAAACTTGGTTCCTGAGTGCATCACAATATCCGCGCCCAGCGTAATCGGGCGTTGCAGCGCTGGCGTGGCAAAGCAGTTATCCACGGCAAACAACGCGCCTGCCCGATGCGCCAAATCCGCTAGTGCGGCGATGTCGCAGACTTCGGTTAACGGGTTGGTCGGCGTTTCGGCGAACAGCAATTTCGTGTTGGGGCGGATCGCGGCTTTCCATTCGTCGATATCGGTTTGCGATACGAAGGTGGATTGCACGCCAAACTTCGCCAAATCCGAGCCGATGAGCTTGATGGTCGATCCAAACATCGAGCGTGAACACACCACATGGTCGCCAGATTGCAGCAAGCCCATGCACATCATCAAAATCGCCGACATGCCCGATGCGGTGGAAATCGCCGACTCTGCGCCTTCCATTTTCGCCAACCGCTGCTCGAAGCTGGCAACGGTGGGATTGCCGTAGCGCCCGTAGGTGAAACCGTCTTCATCGCCTGCAAAACGGGCTGCTGAGGCCGCCGCCGTCGGTTGCACGTAGCCGCTGGTGAGGTACAGTGCCTCCGAGTTTTCACCGTAAGGGCTGCGGGCAACGGCCTCACGTACCGCGACGGTATCAGGGTGCAGAGGGGGTGGATACATTTAGACCTCTTCTTCCGTCACCTTGACACGCTCCGCATTCAGGCGGGAAATATCTTCAAGATTGATATCGCCAGTCACGTACACGCCGTCGAAACAAGAAGCTTCTAACCCTGCAATGGATGGGTTCAAATCGTAGACGGCTTTCTTCATTCCCTCTACATCTTGGTAAATCAATTCATCGCAGCCGATGATTTGGCGAATTTCTTCAATCGTGCGGTTGTGCGCGACCAATTCGCTGGAAGTGGGCATATCAATGCCATAGACGTTGGGATAACGCACGGGTGGCGCGGCACTCGCCATGTACACCTTGTTGGCTCCGGCATCGCGTGCCATTTGAACGATTTCTTTCGAGGTCGTTCCGCGCACGATGGAGTCATCCACCAGCAACACATTGCGCCCTTTGAATTCGCTGGCGATGACGTTGAGCTTTTGCCGTACCGATTTCTTCCGTACCGCTTGCCCGGGCATGATGAAGGTGCGTCCCACATAGCGGTTCTTCACAAACCCTTCTCGGTACGCCAATCCCAGCAGTTGCGCCAGTTGTGCGGCACTGGGGCGGCTGGATTCGGGGATCGGGATCACCACATCGATTTGATGGGGGGGAATGGTCGAAGCCACCCGTTTCGCCAAGGCCGCACCCAAACCCAAACGCGCTTGGTAGACCGAGATGCCATCCATCACCGAATCGGGGCGTGCCAAGTAGACGTATTCAAATACACACGGGTTCAAGCTGGGGTTGTCGGAACACTGGCGGCTGTGAATCGTTCCATCCAATTCCACGAACACGGCTTCACCGGCGTGGAGATTGCGTTCAAACGCATGGCCTACGCCTTCCAACACCACCGATTCGCTGGCAATGGTCACGCTGCCGTCGCTGCCCTTGCCCATACACAAAGGGCGAATGCCAAACGGGTCACGGAACGCCAGTAAGCCATAGCCCGCAATCAGCGCGATCACCGCATACGAACCCCGCACGCGCCGATGCACTTGGCGCACCGCCGCGAACACGTCTTGCACTTTGAGCGATTTACCATCACTTGAACGTGCCAATTCGTGCGCCAATACGTTGAGCAGCACTTCCGAATCGCTTTCCGTGTTGATGTGGCGATGATCGGTCTCGAACATCTCGTTCTTCAGGGCGCGGGCGTTGGTCAAGTTACCGTTGTGTACCAGCACGATACCGAAGGGCGCATTGACATAGAAGGGCTGTGCCTCTTCTTCGCTAAAGGCGTTGCCGGCGGTGGGGTAGCGCACTTGCCCCAAACCGCAGTTTCCGGGTAACGAGCGCATATTGCGGGTGCGAAATACATCGCGCACCATACCCTTGGCTTTGTGCATAAAGAATTTACGTTCCTGCTGGGTCACAATCCCCGCCGCATCTTGCCCCCGATGCTGTAGCAGCAAAAGGGCATCATAAATTAACTGGTTCACTGGTGATTGGCTCACCACACCGACAATCCCGCACATAAAGCGTTCTCACTTCACAAATAAAAATTGGAAAATTCGGAAAATTCGGAAAAATTTAGAAAAAAATTTTGAAACTTAACGTTCACGTTCTAAAACAGACGCTGATAAATCTAATTTACGCACGCGCGAGGCGGCGGCATCCGCTTCGCTGCGTGATTTCAAGGGGCCAATTCGTACCAAAGTCCGTTTTTCTTGTTTGCGTTCCACAATTTGGACATAGGTGGGCAAACCCGCCGCTTCCACTTTGGTACGCACGGCCCGCACCTTGGCCGAATCGGTGAATGCCCCTAAATGAACGATAAACGGCTTGGCAGGTCGATTCGCAGCCGCAGGCTCTGGTTCGGATTTGGGCTTGGATTTGGTTTTCTCTTTATCCTTGTTCTTGGGGGGTGATGGCAAATTCAGCACGGGCCGTGCGGGGGGGGAATCACCAGACAATGCGGTCGCTGTGGGTGTGGGTACGGCGGTAGGACGTGCCGCCGATCGGGGCGCGATCTCACGCGTACCCTCGGCACTCTCCACAATCACCGCATGAGAAGGAACTGCTGGCGGCAAGGCCGATGCCGCCGGAGCCGGATTGGATAACCGCTGGGGGTTGGTAATGGTAATCGGTACATTGACCGGTAAGGGACGTGGATCGCTATCAAACAATCGGGGCAAACCCGCTACCCCCAGCGCGACCAAAATAGTCGCACCCATCAAACGATGACGCGCCCGTCTGCGCAAGGTCTCCACACTTCCAAGGGCAGGTGGGGCAGGACGGGCAGCAGCTCGGGATTTAGGATTACCCTTGTGAAGTTTGAAAAAAGCCATCGCCTAAGGAGAAAGAACACCACCGACAGTGTAAAACGACCCAAAGACAACGATTCTATCAGTGGGATTTGCATTCTGTCGGGCGGCTTGCAATGCTTCTTGCGGGTTTTCAAAACATTCGGTCGTTACATCGGCGCGGGTATTTTGGGATTGGTTTTGAATTTGCCATTGCGTTTGCAAATCCACGGCTTTGGCGGCGCGGGCGGTGGGTAAATCGGCAAAATACCAGCGGTCGATTAACGGGTTCAATCGGGTAAACATGCTGCTTAAATCCTTATCCGCCATTGCGCCAAAAACGGCGTGGGTGCAGGGATAAAACCCCATTGCATCCAAATTGACCGCCAAGGCAGCGACCGAATGCGGATTGTGCGCCACATCAAAAACCTGTACCGGTTGCCCGGGCAGAATTTGAAAACGTCCGGGTAATTGCACCATCGCAAAACCATTGCGAATTGCTTGCGCACTCAAAGGCAGGCGTTCACGCAGCGCCGTTAAAGCCGCGAGCACCCCCGCTGCATTGACGAGCTGATTCGCGCCGCGCAGTGCCGGATACGCCAAACTCGCGTAACGCCGACCGCGCCCTTGCCAGTTCCATTGCTGCGGGTCGCCGGACACGCTGAAATCACGCCCCGTATGTCCGACCCGCCACAAATCCGCCCCAATTTCCCGCGCATGGTCGATGATGCTTTGCGGCGGCATCGGATCGCTCACAATCACGGGGCGGCCGGTGCGCATGATGCCGGCTTTCTCGAATCCAATTGCCTCACGCGTGTCGCCCAAGAACTCGGCGTGGTCGATGTCGATGCTGGTAATCACCGCGCAATCGGCATCAATGATATTGGTGGCATCCAAACGCCCGCCCAAGCCCACTTCCAAAATCGCCACATCCAAATTGGATTCGACCATGACGTGCAAAATCGCCAGCGTGGTAAATTCAAAATAGGTTAAAGGCGTTTCGCCTCTAGCCCTTTCCACACTTGAAAATGAAGCTATTAAAAGCGAAGCATCCACATCGTTACCCAGCAGCCGCAAGCGTTCCTCGAAATGCACCAAGTGCGGCGAGGTAAACACCCCCGTGCGATAACCCGCTTGCCCCAAAATGGATTCGAGCATGGCGCAGGTAGAGCCTTTACCGTTCGTACCCGCGACGGTAATCACGGGGCAGGTAAACACCAATTTCATACGCTGGGCGACGGTGCGCACGCGCTCCAAACCCAGTTCGATGGTGCTGGGGTGCAAGCGTTCGCAGTAGGCGAGCCAATCGGCTAGCGTGGTAGGTAATGCAGTCGATAAGGACAATTCGGACATGGTGCGGTAGGTTCTGTTTTAGGAGAAATTTTGGCAAAGTGCCAAAACCGTCGCGCTTTGGTTCATCGTATAAAAATGCAGCGAGGGTGCGCCGCCTTGTTTTAAACGTTCGCATAAATCCGCCACCACATCCATCCCAAACGATTTAATGGATGCGGTATCGTCGCCAAAACCTTGTAGCCGCAAGCGAATCCAGCGCGGAATTTCTGCACCGCAGGCATCCGAAAAACGCATCAGTTGGGATGAACTGCTAATCGGCATAATCCCCGGAACGATAGGAATCGTAATCCCCATTGCCGCACAATCATCGACAAATCGAAAATAGGCATCGGCATTATAAAAATACTGGGTAATCGCCGAGTTAGCACCCGCTTTGACTTTGGTAGCAAAGGCTTGCAAATCGCTGTGCGGAGATTTGGCTTGCGGATGAATTTCAGGATAAGCCGCTACTTCAATATGGAAATAATCGCCCATTTCAGCGCGAATAAATTCCACCAAATCACTCGCATAATGAAATTCACCGCCCAAACCATAACCGCTGGGTAAATCACCGCGCAGCGCCACAATGCGTTTAACGCCCATATCTTTCAGGGTATGCAGGTGTTCACGGATACTTTGGTGTGTCGCCCCGATGCACGATAAATGCGAAGCCGCCGCATAACCTTCTGCCAAAATCTCACGCACGGTGTTGAACGTGCCTTCTTGCGTCGAACCGCCCGCGCCAAAGGTCACGGAACAAAATTCAGGATTCAAGGCATACAGTTGCGACCGCACGCCCCGCAGTTTGACCGCGCCTTCGGGCGTTTTTGGGGGGAAAAATTCAATGCTGGTTTTCATTTTCAAAATCAATTAACTGTTCTAATAATTCATCACAAATGATGACGCTTTGCTTATAACCTTCACAATCCAATAAAAAATTATACTGATATTCTTCTGCACACACCGTAATTACTTGCAGCGCCATAAAGTATTTGGTTTTATTGGTGGTGAATGCGGTGGTGGCAATCACCTCTTCCAATAACTTTTGTAATTTGTGTGTTTTGCTATAAGAACCAAAGCGACTTTTCGTTTCTAACAAATGCTTGAATAATAACTCCAGCATTTTTTGATAATGGAAACATTCAATGGAACAATCTTGAATGTCCGTTTTCTTCAAAACGTCAATTGCCACGGCATGTTCCCAAGATTTTCCGGCTAAATTTTCAATATTTTTGAATTTTTTCAGTTTATCTTGGTACATGATGCGTCCATTACTTTTTCGCCGCAATAAAAAATTCCCGATTCCCGTCACCGCCAGCGATGGGAGAATCAAACCAATGGGTCACCGTTAGCCCTAAATCGGCGCAGCAGTCACGCAGGCGTTGTTCGATTTGGGGGTAATACGAAGCGTCCTTCACAATGCCGCCTTTGCCCACTTGCCCGGGCTGCAATTCAAACTGGGGTTTGACCAGCGTGAGCAGCGTTCCACCCAGTTTCAAAAATGGCACAACCGCCGGCAACACCAAGGTTTGCGAGATAAACGACAAATCGGCAACGATGACATCGAATGCCCAATCGCGCCCTTCAGGATCGGAAATTTCAGGATCAAAAAGCCCGCCAGCGCCCGTGTATCCTGCACATGCAGCTATCAAATCCGTAGTATCTAATGCCCGCGCATTGACCTTTTCAACGCATAAAACGCGCTCATCGTTGCGGATGTGGGGGTGCAATTGCTCGCTCCCCACATCCACGCCGACCACGCTTTGTGCGCCGTGTTGCAACAGGCAATCGGTGAAACCGCCCGTGCTTTGCCCGACATCCAAGCCATCCAAACCCTCCACCTTCAGCGCGATATGCTTCAAAGCCGCTTCGAGTTTCAAGCCGCCGCGTGAAACATAGCGTGCCTCGGAATCGTCCAGCAGGCGGATTTGCGCCGATTCGGGCACATCGTCGCCATTTTTCTGGATACGTTTCCAGGTGGCGGTGAGCGGGTCTTGCAACCATTCAACGCCATCGGCAATCAGGCGTTGGGCTTGGGAGCGGGTGCTGGCGAGTTGCCGAGCTACCAATAATTGGTCAATGCGCATGGATTAAATATCGGTTCTTAATAACGGTAAGTATCTTTTTTATACGGCCCCGATTTGCTTACGCCAATATAGGCGGCTTGCTCATCGGTGAGTTCGGATAATTGTGCGCCTACCTTTTTCAGGTGCAGGCGGGCGACTTTTTCATCCAAATGCTTCGGCAAAACATATACTTTACCGACTTCATATTGATCGGGTTTTGTGAACAATTCAATTTGTGCAATAGTTTGATTCGCAAAACTGGAACTCATCACAAAACTGGGGTGACCCGTGCCACAACCCAAATTTACCAAACGGCCTTTTGCCAACAAAATAATCCGTTTGTTATCGGGGAAGATAACGTGATCGACTTGGGGTTTAATTTCTTCCCATTCGCATTTTTCCAACGAAGCCACATCAATTTCGTTATCAAAATGTCCGATATTGCACACAATGGCTTGGTCTTTCATCGCTGCCATGTGTTCGTAGCGGATGACGTTTTTATTACCGGTAGCGGTCACGAAAATATCGGCTTTATCGGCGGCATATTCCATCGTCACGACTTTGTAGCCTTCCATCGCGGCTTGCAGGGCGTTGATGGGGTCGATTTCGGTGACCCACACTTGGGCGCTCAAAGCCCGCAGTGCTTGCGCCGAACCCTTGCCCACATCGCCATAACCCGCCACCAAAGCGACTTTGCCCGCCACCATCACATCGGTCGCGCGTTTAATGGCATCGACCAAGGATTCGCGGCAACCGTACAAATTATCGAATTTGCTTTTGGTCACGGAATCGTTTACGTTAATCGCACGCAACGCCAGCGTACCTTTCTCCGACATTTCGTTCAAACGCAGCACGCCCGTGGTCGTTTCTTCGGTCACGCCGATGATGTGTTGCAGGCGACGGCTGTACCATGTTGCATCGTCTTTCAACTTGGCTTTAATCGCGTTGAAGAGGCAGATTTCTTCTTCGCTGCTGGGATTGTCTAAAACGGATAGGTCGGTTTCAGCTTTTGTGCCGAGGTGCATCAACAAGGTTGCATCGCCGCCGTCATCCAAAATCATGTTGGGGCCTTGGTCACCAAATTCAAAAATGCGGTGCGTGTAATCCCAATAATCCACCAGCGTTTCGCCTTTGTAGGCAAAAACGGGCGTGCCTTTTTCCACCAACGCAGCAGCGGCGTGGTCTTGGGTGGAAAAAATGTTGCACGATGCCCAGCGCACTTCCGCGCCCAAGGCTTGCAGGGTTTCGACCAGCACACCGGTTTGAATCGTCATGTGCAACGAACCGGTAATGCGTGCGCCTTTCAGGGGTTGGCTGGCGGCAAATTCTTCGCGGATGGCCATCAAACCGGGCATTTCGGTTTCGGCAATGCGCAGCTCTTTACGACCCCATGCAGCGAGGCTTAAATCCGCAATTTTGTAATCGGAAAAGTTTGAGACGTTCGATACGTTTGACATCAATGGCTCCAAAAAGATGAAACCACGATTTTTGTGCTCACCACACAAGGAAATCGTGGGTGAGCGTCGTTGGGAGGGGAGAAGGTTCCGAGCCTCATTCACCGCATACCATCAAGGGTTGGGTGAACTGCAACGCTCCTCGGAAGGAAGCGCATTATAAAGAGCTTCAAGAATCACGGTGGGTGGTGAAGGCAATATGCTTATCAATCTCTAACAGCACCTCATCCAACCAATGCGCCAGTTGGTGCAGGGTTTCACGGTTGGGATTTTGTTCCCATTGGGTGGCTACAGCGGCTAACCGATTGGCTCCAATGCTGATCGCCAACTCTTTCAGGGTGTGAATGTGGTGACGCATGGCTTCTTCATCGTTGTTCGTCCATGCCGCTTCAATATCCGCAACGCTGTTGGAATGATCCGTATAAAAACGGTGCAGCAAACGGTTATAGCCGCTTTGATTGTGGTTCAGCCGCTTCAATGCCGTCGTGGTATCTAGCACCCTGTGTTCCGTCACTTGTTCTGTCACTTGTTCTGTCACTTGTTCTGTCACTTCGGCTTCGGGGTATCGCTGGGATTCGTGTGGGATGGTAGCGGGTGGGTTGCCCAACTGGTAGGGCAGGTCAAAGTAAAAGTTACTGCCCTTTGCGGGAACACTGTGAACCCCGATCGTGCCGCCCATCAATTCCACCAATCGGCGCGAGATGGATAAACCCAAACCCGTCCCCCCAAAACGGCGGGTCATGGAACTATCTGCCTGCGTGAAAGGGGTAAATAGGCGGGAACTGATGTCGGGATCAATGCCAATACCCGTATCAATCACCTCAAAACGCACAAACGGGAAGGTGAGGGTGACGCGAATCAACACCTCACCCTTCTCGGTGAATTTGATGGCATTCCCGACCAAATTCACCATGACCTGCCCTAAACGCAGCGGGTCGCCGATTAACCAATCCACTACATCCGGTGCGACTTCAAGGCGCAAGGCTAACTTCTTCTCCTGTGCGCGGTAACTGGTAATGTCGAATACGTGATCCAGCATTTGCGATAAGCTGAAATCTACCGATTCCACCCCCATCATGCCGGCTTCGATTTTGGAAAAATCCAAAATATCGTTGACGATCCCTAGCAAGTTATGGGTAGCCGTTTCGACTTTGTGGAGGTAATTGCGCTGCTTGGAATTCAAATCGGTTTGCAGTGTCAAATGCGTCATGCCGACAATGGCGTTGATGGGGGTGCGGATTTCGTGGCTGATGTTCGCCAAGAAATCGGCTTTGGCAGCCGATGCGACTTCGGCTTGGGCGCGGGCTTCTGAGGCAATGCGTTCGGCTTCTTGAAGGTCTTGCGTGCGCTCGCTCACTTTGCGTTCTAGATCGCTGTTGGATTGTTCTAGCGTGTCTTGCACTTGAATCAAACGCTGCCGCATGGTTTCGTGGGCTTGCACCAGCTCATCCATTTCACGCCAAGGGGTTTCAATGTGAATGGGTTCATCCAAACACTGCTGACCCAGCCGCACACTGGCTTGCTCCAACGCCAAAAGCGGTTTGGCAAAGGCTTGGGCGACGCGCACGGCAATCCAAATCCCCAGTGCGAGCGTGAGCAAAACGGTAAAAATAAACGCCCAAATGGTGTACGGCTGAATCGGTGAAAACGTCTCTTGCGGGGAGAAAACGCCAGCCCAGAGTTTGTGCGCCCCCATTTCGATGGGGTAGAAAAAGTTATACCAACCCTCCATCCCCACGTAAAAAGAATCGGCAATCCCTTGCGCCTGTCCTTTACGTTGCCATTGGTTGTAACCTGCTTGCACGTCCAACAACCCCGCTTCCGAGGGCGTTTTGAGGAGGGCAAATTGCATCGCGGCATTGTCAATGAAATGATCGTCACGCGGCAGGGCGATCATGGTTCCATCGTGGTGAAATAAAACGGCTTTGCCCCGATCGTCACCGATATGGAGTTGGCTGGTGATGTCGGTTAACTCATGCAGCAACACATCGTGTCCCAGCACATAACGGCTGCCGTCTTTGTTGCGCCAATGGGTCGATGCCGTGATTCCGGGTAATTTGAGGGTGAAAAAAATATACGGGTTCGTCCAATGAATATCCCTTTCACTGGGCAACACCACGGCCCCCCGAAACCAAGGGCGGGTGCGGGTATCGTAATCGGATTGGCGCGATTCCACGTTCAAATGTTCGCCTTCCGCTGACCAGTAAACCCAATAGGCTTGCTGGTTCCACGCATCAGGGTGCGTGAGACGGTTGATCCACCCCCCCTCGGGGCTGCGCAAAATCAAAATCTCCCGCCCCGATTCATGCGCTAAATTGATCGAAGAAATTTGCTCGTGGTTCGTGATGACGGGCGCAAACAGGGCATTCAGGTGCATTAAATCGTCTTGATCCAAATGCCCCTGCCGAATCCAATCGCGGCTAATGCGTAAATTGGTTTCGATGTTGTGGCGCATTTGCTCCAAATGCACATTCATCCGTTGCGCTGCCATTCCCATTTGCGCCTCAGCCAGATGGGTTGAGACAGGCTTCACCACCAGCCAATAACTGCCGAATGTAAAAATCACCAAAATCACCAGCAATAACAGCGTGATGCGAAGGCTTAGGCTATCCGCAAATGTGATTTTGGACGTAAGGGGAGGGGGAACGGCAGGAAGCATGGGGAGATAATAGGGGCAATCATGAATCCTATCTTACATACCGTCTACAGTGCCGAAACGCGCCGCCGCCGTACCTTCGCCATCATTTCCCATCCTGATGCGGGTAAGACTACTTTGACTGAAAAATTGCTGCTGTTTTCAGGTGCAATTCAAATTGCTGGCTCCGTCAAGGCGCGTAAAGCCAGCCGCCATGCCACATCCGACTGGATGGAGATTGAAAAACAACGCGGAATTTCCGTTGCCTCCAGCGTGATGCAGATGTCCTACCGCGACCATGTGATCAATTTATTGGATACACCTGGACACAAAGATTTCTCGGAAGATACGTATCGGGTGCTGACCGCCGTCGATTCTGCGCTCATGGTGATTGACGCAGCCAACGGCGTGGAAAGCCAAACCCGCCGTTTGATTGAAGTGTGCCGCCAGCGCGATACGCCCATCATCACCTTCGTGAACAAAATGGACAGGGAAGTGCGCGAGCCGCTGGATATTTTGGATGAAATCGAACGGGAACTCGGAATGCCCTGCGTGCCGATGACATGGCCTGTCGGTCAGGGTAAATCGTTTGGCGGGATTGTGAATCTGCGTACCCAAGCGATGACCGTGTTTGAATCGGGTAGCGAACGCCGTCCGCAAGATTTCGATACCGTGCCGTTGGACAATGCCGATTCTTTAGCCCAACGCTTTGGAAGTGAATGGACAGCCGCGATGGAAAGCATGGAGCTTGCCACTGGCGCATCCCCCGCATGGGATTTGGAAGCGTTTTTAGCGGGCAAGCAAACCCCTGTTTTCTTCGGCTCCGGCGTGAACAATTTCGGGGTGATGGAGGTGTTGGATGCGCTGGTCGATTTAGCCCCCAGCCCGCAAAGCCGTATCAGTACAACGATGGTCAATCGCCAACCCGTCGTGAAAGAAGTGCAGCCGGATGAGGAAGCGTTCAGCGGAGTCGTCTTCAAAGTGCAAGCGAATATGGATGCCAATCACCGCGACCGCATCGCCTTTGTGCGCATGGCATCGGGCAGATACGCACCCGGGATGAAACTCAAGGTGATGCGTACCGCCAAAGAACTGCGCCCGACCAGCGTGGTGACTTTTATGAGCCAACGCCGTGAAGCCGTAGAAGAAGCGTATGCAGGCGACATCGTCGGCTTTACCACGCACGGCGGCGTGCAGTTGGGCGACACAATTACCGATGGCAGTGTGAACCTGATGTACACCGGATTGCCCTTCTTTGCACCGGAAATGTTCATGACCGTGATCTTGAAAAATCCGCTGCGCACCAAACAATTGCAACAAGGTTTGGCACAGTTGGGCGAGGAGGGCGCGATTCAAGTCTTCAAACCCGAAATGGGCGGCAATATGCTGCTGGGCGCGGTCGGGCAGTTGCAGTTTGAAGTGGTGCAACATCGCTTAAAAGGCGAATACGATGCCGATATTCGCCTAGAAGGTTGCCAGTACACGGGAGCGCGTTGGATTACCGCCGACACCCCCAAAGAGCTGCAAGAATTTATCAACGCCTACCCCCAACGCATGGCACGCGATGCGGCGGATACGCTGGCGTACCTCTGCACCAGCCCCTACGATGTGCGCTTGGCACAAGAGCGCTTCCCGAAGATTCATTTCCATCCGCTACGCGAACACGCGGGCTTGAGTTTGGGGTCGGCGGGGTAATTGCTGGTGCGGTTACACAATTTCAAAACCGTCGTTTTGTAAACGTGCTAGAGCAACATTACTCTGGATTTTTGCTTTCTGCGATGCTTGGCGAAGTTGCAAAGCACGGCGTATAGGTTCAACGCAGCGCAAGGTATCGCGGTAGCCTTGCTTGATCCAAGCATCAATGGATGACCCCGAAAAATCCAATAAATCGCCTATGCTACGTTCAATGCCTTCTGGGCGAATTTCTAAAATGGTGGCGTTTGGAAAATCATGACGGCTCCATAAGCTACCGTCACTTAAATGGGTTACCAGAACGTGGTTACACCCAAAATCTAGTAAAGGCTGGATGGGGGTATTGCCACTGGATTTTTTCCATCCGCCAATGCCACCATCAACATACAGTTTTCCATCAATTTTTTGGCGCGGAAATGCTAAAGGAATGGATGCTGAAGCCAGTAAAGCGCGTACTCTGGAATCCGCATTTGCCATTTTGTTAATGTGCAAAAACTCCGATTCTTTGGTATCACCGCCCAAAATCGCTTTGGCGATATTGAGCATATCGGTCTTAAATCCATCCGATGGATACACCGATACCCAAAAAGGTAAACCTGTAGATAATGAATCTAGAGGCAAGTATTTTTGTAACAATGATAGAACGTGTTTACTGCAACAAAGACCCGATTCAGGCATTTGGGACGCGACTGTTGAT
>JACCEE011306709.1_pt1 | contig 15741 bp, 24 predicted proteins | sample 7449931 | NCBI WGS metagenome assembly JACCEE01 (sample SAMN15323457, study PRJNA562643) | freshwater metagenome | isolation source: river surface water | place: USA:Blue River Watershed | collected 2017-08-19 | reverse complement strand
ATTTCCTTTTTAAAACGAGCCTCTGAGGAAACTCTCGCCGGAGTCCTAGAGGATCAAAAGACTGCATCTACTGATGCAATTCTAATAGTATTTAACTCTTTAGCCTATTTTTAATAAACTCATGCACCTAGCTGTTTGCTCATAAAATCTAATTTTAATTCTTCTTCAACATCCCACCATGTTATGCATGGCAGTCGAACATGGTTTTCATCTCCCCAGAAATTAGTAAATTTCAAATTAAAAATAAAAACATCTTCGGAACTATTAAACCAAATGTGTGCTTTGTCGCAATCACTGCGGTGATCGGTTATCGTCACGTTTGCATCTGGCATGTTATGTCGTATCCAAACATACCAATAGTGCTGATCCCTCATAAATTCGTAGTCGCCACCGTTACCACAATAGACATCAACAGGGAATTTTGTTTCCATTAAAAGTTGTTTCCTCACGACCACCTCAGCATAAACATTAATTTATCTTCTTGAGAAGTAAAACAAACTTTCATGTATTCCACACTTAATGCAATATTTGCTTCAAGTGCCCATTGTTCTATTTGTTTTTGATTGTCTGTCCAATAAGTTATATCTGTTATAACAAGAAGATGTGGTTGGTGCGGCGAGTTTGCTTCTATAAACTTGTAGCCGTGATCTTTCAAGTATTGATATACCTGCCCTAATTTTTTAGGAACAAATTCAAGTCTATCACCCGCAGGTTCTTCTAGCCAAACTTCCCAACAAAGTTTACTGGAGTTCCAATATGCAATAGGACCTACTCGATCTCGCCCCATTTTATTTTATATAAAAATTCATCCTCATCTTCTAATAGTCCTGCAATTTTATATGCATGTCCCATAGAAGCATAATCGATAGTAGAAACATAAACTAAATCACGTGCATGTTCTCGGACCCATGCACCGTGTTCAGTTTGGAACCAATCCCAGACAGCAGCACCTAAATAAACCTCAGGGTCTTCCACATCCCCGAGTTTAAGTGTTTTGAAGACTACTCGAGTCATTTGAATAAAATAAGTGCCATCAATCCTGCCTGAATAACAAAGCCTAGGCCGATTGTAACAATATTAAGTAGATCGCGACTGATAGCAGCCTTGACAAAAAATAAAAATAGTCCTGCCCATGTTGCTAGAACTAAATCAACTGGCGGAGTCTTTTCTGTCAATCCTGTCATGATTGCAACTAGTGTCGGGATAGTGCTAAGATGGATAAGAATTACTGCAACCCACCCTAGTGTTTCTGCACTGATTGTGACCATATGCTCTTTAATGCTAGTTGCACTGCTAACTGCAAATTTATTTGCTTGCTCGATGATTTCTTTAATCATATTTTCTTTCCTGGTTTATCGCTATAAAAAATGTGTCGACCGACTTTAGCCAACTTCTCTTTATTCCACCCCGGGTTAACATAGTCTGCATGATAGTACATTGCAGTAGATAAACTCGGCAAACGGAATCCTTCTAGGAGTACTTTCTTTGCAGCCTCCATACTTTGTTCGTAAGCAATATTGTTTTTAGGCTTGATGGCACTTTTGCCTTCGCAATACCAACTAAATTGGCAAAGTACTTTATCGTATACAACGTTCTTTTGATACACGACTTTACAAATATCACTTGGAAATTTGCCGCTATCAACTCTATTAAGAGTCACTTGTGCAACTGCGGCTTTACCCTCAAATGGTTCATTACCTGCTTCGTGATAAATGTTTTGTGCAAGGCACTGCAACTGACGTTCTCTTACCCCGGCGGTAATTTCGCTTGTTTCTGCAGAATCTGCATTTCGTAACGTGTCTAGTTTGTAGTTAATTACTTTAAAAGCTACAGTTCCAAGAAGGAAGGCGGCTAAAATAATCAACGCAAATTTTACTATGCGTAGCATTTGATCTCCTTTTACGCTTTGTGAACTACTACATATCTTTTACAGATATAGAGTAATAATAGCAGTTAATTAACTTAAAGTCAATTAAAATGGTTACATTATGTTTCTAGCACGAGTTTGGTTTGGTGCTATAACGCCTTTAACTCCTGTGCCCAAAATGCAAGCAACCTGCTGATTCATCTGGATTATTGTCCAGCTTTTTGTTGTTGAGTTCATCATTAAGATATATCTAGAATCTTCGGATTCGCTCATACCCATCCAAATTGGAACTTCTTGATATTCTTGCCCTACTAATGAACTTAAGATCGTTTTTGATTCATCGCAATGTACCGTTTTTTCAACAGCAGTCAATGACCATGCCGTTACTGCAACAAGCAAGCCTGTGATAACCAAAAGTAGGTGTTTCATTATTTTATTTATTAGATGTGAGTGAGAATTAATTTTACAGTACTAAATAACCACATACATTATGGATATTTTAATATTATTCCTGTTGCAAATCAAGCACTGGTATGCCGATTTTAAAATCCAAACCTATATGCAAACTGTTAAAAAGGGCGTGTGGTTGGATCCAGTTGGTGTTAGCCATACGCTAGATCATGTGTGGTGTTCTATGCTAGTTTTACTAGTTGTTAGTTTGGTTTATCCGATAAGTGTACTTTCTATAATAATAATTCCAGTACTAGAAGGTGTTTATCACTATATGGTAGATTTTACTAAAGTAAAATACGGTTGCAAAGACAATACAAAGCCGCTGTTTTGGAATCAATTTGGTTTAGACCAATTGGCCCATCAAGTATCATATCTAGCAATTGCATGGTATCTAGTATAAGATATAGCACTACTTAACTCGTTCCCAAAACCGCTTAAATAGTGGTAAGTAAATCGGTTTGATTCGATTTATCAGGGAGCATACATGAAAAAATTTCTCGTTGTTTTTGCATTGATGCCATTAATGGTGTCAGCAGAATTTGTACAACAATTCAAAAATCCAACATTTAGCGGCCAAGGATGGGCTAGTCAAGTTCTCACAGTAGAACAAATGCGACAAAGTGCAAAAAGCCAGCAAGAATCTAAGGCAGCGGCAGCGAAAAGTGCTGCGGAGGCAGCGGCAGCCAATACCCCGCTTGCAAAATTCATGTCCTTATTCACAGGACAAGTTTACAGTCAACTTGCAACTCAATTAACTAACAATTTATTCAAAGATTGTGTTGCTGGCGGAGGAACTAGCTGTACTAATGGTAGTTTTATGGTCAGTGAGTTACAACAAATTCAATGGGTTAAAGCAAACGGTAATGTTACTTTAACAGTTTATGATGGTACAAAAGACAGCAGCGGCAACTTTGTTGCAAATGCAAGCCCGACACAGACGATTACTGTGCCTGTAAGTAGTTTTAGTTTCTAAGGAGTAGCCAGTGAACGCATTAAAATTAACAGCAATATCCTTAGCACTAGTGGGACTAGTAGGATGCTCTACAGTACGTCCAATGGGCGAAGTAGGTGTAAAAGATGCACCAAAAGTAAGTGAAACAATTAATAAAGAAATTAATAATTTGCCAGCGCCGTCGGGTCCTAAAATTGCAGTTGCAGTTTATGGATTTAAAGATGTGACTGGACAAAGAAAAAGCAGTACAACACTTAGCTTATTCAGCACTGCGGTAACACAAGGTGCAGAAAGTTATTTGATCAAGAGCTTATCAGAAGCAGGTAATCGACAATGGTTCACAGTTGTCGAGCGTGTTAACTTAGATAACTTATTAAAAGAGCGCCAAATGATCAAGCAAACTCGCGAGATTTACGAAGGCGCCAACGCTAAACCTCTACCACCGTTAACACTTGCAGGTGTTATTGTGGAAGGCGGTATTGTTGATTACAACAGCAACGTTTTGACAGGTGGCACAGGTGTTGCAGTATTCGGCATAGGACCGTATACACAATATACCCAGGACCAAGTTGTAATTAGTTTAAGATTAGTCAGTGTTTTAACTGGCGAAGTTTTAACGAGTGTAACGATTGAAAAGAATTTATTAAGCACACAAGATGGTGCAACAGTTATGAGATTCTACAATCAAGGTACAAGATCGTTTGAGTTTGATAGTAGTCAAACTTTTAACGAGCCGGGAAATTATGCTCTCCGTTCTGCTATCGAACAAGGAATTGTTGAGTTAGTCAAACGAGGCGAGCAATTAGGTCTATGGAAATTTAAAGAGGAGTCTACAAAATGACTAAGACATTAATCGCAACGTTAGTGACAGGATTGGTAGCCGGCAGTGCATTTGCTCAAACTGCTCCAACTGCACCAACGCAAGCAGCAGCACCTGCAATTACAACACAGTCTACGACTCGTTTTGCAGCAGGTGTGACAGCAAGTTTAAATGCTGCAACAACAAACATCATCTATTTAGAACAAACAGGTACAACACCTACAGTTAGTATTAACCAAGACGGTAATAGTAACCGTGCTGGTACTGACGCTAGTGGCTCTATCAATAGTATGATTTTAAATGGTAACAATCAAGTAGTTACTATCGATCAAACTGGTGATGCAAACGTTATTAACACATTAAAAGTAACTGGAAATGCTGCAAGTGTTTACCTATTACAATTAGGTGACAGCAACTCAGCAAACGTTAGTGTTGGCCAAACTACCAGTGCAAGTGCAACTGCAACTTATACTAACACTGCGGCATTAGATACACGTTTCACTGGTAATAGCAACAGCTTTAATTACACTGGAAACGGACCGGCATTACAAGCCGCTGTTTATGTTACAGGTGATGGTAACACAGTTAATATGACTCAGACTAGTACAGCAGGTCAACAGGCTTTAATTAACCTAACAAGTAGCGATAACAACACTGTTAACGTTACACAAACTAGTGCAAGTTTAAGCAGTTTAGTGTTAGCTCAAACAGGTACTGGTGGTACAACTTTTAACATTAGCCAAACAGGTACTTATAGTAACGTAGCTAATATCAGTGCTGTAGCAGCTGGCGGAAGCTTCAATATTATTCAACGTAGTCGTTAATAGGAGACTTAGTTGAAATCGTGGCTATTGCTATTATTGTTAGCTAGTTCAGCGGTGCGTGCCGAGATAGGGTCGATAATTGACCTTTCCGGCACTGCCGTACTTAAACGCGGTAAAGATACAATCACCGTAACAAAAGGCACTTTAATCGAAACCAATGACAAGATTGAGACAAAGAACGGTGTTGTTAATATCAAGTTCAAAGACAATACAACAGTTAAGGTTACAGAGAACAGTGCTCTTGTAATAGACGACTTTGTCTATGATCCTAAAAATGCCGCTGGCGGTAAGCTAAACCTAAAAGCAGCAGCTGGAACAGTTCGTTATGTATCCGGTAACATTGCACACAACAATCCAAACAGTGTAAAAATTAATACTCCTACTGCGGCTATTGCTGTTCGTGGAACAGACTTTGTCATGGCTGTAGATGAGACAGGTAAGAGTCTTATTATGTTAATGCCAACTTGTGAAGTGGAACACAACATTAACCTAAAAGGATTAACCTGCGGCAGCGGACGCATCGACGTCGATAGTGGTAGCACTATTGTTACATTAGACAAGCCATATCAAGCAACTATTGTAGAAACAACTGCAAATGCTCCTTTGCAGCCCGTTATAGTTAATCTGTCGAGTACGCCGATTGGTAACAACTTATTGATTCGTCCGCCAATGGCAACATCTGGTGTTATTATTCAAGCAGCAGCGAAAGCAGCAGCAGATAAAACAGGCGACAGTAAAAGAGACAATTCAAGTGTCTCTGTCGAGGAAGCAAAGTCAACTGATGACCAACAAAAGACTCAGCAAGTTAAAAAATCTATCGCACAAGCAGAAGAAGATAAAGCATTGGCAACTTTAACTGAGCTTAAAGAAAAAGGCGTCGAAGTTAAAACAAGTATTAATGAAAACGAACATGTTGTTAGAATTTATAAAAACGATAACCCTATGTTAAATCAAATCGGCTGGGGCTATATGAGCTTAAGTGCTAGCGGAAATAATTTTGCAGCAGTAACATTAGCAAATGATACTAAAGCACTAGTAGTTGTAACACAGGATCGCATAACAGACGCTATGAACTTTAGTGGATTATACGGTAAGCCTCAAGGCACAATTATTATTAACCAGAGTTACAAATGATTAGAATATTTTTTGCTTTTCTAATGTTAATGTGTACTAACGCATTTGCTGCCATCACCGACGGCAAGTTTGGTATGGCACAAATATTCGACGTACAATATTATTGGTCCAGTAATACTTTAAACGCTAGCAGTTTCATTGCGCCTTACGACCAAAACTGGAATCATCCTACACTAAGCACCGGGCAATACTTTAAGTTCTTTGCATCTACTGTCAGTCCAGGCGAATGGGGTTTAGGAATTTATAACGCCGATGGTACTAGGGCTAGTGTTGTACATGATACCGGTACCATTGATGCTTTAGGCAACGGTGCTATCTTTTACTTGGGAAGCGGATTTTTCGGTAACGTTATTACTACAACACAAGGATATAGTTATGGTTCTAGTGCTACATTCACTAATATGAACACGAACCCTACTAGCACAGACTTGAACAATTATACCTTTGCTAGTTCAACTCCACTAGCCGCAGGTCAGACTGCTACTGTAACACCTACTCCAGACTGGAGAATGATTAGAACAAACAGTAGCCCTGTTGTTATTAGCAACATTTATCCTACAAGTTACAATAGCCCAAGTAACGAAGGTGCAACTAATGCGTTCGATGGCAACACTGGCACAAAGTATCTAAACTTTGATAAAAAGAACGCAGGTGTTACAGTTCGTTTAAGCCAGGGCCGTGTGGTACAAAAGTTTACCGTTACTACTGCCAACGACTTTAGCGGTCGTGATCCAACAAGTTATAAACTATACGGAAGTAATGACGGTGTTAACTGGACATTGATTAAACAAGATATGCTAAGTTTAAGTGAGACTAGATACTGGACTAGTCCAGAAATTCAAACTGGTAATACTACAGCCTATGTTTACTACTTTATTCTATTCCCAACAACTAAGTCGGGCGACGGCTGTGGTTTAAACTGTAATAGCATGCAGATTAGCGAAGTTACCTACTACTATGATTTAAATGACGGTGTGACCAGCACAGACCAAGCTGCTGGTTCTACTCCTTCTAACCCAGGAACAACAGGCAGTGTATGTAGCGATTGCGGTCCGACAGTTGTTAGCACATCTACTAGTAACAGTGTGTCTACATCAAGCACTAATACTAATACTGGCTCCGTATCAGTAACTCGTCCTACAACAACTAGCAACTACGCAGATGTTTATGTAGGAACAACTACAGTGACAACAACTACAACCACACCAGTTACAACTACAACATGGAGTGATAGTAGCACAACAACTAGTAATGGAACTTCAACAACAACTAGCGTAACTACATATGTGATTACTCCGACTTACGGGGAAGCTCCGACATACACTAGATTGGATCCTAATACTAGCGGCAATAGCATATATGTTAAACAAGTCTATGCAGGTTCTAACACTAGTGTTACACTAGAGCAAGACGGTAACAACAATGCTATTACAGGTACCAATAGTGGTTGGGCAACAGTAGACGGAAATAATAGTGCAATCAGCGTTAAGCAATTTGGAAATAGTAACATTGTAGGCCTTAAGATGAACGCATGGGGTAATAATATCGATATTAAACAAAGAACTGCGGCTGGTGGAGATGTTGCTTACAACATTCTTAATTTAGAAAGTGCAGGGAATGGGAATGCCGTTACAGCTCAGCAACAGACGGATTCTAACACAGCTTCTATTAAGATTACATACGACATTAATACAGTTAATGTGACACAAAAAGGTGGCACTGGCAACACTAGCTATGCTACAATTAGTGGTTATTGGAACACTGTTAATAATACACAAAATGGTTATAGCAACTTTAGTCTAATAAACATTACTGGCGATAATAACACCGCTACAGTTAACCAAACAGGATACGAACACAGCACTCTGTTAAATCTAATTGGTAATAAAAACACAGTTAGCGTTACACAAACAGGCGTAGGAGATACTTACAGCCTACAACAAACTTGCACAAACCCTGCGGGCTGTAGCGTAAGCGTTATCAGAAACAGATGATAGATTGGACCTTTTCCCCCGAAAATCAAAAAAAGTACGATGATGTTTTGGCACGAAACCGACGATTACAAGCAGAGCTAGGTATCGAATCTAGAACTATAGAACAACGAGCACAAGATTATGTCGAGCGTCAGAAGAAAATAGAAGAATTTAACAAGCTCATGGGAACAAGGCGTCCTGCGCCTAAATGGAAATTGTAATCTATAAATAGTAGCATGAAAAAGCTACTACTTAATCCATGGACCGCTTTGGTCACACTAACCCTAGTTTTATTGGTCAGACTTTGGGACCCTAGTTTTATCGAATCTGTTAGACTACGTTACTTTGACCAACTAATCACTAGTCAACCTGCCGTGGGCATTCCAGTACACACTGTGAATATCGACGAAGCAGCATTAGACAAATACGGACAATTTCCGTTTCCTCGCGGTACATACGCACAAATCATAAAAGACTTGTACGAACGTAATGCAGGACTAGTAGTTTTTAATGTTATGATGCCAGAGTTTGACCGTTTTAAAGAAGATGGTCAATTAGCAGCTATAATGAAACAATATCCTGTTGTGCTTCCTAGTGTAGGCAGCATGAATGAAAAGAATCCTGCCCGTAAACAAGGTGTTAGCATAGTAGGTGCAGCACCCGAAGGTCTTGTTGTAGAATATCCCGGATTAATTTCTAATATTCCGTTACTAACAAACAATGCAGCCGGCGTTGGCATTGCTAACACATTCCCAGAAGTTGACGGTGTTGTCCGCCGTATGCCGTTAGTAATTTACAGTAAAGAACAATTACACCCTGCACTTGCTTTAGAAGTATTACGTGTAGCAGCCGGCGATCCTAGTTTTCAAATTAAAATTAGTGACATGGGTGTAGAGGCATTGCGTGTACCCCAGTTTGGAAAGATTGCAACCGATGATATTAGTCGAATTTGGGTTGACTGGAGCAAGAAGCCAGTTGAACATAGTCTTGCTAAACTACCTAAGGATTTTAACCGAGAGATAGTTATTGTTGGTTTAAGTGCTGCCGGTTTAGCTAACCCTGTTGCAACTAGTCGTGGTGAAGTTTGGCCACAAGACATGCAAGCTAGTGTATTAGGTACATTGCTAACAGGAACAAATATTCAGCGTCCAGGCTATGCTGATCAATTAGAATTGGCAATAATTGCTCTTGCTGGTATTGTGTCGATATTCCTAATGCGTTGGACGTATGTAGGGTTAGCTACTACCGTTGTTATCATAGGTAGCACAATTGCAGGAAGTATGTTAGCATATAAAGATTATTTGTTCTTGTTTGATGCAACATTACCAGCAGTCGGGTTGTTATTAGTTGCTACACATGCCTACATGGTAAAGTTTGTGAGTGAGTTCCTACAGAAGCAACAGATTCGTAAACAGTTCCAAAGCTATCTAAGCCCCGACTTAGTTGCCAAACTAATCAAAGATCCAAGCCTGCTAAAGCTAGGCGGCGAAGAAAAAGAGCTGAGTATTATGTTTACAGACGTTCGCGGCTTTACTAGTATCAGTGAACACTACGGACGAAACGTACAAGGCTTAACAAGTATCATGAATCGCTACATGACTGCTATGACACGCACTATTTTAGAGACCGGCGGCACATTAGACAAATACATCGGGGATGCACAGATGGCATTCTGGAATGCCCCATTAGATGAAACAAAGCACTGTAAAGATGCTGTAAAAGCAGCGTTAGAAATGTTAGGGAGTTTAGATGGATTCAATGAAAGTATTCGTGAAGAAGGTGTTCCGCCCTTTGGTATGGGCATTGGTATTAATACTGGCACTGTTGTCGTTGGTAACATGGGCAGTGAACAAAGGTTTGATTACACCTGTCTTGGAGATGCTGTTAACTTGGCTTCAAGGCTCGAAGGGCAAAGTAAGAATTACGGAGTTCTTATAGTATTAGGTCCTATTACTGCCGAACGTGTAGGGGACGAATACTTTACATTACAATTAGATTGCCTAGCAGTAAAAGGAAAAGCGGAAGGCGTTAATATCTTTACAGTATTCTACAATCCAGATACATCAGTGGTTGCAGATTGGCTATTAGCACGAGAACAACATAATACAATGTTAGCTCATTACAGAAATCAAGATTGGAACATTGCTGCCAATATGGTCAACGAACTCAAAGGAGAGTTTGACGGGCAAATGGATAACTATTACGATCTTTGGTTAGAACGCATCGAAGAGATGAAAGCTTCTAACTTGCCGCATGATTGGGACGGTGTATATCGAGCAACTAGCAAGTAAAACAAAAGGCCCTTACGAGCCTTTTTTAATCGTCTCCTGCTGCGTCTTTTATTTCTTGCACCGTTGCTTTCCGCTTGCCTATGGTCTGCTCTGCTTTTACAGCCTCAGACTTTTTAGCTTCTTCTTCCTTACGTTTCTTTAATGGGTCAACGTTGATTTCACTGTCGGCAATCATTCGTTCCTTTTCGATGGTTTTACCACGTAAGGCCATAACTGTTTCTACTTTTTGATTTAATCTAATCAAATCGTTGTCTAACATACGAATGCGATCAATAAGAGCAATGAGCGTTCCGTTAGCTTGTCCTATGACAGGTTTAATTTCTGTTGTCACCCAAGTCCAAACGTAATATATAAAATATCCCATACCAGCCGCCGATATAATCGGAAAGCCGTATTTGTTAATCATTTCTGTTAAATCCATGTTAATCCTTTAAGGTGCTGTTTGTATCTTATATCCGCCGGAAGCCTTTGAACTAGGACTGCCGAATGCTCTTACACCTAAATAAGTGTAATAAGCTCTAATCTTAGACATGCCATCTAGCATGCAAATATCTCTCATAATCCTATCAGCTAAAGGTCTGAGGTTTCTATCCAATCCCCAGTCTCTCATCAATTGATAAAGGGCATCATGTACTAACGCACCTCTCATAAAGTCTTTAGTATCAATGGCAGGACCGCTTGGACCATCCCACGCATATCCTTTTTTAATTAATAAAGTGCCGTATGGATCTAGTTCGATAAAAGGTGTTTTTAAATTCCAGCCGCTTATGCTCACTGAAATAACAAAATCATTTTCTAGTTGATACTTATAACCTTCCGAGTAGACAATCTTATTATTCATTCCAGCCCCTTATAAATTTTTCAACTTCGTCTACTTTAACTAACTGTAACTGACCGTTTACAAGAATTAATTTAAAGTAGTCGCCTTCTTTCCATCCTAGTTTTTCTACGTCTAAGTCAGTGTCTAGACGAATTCCCATTGCATCCATTTCCCAGTTGTAATCTATGTATTGCATATTAGTCTTTACGCTGGTCTACTTGATCAGCTCTAGCTATTCTATCATAGTCAGGTGCCAAACCCAGTGCATGACTTACTTTAACGTCTATGCGTTGTAATTGGTTTGTCATTGTGTCAACTCGGCTGTCTAAGCCTTTAATGATACCACCCATGCCGTTAACACTGCTAGTAACACCGGCTAAGATGAACTTTAGTGTTAAAAACACAAAGTAGCCTGCACCACATGCGGCAGCAATAGGAAACCCAACTTCTGCTACTAATTTTAAAAAGTCCATCTTACGCTCCTTATAATACTATTGGCAACCACATCCAAAGTGCTTGACTAACAAGAGTTGTGCCTGTTGCACCTACAACTAAACTAATCCAGAACATAGGCATACTAACTGCTAAGATACTTGCAGTTAATAAGACAATTGCAATTTGTAAAATGCTTCCGCCCCATGTAAACCAAGGACTCTTTTGACGAGCTACATCTCGTTCTGCTTCTAGTTTCTTAGCCTTTTCCATTATTTCTTTTTTATCTGCTTCCATGCGAGCAGCTTCTGCTTCAAACTTTTCTTTGTTTGTTGCAATCTTAGACTCTACTGCGGCTGTTTCGTATAAAACTTGACGAACGTTTTTAGCTTGATACCATGCCCATTGATTATTTGCAGCAATCGTATTGTTTTGAATCTTGCTGCTATTTTGTCCGCCTATCATAGTGTTGATAGCAAGTATAGCTGCTAAAAAGACAATAACGAAACCTGCTTTGTCTTTGATTTTTGCTTCGCGTTCGCTGCGGCTTAATGGTTTTACTTCGCTCATTTTGCTTCCTTTGTCGGTGATTTATTCGGGTCCGGCTTTGGCGGATATTTAGGGGGTTTGTGTCTGTACCAACTCATAAATTATCTCCCGTTTTAATATTTAAACTAAAAACGGTTTGATTAAGTTAGTAGATAAATACTCAAAAGGAGATAACTATGGAATTTACATTTGATTTCACAGCAGAAAAATTAGCCAAATGCATTAAGAAAAATAAGAACCCGCAAGAATGGTTTGACGGACTAAGCGAGCAATTACCTAAATTTGGTATTGTTACTCCTGCTCGTGTCGCTGGTTTTATTAGTCAATGCCAGCACGAAAGTGCGGACTTTACTATCTTAACAGAGAATTTAAACTACGGCGCAAAAGGATTGCGAGGCATTTTTGGAAAATATTTCCCAACAGATGAACTAGCTAAACAGTACGAGCGTAAGCCCGAACTAATTGCTAATAGAGTTTATTCTAACAGAATGGGAAATGGACCAGAATCTAGCGGGGATGGCTGGACATTCCGCGGTCGTGGTTTAGTACAATTAACGGGTCGTGCTAACTACACTCAATGTAGCAGAGACTTGTTTGGTGATGATTGCCTAGTAGAAGATCCAGATGTAGTAGCAAATACACCGGCTTATGCTGTATTAACTGCCTGCTGGTTCTGGCATAAAAATCGCTTGAACGATATTTGTGATCGCGGGGATGTTGTTTTACTAAGTAAAAGAATCAACGGAGGGACTATTGGATTAGCAGATCGCATTCATCATTGGAATCAATGCTTGGAGTTGTTTGAGCAATGAAATATGAAGACTATATGGACGATTACGACAGTTATCAACAACTAAAGTCTGTTTGTAAATGTACTACATGCAAGTGCGAGCACCACTGTAATACAGGGTGCCCGGAATGTGATTTTTGTCCTGATTGTACGTGCAAGCATTGTACTACCAATGACGGATTACCCCTGCAACGATAAAGCAATTAGTTAGTATATAACTAAAAACTATACAAGAGCGGATAATAGCAATTTTATCCGCTTCGTTGTCTGTAGCACCAGATTTTTCTCCTAGTGCTTTTGCCCATAACCTCCAAATATTACGCAAACAGATCCTCATTCCACTCACGATGTCCTTCGCGGAAAGCCATATTGCTTTGTGTTTCTCGCACTTCTACGCGATAGCACCATAGGCGTTGTGCTTCACCCGGACCCCACATTTCCGGAATGTAAACACCATTGACATACTTGTACAGCATGTCCGAAAGTCCTTCACATCCTAGTTTGGGTAGCACAACAATCTTAGCCATCTTCTTAGCTTCTAGCAACTCGTATGTTTCCATTTCTGGATCGTCGGCTGCTACAATAAGTGTATGGTCGAATTGGTCTTCTAAAGTTTTCTTTAGTTCTTTAAGCCCGCCGTAGTCAGCAGCCCAATTACGAACGTCTAGGTCGTCTGTGCCAAAGTAAAACTTCATGCTAAACGAGTAGCCGTGAATTAGATTACAGTGGCTGTCGGCACGCCACTGGCGATATGCACATGGAAATGCGTCGTGATATTCTTTTGTACTAGTGTACTTGTATTGTCTTGGTTGATTTGCCATCTCTAGTCTCCTTTAATAGTAGCAAGTTTGATGACATGCAGAATTTATAAAGCGGGATGAATGTCTAAGAGCCGCTAGAGTAATTATACTCTGTATTCAACGTTTTGTCAAGGTCTTCCGATTACCATAAAACGTTTGTATCCTGATAATTGTAGTTCTCCCGAGTATTCTAATCTGCCTAATGGAAATTTTTTAAGCATGTGCTCGATGCTATGAACACAATTTACATGACCGACTGCGTCAAAAAGATTATTACTTTGTATAACAAATAATGGATCTGTTTCTTGAGGTCTATTTACAAACTTATCAAACCAAATACTTGGCATGTGTTCTGCACTAGTATTGATGATCAAGTTTGGTTGAGTTTTTTCTGTAAATTCACTTCCTGTATTAAAATTTTTAATAGCATATTCACACCCAGTTCTTGTGATCCAAGACATATTCTTTTCTTCATCGGTAGACGACGCCATTGGAAGTTTGAGTTCTGTTGCTTTGACCTTATAGCCTTCTAAGTAATTTAGATTTATAATAGAGTCTGAGATCTTACATGCACTGTGATCAACGTCAAAATTTCTGTATTTTGAAAAACTAATTCTATCTTTAAAATACCATGTTAATTGCCCGTACCAACCACCTAAATGATAGATAACACCAAATGTTTTTTCAACCTTAGATAGTTCTTCCGTTAGCCAGATTTTACTATTAACTTGTCCTCGGCTAAATGCATCTTGCAATGCCAAAGGATTGTAACCTTCTCTGTAATATTTGTATAATACATCTAGTATCTCAGACTGTGCAAATTTACGTAATGTATACACAAATTCTTCCATTGAAGAATTCTCTGTAGTTGTTATTGTCGGTGTGTCTGCATATAATAGTTTAAGTAAGAACTTAACAAACTGATTTGATTCTTTGCTATCAGTAAACTCAAAATAGTCTTCTAAACCATGCAGCCAATGTAAAGCACCTAGACTGGATTCCATTACTTTTTTCTCTCCGGATACTTCGTCAATCCCAAGTTTCTAAAACAACTTTGTAGAGCAACAATCTGACTCCAGCAATCCCACGCGGCATGATGCAGCCTTGGGTTAGGACGCTCGTGTTCAACTAAACTATAAACAGTTCTAGCATCACGTACTTGATAATACTTCCAAGGGAATCCACGCTTAAGTTCTCTATTAACATGTTCTAGCATTACAATATCAAATGCAGGACCGTTTGCCCAAACATTATCAAAGCTCTTGCACCATTTATGAAAGTCTCGCATAACATCTTGCACACTATGCCTATCATCGTCTGTAAAGGCTTCATGTTGAACTTCAGGAGCTTGCTTACTCCACCAGGCTAAGGTTCCGTCGTCGATGTTATGTTGTAAGCCTTCGTAACTAGCAGGATCAATGCGGCGATAGAAAGTATCCATAAGGATCTTATCACCTTCGAAACTTTCTCTATCATCAGCAAAAGGATCGAAACGAATAGCACCTATTGTAATGATAACAGCATCGGGCGTTGTTGCAAACGTCTCGATGTCTAGCATAATATCCATTTTAATTCTTCTTTTGTTTTTGTTCGAGTTCCTGCCAAGCTTCTTCCTCTTCGGCAGTTACTCCGTCATCTTCAACTTTTTTCAAAGTCCAAGACCCGTCTTTATTGTCAATCCAGCGTAACGTATCGCCTTCTCGCCATTTAGTTTCTTCTAAAAAATCCTCAGGAAACTCTATTATAGCATCTCCTGTAGTGGGATCTTCTTTTACATCCAATGTCCAAGTTTTATTCTTCATGTTTAATTACCTCAACCCCCGAAGCCTTAAGGAAACGTACTCCGGAATCATCACGATAAGCGTCACTATACCAAACACGCGAAATTCCTGATTGGAATATAAGTTTAGCACAATCGAGGCAAGGGGCTGTAGTGACAAATAAATCAGAGCCGAGACCCGACTCGGTGCTTCTTGCCAATTTTGCAAGGGCGTTCGATTCGGCATGTAATACCTCAGGTTTAGTTACTAATCGGT
>JACCEE010458323.1_pt1 | contig 15763 bp, 12 predicted proteins | sample 7449931 | NCBI WGS metagenome assembly JACCEE01 (sample SAMN15323457, study PRJNA562643) | freshwater metagenome | isolation source: river surface water | place: USA:Blue River Watershed | collected 2017-08-19 | reverse complement strand
TCTATGGCGAAGGTGCCCTGCGGCACGCCGAAACCGCGGAAGGCGTTGTTGGGCGGTATATTGGTGCGGCAGCTTACGGCGGTGGCCCGTATATTGGGTATGCGGTAGGAGCCGCAGACGTGCAGGAAGGAGCGGCCCAGCACGGCGAGCGAGATGTCGGCGCAGGCGCCGGCGTGCTGGTACAGGTCCACCTGGTAGGCCAGTATGTTGCCCTCGGCGTCGAGGCCCAGCTTGTAATCGTACTCGTAGGCGTGGCGCTTGCCGGTGGTGGCTATGTCCTCGTTGCGCTCCAGCGCCAGCTTCACCGGGCGCTTCAGCAGGAAGGCGGCCATCGCCGGGGCCACTATCCAGACTGCGGTGGATTCCTTGCCGCCGAAGCCGCCTCCCAGGCGGCGGATGTCCAGTTCCACTTTGTGCATGGGTATGCCCAGCACCTCGGCTATATGGTGGTGGAAGGCGCCGGGGGACTGGGCGCTGGCGTGCACCTTTATGGTGTCGTGCTCGCCGGGCACGGCGAGGGCGCGCTGCGTCTCGAAATAGAAATGTTCCTGCGGGCCGCTGGCCAGCCGGCCCTGCACCACGTGCTTAGCTTTTGCGAAGGCGGCGTCCGGGTCGCCGTTAACGACGGTGCGCTTCTTGCCGTGTATCAGGCCTTTGGCGGCGGCCTCGCGCGGGTCGAAGACCGCGTCTAACTTCTCGACGTCGGCCTCTATCAGTTTAACGGCGCGGCGGGCGGCCCGGGCCGTGTCGGCCACGACCAGCGCTATGGGCTGGCCTATGTACTCCACGGCGTCCACGGCGAAGAGCGGCTGGTCCTTGAAAAAGTGGCCCACCTGGTTGAGGCCGGGCACATCCTTGTGCGTGTAGACGGCGGCCACGCCGGGCGCGGCCGCGGCTTTGCTCACGTCGAGAGAGCGTATGCGGCCGCGGGCCACCGGCGAGGTGAACAGTACCGCGTGCAGCGCGTCATGGCCGGCCGGGATGTCGTCGACGAAAAGGGAGCTGCCGCGCACGTGCATCTGCGTGTCGTCGTTCCTCATATGGCCTCCTTGGCGGCCGGCGCGCGGAAATGGGCTTTCATCAGCTGGCCGGCGAGCAGGCGCTTGTACTCGGCCGAGCCGCGTATGTCGTCTATGGGCCTGGACGCTTTAAGAGCTATTGCGGCCAGGGCCTCGCCGGCTTCGGCGCCGGGCTTCATGCCTCGCAGGGCCTCCAGCCCGCCCAGCAGCATGGGCACCGGGCCAACGCCGCCGACTGAAACGCGTATATCGGTTATGGCCCCGCCGTCGCCGGCGTTCAGCAGCATGGCCGAGTTCACGGCGGCGATGTCGAGCGTGGTGCGGTTCGACACCTTCTCGAAATGGAAGCGCGAGCCGGGGCGGGGCAGCGGTATCTTTATGGCGCTGATCAGCTCGCCGCAGGCCAGGTCGGTCTTCTTGTAGCCGAGGTAGAACTTCTCCAGCGGCACCTCGCGGGCGCCGCGCCCGCCGGTTATCACCAGCCGCGCGCCCAGGGCCAGCAGTATTATGGTGGCGTCGCCTATGGGCGAGGCGTTTGCTATGTTGCCGGCCAGCGTGGCCTTGTTGCGCAGTATGGCCGAGGAGTGCAGCAGCAGGTCCGCCTCGAGGGAGGGGAAATGCGCGCGCACGGCGGGGGAGACGCGGAAATCCTCTATGGACGCGGCGCCGCCGACGTTGATGAAGCCGGCCTCCTCGCGGACATATGAGAGCTCGGGGCGGGCGGAGAGGAAGCAGAGCTCGCTCTCGCGCAGCTGTTCCGGCCTCTGCACGAACAGGTCGGTGCCGCCGGCCACTATCACGGCGTCCTTCGCCGCGGCGGCCGGGTCGGCCTTGAGTTCCGCGAGGCGGCCGGGTATGGAACGGAAATAGTCGGGCAGCACGCCGGCGGCTATCATGGCCTCGGCGCGGCGGGCGGGTGTTCTGTCTATGCGGGCCAGGCCGTCGCAGAGGGCGCGGGCCGCGTTCCTTATCGAAGCGTAGCCGGTGCAGCGGCAGATATTGCCGTCCAGGGCGTTTACGGCCTCGTCGTAGGAAAGGTCGCGGCCGGCCAGGCAGAAGCCGGTGAGCGACAGCACTATGCCAGGGGTGCAGAAGCCGCACTGGGAGGCGCTGTTCTCAACGATAAGGCGCTGCACCAGCGTGAGCCCGCCGGAGGAGAGGCCTTCCACGGTCACCACGTGGCGCCCGTCGGCGTCGCCGAGCGGCAGCAGGCAGGAGGCGCAGGCCCTGTAATCCATCGTGCCGTCGGGGCGGGGGGTGCCTATCAGCACCGTGCAGGCGCCGCATTCGCCCTCGCGGCAGGCTTCCTTGGTGCCGGACAGGCAGGCCGTGCCGCGTATGAACTCCAGCAGCACCGTGCCGGGGCGTTCTTCGGTGCGCACCAGCTGGTCGTTAAGTATGAAACTCGTCATATGTGCTCCTGACATATAGTAAATATACAATTTTGCGCCGTTCCTTAAAACCGGGCCGTGCCGCGCCGGCCGGGCGCGCTTATTGATAAGGAAAATAAATAATAAAAATGCTGGTTTTTAGATTAAATTTGTGTATAATTAGTTTAGTTCCTGCTTCATTTATATTTAGGAGGGCGTATGCCTGAGAATAACGGCGCGGGGCTCAAGAACTTCCTGGAGATCTCCTATGACGAGCTGGAGAAACTTAACCTGGAGGCGGCGGACGCCGCCGGCTCGCTGACGCAGTCCGAGCTGGAGAAGAAGTACTGCGGCTACCTGCAGGAGGAGAAGCGCCTGAAGGCCGTTACGGTCTGCTTCACGGACATAGAAGGCCGCTTCCACATGCTGGACTACGACAAGCAGCATTTCCTGCGCGCCAACGACAACCTCACTTTCGACGGTTCCTCTATACGCGGCTTCTCCGCTCAGAAGGAGAGCGACCTGCGGCTGGGCATAGACTGGGGCAGCATAGTGTGGCTGCCGTCCGACGTGTTCGGCCCCGGCAAGGTGATAATATTCGGCACCGTGCATAACCGCGACAAGAGCACCTACGACTCCGACTTCCGCAGCCGCCTCGCCGCGCTGGCCGCCGAGATGCAGAAGCGCAGCGGCCTTACCGCGCACGTGGCCGCCGAGGTGGAGGGCTTCGTGGTGAAGGGCCTGAACGCCGAGCAGAACTACGACGAGCAGCGCGGTTTCGAACTGATCTCGACGGGCGGCTACTACCACTCGCTGCCGCTGGACCCGCTGAAGAAGTTCATAGACACCGCAGCCGAGGCGCAGCGCGCCATGGGCTTTAGGAACGAGAAGGACCACCCGGAGGTGGCGCGGTCCCAGTTCGAACTGAACTTCTCTCACGCCTCCGTCGTGCGCGCCTGCGACCTGGTGCAGCTCTACAAGCTGGTGTGCCGCCAGGTGGCCGCCAACATGGGCATGACCGCCACGTTCCTGCCCAAGCCGGTGGCCGGCGTGAACGGCAGCGGCATGCACCTGAACCTCTCCTTCTTCAAGGGCGGCAAGAACGTCTTTCACGACGCCAAAGGCGAGGACGGCCTCTCAAAGGCGGCGTGGGACGCGGTGTCGAGGATACTCAACCACGCGCAGGAGCTGTCGCTGGTGCTGAACCCCAGCGTGAACGCCTACCGCCGCCTGGACCCGCATTTCGAGGCGCCCAACCAGATAAAGGTCTCGTCGGTGGACCGCGGCGCCATGATACGCATCCCCGCCGGCAACGAGCGCTCCGCCCGCCTGGAGATACGTTCCGTGGCGCCGGACGCCAACCCGTACCTGGCGCTGTACGCGCTGCTGCGCACCGCGCTGGACGGCCAGCCGCTGGCCAAGGACGAGAGTAAGCGCGACCGCGTGCGCTACCTGCCCGGCAACATCTACGACGCCATACGCCTGTTCCGCGGCAGCGACTTCATGAAGGGCGCGCTGGGCGGGGCGCCGCACGAGAAGTACGCGGCGCACAAGCAGGCCGCGGCGGACCGCAGCCCCAAGGAACTAGGCACCATAGTGAAGACTTCCGAGGTGCTGTTCCACCACGACGTGACCACGCAGATGCTGTGGCACAAGTTCTGAACGGCGCCGGGCCGGCCCGCTATTGCTCGGCCGGCCCGGAGTTAAGCATACTATTCGTAACGATGAAGACCTTAGCACTGCTGCTCTGCCTCTCGGCCCCGGCCGGCGCCGCCAACTGGACGCTGGATTCCTACACCAAAGAACTTTTCTCGGTCTCCCACGACCTGAAGGCCTCCGAGGAGAGCCTTGAACTGGCGAAGAGCGACTACCTGTACTCGCTCGCCTCGTTCTGGCTGCCGTCGGTGTCGCTGAGCGCCTCCAACACGCCCTATTCCTCGTCGGGCTCGCCCAGGCTGTACTTCTCGGACTCGCGCACCTCGTCCTCGCTTTCCGCCTCGCTCAACCTCTTCAACAATTTCAGGGACAAACTGGGCCTGGACTCCTCGCGCCTGTCGCGCGACGGCAGCGAGGTCTCGCTGTTCTCCCAGCGGCAGTCGCTGACCATAGAGGCCATAAACAATTATTACGGCGTGCTGCGCAAGAAGCAGCTGGTCAGCGTGGCCAAGCAGAGCCTGGCCTCCTACGAGGAGCAGTACCTGAAGGCGCAGCAGTACTATAAGGAAGGCCTCAAGAGCTATTCCGACGTGCTGAAGAGCGAACTGAACTTCCGCTCCAGCCAGGTCAGCGAACTCTCCGCCGAGGAGAACTACCGCAACTCGGTGATGTCCTTCAACACCTCAATCTACCGCGACCCCGAGGAGCCGGCCGACCTGGCCGAGGTGACAGGCACGCCGGACCTCTCGATGCCGGACCTGCAGGAGGACCTGCGCTACGCGATGGCCAACCGCCCCGACATGAAGCAGGCCCGCATCTCGCTGGAACAGAAGCGCATCTCCCGCAAGCTGGCCCGCATTGGCTGGTGGCCGGACTTCTCCGTGGACGCCTCCTATTCGCGCCAGGGCGTGCTGGGCCTCGGCGAGACCGGCAGCCCCTATTATTCCGTAGGCGCCAGCCTCTCGCTGCCCATAGGCCTGGGCACTTTCGCCGACCGCAACTCCAACCTTTCCGCCTCCATAAGCCTCGCCCAGGCCGAGCGCTCGCTGCTGGAGAAAGAACTGGCGGTGAAGACCGAGATCATCAGCGCCTGGCATTCCCGCGCGCTGGCCCTGAAGAGCTACGAGGTCTCCAAGATGAGCGCCGACCTCTCGGCGCAGAACCTCGCCATCGTGAAGGAAAAATACTCGCAGGGCCGCGCCAGCATGATAGAACTGGCCGACGCGCAGAGCGACGAGCAGGATTCGCAGACCAGCCTCGCCAACGCCTATTTCGACCTGCTGCTCAACCGCATAAGCTACGATAAGACCGTAGGGCGCCAGGTCTGGCACTGAGGACGACCATATGAAAAGAGTGAAGCACATACTTCTCAAAGCGCTGATCTACGCCGCCGCGGCCGCCGCCGTCGGCGGGGGCGGCTGGTGGGGCTACCGCGCCTACAAGAGCGCCTCGCTCGTCGAGGGCGAGATAGAGAAGGTCACCGTGAAGCGCGGCGACATAGAGATAAAGTTCCAGGACATCGGCGACGTGGCGCCGAAGGACGTGCTGGAGGTGTACTCCCGCGTGGGCGGCCGCGTGACCGAGATACTGGTGAAGGAAGGCGACAAGGTGACGAAGGGCCAGAAGGTGGCCGTGATACAGCCCGGCCAGACCGACACCGACAAGTACGTACCGGTGGAGGTTTTCGCCCCGATAGAGGGCACGGTGATGACCTGCTCCAACAACAATAGCGGCTCCAACGCCCTCGCTAAGCCCGACCAGCGCATCAGCGGCCTCGCCGACGGCAGCCCTACCTGCCTCATGCAGGTGGGCGACCTGCGCTCGCTCATCGTGGACCTGAGCATCAGCGAGATGGAGATCATGAAACTGAGGGTCGGCCTGCCGGTAAAGGTGACCATAGACGCGCTTGCCGCCATACCTCTGACCGGGCACATAACGCTGATCTCGCCGAAGGCCGACAACAACCGCGGCAACTCGAAGAGCTTCAAGGTGCAGATAGGCATAGACCAGCGCGGCATTCCCGGCGTGAAATCCGGCATGACCTCGCGCATCTCCGCCGTGATGGAGTCCCGCCGCAACGTGCTGACCATGCCCATCTCCGGCCTGTTCGAGGAGGGCGGCCGCAAGTTCGCCTACCTCGTCGTGCCGGGCGGCAAGTCCCGCAAGGCCGACATAAAGACCGGCCTGCGCAACGAGACCGACGTGGAAGTCGTTTCCGGCCTGAAGGAAGGCGACACCGTCTACGCCGACAAACCGCTGAATATCGAGGACGAGAAGAAGCCCGACGCCGCCCCCGCCGGCGGCGCCATGGAATCCGCCGCCGTGCCCGCCATGCCGGCCGGCAACTGAGGCCCCGCCGTGATAAAGTGCGAGAACCTCCAGAAGGTCTACCCTCTTAAGAAACTGCACGGCTACCCGGCGCTCAAGGGGCTGGACTTCTCCATAGAGGAGGGGGAGTTCGCCGCGATCACCGGCCCGTCGGGCTGCGGCAAGTCCACGCTGCTGAACATCCTGGGCTTCCTCGACAACCCCAGCTCCGGCCATTACCTTTTCCGCGGCCGCAACGTCAGCACCTTCTCCGACTCCGAGCGCTCGCACCTGCGGCTCTCCGAGGTCGGCTTCGTTTTCCAGTCCTTCAACCTGCTGCCTCGCTTTTCGGCGCTCGACAACGTGCGGCTGCCTATGCTCTACCTCGGCACCGATTCCGACGAGAGCCGGGTGAAGGCCGCCGCGCTGCTGGAGCGCGTTGGCCTGGCCGACAAGGCCGACCACAGCCCGCTGGAGCTTTCCGGCGGCGAGCGCCAGCGAGTGGGCGTGGCCAGGGCTCTGGCCAACGATCCCAAACTGCTGCTGGCCGACGAGCCTACCGGCAACCTGGACTCGAAGAACGGCGTGGAGGTGATGGCCCTGCTGAAGGACCTGAACGCCGCCGGGCTCACCGTTATCATGGTGACCCACGATATGGCGCTGGCCAAGGCCGCCTCGCGCGTGATACGCATGAAGGACGGCCTGATAGAGGCCTGATTATGAGACTTTCCGAATCCTTACGCACGGGCGCTCTCGAGATCTACCACCACAAGATGCGCTCGTTCCTCACGTTCTTCGCCATCTCCATCGGCGTGATCTCCATCATGTACAGCCTGACGCTGACGTACTCCATGAGCACGGCCACGAAGAACGCCCTGAACGTGGCCGGCCACGGCCGCATGCTGGTGCAGACCCGCCGCTATTACCAGGAGACCACCAGCATGGACAAGAAGGAGGCCCGCGACAGCCTGACGCTGGAAGACGCGCTGGCCATCAGGAAGATCTTCCCCGATCTGCCGATGGTCTCGCCGCTGATGTTCAGCGGCGTGGAGTTCTCGCACCAGGATTTCAACGACTGGAACGGCGTGGCCGGTATCACTCCTGAGTGGAAGAAGCGCGGCTGGATCTACAAGGTGCACGGCCGCTTCATCAACCAGCACGACGTGGACACCTACGCCCGCGTCTGCGTGCTGATACAGCGCGGCGGCTGGTTCAAGAAGCCGCAGTGGATGAAGTTCTACGGCTGGACCGACGAGTTCCAGGGCTACATAAAGCACAACGGCCTGCTGGGCAAGACCGTCCGCATGGGCGACAACCTCTACACCGTCATCGGCATACTGGAGGAGCCGCCGCTCGAGAAGAACCCCAAGACCTTCCTCGACATAGAGGAATGGGAGGCCCGCATACTTGTGCCCATCACCACGATGCAGCGCCTGATGGGCAACCGCTGGGGCTGGGCCGAGGAGGGCGGCATAGAGTCCATACAGGTGGACGCCGGCAGCGAACGGATGGTGCCGGTCTACAAGCGGCGCATAGAGAAAGTGCTGCAGGCGCGCCACGGCGGGCGGCTGCGCCTGGACATAAAGGATTTCGGCGAGATCATAAAGACCAAGCTCACGGACAAGCACCGCACCATGTACATCATGATGGTCATAGGCGCCATAGCCATACTGGCCGGCGGCATAGGCATCATGAACGTCACGCTGGCCACGATCTACTCGCGCATAAAAGAGATAGGCATACGCCGCTCCATCGGCGCCACCCGCGGCGACATCATGATGCAGTTCCTGATCGAGGCCATGCTGCTGGGTTTCTTCGGCGGGATAGCGGGAATACTCATCTCGATGAGCGGCATACAGTACCTCGCCTCCAAGGGCGACACCGACATGATGATGGTGCAGTGGTGGATGCCGCTCGTCGCCGTGCTGTTCGCGGTGATGACCGGCTTCCTAGCCGCGCTGTACCCGGCCTACCAGGCCTCCAAGCTGGACCCGGTGGAGGCGCTGCGCTACGAGTAGCGGCCGCCGGGACATGAAAAAGGCCGGGAACTTTCCCGGCCTTTTTTGCGCCCCGGTATACGCCGAGCGCAAGTTTGGTATCATATCCCTGACATGGGCAAAAAATATTCCATACCCGTTATACTCGCCGGCGCGGCGCTGGTCTTCCACCTTTTCGGCGGCTTCGCCTTCATACGCTCAGCGGCTCCCACCTACGACGAGACCGTGCACCTTTCGAGCGGCTATTCGTACCTTTCCACCGGCCTGTACCGGATGAACGTGATGGACCACCCGCCGCTCTCCGAGATGCTCTCCGCCCTGCCGCTCATGGCGCTGAAGGCGCAGTCCTTCGCCGGGCACCCTTATTTCGCCAACCTGATGCCTTACCATTACGGCGACCTGTTCCTTTACCAGAACGGCCCGTCCCCCGACAAACTGCTTAACACCGCGCGCGGCTTCACCTTCCTGTTATGGACCGCGCTGCTGCTGCTGTTCATCTGGCTTTTCGTCTCCAGGCTGATCTCGCCCGACGCGGCGCTGCTGTCCATGGCCGCGGCCCTGCTGATGCCGGTGTTCATCTCCAACGACGCGCTGGTCACCACCGACGCGGCCGCAGCGGTGTTCTATTTCGGTTCCTTCGCGCTGGCCTGGCGCTTCATCGACGCTGCCAAGCCGGTAGAGGGGAAGAAGCCACGCCCCGCGGCGCTCTGGGGCTGGGCCGCCGCCGCCGGGTTCACGGCGGGCCTGGGCATGGCCGGCAAGTTCAGCCTGTTCATAGTGCCGCCGCTGGTTCTGGCCGGTTGGTTCGCGCACGACCATTTCTCCCGCCGCATGTCCGGCGGCCGGCTGGCCGGCTTCGCGGCCGCCTACCTGGCGGCCTGCCTGCTGGCCGTGGCGCTGGTCTACAAGGGTGACCTGGGCCTTTATTACGACGGGCTCAAGGCTACGCTGACGCGCCTGGACCAGGGCCGCTCGTCCTTCGCGGCCGGGCGCTACGGCGTGAACGGCGTCTGGTGGTACTTCCCTTTCGCCCTCGCCGTGAAGACCCCGCTGCTTACGCTGTTCTTCGCCCTGGTCGGTATATGGGCGGCGCTGAAGCCTTTCCGCCGCCGGGCCCTGTGGCTGCTGCTGCCCCCGGCTTTCTTCCTGGCCGTCTCCCTTAACACCAAGGTGCAGATAGGCTACAGGCATATCATGCCGGTCATGCCCTTCCTCGCCGTGCTGGCCGGCGCGGGCCTGGCCGCCGCCTCGCGGGCGCGCACCGGCGGCTGGCTGCTGGCCGGCTGGTTCGCGCTGACCGCGCTCTCGCTGTCGCGCGTCGAGCCTTTCTACCTGGCTTATTTCAACGAGCTCGCCGGCGGGCCGGCCAAAGGCTACCGGTCGCTGGTGGATTCCAACCTGGACTGGGGCCAGGACGTGAAGGCCCTCGGCTCTTATCTCAAAGGGCAGGGCAACCCGCCGGTGATCTTCTCCTATTTCGGCGTGGCGCGGCCTGAGCGCTACGGCGTTAACTATGCGCCGCTAGGCGTGGTGACCAACGCCCCGCTGGACGGCGGGCGCGCCGACGTCTGCTCCATGAAGCGGCCGCTGCTGGCCGTGTCGGCCACCAACCTCCAGGGCACCTATTACGCCGACCACTCCACCTTCGCCTGGCTTAAGGAGCGCAAGCCCGTGCACGTGGCAGGCTATTCTATATTCCTTTACGACCTTTCCGGCGACAAGGACGGCATAGAGCGGCTGGCGGCGCTTTTCGACCGCGAGGGGAGCAACGCCGAGGCGGATTGCCTGTACTCTCTGGCGGGAAAATAATATGGAACAGAACGGCAACGATTCGGAGAAAGAACTTATAGGCCTTGCGCGGAAAGGGGACCAGCGCGCCTTCGAGAAACTGGTGCTGAAGTACAAGGACCGGCTCTACGGCATAGCCTCGGGCGTCTGCGCGCGGCTCCCTTCGGAGTCCGAGGACGTGGCGCAGGAGACCATGGTTGCGGCCTTCAAGCACGTCGGTTCGTTCAAGGCCAACGCTGCCTTCAGCACCTGGCTTTACCGCATAGCGGCCAACAACTGCTGGCAGCGCATGCGCCGCCTTAAGACCGAGGCCCGGGCCGACATGCCCGACGACCACAGCAAGGGCCACCCGTCGCGCCCCTCGGCCGGCGACACCGCCCTGAAGAACGAGCTTTCCCGCGCCGTCAGCCGCGCGCTGGCCGGACTGCCGCCGGATCTCCGCTCCGCCGTCATGCTCTGCGACATAGAGGGGCTTTCCGGCGCCGAGGCCGCGGCCAGGCTGGGCGTTTCGCTGCCGGCGCTGAAGTCCCGCCTTCACCGGGCGCGGGCCTCGCTGCAGGCCCAGCTCAAGGATTTCCGCCAGGACTGAATCCTTTTCGCCCTCCTGCGCATCTTATATGCGAGAGACTGGAGGGAACATGCAGACCATAAATACTCAGGACTTCAAACAGAAGGTGTTCGACTTCACCGCCAGCAAGGAGTGGAAGTTCGCGGGGCAGCGCCCGTGCATAGTGGACTTCTCCGCTTCGTGGTGCGGCCCTTGCCGCATGCTGGCCCCGGTGCTGGAGCAGGTGTCGGCCGAGTACGCCGGCAAGCTCGACGTGTACAAGGTGGACATAGACCAGGAGGCCGAGCTGGCCGCGGCCTTCGGCATACAGAGCGTGCCGACCCTGATCTTCGTGCCCATGAGCGGCCAGCCCGCCGCGGCCTCCGGCGCCATGCCGAAGGAGAGCCTGGTGAAGGCGATAAACGAGCACCTCGGCGTGAGCTGACGGCGTTGTCGGCGGCTTCCCCTATATTGTAAACTAAAGACCGCGCCGGCCCGGGCCGGCGCGGCGCATACAACACGGGGGACAGATGAAAAATCAGTCAGCCGCTTTGCTGATAACGTTACTTACCGCCGGCAGCGTTTCGGCCGGGACATTCACACCGAAGACCTATATAAAGCAGGCTCTGGATTCCTCGCCGGCCATGAAAGTGGCCGAGCAGGCCTATACGCTGGCGCGCGAGACCTACCGCTCGGCCCTCGCCGACGCGGCGCTGCCGGCCTTCAAGTTCAGCGCCGCTGAGACGCTTTACGGCGACGACAACACCGGCTGGGAGACGGGGGAGGACCGCGTATCCTCGAGCCTTTCCGCGTCGTGGAACCTTTACGACTCGGCCTCCAGCCCGCTGTCTCGCGTGCGCTCGGCCCGGCTCACCCACGAGTACGCCCGGCTCACCCTGCTGATAGCCCGCCAGACCCAGTCGCTTTCGGCGCTGGACAAGTTCTACGCTCTCTACTCGGCCCAGCAGAAGGTGGTGGCCGCCAGGAGCAACCTGGCCTCCCGGGAGAAGCAGTACAACGACACCAACGAACAGTTCCAGTCCGGCACCCGCAGCCGCATAGAGCTCACCCAGAGCGAGGGCGACAAGCTCTCGAGCGAACTGTCGCTGGCGCAGGCCGAGTTCGGCGAGCGCAAGGCCCTGATGGCCTTCAACGAACTGATAAACGCCGAGCCCGACGAGGCGCAGGCGGTGGTGATAGACACCAACGCGGTCAGCATAAAGCTGCCGCTGCCCAAAGAGGACCTGGACCGCGCGCTGGAAGGCAACCTGAAGTTCCGCCTGCAGAAGGTGTCGCTGGAGCGCACCAGGCTGACCGGGCGCAACGCCATCATGGCCGACTACCCGCGTTTCAGGCTGGACGCCGACTGGGCCAAGACCTCGCTGCCGCTGTTCGGCAGCGGGCGATGGACCGATAACCAGAGCTACGGCCTGGCCGCCTCGGTCAGCTACTCCTTCGGCTTCTTCGGCGCGCAGAAGCATTACGACCTGCTGGGCCAGAAGGCCTCCATACGCTCGGCCGAACTGGACCTGGAGGACGCGCGGCGCGCGCTGAAGACCGACGTGCTGACCGCGCAGAAGAACATAGAACTGCTGGTGAAGTCGCGCCAGCTGCTGGATTTCCAGGTGAAGGCGCAGAAGGACACGATGGACAACCTGATGGGCGAGTTCTCGCTCGGCGGGGCGTCCTCGCTGCAGCTGGACAACTCGCAGACCAAGCTGCTGGACGCCAGCAACAGCCAGATCTCGGCGGTGAACGACCTGGACCTGGCGCTGGCCGGCTACCGCGTGCTCTTGGGCGAAAGGATCTGGGAATAGGAGAACGTATGAAAAAGGCTTTCAAATCCTCGGCGTGGATAATAGTGCTGGCCCTGCTGGGCGCGGCGGTGTTCTCCGGCTACGCCCGCTACAAGAAGATGTCGGTGCGGCCCGACCTCGACGACTTCATACGCGAGGCCAGCCGCGGCGACCTGAAACTGGACCTGCAGGAGTCCGGCGAGCTGGTGTCGCGCGACACCGTGGACGTGTTCCCTCCGGGCCGGGGCTTCATCGTGGAGATAGCCAAGAAGGAAGGCGAATACGTCGAGAAGAACGAGAAGATCATGATGTTCAAGGGCGGCGAGCGCATAGACTCGGCGCAGTACGTGCCGGTGCCCGTGCTGGCCCCGCGGTCCGGCATGCTGACCCGCTGCATCAGCCGCTACGGCCAGAGCGACGACGAGGTGCGCGAGGGCAAACGCATGGACAGCGCCTCCACCTGCGTCACCCGCATAGTGGACATGAAGACGCTGGCCGTCAGCCTGAAGGTCAGCGAGATAGACATCTTCAAGCTCAAGCGCGGCATGCCGGTGACGATAACCTTCACGTCGATACCCGGCGAGAAGTTCGGCGGGCACATAGACGTGATAGCCCCGATGGCCGAGACCAAGTCCAGCAACTGGGGCGGCAGCGGCTCCAAGGTGTTCCGCGTGATGATCAATATCGACAAGTCCAGCCAGAAGATGCGCGTGGGCATGAGCGCGGTGGTGACCGCCAACATGCAGGCCAAGAAGAACGTGCTGAAGGCGCCGATAGAGACCCTTTTCCAGGAAGGCCTGAACTACTACGTCTACAGGCAGACCGAGGGCTACTCCGCCGAGAAACTGCAGGTCTACCCCGGCCTGCGCTCCGAGTCCGAGGTGGAACTGGCCGGCGCGGTGAAGCCCGGCGACAGGCTGTTCACCGCGGTGCCGGAGACCCTGAAATGAGCATAACCTGCGCGGACCTCGCCAAGGTCTACGAAGGCGGCCACGCCGGCTGGCCGGCGCTGCGCGGCCTCTCGTTCTCGGTGGACCCGGGCGAGTTCGTGACCATAACCGGCCCCTCGGGCTGCGGCAAGAGCACGCTCCTGAACATCATAGGCCTCTTGGACGAGCCGAGCGGCGGCCGCTACTCGCTCAACGGCCGCGACACGGCCACGCTTTCCGACCAGGAGCGCTCCGACCTGCGGCTGCAGGAGCTCGGCTTCGTGTTCCAGGCCTTCCACCTGCTCAACAGGATGAGCGCCATAGACAACGTGGCCCTGCCGATGATGTACGCCGGCGCCGACCGCGCGGAGATGCGCGAGCGCGCCCACGCCCTGCTGGCCAAGGTGGGCCTGAAGGGCAAGGAGCGCAAGACGCCGCTGGAACTCTCCGGCGGCGAGAGGCAGCGCGTGGCCATAGCCCGGGCGCTGGCCAACTCCCCGAAGATCATACTGGCCGACGAGCCCACCGGCAACCTGGACTCGGCCTCGAGCCGCGAGATCATGGACCTGCTCTACGGCCTGAACGCCGACGGGATGACCGTGATAATGGTGACGCACGACCGCGAGCTGGCGGCGCGCGCCCGCCGCAACATACGCATGCGCGACGGGAGGATAGAACCGTGAGGGCCATATTCAACGCGGTGCGCACAGGTTTCGCCGAGATCTGGGCCCACAAGACCCGCTCGGTGCTGAGCTTCCTCGCGATAGCGGCGGGTTCGGTGGTGTTCATAGACGCCTTCTCGGCCATCTTCGAGACCTACGACAGGCTGGAACAGCAGAAGTCCGTGTCCGGCATGGCCCGCATGAAGATCTCGCAGAACTACAGCCAGACCTATTCCTCGCCGGACGAGTACGTGCCTCCGCCGGTGATAACCTACGACGACGTGGTAAGCCTGCGCGCCAAGATGCCCGGCCTGTACATGGTCTCGCCCGAGGGCCGCGACTGGCACAACGTGCTGGAGTACAACGAGAGCAGGGTGGTGGCCGCCGTCACCGGCGTCAGCCCCGAATGGACCAGGCGCGACTTCGTGTACACGCTGAAGGGGCGCTTCATAGACCAGCGCGACATGGACGAGAAACTGCGCGTCTGCGTGCTGGTGAAGGACGCGCCGCCGGAACCCACCAACAGCTTCTTCAAGACGCAGCGCAAGAAGTACAACTTTTCGGGCGGTTTCGACATGATGGTGGCCCACAACGACATGCTGGGCAAGACCGTCAACATCGACGGCATCACCTTCACGGTGATAGGCGTGCTCGAGGAACTGCCCTATTCCAGGCGGCCCAGCACCATACTGGGTTCCTCCGGCAACTACAAGATACTGGCCCCGATCACGACGCTGCAGCATTACAGCTTCCTCAGCCCCAGCCAGTCGCTGGAACTGAACATAGACACCGGCAGCGAGCGCAGTTTCGGCGAGTCGGAGCGGCTCATCAGGAACTTCCTGAAGATACGCTTCGGCGACGAGGACGCCTTCGTGGTGGAGAACCAGCTGGACCTGATACGCGAGAGCATAGCCAACAGCGTGAAGAGCTCTCTGATCACGATCTCGCTCGGCATGCTGGCCTTCATAGCCGGCGGCATAGGCATCATGAACGTGACGCTGGCCACCGTGTTCGCGCGCACCAAGGAGATAGGCGTGCGCCGGGCCATAGGCGCCAGCCGCCGCGACATCATGCTGCAGTTCGTGGTTGAGGCGGTGATGCTGGGCCTGATAGGCGGCCTGCTGGGCTCGGCGCTGGGCTACCTCTGGGGCGTGCCCGGCAAGGTGATGGTGGGCATGTCCGCCAGTCCCATAAAGCCCTGGATGCCGGTGCTGTCTGTGTTCATAGCGGCCTTCACGGCCTTCGTCTTCGCCATATACCCGGCCTGGGTGGCTGCCGGCCTGAAGCCGGCCGACGCCCTGCGCGCCGAATACGGCGCCGCGCGCGCCCAGGACCCCCGGAAAAGCCTGAATCTTTTCCGGGGGGCCGCGCATCTAATATATAGAAGGACCGGAAGACAAGGAGACATCATGCCTATAAAGAGGATAGTCATAGTCGGCGGCGTGGCCGGCGGCGCCAGCGCCGCGGCCAAGGCCAGGCGTACCGACGAGGGCGCCCAGATAACCGTGTTCGAGCGCGGGCCGTACGTGTCGTTCGCCAACTGCGGCCTGCCCTATTACGTTTCCGGGGAGATCAGCGACCGCGACGACCTGCTGCTGCAGACGCCGGAGAGCTTCAAGCGCCGTTTCAACGTGGACGTGAAGGTGAACCACGAGGTGACGGCCATAGACCGCAAGGACAGAACCGTAACGG
>JACCEE011441512.1_pt1 | contig 15773 bp, 18 predicted proteins | sample 7449931 | NCBI WGS metagenome assembly JACCEE01 (sample SAMN15323457, study PRJNA562643) | freshwater metagenome | isolation source: river surface water | place: USA:Blue River Watershed | collected 2017-08-19 | reverse complement strand
ATGGCCAATCAAAAATAGCGGTAGGACACATTCAAACTCCACTCGGAGAGCTTTGGATAGAGTTGGATGATCGCACCCCAAACCACAAAAAAAGTTTTATTGAACTCGCTGAAGCAGGTTATTGGGACTCGCTCACCTTCAATCGGGTGATTCCAAATTTTGTAGCTCAAGGAGGGTGCCCCGACACGCCGGCTGGCTTTACTGATCCAGAATACCTCCTGGAACCAGAATTTCATCCTGAATTGAAACACGTCTATGGGGCTTTGGGAGCAGGTCGAGACGACAATCCAGGGAAACTTTCGGCCAGATGCCAGTTTTACATCGTCCAAAATCCTGCTGGTATTCCTCGATTGGATGGAGATTACACGGTATTTGGAAGAATCATCAAGGGCATGGACCTCGTCGACCGCATCGTGAATGTGGCGCGGGACAAGCAAGACCAACCGCTTGAAGCGATCAGCCTTCAGGTCAGCATAAAATACCTGAGCAAAAAAGAATTCACGGCACTATTTTCCCCAGCAAGCCATGACTAAGCCCATTCGGATTTTGGTGGTGGGCTGTGGAAATATGGGTGCTTCCCATGCTACCGCCTACCATCACATGCCAGAATTTGAGATTTGTGGTCTCGTTTCTCGAGGGGATTCCAAGCTGCGCCTACAAGAAAAGTTAGGGAGCAACTATCCACTTTTTGAGGATTTTGAAATTGCCCTAGCTACAAGCCAACCCGATGCGGTTTGCATTTCCACCTACCCAGATACTCATGAAGCATTTGCCTGCAAAGCCATGGAGGCGGGTTGCCATGTCTTTTTGGAAAAGCCCTTGGCATTTAGCTTAGCTGGTGCAGCACGAATTGTCTCCAAGGCCAAGGAAACCAATAAAAAAGTGGTAGTCGGCTACATTCTACGGCACCACCCCTCCTGGATGCGATTTATTGAAGAAGCGCAGAAATTGGGCAAGCCCCTTGTAATGCGTATGAACTTGAATCAGCAAAGTCAAGGCTACATGTGGGAGGTCCACCGAAATTTGATGAAAACCTTGAGTCCAATCGTGGACTGCGGGGTCCATTACATTGACGTGATGTGCCAAATGACCCGCTCCAAGCCGGTTTGGGTTTCTGCAATCGGCGCCCGCCTCAGCGAGGAGGTCTCCCCAGACAACTATAACTATGGGCAACTTCAAATTCGATTTGAAGATGGATCGGTGGGTTGGTATGAGGCAGGATGGGGTCCAATGATCAGCGAAACAGCCTTCTTTATCAAGGATGTCATCGGGCCAAAAGGTTCAGCATCCATTGTCGCAAAAACCGCCGGTGCGGCAGGGCAATCCGATCAAATCGATGCACACACCAAAACCGAATCCATTCTAGTCCATCATGCTGACTTGAATGAAAAGCAACTTTTTGCCAAAAAAGACGAGTGGATCGATCTGAAAGATGAGCCCAACCACCAGGAGTTATGCAATCGGGAGCAACTTTATTTCCTGCAGACAATTCGAAATGACATTGACCTTACCGAACACTTGGAAGATGCGCTGAATAGTCTAAAAATTGCTTTTGCTTGCGATGAATCCGTTAAAACAGGGAAAGGAGTAGCCTTATGAACTCAGTAAGAGTAATCCTATCCAGAATCCTTAATTCAAGAGAAAATGAAAAATAAAACCATCCTCATCACGGGTGGAGCAAGCGGGATTGGGCTTGCTATCGTGGAAAAATTTGCTGCTGAAGGGAGTCAAGTTTTCTTCATTGACTTCAATGAATCAGAAGGTAAAGCGGTAGAAAAAGGTGTTAGAGAAAAAGGAGGAAATGTCACCTTTTTGCAAGCCGACATCCAAGACGAAAAACAAGTGATCCAAGCGGTGCAGTCTATATCAGGCAAACTGGATGTGCTAGTCAATAATGCAGGAATAGCCCATATTGGAAATTTGGGTAGCACCAGCCGTGCAGATTTTGAGCGACTTTTTGCGGTCAATGTCACCGGCATGTTTCTCTGCAGCCAAGCAGCACTTCCGAAGTTGATCGAAGATGGAGGTGGATCCATCCTCAACATGTGTTCGGTAGCTGCCACGATAGGAATCCCTGATCGATTTGCTTACAGCATGACCAAAGGAGCCACCCTTTCCATGACCTTGAGCATTGCGCGAGATTATGTCAGCCAAGGGATTCGCTGCAATTGCATCTCTCCTGGAAGGGTGCATACTCCCTTTGTGGATGGTTTTTTAGCCAAAAATTACCCAGGCCAAGAACAAGAAATGTTTGAGAAGCTGGCCGCAACACAGCCTATTGGACGCATGGGAACCCCTTCTGAGATTGCGGATCTGGCGTATTTTATCTCTTCCGATTCCGGTAAGTTCATTACCGGGTCAAATTTTACCATAGATGGCGGGTTTACAGGAATAAAAATGTAAGCACCTCCACAAGTTCGTATTGAATTCAAAAACCCAATAAACCTACCCAGCCCATGAAACTAATCCGATTTGGTGCACCTGGCCATGAACTTCCCGGCATTGAAGTTGCTTCTGGCAAACGCCTGGATTGTTCCTCTTTTGGAGAAGATTGGAACGAAACATTTTTGGGAAGTCAAGGATTAGATCGTCTAAGTCAATGGCTAAAAACTCAAGAAAGCACCTTGCCAGAAATCCCATCGGGAAGCCGCCTTGGCTCCCCTATCGCTAGGCCCTCCAAGATCCTATGCATCGGCCTAAATTACCGAAAGCATGCCGAGGAAGCAGGCATGCCAGTTCCAGAAGCCCCTATCCTGTTTATGAAGGCGAGTAGCTCCCTTTGTGGGCCATTTGACCCCATTTACATTCCACGGAATTCCACTCAAACCGACTGGGAAGTGGAGCTGGCAGTGGTCATCGGCAAACGAGCCAAGTACGTCACCAAAGAAAATGCATACGACTACATCGCAGGCTATTGCGTCCACAACGATGTCAGCGAGCGAGACTTTCAGTTGCGGCAGGGTGGGCAATGGACCAAAGGAAAAAGTGCGGACCATTTTGCCCCCTTAGGCCCTTACCTGGTAACCAAAGATGAAATCCAAGACCCACATCAACTGTCCATTTGGCTCGAAGTAAATGGGGAGCTGCTCCAAAATAGCAACACGGGAGATTTGATTTTTGATATCCCCACCCTGATTTCTTACGTGAGCAATTACATGACCCTTCTCCCAGGTGATGTCATCTCCACCGGAACACCCTCTGGCGTGGGCATGGGCTTGAAGGAACCCCGTTATTTGAAAGTAGGTGACCGAGTACGATTGGGAATCGCAGGCTTAGGTGAATCAGAACAAGTAGCAATTCAGGATCCAGAAGCATGAGAATCGACGCGCACCAGCACTTTTGGAATTACGATTCCGAGCGATTTGAGTGGATAAACGAGGACATGGCTCAACTTCGGAGAGATTTTCTTCCTGAAGACCTGTATCCAGTCCTGCAAACCTCCCAAATCGACGGGTGCATTGCGGTGCAGGCCGAGGAACATCTTCGAGAAACAGCATTTTTGCTCGAGCTTAGCGAATCCCATCCTTGGATCCTAGGCATAGTGGGTTGGGTAGATTTGGCACAGGACAACTTGGATGAGCTGCTGGATGCATGGTCCAGTAACAGTAAGTTGCTGGGGTTTCGAGAGGTGCTCCAGTCCAAAGAGCCAGAATACATGCTCCGCAAAAATTTCATTCGAGGAATTCAGAAAATCGGACAAAGAGGATATACCTATGACCTACTCACCTATCCGCATCAGCTAAGTGCCGCACTCAAACTTGTTGATTCCTGTCCAAATCAAGGCTTTGTGATCGATCATTTATCAAAGCCAAACATCAAAGCTGGGGACTGGAAAGCATGGAAAAAAAGTCTTCAACCCTTTGGAGAGCGTGAGCTAGTTTGTGCAAAGGTGTCAGGATTAATCACTGAAGCGGATTGGAAGAAATGGAATCCTAGCGACCTCTTCCCCTACCTAGAAATTGCCCTAGAAATCTTTGGACCAAAACGACTTCTTTTTGGAAGCGATTGGCCAGTGTGCCTGGTTGCAGGGGATTACACACAGGTTATTGGAGTTATTGAATCATTCGCCAACCAACTTTCAGCGGATGAAAAAGACGCTATTTTTGGAGGAACTGCTCAAGAATTTTACAAGATTTAATTCGTAACGAAGCAACCATGGATTTACAACTACAGGATAAAGTCATCTTAGTTTCAGGCGGTGCAAAGGGCATTGGAGGAGCCATTTCAAAAGGGCTTATTGAAGAGGGTGCTATCCCCGTCATCATCGACCCTTCTGATACGGAAGGGAAGGAACTCGTGGATTTGGCTAAAGGAAAAGCCTTGCACCTCAAAAAACGACTTTTCTCCCCCGCAGATGTGGAAGGCGTAGTTCAAGAAGCTCTTGCTAAGTATGGGAGAATTGATGGATTGGTAAATAACGCAGGAACGAACGACGGGGTAGGATTGGAAAAAGGAAGTCCAGAAGCATTCCTTCAATCCGTTGAAAAAAATGTTGGACATTACTACTTCCTTGCCCATTATGCCTTAGAGGCCTTGAAAAAATCCAGGGGTGCCATTCTAAATATATCCTCCAAAACTGCCGTTACCGGGCAAGGTAATACCTCCGGTTATGTAGCTGCCAAAGGTGCTCAGCTAGCACTGACGCGAGAGTGGGCGGTAGAGCTCCTTCCCTATCACATTCGGGTCAATGCCCTCGTACCTGCAGAAGTATACACCCCAATGTATGCCACCTGGATTCAGTCCTTTCCAAATCCAGAAGAGAAGCTGGATGAGATCAGCCGTAGGGTACCCCTACAAAATCGAATGACCACAGCAGAAGAAATTGCCAACATGGCCCTATTTCTTCTCTCCCAAAAAGCCTCCCACATCACCGGACAGCATATTTTTGTTGACGGTGGCTACACTCACTTAGATAGAGCCTTATGAGCACTCAAGCTGAACTTGTTCCCAAGAAACTGTTAGTTCCCTTCATCCTCATCACCTCCTTGTTTGCGCTGTGGGGATTCGCCAATGACATCACCAATCCCATGGTGGCGGCATTTAAGCGAGTGCTTGAACTCTCCAACACCCAAGCCTCCTGGGTACAACTCGCATTTTATGGCGGATACTTCACGATGGCCTTACCTGCGGCATTTTTTATAAAAAAATACTCTTACAAAACAGGTGTACTTCTTGGCCTAGCCCTGTATGGCTCAGGGGCCTGCCTTTTTTACCCTGCCGCCGCCTTAGAAAGCTATGGATTCTTTTTAGCAGCCCTCTACATTCTGACTTTTGGCCTCGCTTTTCTTGAAACTACCGCCAATCCCTATATTCTTTCCATGGGCAGTGAAGAGACCGCTACGCAACGCTTAAACTTGGCTCAAGCATTCAATCCCATGGGTGCGCTGGCTGGATTATTTGTCGCCAAAACGTTTATCCTCAACAACCTCCAAAGTTCTGCCACTGACGCATCAGGCAAAGTATATCTTTTCGATAGCCTCGATGAAACTGCAAAAGCTGCTATTCGAAGCAATGATTTATTTGTGATACGAGATCCTTATGTGATGCTAGGACTTGTAGTCTTGGTGATTTTAGTGGTGATCGCATTGATAAAGATGCCAGAAACGAAGGTTGAAGGCGATAAGGTAGACTTTATTCCTACCGTCAAACGGTTGGTGAAGAATAGAAACTTTGTGGAAGGTACGCTAGCGCAACTGGTGTATGTAGGTGCGCAAATTATGGTTTGGACCTACATTTACCAGTACGCCGAAGCACTAGGTATCTCGACTTACGACGCTGTAAATTATGCCTTCGCTTCCTTAGGCGTATTTTTAATTGGAAGGTGGATTTGTACCTTCCTGTTGCGAATTATCCCTGCAGCAAGACTCTTGGCCTGGTTTGCCGTACTGGCGATGGTATTTACACTCGGGGCTATTTTCATCACCGGGATGGTAGGGCTCTATTCGCTAGTCGGCGTTAGTTTTGCCATGTCATTGATGTTTCCCACCATCTATGGAATTGCACTGGAAGGTCTTGGAGAGGACTCCAAATTTGCAGCTGCATTTCTGGTGATGGCTATCGTTGGTGGAGCTATCATGCCTACCTTGCAGGGAATGATTCTGGATTTAGGAGGCAAAGGCTACACAGATCTCTTAATTCTTGGAGTTTCAGAAGTTAACTTCTCGTTTATCCTGCCCTGGTCATGCTTCCTACTCGTGTTTCTATTCGCCATAAGAGCCCGAAAATAAGTTTATCCGCCATTCTCGTCCTTTTATGAAAACATTTGTTCTAATCTGTGATCTCAAAAATGAGCCCGAGGCCATTGAAGCTTATGTCCGCTGTCATGAACAAGTAGATCCAGCCATCCTGGAAAGCATCCGTGTAGCGGGAATCCTGGAAATGAGTATTTACCGATGGGCACAGCGGCTCAGTATGATTCTAGTTACCACCGATGACTTTAGCTTTGAGAAAAAAGCGGCACTGGATCTGGCCAATCCAAAAGTGCAAGAATGGGAGGCATTCCTTGGGCAGTACCAAACTAATCTTCCTGGTACTCCCCCAAATTGGAGATGGGCCCTCACCGAAAAAATATTCAGCCTTACCTCCTGAAGCATGGGTCGAAGAGCCTTGTAACAGCTACTTTATTGAAATTGAACCTCATCCTATGAAATACATTCTAACACTCCTGACATTCCTCGCTACTAGCCTAGCTTTTTCCCAAGACCACACACTAAACTTGTGGCCGGGCCTTCCTCCGCTACAAAAAGTGTCGGATCAACAAGAAAAATCCGTTCAGGAGGGCATTGTTCGCATTTCAAATGTTCAAATTCCGACTATCGAAGTGTACTTACCTACCCAACAAATTGCTACTGGTGAAGCGGTTTTGATTTTTCCTGGAGGGGGATATGGTATACTGGCTTACGATTGGGAAGGAACCGACTTTGCGAAATGGTTGAATTCACAAGGAATTGCAGGCATCGTGGTCAAGTACCGGTTGCCACTATCCACCTCCCTCACAGATCCCAAGGAAGTTCCCTTGCTCGATGCACAACGCGCCATCCGCCTGGTACGGCAGCATGCCGTGGCCTGGCACATCAACCCGTCCAAGGTGGGAATCATGGGATTTTCTGCTGGAGGACACCTGGCTGCTACATTGAGCACCTCCTATGCGCATCAGCTACCCCTTGAAAAAGACGCGATCGATCAGCTCTCTGCTAGACCGGATTTTTCAATTTTAGTCTACCCAGTGATCTCTTTTCAGGATGCTCCCACCCATGGTGGTTCACGCAAAAATCTTATTGGGGACCCTGCAAATCCTGAATTAGTGAAGCGGTTTTCCAACGAACTTCAGGTAACAACTAACACCCCTCCCACCTTTCTGGTACATGCCCAGGATGACAAGGCTGTGCCCCTTGAAAATTCCTTACTTTATTTTCAAGCTCTCCATAGCCATGGTGTCAAAGCGGCATTGCACATCTATCCTACTGGTGGACATGGCTTTGCATTTGGCTTGGGAAAAGAAGCGGTATCCGAATGGCGAGAAGTCCTGCTTGGTTGGCTAAAAGAAACCCTGAAGTAAGCCCACAATTCATTTTGCCCAATTAAATTAAACGATTCCTTAATTCAACACGCTATGCCTATTCGTGTAATTGCCTTTGATGCGGACGATACCCTTTGGGTAAATGAAACCTACTTTCGGGAGGCTGAAGAAAAATTTGCCAGCCTGCTGGAAGATTTTCTCCCTCAGCATGCCATCATGAAGGAACTTTATCAGACTGAAATCGGAAATCTTGGGCTTTATGGCTATGGGATTAAAGGATTTATGCTATCCATGATCGAAACTGCCATTCGCATTTCTGCTGGACAAATGCCTATTTCACTTGTAGAAAAAATAATTGGAATTGGTCAAGAAATGCTAGAAAAGCCGGTGGATTTACTTCCAGGTGTGAAAGAAGTCTTGGAATCCCTTCAAGGAAAATACCGCATAGTACTTGCTACCAAAGGAGATTTAGTGGATCAGGAACGGAAGCTTCAAAAATCTGGATTGGAAGGATACTTCCACCACATTGAAATCATGAGCGAAAAACGTGTTTCGGATTATAAAAAATTGATCGGTCACCTCGATATCCAAGCATGCGAATTTGTAATGATCGGAAATAGCCTCAAGTCGGATATACTTCCTGTCTTGGAACTTGGCGGCTACGGCATCCATGTGCCCTTTCATACCACCTGGATCCACGAGCAAGTGGAGCATGAGGTAATCCACGAACGGTTTTTCACCGCGGAACACCTCGATGAGGCAACAACTCACATTCATTCTTTTCTCTAATCAGCCGCTCCGTGGAACGCCTCAAATCCTTGTTTCTTGTTCAGCTATTCATCATCTACACGAGATATTTGATTGGAGGAGCCTTTGTATTTGCTTGCATCATCAAGATCAAGGGGATGCGTTTTACGACCTATTCCCAAGAGGATGCCCCACTTGGTTCTGCCATGCATTTTTTCGAAGTGCTTTACCAAACAGGGCTATACTGGCAGTTTATCGGATGGACACAACTGCTGGCAGGATTCTTTTTGATGACCCAGCGCTTCGCCAAACTTGGAGCTGTTCTCAATCTTCCCATTATCCTCAATGTGTTCGTGATTACCATTTCCATGGAATTTGGAGGAACACCTGTAATCACAGGGCTGATGCTTGCCGCCAATCTCCTTCTGATAGTTTGGCATTGGGGGGAACTCCGTTCCCTTGTGAATTTGCCTTACCAACCCGCCAGTCCTGATCAAGAGGAAAACCAATCGATATGGGCGATTACCGGTCTCCTCCTGTTTAGCTTTACTGCTGGCTACCGGATTATGAATAATTCATACAACCCCTTCCTGTGGTTTGGGGTATGCTTTTTGATCGGCTTGGCTGCCTTCTTGATTCGACTTATCCAACGCCATCGGTCAAAAACCAGGCACTGAAAAAGGCTACTAAATTGACCTAAGTACGTTCAATTTAGTAGCCTTTTGATTTAGTCCAACTTTTGTCCTGGATGGTAGGACCTCACTTTTCGTTTCTCGACATCTTCCCGATAAAAAGGAACCTCCTTAAATTGAGCATCCGCATAGCGCTGCGCCTGATCAAAAAAGTGCGGAGAATTTGAATCTGCCTGCTGTCCACCTGCAAGAATGGATTTGGCTCGAACTTTTTCTCCAAATTCCACCACAGCCACAAAGCTATTTCCTCTGTACCCATAGAGTCGTTTGGTGTTATCAGTAGCACGTGCTCCATAGGCAGCCAATGCACCCCAATTGCCAGAAGCCAAGCCGATTGGGCTGTATGCTTTGCTATCATCAAAACCAGCAGCTATATCTCCGCTGAGGCGCTGAAAGCGATTGATTTGGCCCCAAGGGGTGTTCCAAGAACCAAAATCAGCGTTCATTTGCTCCAAAGTCTGGATAAATACGGCTTGAAGTTCCGCAGGTGCAGGGATTTTTGCATTGGCATCTGGCTGGGCAAAGCGCGATAGGCTTCTAAATCGCCTCTGGTAATTTTCCCCGTAGAAATGCGCGATAGACATGGCCACCGACTCCTTGGAAGTTCGGTAATCCCAGGTACGTAGCAAATCCAAAGCCGGCCCATAAGCCGCGGGTAGCGTAGACGAAATCGACCCGAGCAATTCTGGAATCAAAAAAGAGAAGGCAGGAAGGTAAGGATCATAGGCCAGCTCAAGAAAGGTATCGAGGTTGAGTTTTTTGGTTTGCTGCTTCAGGAGTTGGCTCGCATGAATGCCCCTAAAGTTCTCTTGATCTGGAGCCATGTATCGGGGATAATCTTCCTTCTTCGGGCTAAACTCCCCTGCAGCAGTGAAAGGGGTAGAATTGCAATTTTGAATCCATCCTGTTCCGGGATTTAGGATAAGAATGCTCTCATCCACGGTATGGAGCCCCTGCCAATCTGTACCTGGATCAGTCCCATCAACCGGTTTTGAAAAATCGATCTGCGGATTTCGCTTGGGAATAAAGTTACCATGGAAATAAGCAATATTCCCCTCCCCATCTGCAAACACCGTATTGTTGGAGCTATTGGTGCGGATATCCATCATCTCCTTAAATTCCGCATAATTGCTGAGTTTGGTGCGCGTATAACTTTGGATCAAGGCTTGCACTGGGTTCCAATTGATTTTTGTAGCCACCCACTTTCCTTGCTCGAGGTGAGTGATTGGGCCATGGTGCGTGCGGTAGATGGTAAATTTCTTTTCCTTCAATTGATCCCCCTCTTTGTATTTCAAGGTGATTTGATGGCTTTCTACTGGACGGGTTTCATTTCCATAGCGGTAACTGTAGGTTCCATTCTTTAGAGAAACATCCTCTACAAATTCATCCATAAAGTCCACGAAAGTGGAGGTATGGATCCAACCTGTTTTTTCATTGAAGCCCTGGTATACGAAAAATTGACCCCAGGTCACTGCTCCATAGGCATTGAGCCCTTCTTCACTGACCACATGCACTTCTGGACGAAAATAAAACGAGGTATGTGGGTTGATGAGTAGCATCGCATTGCCTGATTCGGAAAGGCTTGGCGCGATGGCAATTCCATTGGAACCCCTAGGCTCCTCAAAGAGTAGTGGATTCTCCATTTTCTCTTCTTGCTTCATTCCCAAAGTAGCCTTGGGCTCATAGAATGCTCTCAATTGAGCAGTAGAAATCTGCTCCAAATCTCCACCAATAGATCCTTCAAAGAAAAATAGCGGCATCCATGGCTCATAATGGGTGATTACCTGAGGGTGAACTTCGGGATGGGTGTGCAAGTAATAATTGATGCCATCTGCAAAGGCCACACACAGTTCTTTGAGCCATTTTGGGGCCTTTTGATAGGCATCTTTGGCTTCTGCGGTAGTCATGTACAACTGCGCCCGAAGGTCGGAGTACAGTTCCTTTTCCCCTTCCAATTCGGCTAGCCTTCCCAGAGCCCACAGGTAGTTGCGCTCCACACGTCTGAAATCATCCTCACATTGGGCATACAAAAGACCAAAAACCACATCTGCATCGCGAGAGCCGTAGATATGGGGCACCCCGAAATCATCTCGAATGATCTCTACCCGTTTGGCTTGGGCCTCCAACCGCTTTACTTCTTGCTGTTGCGCAAGTATTGGGGAAGTGTAGCAGCAAAAAATAAGAAAAAAGAAGCAAAGGGTCGGATTCAATTTCATAGCATTCGTGTTTAACTACTCAAGGTAGTATTTTTTAAAACTGCTGTCTAACGGTTTTTTAAAATTGAATGTGATTATTCGCTATACTGCCTGCAAACAAGGAAAAAAGGATTGAAGTTTAGTAAAGGGAGCTGTAATCTGTGGACTTTAGGCTATTTTCAATCTATTCAAGAATAGTACGGTTGATTTTTTTTGAATACCCGATTTTTCAGGTCAATTATGCCTATTTTTAGGGGTTAAAATCCGTGAAGAAATGAAAAAAATTGCCGTATTCACATCAGGTGGAGATGCCCCTGGAATGAATGCTTGTATTCGTGCAGTGGTGAGAACTGGCATCTTCCATGGTCTAGAGATCTATGGAATCAACAGAGGCTATGAGGGGATGATCGAAGGAGATATCAAGCGAATGCAATCCCATTCGGTTTCTAATATTGTCCAACGCGGAGGCACCATTCTTAAATCTGCCCGGTCCATGGAGTTTATGACTCCTGAAGGGAGAAAAAAGGCATTCGATCACTTACAGGCATTGGGTATCGAAGGATTAGTGGCCATTGGAGGTGACGGCACTTTTACGGGAGCAAAAATTTTTTTTGAAGAATATGGAATTCCTACAGTAGGCTGCCCTGGTACCATCGATAACGATATCTATGGAACAGATTACACCATTGGATTTGATACCGCAGTCAATACTGCATTGGATGCAATCGATAAAATTCGAGATACCGCCGCCGCTCACGACCGCGTTTTCTTCATTGAAGTAATGGGAAGAGATGCTGGCTTCATCGCGGTGGAATCTGGAATAGGTGGAGGTGCTGAATTTGTATTGGTACCAGAAACAAAAAGTGATATTGATCAAATAGTCAAATCATTAAAGAATCTTCGTAAAAGTAAAAGTTCAAGTATAATCGTAGTGGCAGAAGGGGATGAATTGGGGTCAGCCGAAACGATCATGAAACTGGTTAAAGATCGAATACAGGACCCTTCGAAAGATTTTAAAGTGACTACGCTTGGCCACATTCAGCGAGGCGGAAAGCCTACTGCTCGGGACCGCGTATTGGCTAGCCGATGCGGAATGGCTGCCGTAGAAGGGCTCCTCGCCGGAAACACAAATTGCATGGCTGGAGTTATGAATGGGCAGGTAGTCTACACTCCTTTTGAAGATTGCATCGGCAAACCGAAGCAACTGATTCCTGACCACTTAAAACTGATCCAACTTCTAAGTATTTAAAATGGGCTTTATTCCTTTGTTTCTAACCGTCTCTGGTGCTTGCATGCTGTTTTTCCTAACAGTACGAAACACGATGCGAGCCAAGCTAATCTTGCAACAAAACTTACTCGCTCAACTTGCCTCAGCTCATCCTGAATTAGGAATCCGCCCTGGACAACTTCTCGGCCCTGAGGAAATTCAGCGAATCTGGACAAGCGATGAAGCTCCAAAACAAATTCCCCAAAGTAGTATTGAGGCCCTACGCGCCCTAAAAGTCAATCAATACCAGTTCAATGCATTGATAAAAAAAGCACCCTACAACTGGGTAGCATTTTTTGGGGGATTTAAGGCTATTTGATCTTGAATGAAATCAAAGATTTCCCGCTCTTCGGTTGGATGAAACCAGCGAATCAGCGGATCTCTTCGAAACCAAGTCAATTGACGCTTTGCATACCTTCTCGAGTTTCGTTTCAAAAGTCGATTGAGTTCTTCCTTGTCGTACTTTCCCTCCAAAAAATCAAAAATCTCGCTGTAGCCCAAAGTTTGTAGCGCATTCAATCCCCGCTTTTCAAAAAGACCTTCTGCTTCCTCAAACAAGCCTTCGGCTAGCATCTGCTCCATCCGATTGTCAATGCGCTCATAAAGTTCCTCCCGGGGCCGATCCAATCCAATTTTAATGACCTCAAAAGGCCGTTGTACTTTTTTCTTAGTTCGAAAACTACTGAATTTCAACCCGGTACCTCTCCAAATCTCGAGCGCACGCATTAACCGTTGGGGATTGCCACGATCTACTTGTGCAAAAAACTCTGGATCTACTTCTTCCACAGCCCCTTGGAGCCAGTATAAACCCTTGGATTGATATTCTTGAATGATTTCTTTCCGGATTTCTGGAGCCACTTCAGGAATTGCATCCATCCCATTTACGACCACATCTGCAAAAAGACCTGTTCCTCCGGTCATTACCACTACCCGATTTTTTTGAAACAATTGGTGCAAAAGACCCAAAGCCTCCTTCTCGTACATCCGCACATCGTACGGGTCATTTATAGATAAATTATTGATGAAATGATGCGGAGCTTGCGCCAATTCTTCAGCGCTCGGCTTTGCGGTACCTCGATTCATTTCGCGATAAAACTGTCGACTATCGCAAGAAAGAATCTCCGTCTGAAATTTTTTGGCTAGTTTTAAACAAAGATTTGTTTTACCAACTGCTGTTGGCCCTACTACTAGAATCAAATACGAAGGGACAGTTGGCATCTATAAATTTTTAAAAACTAAAAGTCAGGAGGTTTGAGATGAAAAGCAAAAATATCTTGATTGTAGACAATAAGGAACAAGAACGAAAGCTTTTTGAATACTTAATTGGGCAGCTTTATTCTTTTTCCAGCTTCGCTACGGGCCAAGATGCATTGTGCTATACTGATAAGCAGCCTGTACATCTAGTGCTCCTTTCTTTGCAGCTGACCGACATAGAACCCATCAATTTTCTACAAAACGCAAAGAGAATATGGGGAAAATCCTGCATCGTCGTCGCAATAGCTCCGCATGTAGACGAAGCAAATGCTCCCTATTTTAGAAGTCAAGGCTTTGATGAGTTTATTTCAAAGCCAGTTCGTCCCAAACAGTTTATCCTCAAAATTCAAAGCTTATTGTCCAAGCTGGAGGAAGAAGAGTTAAGTACGGGTAGTACAACTGAATCCCTGGCCATTCTGAACCCGACTATTTACCAGCAATTAGTGCGCCTGAGTAGCCATGAGGTAATCACTCAAGTTTATGCCGAATTTATTCAGGAATGCAACTCTCTTTTTCACCTACTTGACGCCAATTCTGGAGCCGTACCGACTGAGGAAATTTTGCGTGATATCCATACAATAAAAGGGAATTCCGGTACCTTAGGGGCAGAAAAAATCTATACAGCAGCGAAGTGTAGTGAATCTTTAGGAAGGCAACAAAAAAGCATTGAATTTGCTGAAAGTCTTCACTACCTTAAAGCTACCTTTACAGAATTAGAAGAATATTTAAGGAAAAACCCAAATTTATATGGTGCGTGATACAAAGAAGATTTTAGTAGGTGAAGATAGCTCCATCATTATCAATCTAACAAAGAGTGTACTTGCTTTTGAGAATTACAGCATGAAGGCGGCCCGCAACGGAAAGCAAGTGCTAGAAATGCTCACTGCAGAAGATTTTGATTTGATTTTGATGGACATCACCATGCCTCAAATGGATGGGATCCAGTGCACCAAAGAAATCAGAAAGCTAGCCGACCCAAAAAAGAATAGCATTCCCATCATTGCCATTTCAGGTAATGCAGCAAATCATACCCCAGAAGATTATCGAAAGTTTGGGTTTGATGAGTTTATTCAAAAACCTTTAAACTACGACCTCGTCTTAGCAACGGTTAAAAAATTCCTGAGTTAGTCCATGGCAATAAAATACACCAAACACTTTTTGGACAAATTGGAAAATTTGTTTGCTGCCTCCTCCTACCACCTTCGCTACGAAAAGGGTAATTTTAAGTCAGGATACTGCCTCTTGAAAGAAACCAAAGTTGTCATCATCAATAAGTACTTTCCTTTGGAAGGAAAAATAAATGCCCTCCTTGATATTCTAGTCGAATTAGACCTTGACCCCAAAGAATTTAAAGAGAAAGCAAACCAGGATTTTCTTTCAGAATTACGCCAAACCACACTAAAATTTTGATCATCACCTTTTTGGGGACAGGTACTTCCCAAGGGGTACCGGTAATTGGATGCCCTTGTCCTGTCTGTCAATCTCTAGACTTTAGAGACAAAAGATTTCGAACTTCCATTCATTTGGCTGTCCAAGGGCAATCCTTTGTCATTGATACAGGGCCTGATTTCCGAATGCAAATGCTCCGGGAAGGCATCAAACAGTTGGATGCAGTACTGTTTACCCATGAGCACAAGGACCATACAGCTGGCTTGGATGACATTCGTCCATTTAATTTTTACCAAAAAGGAGACATTCCCATTTTTGGTAGAGCAGCCGTAATCCAACAACTTCAACGAGAATACGCCTATATCTTTAATGATAAAAAATATCCTGGCGTCCCACAAGTGGCTTGCGTAGAAATTGACCAGCTCCCCTTTCAAATCAATGGTGTTGGGATTACACCGCTTCCAGTTCTCCATTACAAACTTCCTGTTTTGGGTTTTCGAGTTGGAGACTTTAGTTACATCACCGATGCCAACTCCATCCCAGAAGAAACCTACCCACTCCTGGAAGGATCCGAAGTTTTGGTGCTCAATGCCTTGCAAAGAGAGTCGCATATCTCCCACTTCACCTTAGATCAAGCCATCGAACAGGCCCAGCGCATTGGCGCGAAAAAAACCTACTTTACACACATAGCACATCGGCTTGGACTCCAT
>JACCEE011265277.1_pt1 | contig 15777 bp, 11 predicted proteins | sample 7449931 | NCBI WGS metagenome assembly JACCEE01 (sample SAMN15323457, study PRJNA562643) | freshwater metagenome | isolation source: river surface water | place: USA:Blue River Watershed | collected 2017-08-19 | reverse complement strand
CATCTTTACCCGTAATTTTCAATAACTCCTCTAAACCGCCGATAATTGCATCATAATCAATAGTTTGTGTGTTAATAATAATATTTCTTGAACGATTTTAGATTTTAGCAAATTATTTTAAAGTTTCAATAAATTTATTATTATTGTTAATAATATCTTCAATAGTTATATCTTCAATAGTTATATCTTGAATATTATATTATTGTTGAAATATTTTTGTTTTTGAATTAACAGTATTAGACATTATAATATTTAATTATTTTAATATAAAAAAATATCTTTTTTATTTCATTGTTTTGTTTAATTGTTTAATTATTGTTGTAATTATTAAACGATCATATTTGTCTAAATACTTAAAACTAAAATTGAAATTAATAATAAATTCCTGAATAACCAAGAAATAAGTCCAATCAATGACATTTTGAATATGATTTTTTGTTATTATTTATGTATGTTTATAATTTAAATTTTAAAAACTTTTTAGATTATTAAATTATAAAAAATGAATAATTTCGACTATAAAAAAATGTTAGATGAATATAATACCAATTTCGGATTTTTGCATTTAATTATAGGTCCAATGTTTAGTGGAAAAAGTACAGCATTATTAAATATATTAGAATAATTGCGAGAAAATTATAATGATGAAACTGATATAATTGTTGTTAATCATATTTCCGATAATAGATTTGAGACAAAAGAATACATAGTGTCTCACAATTAATTAAAATACAAGTGTTATAAGTTAAAAAAATTAGATGAATTATTTGACATATTTAAATACTTTGAAGCAAAATTTATTATAATAGACGAAGGATAATTTTTTCCAGACTTATCTAAAAATATTATTAAGATGGTGACATATCATTAAAAACATGTAATTGTTGCTGGATTGTCTTCTGGAAGCAATATGTAAGCTTTTGATTAAATTTAAGATTTATATCCGATTGCTGATAAAATTGATAAATTAGACGCAAAATGCGTATTTTGCTTAAAAAAAGCACCATTTTAAAGAAGATTTTATAATATATCACAGGATTCAATATATGTAGGAACAAATTAATAATATTACGCTGTATGTAGAGAACATTTTATTAGTAAAGCAAAAGTTGAATTAAAAGATATTCCTTAATAAGATTTTTGAAGAAATAAAATATTGATATTTTTTAATATAATTTTTATATAAAAGTATATCAAAATATAATATTTAATATATAAACAAACATTGACATATTAATGTTATTAATGTTATTAATGTTTATGAATTGGTAAAAAAATAATTGAATTAGTTAATATATACATTATATATAATATTGAAAAATATATCAAATAATACAAATAATGGTAAAATAAACAAAAATTACAAAAAAATAAAATAATGAAGTATTTTATACAAATACTGATTTGATATAATCAGAATAGGAACAAATATAACCTCCAATTAAAAAAAAACCAGGAAGACCATCTAAAAAAAATGTTTAATCTTAAAAAATATAAGAAGAATAAGATAATAATGTTGAAAAAAATATATATGACGATACAATTTGTATTTCATATGAAGAATCACCAAATATGATTTAATAAATAGATATTTAATAACCATATTAATATTCTCAAAATGTTATGGATAATAATACACCTTAACCATATGATTAAATTCTTGATAATAAATATGACTAACCTTTTTAAAATATTAATTCTATTGAATAACAAAATACCACTTAAAAGAAAAAAATTAAATAATAATTAGATAAAAATATATTTAAATTATTAACATTTGATTAAGACGATGAAACAGAAGAACTTATATGGCCATAATTTGCCAAAGATGTTCATTGTTTTCATTGTGTGCATAAGTTTGCATCTTAACCAATTGGAATTCCTGTTGCTTATAAAAATGATACTTATATTCTTGATAAAATAGTATGTTGTAGTGTAGAATGTGGTGCAGCATATATTCTAAATGATATTGAGAATAATAAATAAGAAAGATATAGTATTTTTTGTTAAATGTGCTAAGATTTGGGATATTTATAAAGAATAACACCTGCGCCAAGTAAATATTATTTAAAAATTTTTGGAGGTCCATATTCTATATAAGAATTTAGATAAAAATCACGACAGATTGCAAAATAACAAATAATTTTAAATAAATAACCTCCGCCAATGATACCTTAATAAATGTATCTGGTAGAAGTAAATAATCTTTAACATTATAATAGTAATTCTTGTTTGTCCGATAGTAATGCATAAAAACGATAAAAATCTATTTTATAACATTTAGAATAATAATAAGGTAATTGATTATAAATTAATTATATATATATAAAAGATTTTTTTTATCAATATTAAAAATACTTTATTTTTAATATAAATATTTAAATAAGTATGGCAAGAACAAAGAAAAATAATAAATAATAATAATGTATTGAATAATAAATAGATAAATCAAAACCAATAGTTTAAAAAGAAGAATTTGATAATACTGAAATTAAATAATAAAATGAACAAAATGAATAAAATTAAAATAATCAATATGGTAGAGCATTTTAAATTAGAACAATTTAGGCACCAATATTTAAAACACTTTTTGAAGCATTGAAAGAAATTATAACTGAAACAAATATTTTGATTGACAAAGATGGTATGAAAATTATTACATTAGATAGTACTAAAAATGTTCTTGTTCATCTTAAATTATACGCTGACAAATTTGAAAGTTATTATTGTGATTCAACATATGTAATAGGATTAAATATCATTAATATGCACAAAATTTTGAAAACAATGAACAATAATGATTCATTAACATTGTATATGGAAAAAAGAGATAAAAACAAATTGATTATTAAAATTGAAAATTCTGAAAAAGAAACATAACGAAAATATCATTTAAATCTTATGGATTTAGAAAATACATAAATCAAAATTCCTCCTATTGTTTTTGAAACGGTTATTCAATACGATTCAAGTGATTTTTAAAAAGTATTAAGAGATATGAGTTAAATGTCAGATACAATATAAATAAAAAATACAGGAGATTATCTTATTTTAGAATGTTAAGGTTCTTATTGTAAATAAGAAACTATTATTAAAAAAAATAACCATAATATTTAGTAAGATTTAAATAATAATAGTATTTAAGATATTGAAAATTAAAATACATCTGAAAATACAACAGAATAAGAATAAAAAAATAAAAATACCAAAATTATTTAAGGATATTTTAATTTGAAACATTTAGTATAATTTACTAAATGTACTAATTTATGTAATTATGTTGAAATATATTTAAATAACGATTATCCATTAATTATAAAATATTAAGTAACTAATCTTGGTGAAATTAAATTATGTTTAGCACCAGAAAATAATTAATAATAAGAACCACAAATATGAATTATTTTCACATTTTTTACTTTAAATTTTTAATATTTGCGGTTGTACCTTACTATTGTCTCATATTATATTAAGAACCAGGGCGAATAAATCGTTTATTATTTTATTATGCTTATTACTGTTAATGATAAGTATTGTTATCATAGTATTCTGATATTTTTGCTGTTTATATGTATTATTATTCTAAGTTAAAATCTTATAATTATGGAATGTTTTTGTTAGAATAATGAATTTTAATTAAACAACTCTTGTATTTTTAATTTAAACTATATCCATTTATATTGCTATGTGAAATATTATCTTTTTTATATAAATTTTATAGTAAAATTTTAAGTCCTATTTCATTTAATAATTATTCTATTTAATCTTTTTGAATCATAATTGATAAATATAATCCATTTTTATTTTCGGGAGTTTCCCATCTAGGTGAAATATTATCTTTAAAAAAATATAAATTTAAAACAGAAAAACTTTTCTTAACTGAATTAAAAAATTTAATGTATTCGTGAATATTATTATAGGAACATAATTTTTCATAACTTTTCTCACTCCAATCGTCATTATAATTTGAATGAAAATAACAATTCCATTAATCAGTAAATTTTTAATTTAAAATTATAATACTTGTATTTCTTTTTAATTTTTTAGTTGTATTTTCGTCTATTTATTCGTCTTCAATGTCAGAATTAGAATTAGAATTAGAATTATTTGATTTAGATTATATATCATCAAAACATATAGACTATTAACTATATTCTTAATATTAGAATAATTGTGTATATTAATTGTCAGTATTTGTTTATATTTATTCAAGTTAATTATCTAAATTTTTAAATTTATTATTAATCATATCCAATAATAAATTTCCAGAATTTTATAAATTTTGTTAACCAATACATTACAATTATTCAAATGGGGATGAACCAGGTGTATGTTAATTTAATATATGAGAAGAATGAGAAATTTATTGTATTCTAAATATTTTTTTATTCTTATTTTAACTTTAATTTTAACTTTAATTATTCATTTTTAATTTATTATCAATGTTAATTAATATAAATATATATATATATTTTTATTATCAATCAATAATAATAATATCTTTTTTTCTATATGTTTTTTCTAATAATTCTTAATTTTTATTAATATAATATAAATTTAAAGAAAAATCAGGAATTTAATTTTTTATAAGTTCAAGGGGTGAAATGACTGATTCCATTAATAGAATTTATATAAATTCTATGGCAGTAATGTTATTGGTTTTGTCCAAGTGACTATATAATTTATGCTATAAAATTTTTTTAGTAATATCGTTATAGTTATTTAAATATATATATATAAATTTTCTTTATATTGTATTATGATCTAACTCCAAATTTCTTTATAATTATTTCAAAAAATCAGTTGGACGACATATTATAGATACAATATCACCATCTTCATTAATATATCTAAAAAGATGAATTTTATTATTGTCTTTAACATGATCTTTTAATATACATTAAAGATTTTCTTTGTGTTCTAATGTATGTTAAGATTTATTAAATGTAACCAGTTTAAACAATGAAGACCAAAAACCATAAATATTATAATGAACATGTTATTCCATATTTTTTAAATCATATTCTTTTATTTCCACTAAATTGTTTGAATATAAATATTTATTTGAAGAAGATACTATCCATTTATGTGGATAATTCAAAATTGTATTTGTGTATAAATACAATGTTTATACAAAGTTTATTGTTTTTAATAAATTCTTTAAGAAAAACATTTTATTTATATAAGTAAAAAATAATATTTAAATATTATATATAATTTCTTATAATTTCTTATAATTTATTTTATTTAAAATTGATAAAAATTTCTTATATAATTATATTGTAGTTTAAGTGAATTATAAATTAAATTATAAAATATAAATTATAAATTATAAAATAAGAATGGATACAGAATAAATAGAAAATTAATTTAAATAATAATATCCAAAATTAAAAATGACAATTTAAGATATTTATTAAGAAATAGAAAAACTTAAAAATTCAAACAATCTAAAAGATTATATAAAAAATCTTAAAAAAAATATATTAGAAGGATTAATATATTATACTAATTTTCATTATTATAATTTAGGAGAATAATTAATAAAAGATGATATATATGATTTATTAAAAGAAAGATTATAAAAAATATCTCCAAATAATAACCTTCTAAAAAATGTAGGAGCACCAATTATTTAAATTGAAAATGATATAAAACTTCCAGGAAAATTAAAAGTTGAATTACCTTATTTTATGGGAAGTTTAAATAAAATAAAAGCTTCATAAAAAGATATCGATAATTGGATAAAAAGATTTTCAACACCAGATAGTTATGTTTTGAGTGATAAATTAGATGGATTTAGCGCAATGTTTATTGTAAATAATGATTAATATCAACTTTATACACGAGGTAACGGATATATAGGATAAAATATTACAAATATTATTAAATATTTATAATTTACAAAAAATCTAAATCTGGAATAATATTTTAAAAATTAATAATTAAAATAAAACCAAAATAAATTAATAGTTAGAGGTGAATTAATTATATAGTAAAAAAAATATCAAGATAAATATTCATAATAATTTAAAAATCCTAGAAATATGATTATTGGTTCAAGTTTCAAATTATAACCAGATGAAAAAATTATGAAAGATATTGATTTTATTGCATATGAAATAATATATCCAGATAATTATGATATATAATAATAATTTACATTATTAAAAAAATTAGGTTTTATAACACCATATAATAAAACAATAACTTCTAATGAATTGGATGTTGAAAAAATGTCTAAATTGTTCTTAGATAGAAGACATAAAAGTAATTATGAAATTGATGGTATTGTTGTAAAACATAATTAATCTTATAAAAATACCAATGAAACAATAAAATAAGGATTTGCGTTTAAAGACTTTATAGATGGTGATAAAGCAGAAGTTATTGTAAATACAGTTGAATGGAATATTAGTAAAGATGGGTTTTTAAAACCTCGTGTTTAATTTGATCCAGTAAATTTAAGTGGAAGTATGATAAAACAAGCAACCGGGCACAATGGTAAGTTTATTTATGAAAATGTTATAGGACCAGGTAGTAAAATAGTAATTATTAAAAGTGGTGATGTAATACCTAAAATTATTGAAGTATTAGAATCAGCAAATAATAATAAACCATTTATGCCCTAAAATTACAAATGGGAATGGAATGAAACAGGTGTTGATATAATTGGTTAAGATATTACAAATGAAATATCTTATAAAAATTTTGAATATTTTTTTACAACATTAGAAATCAAAGGTTTAAAAGAAGCTACTATAAAAAAACTTTATAATAATAATTTTAATTCAATACCTTAAATATTAAATTTAAAAGTTGAAGATATAATATAAATTGAAGGATTTAATACACGAAGTGCATAAAATTTAATTGATGCAATTAAAGATACATTTACATAATTAGAAAATGGAAATATTAAAAATGGTTGTGCATTAGTAATGAAAGCATCAAATATATTTGGTGGAGGTCTTGGAATTAAAAGAGCATAAAGTATAATTGAATAATATGGATAAAAAATCGATAAACAATAAGAATTGTTGCCAGAAGAATTGATTGGTATTAATGGTATTGGTACAAAATAAGTCGAGAAACTTTTACCAAAATTTAAAGAATTTTATATTTTTTTAAATTCTAATAATATTAAATTACCAAAATGCCAAAGTTAATTAAACAGTTAAAATGATTAAAATGATTAAAACAAATATTCATAACATAAATATTATTAAATTGTTGTAGTATTTTCAGGTTTTAGAAATAAAATTTATACAAATATTCTCGAAGAATATCTTAACTCAGAAGTTTAAGAAAATTTGACAAAAAATACAAATATTTTAGTTGTTAAGGATATTAATGAAGATAGTAAAAAAATTCAAAAAGCTAAATCATTAAATATATAAATCATATCATTGGAATAATTTGAAAATAACATTAAAAATATTAAACTTAAAAATTGATTTATATATTAAAGTATATAAAAACATAATAATTATATTATATTAATAATAATTATACGAATTTAAAATTATATAATAATACTTTTATTTATTGAGAAATATGAGTGAAAATAATTTTTAGAGAAATTATAGTAGCGGTTCTGATATTTCAGATCTAAGTAATAAAACATAAAACAGTTAAAACGACTAAATGATGAGAATTAAAAAACAATACGAAGGAACTGATATTGTTCCTGTATTCTATATTAAATAATAATGTCCCAAATAATAAAAAATATCATAATAAATTACTGATAAAATTAATAAATTTTGCTAAGAATATAATAAACAAAATTGAAAAAAATTTATTATACAATAAAAAGAATTTTTAATATACAATACATTCAAGAAACATTCAAGAATACATTTTAAGATATGATGAATTTTATTCTTTATGTTAGTATTTTTTAAGGATTTTGTCTATATATTCTTATGTCAATGTTTCTTTTGGACTTTATATCAATCTATCTAAATTATATGTACCAATTATATAATCTAACATTCGTTTTAAATTTCTTACACCTCCATTGTCTCCACTTTGGGAAATTACATTTTTAAGTAATTATTAGGGGAACCATTAATTGATAATTTTTTATTAATCTTCTTTTGGAATATTAACAAATTATTCATTTTTATATTTTTCTAATTCATTAATGTTTTCTTATTATAAGAAATATAAATTATATTTACATACCAATTCAGGAATTAAATGCTGATATGATATTTCTAATTTATCATTTGAACCATATTCTTTACAATTAATTTATGTTATTCTATCTTTTAAAATTGGGTCTATAAGATTTTCATCATTATATGTGAATATCATAATCGCTCTTGATAAATCAAAATTAATTCCTTAAAAGTATTTGTCTGTAAAACTATCATTTTGTGTTTAATCTGTCAAATGTGTTAATATTCCAATAATTTCTTTACCATGTTATGATTCAGATATTTTATCCAATTCGTCAAAAATAATAATTGGATTCATACATTTAACTGAAATTAATTATTAAATAATAATACCTGGAATTGAACCTTCATATGTATAATTGTGTCCAACTAAACTTGAAGCATCCGTTAAACCACCAACTGGAATAAAAATATATGGAAGTCCCATAACATTTGATAAAACATTTTTTACCAAAAATGATTTACCTGTTCCCGGTTTCCCCTATAAACCTAATACTTATCCTTTACTTGAAGGATTAGAAATCCATTAAGCTAATAATCTAATTATTTATTCTTTTGTATCAGAATGACCATAAATTTTATTATCCAAAATATTTCTCGTATCTTACAAATAATCTGAAATTTTTTACATATCTTATTCTTGTGCCAATTCTTATGTTTATGGTGTTATATATTTTCCAACTGGTAAATTACAAATTTAATCAACATAATTAATTAGTTTTGCATATTCACCATTATCTTATCGTAAATTATTTAAGTGTTCAATTTTTTTTAATGCTACTTATTTAACATTATCATCTAAATCAGATTATAATATTTTAAATCTATATGGAATATTTGATTCTTTTTTGAGAAATTATTTTTCTTTTTAAACTATAATTTTTTACGCTTCTAATGGAAGTCTATTAAAATAATATATTTCTTTTGGTAAATAATTTTAATATTAAGGATTTTATTTTCTTAATTAATTTTTTATTTTTCTATTTTATTTATTATTTTTTTCGGTATTATTCATATTTGTATCCTAACTTCCCAATGTTTCTGTTTCATTTTTTTAAACCTTATCAAAATCATTTGGGTCACATTCTGTATAATCTGAATCTTATTCTTCTTCGTCTTGTGTATCTTCATAATCTTCTTCCTCACTATAATCTTCGTAATCCTCGTAATCTTCATCATTGTAATCTCCATGTCTGTTATTTGATTTCTATTTTTTTAATACATTATTAATATCTATAAATTCCAATATAATTGGATTTTAATTATCATTACTTTATTGTGGTGGTAATAATAATATATTATCTTTTTTATTTTATTTATTCATATACTTTTATACAAAATTTGAAAATTCTAATTTTTATTTTTTTGATGTTTTTTACATTTTATCATTCAATGAATTATCTTATGATAATGTATCATCACTTTCTCTATCTCTTGATTTTTTTAATTTATCATTAAGAAAGTCATTAATTTATTCTCTAAATAATTTTTTTAAAACATCTTCTCCTAAGTTATTTTGTTTTAACAGTAATTATATATTATCAATTATTTTATCAACACTTGTTTCTTTTAATGTTTCTTTTAATATTTGTTCTTTAATTTTTTTTTATTGTCGTGTCATTATAATGTTTTTTCTTTCATTTTATTAATCTTATTCTGGATTACCTTGCATAATTAATAATATATAAAAAATTTTTAGTTTTTATTTTTTATTTTTTAATTGTATAAACAATTTTATATTTATAATTACACCGAGACAAACTTTTATATAATATAAAAAAATTTAATATTATTTTTTTAAATGGTTATTTTTTTATAATACTATATGATAATATTTAAAATATTCTTTAAAATAATTAAATAATTATATTTTTATTATTAATATAAAAAATATGAATACCAATAATTAACGCGATATAAATGTTTTTCAGCATATAATCCAATAACCTGCTTACAATAAGGAATATTTACATATAGAAAAAGAAATAGCACAAAATATTAGTATTTCACCACCTACTTCATAAAGTTCTTTTACATCAGAACATATGACTGAAATTTTTGATTACTAAAAAGAATTTAATTCCAAATAAACCTAATAAAATATTAAAATTATAATTCCTTAAATTCAAAGAGATGAAGTTATAAATATTATGGAATAATGGATTGAAAAATCATATTAAGACAAATGTTTGGAAACATTGAGTAATTTTATTATTATTAAACACTAAAAATAAATTATTAAAGAATTTGTAAAAAAATTAAATTAATTAAACAATATTAATTTAGAGTTTAATATGGATGAATAATGAGATTTCAAATTTAAGATTGAGTTGATTTTCTTGGAAGATTTATTGTTAATGCCAATATAATATAACTTACTAAAGTCATTAATAAATTGGCAATAATGTCTTTATTAATTTTGAATTTTGATAATTTTATACCTATATCTTTGGTATGTTCATTTAATTTTTGTAAATCAAGTTTTTCAGATAAAGATAATGAAGAATACACATTTTTAAACATATGTGCATCAGAAGACATACTATCTAAAATAAAATTAATATGGGCACTTTATTATAATGTAAAAATCATACTAATAATATGAAAAATTATTGAAAAAATAATAAAAATTATATAATATTATTTCGATTCTTCTTGTTCAATATTAATATTATTTCTTATTACATATATACCATAAATTATCAATAAAACATCAAAACCTGTTTTTATGGTTATGAATGGTGTCATAAAATCATTATTTATTTCTGCAAGATAAAATGATTTATATAATTATGAAAAATAACCCTTACTTGTAATTACTAAATCTTGTATTTCTTCATATTCATCTTATATAATAAGTTTAGTAATATATGTAAAATACCATATGATTCCAGATATAAAAAAATATAATATATTTGATAATAATGATACAATATAATCTTAAAATTTTATTTTATATATTATAGATTTCCAATTAATAATATTAAATTAGTTATCATATTATTATTTTATATATAAAAATTATAAACTATCCTCAGATAAATTCCATAAATAATTATAATATATAGTTAAATTTATTGTTTATGATAATATAACAATTAATGTTATTATAAAAAATCTAATTTATTCTCTTCTATAATGTTATACTTCAAATTTTACATCATATAATACATATTATTATCTAAATATAAATTCAATACGATATATACCACCAAGATATAAAAATAATATAATTATAGATAATTAACTTATTTATTCTTGAATAATATAAGAAGTACTTTAATTAAAAATATTTGTATTTGAAAATATATTTTTTAAAATTTAAAATTTTTCTATAATATCAATTAACAATATAAGCATATATATATGTGAAGGTATAAGTTTTAAAAATCTCATATATATAGATTCTTATTTACCTCTCCAAAAAGGAATTAAATAAAATTTTTTTGCTAATTTTATAAAAAGTTAAATTTTTTCTTTTTAATTTAAACAATTTATAATTAAAAATTTTCTAAAATCAATTTATAAAGATTAATTATTATCGTTTTAATCATATAATTCTTTTGAATTAGTATTTTATTGATTTAAACTTTGGTTTTATCTAAACAAATAATTATCTTAAATATATGCATCTTATATTTATTAATTATTTTATGATAAATTAAATGTATCATCAGACATTCTCAATTTATTAATAAATTCTAATGAATTTCTAACATTTTATTTTGTTTCTTATATTTATCTTTATGACTTATTTTTTATTTATTCTATTTAATTTATTCGTTAGTTTGATTATTATGATTATTAAGATTATTATGATTATTAAGAAAATCTTTTATTTATATTATTTTTAAATATTTTTTTAGGTTACACGACATTTTAAATAAAATTTTTACCTTAACTCCCCTGTAAACTAGACTATTGTTTATATGGATTATATGTTTCATATTTCAATTATTATAAATTAAAATTTTCTAAATTAATAGATGGTTATTATTAATTATTATTGTATTATATTTAATTATCTGTAATATATTTGTTAATATTTGATTTTGGGTAATTTCTTTTTTCAAAAAAATTTAAATGTTCTTTTGTTTTATATTTTTAACCATAGTATATTATATCTCCTAAAAAAATTGATTAATTTTTAATATCTTATTATACTAATTCTATCATATGATTATGGTCATGTGTTAAACTTTCAATAAAATCTTTTTTTATATAATCATAAATATCCAATAAATAAGATATTTTTGGATAATATTACGAAATAATAACATAATAATCTAAACCAAAAGTTTCTAATATCTATTATAATTCTTCTGAAGGATAAAATGATAATCCAAATATATTACATAAAAATTTAAATATATATATGGTTTATTTATAATCACCATCGGTTTATTTTTTTTAAAAAATACTCTTAGTTTATTATTATTTGTTTTTTTAAATTTCATATTATTGTGATTATTTTTAATATTTTTGTTATATATTATTTAATGATTTATCTTAATTTGTATCACTATCTTCTTCATCGTTTTCTTATTAAAAAAGTGATTTATTTGATTATATTATTTTACCATCATCAATAATGAGATCTGTTAATTATATTATTTTTTCTTTATTTTACATTTTAATATTAAATATTATTTATATATTGTTTTATTAAATTTATATATAAAAATTGATTTAATAAACCATATAAAACAATATAAATATTAGTAAAAAATGCTATACAATTGACAATGGACGATAGTATTTTTTCTTCAATCTATGAATACCCTGGAAATAAAAGAAGTATTCTAAATATTAAATAATTACTAACTCAATAATTATTTAATGTTTAAAGAAAAATAGATTGTTGTAGAAATAAAAAATAGCATTATGAATAAAAACTTATTATTATTGAAAATTATCAATATTCATAATATTATATATATTGTCCAATTTATAGGAAATATATATAAATAAAAAAAAATTAATTAATTAAAAAAATATAAAATATAATAATTTTAATTAATTAATATGAAGATTTTTAAATGAATTTAAATATTAAATAGTAATTCATATCATTGTATCATTAAGAAATAATATAGAATAGTGATTAATGATAATATTTCTTAATGATTTATAGTATTTGTTATTGATTATTTTTTTATTAATATTTGTTTCAAATATCGTCAAGTTTATATGGTTTTGAAGCCATTGATATATATTCTTCCATATCCATTAATATAGTGCTTGCGCCTGTTCCATATTGTCGAGGTATTTGTCCAATCATTACATTAGCAATAACACCTTTAAATTTTTCTTATTCGGCAAATATTGTTGAAGCGGTAATTACTTGATTTACTTCTTCGAATGCACATTTTGCCAATGGTCCAATATCTTATTTATTAATTCCGTGTCTGTCTATTTATACTATATTTCCTCTATGTGTCATAATATCAACAAGAAGAGATATATGTTAAATACTCATACCCGCATTTGATTAATTGTATACATCTTTAATGCTTTTTTCAAGTAAAGCTCTGGTCATTTCAATACCATATATTTTATGAACTTCTCGTATATTATTTGAAATAGTTCTTGTTTTATCTATATTTGGTAATTATAAAATTTCAAATAAATTAGATCCTGCTGTTTCAATAATATATTCTTCAAAATTTTCCCATTATCGTGTTAATTTGTTATATATTTTTTCAGGAGAAGTTAGTTTGCGATAATATGCTTTATTAATACCACTTATACCTTTAATTGATAAATGATTTACAATACTATGTTCGAGAGCTTTAAGGTGCGCAATTACATCTTCTGTTTATTCATTAAGAGTAATTCTGAAAAACAAGTCTTCGTCATTATCGTCATTATAAATTGTTGTAATTTTGCTTCCATAAGCCATTTTGAGTTTAAGGTTAATATCAATCATTTTAATATTATTTTCATACATTGTTTCACGATTGAGTGTGAAACGCAATACAAACCCTTTTTTAATATCATTATTATAAAGTTCAAATTTCTTGAAATTTTTAATATGATTATTATCTTTTTCCAATACAGAATAATCATCCTTATTAGAAGGACTATCATAATATATTTCTGAACTTATTAAAACATCTTTAAGATACTTGTTTTCAATTTTGTTTTTAAGATCAAGTGCGTATTCCATTTGATTTCTTTTTGAAGGTGGTAAATAAATAATGTTTTATGGAGTTTTAATGTTTTAAGTAACTGTTAATAGTTCTTTAAGTCTTGGAACTCCCGATGTAGATTCTTATGCCGCAGATAGTCCGGCGCTATGAAAGCTGTCACGGAGGCAAATCCCGCAGTATGGAATATAATTCAGGGTATCCTTAACAGTAAAATCATAAACAAGGGGATGTTTATCATCCTTATATTCTCTGATTTCTTTAATTTTATCATAAACTACTTATTGATTAATATAATTATTTAAAATATCAATATCATTTTGATTATCATGTTAATCTATTAATTAATCTAATTAACTTCTCTTAATATTTATATTATTAAGTTAAGATGTTGATACAGATGGAATAACATCAAATCTGGAACTGCACGCTCCAATATCTGATAAATATTTACATCTTTATTTTAAATTTTATTATTTATGTTTGATATGTAATTTAGTAAATAGATTAAACTTTTAATAGTTATTACCTTAAATAGTCATAATATATTAAGTATGTTTTCCGATAATTTAATTACCATTTTTCATAATAGAAGTTTTTGGTTCAATATTTTTTTAATAATATGTATTAATATTATACATAGATAATAATAAACTTGTATCTTCTACTAATTGTTTGGATATAGAAACCAAAACAATTTAACTTCTATTTTTATAAACACTACCATCACCACTGATAATTCCAGAAATTAAACCTTTATGGAATTCTTTTGGAGCTTAAAGTAATGTTGGATGAATATGTTTATTAATTGCTCCATTACCCAAATAATGTTCTACAAATATATTTAAAATTTTTGTGAAAATTTACAAACTATATTTTATTTTGGCATATTCATTTTCTTTTGATTCATATACACAATGTAATATTTAATTATCTTTACACCATTGTATAATTGGTTCAAAATAATCAATTTCTGTTTTAATAAATTAAGTTGTTTTATTACAGTTAACTCCATCTGCCAAATATGCTCCACATAAATATCCAAAATTATAATCTAATTTTATTTATTAAGGAACCCCATTTGAAGTAAGTCTGGTATATATGTGGTTTTATTTAAACTTACATATACCAATATAATCTTTATGATTTACATTAATATAAGCATTGATAAAATGTTATTAATTGTTGTAAGGTAAGTTTTCTAAATTAATCTAACCATCTTCGTTATATACATTAATAGCATTTTATAATTCAGTTGTATAAATATATTAATCTTTTGGAAATAAGTGTGTAATATCTAAATGTGTTATTTCACATATCTTTTCCAATTTTTTAGTTAAAGGTAAATAATCTTCTGTTGTTAATTAATCGCCCCTAATTGGAACAATTTTATTATCTTTTTAAACTAAGAACGATTCACCTTTTGTTGCTTTAACTACTCT
>JACCEE010629859.1_pt1 | contig 15785 bp, 19 predicted proteins | sample 7449931 | NCBI WGS metagenome assembly JACCEE01 (sample SAMN15323457, study PRJNA562643) | freshwater metagenome | isolation source: river surface water | place: USA:Blue River Watershed | collected 2017-08-19 | reverse complement strand
CTAATGTGTGAAATTGTAGTGAAATCAACACCGTTTTCTGAACGTTCAATGTTAAAATATTCATTATTGGTTTCAGATGCTGTTTGCCATTGAAGGTCAATTCCTAATTCTGCATTTTTTGCAGTGAAAGATACGAGTTCAATGGGCAATGAACCATTGAAACTACTCATATCAAAACCCGTAACTCCATTTGAATTTAATATTCCCGAACCTGTAATTATATTATTGTTAATACCTTCAATTGTTCCGTTAACCGTTACTTCTGATATTGAATTAATGGTTATTGTAGAATTGTTTTTTACAATGATATTTCCATTGATGATTAAACTACCTCCATTAAAAATGGTAATTGTTACATTATTTTTGCTTTCAATATTTCCATTAATAGTAAGTGAACCATAAATATACATTGTGATTGTATTGGTTCCTGAAGAACTTATCATATTGTTTGATGTAATTGTATGGCCAGCTTTAATTGTAATTATAGAATTGTTATTAATTATATAACCTGGTGTTCCATTATTCCAAATTGCATTGTTACTCCATTCTCCCGATGTTGTACTTTGCGTTGTTAAATTGGCTGCAATTGATATTTTACTGCTAAAAACCAAAATACAAACTGTGATATATATAAAAGTAGTTTTCATGATGTGTGATTTATTTAATATTGATATATATCACCTTTAACGGAGATGAAAATTATTTTGTTTCTTTTTTGCAAAAAAAACAAGAAATTAAATTTTCTGTTTTAAAGCTAAGCCTTAAAAAATAAGGTTTACTGATTGGTTTTAAATAATATATTTGTAGATATCAATCAAATTATGTATTTTAATGTTTTATGTTGTTAATAGTCAATATTTATGAATAGAGAACAACTCTTGCTGCTTGTGACTACAAAAATGCCATTTGGAAAATATCAAGGCAAATTGTTGTGCGATTTACCTGTTTCGTACCTTGAGTGGTTTCAACAAAAAGGATTTCCAAGCGGAAAACTTGGTGAACTTTTACAAACGATGTTTGAAATAAAAACCAATGGTCTGGATTATTTACTTTTACCATTAAAAAAGTAAGAGCACGTTAATATATTTATTTCGCAACATTTAGGGATATGAAAAGACTCGATTTTGAAAAATATTTAACTGAAGAAAACAAAGATTATGTGTACCGGTTTTTGTTTAATCTGCAATCGAAAGAAGGTTCCCGATTTAATAAAATCCTCATAGCGGTTATTTTATTTAGTATTTCAATTGTTGTCATAGATAGTTTTTATGATAAAGGTGAAATGTTTAACATTCTGTTTCTTTCGATAGAATGGATTGTTACAATATTATTTGCGATTGAGTACACGTTGCGAATATGGGTACTTGATAATCCTCGAAAATATATTTTCAGCTTTTATGGAATTGTTGATTTACTTGCGTTATTGCCTAGTATTTTGGGATTATTTTTTTCCGGAAGTCAATATTTTATTGTCATCAGAATGCTTCGATTGTTAAGGATATTTCGAATTTTTAAGTTAACTCGATATACCAAAGCCGGTCGTTTGCTTTTACATGCAATATGGAGTAGCAAGGAGAAAATTGTTGTATTTGTTTTATTCGTATTTATCTTCTCGGTGATAATCGGCACGCTTATGTATGCCATAGAAGATAAAACGACAGGGTTTACCGATATTCCTACGAGCATTTATTGGGCTATAGTAACATTAACAACTGTGGGCTATGGCGATATTTCTCCGGTTACGGCTTTGGGTAAGTTTCTATCAAGTATTATAATGATATTAGGTTATGCAATAATAGCTGTTCCTACCGGATTTGTTACATCTCAGATGATTATGGGAGGTAAAGAAACGATAATTTGTAATCAATGTCATCACGAGAATATTGATGATCATTCGCATTATTGCAGTCATTGTGGTCATTCATTACATACCGATGAACAGCCTTTAAATAAGTCGGGAAAACGATGGTACGACAATAAGTTTATGTAAATTTTGTAAAAAATGAATTCAGCATCAATAGCCGAAATTCGCAAAGAACTTGGTTTAATTCATCCAGAACGTTTGATTCAACTTTGTTTATCTCTGGCGAAATATAAAAAAGAGAATAAAGAATTTTTAGGCTATTTGTTGTTTGATGCCGATGATGAACGTTTATTGGTTCAGCAAATAAAAATTGAACTCGACAGCTTTTTTGCTGAAATGAATACATCTACAGTTTTTTATGCAAAAAAAACGTTGCGTAAAATTTTACGAATAATTGGAAAATATATTGCTTTTTCGGGCTCTAAAAGGCTTGAGGTTGAACTGTTGTTGTATTTTTGTGCGAAGATGAAAGCTTCGGGATTGAATATTGACGCACATGCCGTTTTGCGAAACATGTATCAACGTCAAATAATAAAAATATCAAAAGCAATGAAATCGCTTCACGAAGATTTGCAAGCCGATTTTGCCGATGAATTGCAAACCTTAGTTTAAATCATCAATCGTGTCTAAATATAGGTTTTCAACTTTTGTTCGAGCCCATGGCGTTTTTCTCAAAAAGGTGAGACTCGATTTTATTGTCGGATTATTTTTAAAACAGTTGATATTGATGCGCAAAGCCAATTGTTCCCAACCATAATAGGTAACCAGATAAGACAGAATTGCTTCGAGCGTAATGCCGTGAAGCGGATTGTTTTTTTGAGAATTCGACGTTGATGGCGGTTCTATCATTTTCTGAGTTTTTTGCCTTGCTTGGGATTTCTTTTGCTAGGGCCTCCGAGATTGACTTTTTTGTTTTTCTCTTTTTTATCGTGAAATGCACCTTGTGACTGTTTGATTGATGGCGCTTTCAGGTAATGTTTATCAAAACGATTTGTTGGTCGTTCATCTTCGGTATATAAATTTGAAATTTCCAAATCTTCTGGTAACGACATCAATGTAATGTCAAATTTCATCAAATTTTCGATATCATCGAGTTGTTGTAATTCATAATCAGCAACAAACGATATTGCAGTACCATCTTTGCTGGCACGACCGGTACGTCCAATTCTGTGAATGTAATCACCGGGTTCTTGGGGCATTTCAAAATTGATAACATGTGTTACATCTGTAATGTCCAATCCACGAGCTACAATATCGGTTGCAACTAAAACCCGATGCGTTCCGTCTTGAAATTTTTTAAGTGCATTTATTCGTGCACTGTGTGCTTTGTTCGAATGTGTTGCCCCAATCTTGTCGGGGAAAACACTATGCAAATGTCCATGAATTCTGTCGGCAAGTTTTTTATTATTGACAAAAACCAAAACTTTACTCAATTCTTCATCTTCCTTTAAAAGCGATTCTAAGAGATTGATTTTTGTTGCTATATTGGGAACACGATAGCCATATTGGAGTATTTTTTCGATAGGTGTTCCGTGAGGTGCTATGATAATTTTGTGCGGATTGATAAGATGTTCATCTATCAATTTATCAACCTCAGTGGTTAATGTTGCTGAAAAAAGCAGATTTTGACGTTTGGGCAACATTGTATCAAGGAGTGTTTGAATCTGAGGTCGAAACCCAAGATTAAACATTTCGTCAACCTCATCGATTATTAACTTTTGTACCGATTTGAGTCGCAATATACCATCGAGAGCTAAGTCGAGAAGTCGTCCCGGAGTGGCAACCAAAATATCGAGACCTGCAAATACGGCTTGCTTTTGGGTATTGATGTTTGTTCCTCCATACACGCCGGCAACACGAATAGTCATGTAAGATGTTAGTTTTTTTATTTCTCCAAGAACTTGTATTACGAGTTCGCGTGTGGGAACGATTATTAAAACTCTAGGGTCGCGTTGTTCTGAATATGATAATTGTCGTAAAACAGGTAGTAGGTAAGCAAATGTTTTTCCGGTTCCGGTTTGTGCAATTCCAATTACATCACGACCTGACATTATAATCGGATACGATTCTGATTGTATTGGGGTTGGATAAACATATTCCAAATCGGACAGCGCATTGCGCAATGGGGTATTGAGGTTTAAAGCTTCGAAACTCACAGTATATCTTTTTTTTGCAAAGGTATGCTGTTTTTTCTGATTTTTATCGTTTTCGTGTTTTATCGGGTAACGATTCCGGTTTTATCACTCATTTTCTGCTATACTTTTCTTTATTAACTCAATAAAGTTATCGTAAGTCATGTTTAATCCCAAGTGTAAATATGCTTTTTCCAAGGTAGAGCAGTATTCGCTGTTTTCCGGAGTTGTATGTATAAATAGATGCGTAAATGCCGTTGCTATTGGCTCATCGACAACCCATGCCGTGTTTACATGATTGTTTGTTTGGTATGCCTTTGAATAAAAATCGGTTATTTCAGGTAATTCTTTGGTCGTGAAATTAGGTATGCAATCGCTGAGAATTATAACCAAATAATGTATCTTATAGAATTCCGGATCTGCTTTATATTCATGATTAATCCGTTTCGCTTCTTCAAGAGTGAAGATTCCGGGGGCAAATTTTACAACAGCAAAATGTTCTTGTGCATACATTTTGTAAAAACTCTTCGACATAATTTCGCAAATTAAGTTAACACCAAGCGTTTTCAAGACTACTTAGTTAATTTCTCCCCGTTGCAAAGATACGTAAGTTTTTTTTATTGCATAGTGTTATGTGAAAAAATGGCGGAAAAAATGTATTTCTTTATTTCGCTGTTTCTTTAAACTGTTTTTAATAAGCTTTTTTGTTTTTAAGCAGTTCGTTTTTCTTGCATTGTTTTAGAAATTCACAGTCATCGCAGGCATTACATTGTGCTGAATCTTTTGGTGGCGTTTTAATTTTGGCAATACTTTTTTTTATGACAAAAAATATTGCCAAACATATAATACCTATGACTATTACGTATTGAATCATCGTTTTTATAGTTAAAACAAACTGCCAATATTATAGGTCGCAAATGCAACAAGCCATGCTAAAATTGTTGTATACACTACAGTAAATGCAGCCCAACGTATATTTGCTTCTCTCTTAATGGCTGCAATTGTGGCTACACAAGGAAAATAAATGAGTACAAACAACATCAAACAATAAGCAACCAAGGGTGTAAATACTTTTTTACCTTTCAAATGTCCGTAAGCATGAACCTGTTCCTGCAACTTTGAATGTAATCCGGCTGAGTTTTCTTCGGCCGATAAATCTGATTGGTATAACACACCCATTGAACCTACAACTATTTCTTTAGCCGCCAAACCGGTTACAATACTTACACCAATTTTCCAATCAAAACCAAGTGGTTCGATAACTGGTGTAATAAAATGGCCTATTTTGCCAATGTACGATTGTTCTATTCGTTCCGATTCTTTTGCGAGTTTCAGTTGTTGAATATCTTTTTGTTTGATACTATCGGTTAATGAATTGTTTTGCTGTACCACGCTTATTGCTTTGTCGTAATTTTTTGAGTATGAAACGTTACGTGGAAAATATCCGAGTGCCCAAATCAGTATGGAAGCTACAAGAATTACCGAACCCATTTTTGATAGGTATTGTACACTTTTACCCCACATATGAACCATTGTGTTGCGAACCGTTGGAATTCTGTATGGTGGTAATTCCATTACAAACGGAACTTCTTTTTTTGCAAAAACAAGTTTCTTGAAAAGAAGAGCCATTATTACGGCAATAAATACACCTATAACATAGATTGATAGGAGTACCAATCCCTGATTGCTAGGAAAAAATGCCGATATGAGTAAAACATAAACGGGCAATCGTGCACTGCATGACATAAATGGAATGATAAGCATCGTCAACAGACGATCTTTCCGACTTTCGAGTGTTCGAGTGGCCATTATTGCCGGAACATTGCAGCCAAATCCCATAAGTAGGGGAATGAATGATTTTCCGTGAAGTCCGATTTTATGCATCAAACGATCCATGATAAACGCTGCACGTGCCATGTAGCCTGTATCTTCCATTAATGAGATACAGAAAAACAAAATAAGAATATTGGGCAAGAAAATAATGACACCGCCAACACCACCAATAATTCCATCAATCACCAAATCATGTAGCGGTCCCTGGGGTAAAATACTGCTTATAAAATCGCTAAAAATGCCAATTCCGCCGTCTATCCAATTCATGGGATATGAACCCAATGTAAACGTAGCCTGAAACATAGCCCACATAAACAACATGAATATCGGAAATCCCAACCATTTATGTGTTAACAGTGAATCTGAATCTCTTTTCTGTTCTTTGGTTTGAGTCGGTTTATATGTTTCTTTTAGTGCTCCGCGAATAAAACTGTATTTTGCATCTGTAATGATAGTTTCGGCATGTTCGTTATAGTCTTTTTCAAGATGTTCTCTGACTTTTTGAGCAAATGCAATAATATCTGCCGAATCGTTAATAAGCGAAAGTGAAGAAATAAACGCGTTGTCGTTTTCGAGTAACTTGATGGCAACATACTGTGAGTGAAAAGTATCGAGAATGTTTTGATGCTTTTTAACTTCGTTTTTAATTTTTTCAATAGCAACATTAATATCGTTTCCGTAACTGATGTGAATGTGTCGGAGAATAGGTTCCGTATCTTGGTATACTTTAATTACTTCATCGAACAATTCGTTGATGCCTTTACCTTTCGATGCTATTGTTGGTATAATCGGAATACCAAGCATTTCACCAAGCATTTTATAGTCGAACCGATCGCCTTTTTTCTCAAGTTCATCGTACATGTTTAAAGCAATAACGACTTTTACGTTCATGTCGATGAGTTGAGTGGTAAGATACAGGTTGCGTTCCAAATTTGAGGCATCAATAACATTAACAATAACATCGGGCATGTTTTGCGTGATGTGTTTACGAACGTACAATTCTTCGGGTGTATATTCCGATATTGAATATGTGCCCGGAAGATCGGTTATGTTAATTGTAAAATCGTCTTTTTGAACATGTGCGGTTTTTAAATCGACAGTTACACCGCCATAATTTCCTACTTTTTCATGTCGACCGGTAGCGTAATTAAAAAATGTTGTTTTACCACAATTGGGATTGCCAACCAATGCTATATTGATGGTTTGCGACTTTTCTTTTATCGTGTTTCGAATAGTTTCGTTGATGATGGTTCCTTCAAAAGGTTTTTGTGCTAACGATTGAGCTTCGTTTTCTGAAAGAATTTCGATTAAAACGGCTTCGCTTTTTCGTAGTGAGACCCGGTAACCCATCAATTCATATTCAACAGGGTCGAGCATTGGTGCCGGTTTAATGGCTGTAACCTTTGTGCCGGCTACAAAACCCATTTCTAAGATACGTTTGCGAAAAGCACCATAACCTTTTACCTTTGTAATAATTGCCGTTTCCCCGTTTTTTAAATCAGAAAGGTGTGAAATATTTACTACTTGTTCCATAACGTTTTATTAAAAAGCTATCCTTAATCTGACAAATCCTACCAATGCGTTGTCAAGTGCGGTATCTGTCCCCGAAGGATGAATTATATATTGCATATCGGGTTGAAGCGATATGTTTTCGTTGCATTGTAGTTTATAATAACCTTCTATGACTGTTTCGTGCTTATTTGCAGCTTCGTTAAAAGCAGCGTGTGCGATAGCAAGCCCCAATGCATTTTTGCCCCGTTTATCAAGCAATCCGTACACGTTTAAGCCTCCGCCAAAATAATAATCGTGTTGATTTATGTGCGATGGGCTAATGGCCGTGTGTGCAAATATAGCAAGACTTTTCTTCGCTTTTTCGTTTTGCCATATCGTTTGATCAATTATCGCGTACATTCCATAGTTACGCTTAAAAACTTCTATCTTCTTTTGTTGTATCGAATCGTATTCCCGATAGCTTGTGTGATTGTAATATCCCAATTTATATGTCCCCGTTTTTTTTGTAATCAACTTTGAATATTCAAGTTCTGCGGTAAATAAAATGCCATCATCTTTCGAAAAGTCCCAATTCGTGTTGTTTACATTATGGTCGAATGCCGTTGGACAACCGTCGAATATTGCAGCTTTGATATTTAACGAATCGGTAATATACCATTTCCCCAAGGCTCCAATTGTTGTGAGTGGAAAAATTGGTACCGGCTGATTACTGCTTATCACCGGCGGTATGCCAAACGAACTATTGATAAACATACCGGCATTTTCGCTAGAGGCAAATTCTGCATTTAAGTCTTGAAGACCGAAACAGAATTCTAATTTGTTTATCTTTTGTTTAAACCACAGTTCCTGCAAAAAAACATGGTTTCCTCCATCTATATTTGATGCGACTTGAAAATCGCCCAATAGCTTTTCTGTTGGAGAGTCGCCATGTAATGCAGTGCCTTTTATATAAAACTCGCCACCATTCCATAGCAATGCTTTGTGTGTGTTGAAGTCTATACCGATATTGGCCATACCTAAAAAAAGCGAACCTGTTTTTAAACCGCCTCTGAAATTGTTGAGATAATCGCCCGTGTAACTTGCTTCATAGGTAAATGCCGATGTTTTTCCCATTACTGCCGAATCTACATTTTGCGACTGGACAATATCAACTGTACCCATTAATATTGTAATTAATAGTAATCGTTTTAAACCCCATGACGATTGTCTGTTCATATACTTTGTATTATTTGTTTTGACGATACAAAGTTATTTTCATAACCTAAGTTATGAATCATTATGAATTGGGGTTTTAATTGTTGCTACATCCCAAGATATGGGGATGTAGCAACAATCCCAAAAAACGGTGAGGCTATATCTATTGGGCATTGTAGAGACGCAAAGCATTGCATCTCTACCGTGTAACAAATCCGCACAACCAAACCAACATTAAATGCAGACAAAGAATACGGAAAATATAGTGTTGAACGAATATACATCATTAATCAGCATTTTATCCGAATATTATGATTCTTGGAATGAATCTAAAGAAATGATATTGTTCGAGATTGCATAAATAGTAAGACCGGAAGTGCTTTTAATTCCGGTTTTGTCGGTTATGTTTTTTCGATGACTGATGACGGTATGAATGCTGATGTTGAGTTTGTCTGCTATTTCTTTGTTCGAAAGGCCGAGCGTGAGTTGTTTGAGTACATCAATTTCGCGTTCCGACAGTGTTTCTTGCTCCGACGTTGTTGGCGTTTGTATTTCGTTCTCGAGTAATTTTCGAATTGTTAAATGAATCGTTTGAGGGCTATCTGTGATGTTTATAACGGCATCGAATACCGATAGCGTTTGTGTATCAAAATAGGCATAAACAAGACCAATCCATTTTGAGCGTGAAAATGTTTTTTTCTGTGTTTGAAATTCTTTAAAGTTGTTATGAAGATATTGGGGATTGACGATAATAATATCAATATTCTCTGTTTTGAAACTTGATTCTATGAGTTCGTTCCAATCAGAAATTTTAAATATATGATAAGCATTGCCCGTTTGCAGTAAGATGTTTGAAATACCTTCGTACACAATTGTCGATGGTTCTAAAACAATGATATGAGCATGATGTTTATTCATGCTTTTTGTTTTTTTCTCGTTCGTTTATCGTTGGAACAACAATTAAATCTTCGATAAGTTGATGAATGGTAAGATTTGCTTCGAGTTCAAATAGGCTTAAGAGCAATTTTCGTCGCAAAACCTTGTCATTTTTGAGTGGAATGTGTTTCATGAGCAAATCGCGTAGTTCCGATAGTTTCGATTCTACGTCGCTATGATGTTCACTATATTCATGTGCCGATATCGAGTCGACCTTCTGTTTTGTTGATTTTTGTAATACTGTTTTAAAATAGGGGAACGCCGTTTTTTCTTCATAATTGAGATGTTCAATAACTTCACTGAAATAATCATTGAAAAATTGTTCTACTAATTTAATTTCAGCAGAATCGTTTTGCTTACCCAATTGTTCAATTAAATATTTTATTTCGGGATATTTCTCCGATTTGTAATACTTATGGCTGTTCGATAGATAATTAATAATTGTATCAATTTCGGTATTATTGAAATGATGATTGGGTTTTACCGAAAAACCATTGAATAAATTTGCAAGAACAATAAATACGTTGCTGCTCAAATTATTTTCGTTGCAATATTGCTCAACGGTTTTATTTTGAACGACAATCGATCCTTCCAAATGTTCAATCATCAGTAACAAGGCCGGATTGTCAATAATCAAATCGGCCATTTTCTTCTCTCCGGTAACGTATATTTTTTTTGTTTGAAACACAAAAATAAAATTTGGGTTGACAACAGCGTTGATTTATCTTAATCAACGCTGTTGTATTTGTATTAATAGTTTTCTTCGCGTACTTGCATGTACGATTGAGGATGAAGGCATGCCGGACATTTTTCCAAAGCCTTTTCCGATTCGTAAACATAACCGCAGTTGAGACATTTCCACCATACTTTGCCATCTTTCATAAATACTTTATCTTCAGAAAGATTTTGTAATAATTTCAAATAACGACGTTCGTGTTCAGCTTCAACTTTTGCAATCATTTTATAGGCTGCAGCAATTTCGGGGAATCCTTCTTCTTGTGCAATTTTTGCAAATTCAGGATATAAATCGGTCCATTCTTCGTTTTCGCCTTCGGCAGCTGCTTTCAGGTTTTCTTTCGTTGTTCCGATAATACCTGCCGGATAACTTGCTGTGATTTCGGTGCATCCGCCTTCAAGAAATTTAAAGAAGCGTTTTGCGTGTTCTTTTTCTTGAAGTGATGTTTCCATAAAAATATTTGCGATTTGTTCGTAGCCTTCTTTACGAGCTACACTTGCAAAAAACTCATACCGATTGCGAGCTTGCGATTCTCCGGCAAACGATTTTAATAAGTTTTGTTCTGTTTTTGTTCCTTTTATTGATTTTGACATAATGATTAATATTTATGGTTAAGAAATTTTAATGAAGTCAGCTTTTTCAGAACCACACGCTGGACAAATCCATGTGTCGGGTAATTCCTCAAATGGTAACGATTCCTTAGAATCATCGTAAATGTATCCACATGCAGCACAGCGATATTTTTTTGTCGAAGATGAGGTGTTTTCGTTCGTTTCAAATTTCGACTTATCGATATAACTCGGTGCATTTTTAGGTGTGATACCTTTTTTAATTTTGCGGTAATAATCGTAGGTAAGAGGTTCGGCATCGTCGTTGAGGTTTACGGCTTGAACTAAGGTTCCGATAAACATCAAGTGCGTGCCTAAATCAATGGTGTTTATAACCTTGCATTCAAAATACGCGATACTATCGTCTTGCACAATGGGAACACCGGTGTTGCCGTAAGTGAGGTTTAATCCCGCTATTTTATTCGTTTCCCGCCCCGATTTGTACCCAAATGTGCCAAAAAGTTTTGGATTGGTATCTTGTTGTAATACCGATACCGAAAATGCCTGAGATTGATTGATAAACTCGGCTGTATAATTATTTTTATTGCAACATACTGCAAATTGAGCCGGCTCTGCTGTTACCTGAGAAAAAGTATTGCATATATATCCATTGCCATGTTTCTTTGTGCCCGAACATACTATGTACAGACCATAAGAAATTTTGAATAACGATTCGAATTGTATCATGCTGTTTTTTTTGCTAAGATACAAAATTCCACAGAAAAGAAAATGATTTAAATTGAATTTTAACCTGCAATATAAGTATATAATTTGGGGCCAAAAACAATGATTCCGATCATTGCAGCCGTCATTGCAGCCATGAGTACAGCTCCTGCAGCAACATCTTTTGCCTTTTTAATGATTTCACGATGTTCGGGCGAAACAAAGTCGCATAATGCTTCGATGGCCGAATTTACCATCTCCATTGCAAAAACAAACCCGATGGCAATAATTATCGCGATCCATTCCGGATTTGAAATGTCTAAAATGAATCCTAAAAATATAGCCAAAATCGCTGCTATAAGATGTATTCGAGCATTATGTTCATCTCTGAGCAAGTATGAAAAGCCATGAAATGCATATGCAAAACTTTTCATTCTTTTTTTTATTGAAAATCTTTCGTTTTGCATAAGTCGATTATTCTATCTTGTTAATAAATTCTTGTAATTGATTGAAAAATTGTCCGATATGAACTCCATCAACGAATCCGTGATGAGCTTGTACTGAAAACGGAAGCAAGGTTTTGTTCCCATCCTGAAAATATTTTCCCCACGAAATTTTGGGTATCGAATCATTTCCTTTGAGTGAAATGGTGTGTGAAATATGTGTAAAAGCGACCCATGGCACACATGTTATGTGAATTACATCAAGTTGTTTTTCTGAAGGAAAATAATGTGTTTGCTTCGATGAAGTTTCGAGAGCTTGAGCCGTAAAAACCTCCATTTGATTGCTGTAGGGAACTGTTACGATTTTGAATAAGTCGTCGTCAGATTGTTTGTTCATATCGGTGAAAAGGGCATTAATCGTGTCATACAACACAATATTGTCACCATTTATCCGGTAACGAAATGCTTCAATATCATTTGCAATGTGCGTAACTGCATATATCATCGAATAATAAAACGAACGTTTTTTTGATTTGGTGATATTCAAAAAATGTGTAATATCAATGTTTCCACAAATGTTAAATTGCGGATAATCCATGTTATTAAAAAAGCGAAAGTGATCTTTTCGTTTCCAGTTTTCGATATCGATTATATGCATCGTTTTTTTTACAAAGATATATTTTTCATCATAAAGAGAAAAAGTAAAAATCTTAATCCTCTATTTCAAAACAAATGTACATTTGTCTTTAGAAATGAATGCGAATGAAATTTAAATTAAGTTTTATACTGATTCTGTCGGTTGCTCAACTGTTTGCTCAACCCAATTCCGATAGTTCAATCACTCGTGCACGAATTGATAAATATTATGTTAATTCGTACTTTAAAGATTATAAAGCAATTGTTACCTGTCCGTTTCGGCCGTCAATACAAACATACACCGCGATGTCGGTTTATGCAGGAACGATGTATTTACTCATATCACATTATGATGAAAAAATACAGCGTTTTTCGCAAGAGAACCGAACTACAGTTACCGATAAGCTGGCAAAATACGTTTTCGAACCAACCGGACGAGGTATTTATCCCGCAGCAATTGTTGGGTTGATTTACACGCATGGATTGATTTATAAAAATCAAAAAAGTAAGAAGGTTGCTATGAATTGTGCCAAATCATTCATTATTGCAAATACGTTTGCTCAAATCGCAAAATACTCATTTACCCGTCAGCGGCCATTTGTAGAATCGAATGCCAATAATTGGTTTCAAGGAGGCGACAATCATTCCTTTTTCTCGGGACACACAACCACTGCTTTTTCAATTATGACGGTGTTGGCCGAGGAATATAAAAAAACAGTATGGGTACCAATTTTATCTTATTCGCTGGCAACATGTGTTGGCCTGTCGCGCATAAATGATAATAAACACTGGGCAAGTGATGTCTTAACCGGTGCTTTATGCGGATATCTTACCGGACGACTTGTTGTTCGTAAAAATAATTGGGGTATAAACATTGTTCCAAAAATAATAATAGCACCATGAATGCAGAAATCATAACTATTGGCGACGAATTGCTGATTGGACAAACCATTGATACAAATTCGGCATGGATAGGCCGAGAACTTACTAAACTTGGATTTAGCATAATTCAAAAAACAGCAGTTCGCGATGATCGGCAACATATTATCGATTCAATTGATGGAGCATTGCAGCGAGCTTCTTTAGTCCTAGTAACCGGCGGTTTGGGACCAACCAAAGATGATATTACAAAACATACGCTTTGTCAATATTTTGGCACCAAACTGGTTTTTCACACTGAAGCGTATAAAAATGTTGAACGTTTCGTTCTTGAACGTGGCGGAAGCATGAACGAGAACAATAAAAGTCAGGCGTTATTGCCCGAGGCTTGTTCATTTATTCCGAACAATAATGGTACAGCATCGGGTATGTGGTTTGAAAAAGATGGGAAGGTTGTTGTGTCGATGCCGGGAGTTCCGTATGAAATGGAACAAATGATGACCGAAACAATTCTACCTCTCATAAAATTGTATTTTAAACCTCCGGTTATTGTCATTCGAAATGTATTAACAACAGGAATTGCAGAATCAAAACTTGCCGAAGTTATTGAATCATGGGAAGATGCATTGCCTTCTGATGCGAAATTGGCATATTTGCCTTCACCCGGAATGGTGAAATTGCGACTGATGCTTTATGGCAAAAATGAAGTTTTGCTGACCAATCGTATTGACAAATTAATTGATGATTTAGTTCGTTATATTCCCAATAACATATTTGCGTTCGAGGATGAAGCTTTTTCTGTCATAATCGGTCGTCTGTTGAAAGCGAAAGGTGCGAGCCTGTCGATTGCCGAAAGTTGTACAGGAGGTTTCATTGCTCACAGTATAACTACACAACCGGGTTGTTCTGACTATTTTAAGGGTTCAGTAACAGCTTATGCTAATCAGGTCAAAGAACAATTGTTGGGTGTCCCTTCACAATTAATCATTGATAATGGTGCTGTAAGTGAATTGGTTGTTCGTTTTATGGCCGAATCGGCTAAAAATTTGTTCATGTCTGATTATGCAATTGCAACATCAGGTATTGCCGGACCCGATGGTGGAACTCCTGAAAAACCGGTTGGTACAGTTTGGATAGCTGTGAGTGGTCCCCATGGTACCGTTTCTCAGTGTTATAGCTTTGGTAACGACCGATTAAGAGTTATTCAGCGGGCTACAAATGCTGCATTTACACTTCTAAAACAAGAAATGGAGCGTGATTGATTACAACAACGCAAAAAAACAATAATATTTATCTAATTTTTTACTATTTTTGGAAGAGATCATTATAATAAATCATATAAATTTTTCACTATGAATAGTAAACAAAAAATGACGAATAACATTCGACGATATTGTACCATTTTTCTTCTATTAGTTGTTCTTGTCCAGTTGATTACAATAGTGTTGATGGAAGTTGGGATACATAGTCACGCGATATTTGAAATTCATGAACTTTGTGGCTATTTGATGTTTATATTCGTTTTAATCCATGTGGTTCTGTTCCGAAAAAGTTTGATGCAAATGATAAAACCGAAATCGACAAACTAAGTTATATTGGAAAAATAGCTGTATCAAAAAATAATAAAGAAGGGAAGAACTGTTAACGTACTTCCCTTTTTTTGTGCATATATAGTTTCAATAAATGTTAAGAGTAAAAAATGAATACAACTTGCAAAAATGTAGATCAATTTATTGCTCAATTTCCTTATAATAAACCAATACCTTTTGATCTTATTGCAAAAAATTGTTATCTTTAAAGTTGAAGAGAATAAGCTAAAAAAATAAAAACATGAAAACAACACACGATTCATCTGAAACCTGCTGCCCTAAATTTGATCATCAACCATGGGATGATAAAATGATAGAATGGAATAACAAACCTTTTATAAAAGATAGTGTATGTACCTTTTTATATATGCCCATGAATTTCGGAGCTGTTATGAAACGACTTGATAAAAAGGTTTCAAATGCCGGAGCTTCTATTCCCGATTGGCTTTGTTTGTCAGATCATACCTCAAAATGGAATATGAATGTATATCTTGCTGTCGATAAAGATGTACCAAATTGTGAAATGACTCGCATTAGCGGACGGTTTTACAGCAAAGTATACGAAGGCCCATTTCGTGATACCGGTAAATGGTGCAAAGATTTCGAAGCCATTGTTAAATCAAAAGGTTTTGATGTGAAGAAATGGTATATGTGGTATACAACCTGTCCCAAATGTGCAAAGAAATATGGTAAAAATTATGTTGTCATAATTGCACAGTTGTAGAAAAATAATCTCAATGTATTGAGCAAGCAATGTAAT
>JACCEE011464880.1_pt1 | contig 15787 bp, 13 predicted proteins | sample 7449931 | NCBI WGS metagenome assembly JACCEE01 (sample SAMN15323457, study PRJNA562643) | freshwater metagenome | isolation source: river surface water | place: USA:Blue River Watershed | collected 2017-08-19 | reverse complement strand
CCTTCAAACCAAATGGCCTACCGTTGGGATTTCGGAAATGGAGATACCTCGATCTTGCAAAATCCCGCCAATGTAATCTACCCAACCCAGGGTAGATACAACGTGAGCGTGGTAGCCAACAATACTGCAGGTAACTGTAAAGACACCTCAGTAACCACCGTGGAGGCATATCCAATTCCTGTGGCGTCGTTTACTACAGACCCCACCAAAACTACGGTAGCGTTACCCAAATTTAGATTTACCAACACGAGCAGTATCAATAGTTCTGTTTTTCCTTCCAATTTAAACTATCAATGGGATTTTGGGGTGACTGCACAAATGGATGATACCTCTACTGCTAAGAGTACTTTGTATTCTTATGGTAAGGATACCGCCACGTATACCATTCGTTTGATCACTAAATCAAACAAGGGTTGTGCCGATACCGCTTACAGAACGGTTTATGTGGGACCTGATATCATCGTGTTCATTCCTGATGCGTTTACGCCAGACGGGGCAGGACCAAACAAAAACAATACGTTTGCACCGGTGGCCATGAATTACAAAAATGCAGTCATGAAAATCTACAATCGTTGGGGAGAGAAGTTGTACGAAACCGACGATTTAAGCAAGGGTTGGGACGGAACTGCCAATGGTTCAGTCTGCCAAGACGGCGTGTATTTGTATTCAATTCGTTTGTATTCGATGGACGACGAAGTATATGTGTACAGTGGTTCGATTACCCTGTTAAGGTAGTCGGATGGTAACAACAACAAGAAAGCCCAGGCCAACGGCCTGGGCTTTCTTGTTACAGCTAAACGCAACGACTTATTGCTTGTGAGCAGGTTTTAATTTATCGGAAGGTAAGAAGTATAAGATGGTCATTCCCACAAAGAAGAAAACCATGAGCGACAGAATGCTATTACGCATGTCGCCGGTGATATTGTCGATGGCGGCCCAAGCAAAAGTTCCCAAAACAATCCCCAATTTCTCTGTGACTTCGAAGAAACTGAAGTAAGAGGTATTATCGCGATCGCCAGGAATCAATTTGGCGTAGGTAGCTCTCGATAAGCTTTGAATGCCGCCCATCACCGTGCCAATCAAACAAGCCAAAGCAAAAAACTGTCCGGGATGACGTGGCTGTAATTTAAAGGCCAAGGAACAAGCGATGGTCCAAATGATCAAACTAATGAAAATGGCGGGTTTGTTCCCGATTTTATCAGCCAAATAGGCAAAGAAGTAGGCACCTGCTATGCCAATCAATTGGATCAATAATATGGTGGTCAACATTTCTTCAGACTTGAGCAGAAGGACATCTTTTCCGAACAGGGCAGCCACGTAGATAACCGTTTGAACGCCCATGGTATAAACAAAGAAGGCACCCAAGAAAATTTTTACGGCTTTCATGTGCTTCACTTCGTTGAACACTTTGCGAATTTCATGATACCCACTCCATATGCTGGTTTTTGATTTGGCTGCCAATTTACCGGGTAATTTGATCAGGGGCCAGAATGACCACGCCAACCACCAAACGCCCACGGTTAAAAATCCGACTTGGAAGGGGAGCACGCTCTCTTTGGGACTGGGTAATCCAAACCAATCGTGTTTGATGAGCAGCAATAGGTTGAAAATGAGCATCAAAACACTGCCAATGTAACCCATCGTAAAGCCCCTTGCCGATAAACGATCGAATCGGTCTGCTGTAGCGATTTCAGGTAAAAAGGCGTTGTAGAACACCAGACTCCCGGCCCATCCCAACGTAGCAACCATGAAACAGCCCAGGCCAAAAAGGTAGTTGTCGCCATTGAAAAAGAAGAGGCTACTACAACCAATACTGCCGAGGATAACGAAAAAACGCATGAAGGGTTTCTTGGCGCCGGAAGCATCGCTGATTCCAGACAATAGGGGAACCAATATCACATTTATGAGGAAGGCCAAACTCAGACAATAGCTATATAGTGCTGTGTTTTTAAAGTCGTAGCCCATGAACTCAATGTGTTTGGGCGTAAAACTCTCGTAAAAGGTGGGGAAGATGGCAGAGGAGATACTCAAGGAATAAACGCTGTTGGCCCAGTCATACATGGTCCAAGCGGTGAGTACACTTTTGTTATTTTTTTCCATAAAGTGACGCAATTTACCCAAAAATTGATGGGATTCAAGGGTAAATTCGTCGGGAGGGCTTACGCGTATTTCTGGCTATCCGCCCGATTCCATTTTTCTTCCGCGATTTCTCGGGTAATGGTTAATTGGGTTTTGTTCTTGGTAGAAGGGGCCTCATACATATAATCCTGCAAAATAGATTCACAAATACCCCGCAGTCCTCGGGCTCCTAGCTTATTCTCAAAAGCGATTTCGGCGATGTAATCAATGGCCTCTTCGCTGAATTCTAGGGTTATTTTATCCAAGGCGAACAAATGTTGGTACTGTTTTAACAACGCATTCTTGGGTGCGGTTAAAATGGATTTCAACGTTTCTTTATCCAGTGGCTCAAGTGCGGTTAGTATAGGCAAACGTCCAATGAGTTCAGGAATAAGTCCGAAAGACCTCAGATCGGTAGGGGCTACCAAACTCAACAATTTCTTGTCTTGAACTTCTTTGCTGTGACTGCTCTTGAATCCCAGGGCTTGTTTTTGCACACGACGAGAAATGATCTTTTCGATACCGTCAAAAGCGCCACCGCAGATAAACAGGATGTTTGATGTGTCAACCTTGATGTATTTTTGGTCGGGGTGTTTTCTTCCGCCTTCAGGAGCTACGTTGGCAATAGTTCCCTCAAGGATTTTTAACAATCCTTGCTGAACACCTTCACCGCTTACATCCCGTGTGATAGAGGCATTGTCACCTTTGCGGGCGATTTTGTCCATCTCGGCCAAGTAAATGATGCCACGCTCTGCCTGTTCGGGCTTGTAGTTGGCAACTTGGAGCAAACGACTGATGATACTCTCCACGTCTTCGCCCACATAGCCGGCTTCAGTAAGTACAGTAGCATCGGCAATACAAAAGGGTACATCCAAGATTTTGGCCAAGGTTTTGGCCAACAACGTTTTGCCTGTACCTGTTTCACCGATCATCAGGATGTTGGATTTTTCAATCTCAACCTCGGTATCCGCCGCCGATTTTTTGCTGTTTAAACGCTTATAATGGTTGTAAACGGCTACGCTGAGCGTTTTCTTGGCTTGGTCTTGCCCAATGACATATTGATCCAAAAAGGATTTGATCTCAGTGGGTTTGGGCAATTTCTTGTTGCCGTTGGATTCTGCTTTTGAGGTTGCGGCGGGACTTAGTCCGTCCATGCCCAACTCTTTCTCAACGATTTTTTGCGCTTGATCTGCACATTGATCACAAATATGACCATCGAGTCCAGATATCATCATTAAGGATTCACTCTTTCTACGTCCGCAGAATGAGCAGATAGGATCTTTCGCTTTCATCGCAACTTATTTATTGCGACGACCCAAGACTTCGTCAATCATGCCATAGGCTTTTGACTCTTCTGCGGTCATCCAATAATCACGATCACTGTCTTTTTCTACACGCTCAAACGGTTGACCAGAATGATGAGAGATAATATCATACAATTCCTTTTTCAACTTGCTGATTTCCTTGTAGGTGATTTCAATGTCCGATGCTTGTCCTTGCGCACCACCCAATGGCTGGTGAATCATGATGCGTGAGTGGGGAAGTGCGGTACGCTTTCCTGCGGCACCAGCGCACATCAACACGGCGCCCATACTCGCAGCCATACCCGTACAAATGGTGGCAACGTCTGAGCTGATGTACTGCATGGTATCGTAAATGGCCAAACCGGCGTATACACTACCTCCTGGACTATTGATATAAATTTGGATATCCCGGTTGGGGTTGGCACTTTCCAAAAACAACAACTGTCCCATAATGATATTGGCAACATCTTCGTAGATGGGGACACCCAAGAAAATGATCCTGTCCATCATCAAACGAGAGAAGATGTCAATGACACTGGCGTTCATTTGACGCTCTTCAATGATATTTGGGGTTAGCCCATAAATACCACTACTTTGGGATACCAATTTGGTGTATTCATCAACCCTTAGGCTGCTAATGCCCAAATGTTTGGTTGCGTATTTTTGAAATTCTTTGCCGTAATCCATCTTATTTTCCTAAAGTAACAAATGTAAATCAGAAATGGTTATTCACCATGTTCTGTTTTATGCGCATTCACGTGTTTGAAGTAGTCTTCAACAGAGATTTTCTTTGATTTCAAGCTAACGATGCCTTTTACTGCGTCGTACGCTTTGCGATAAATCACGCGATCAGCCATTTGCATCACGAACTCACGTTCAGCCAAACGCTTGTTGATACTTTCATCCAAGAATGCATCGTTCATAGGGATGTTCAAACCATACTGTCTGTACAAGCCATGGAAATAGATACGGGCTTCTTCGCGGATATCTTGCTCAGTGCTTTGTAAGCTCTGACTGGCCGCAATCTTATCGATCACCAATCTGCGTTGCAATGCGCTTTTCTCTTCGGCGTATTTCTCATCGATGTTGTCGAAGTTGTACTCGTTTTCTTTGGTGGTGATCAACCAACGCTTCAAAAATTCATCAGGCAATGCAATGTTGTGCTTCTCCATCAACAAATGTCCGATTTGATGATCCAACCACAATTCCGCCTCGTTCTTGTAGTAGTTTTCCAAGTTCGATTGGATTTTGGCGCGATACTCTTCCTCGCTAGCGGGGATTTCTTGCTCACCAAACACTTCGCGGTAGTATTCTTCGTTCAATTCAGCGTCGGTTCTGCGCTTGATTTCGGTAATCACCAATTTAAAGCTATCGCTCAAATCAGCAACACCTTCTTTGGCAATGCCCAACGTGTTTGAAATAACGGTTTCGTTGTTGTTCAACAAAGTTTTGATGCTGCAAACCAACTCGTCGCCCACCTTTTTGCCCAAAACTGCCTTCTTGGCTTTTTTGTCTTCAATCATGGAAGCTACGAAACTGATGCTCTTGTCAGATACACCCCCTTCTAATACCTCGCCAGCATCGTTCAACTCTGTAACGCCCGCGTAGATAATGTCTTCATCCTCCGCTGTTTCAACATCAAACATTTTTCCATGACGCTTGCGAGAATAATTGATATCCTCAGTCACTTCCTTTTCGCTCACCTGGATATCGAATTGCTCCAATGAATCCTTGCTCGAAATGTTCAACTCAAACTGAGGCGCCAATCCCAAATCAAAAGCAAACTTGAAGTTTTCGCTGTTCTCAATGTCGATTTCACTCTCAACCTTGGTGCTAGCAATAGGGTAGCCCAAAATGTCCAATTTCTCATCTTGGATGTATTGATTCATCTTGTCAGAAGCCATATTCTGGATTTCTTCCGCCAAAATGCCCTTGCCGTACAATTTCTGCACCATGCCAAGGGGTGCCTTACCCGGACGGAATCCTTTGATGTTGGCACTTTTTTGGATGCGTTTTACTTCCTTTTCTACCTTCTCTTGGTAGTCTTCCTTACCCAAAGAGATAATTACGGTAAGATTGAGATCGTCGTGTTTTTCGAGTTGAATATTCACAGTTTGATGCGTTTCAGATTAAATAAAAATCCCCGCCAAATTGCCGTGAAGCAAACATCGGAGGGGAGTAGTGCACGCGGAGGGACTCGAACCCACACACCTTACGGCGCCAGATCCTAAGTCTGGTGCGGCTACCAATTACGCCACGCGTGCAGAAAGGACCTTAAAAAAGGACTGCAAAGGTAAGGATTAATCACATCTTATCAAAACAAGACTGTGGTATAAGTATAAGATTTCTTGTTTTTCAGGGTGATGGTGATTTTTATTTCGTCTCCGGCCGACCACGGCGTCATACCCAGTGGGGTAATCGCCAAGGTGGGAAGTCCCAACCCATTGCCCGGCTGAACAGATACATTGCTTTCAATGTTGCCGTGTTTTTTCGAAACGATGCTCACAGTGGCCTCATCCAAAGGCTGCAATATTGAAAAACTCCATCGCTCAAATACCAACATCGCAGGCGTTGCCCCAGCTGCAGGCCAAGCCACAAAATGCTCGCGGTAATACTGCGTGTCAACCGGCATGATGTTTTTGTCAGCCAACCAAAAAACCGTATTGTTTTCAGCGCATCCAAATCCATAATTGATCATCCCGGGATGGGTGAGTAAGCGACGGTTATACAATTCTTCACTCTTTGTGTCGCTCATCAACACCGTGGTGCTCTGCGCGGGGTTTGATTCCAAAACAACCGTGCCATACATGGCTGCGTCCGCTGCCGCCACTGTGTAACATTTGTGCGTTTCTGGCTTGGGCTCTCTGCTGAATACACCAATGGGGGCATACATCGTAGCCGCCTGCATACTCGCAATGTGCTTGTCTTGATCGAACTGAATCCCTTGGGTTACCCCTGAATTCTGACGGAAATAGTTGATTCTCTGGGTGATTTTCTGCAAAGTGCTATCGGGCAATGTACCCACGGTGCAGGTTTTGCTGTTGCCCGTCCATCCCGTTTGAGCCAATTTCTTGCCTTTTACTGTGGCATAACCAATTTTGCTGCCTTTGTATCGCACATCGAAATCTGCTTTGGCCAAACGCACTTGCAAAGCGCCCAATCCCACAAACTTGGGATTTTCCTTTTGCAGGCGATAAAAACAGCCCCAGGCAGGTTCCATCAACCCTTGTTTGGTCAACGAATCAGCCGCCCTCAACAACAAAGTCTGCTGGAATGGCTTCAAGGTGGTATTTTTCGGGAAATCCTTGATCACAGAATCGCTGAGCGATATAATTCTTGCCCAATCGTAGTAAGCGATTTTTTGCTTTGTCCAAGTGTTGAAAGTATTCAATCTCGACTTTTTCAAGTTGATGTTTTTTGGGTAGCGATTGGCGCCATGGTCCATCAGCATTGAGATCAAGCGATGACTTACTGCCGCCGGCGGGTTGTTCAACAACACTTCCAATTTCTTTTCATCGATGGGGGTGGTTTTGAACTGAATGGGATACCATTTGTAGAAAAAGAACACCGTGCCGCCCTTGGCATTGTTGCCCAAATAGTACTCCAAACATTGGTTGATGAACGCAAAAGAATCTTTGATCAAAAACGGATCCGTGCTGTTCTTTGATTTTCTATCAAGAAGGTCCACCTTGCGATTGTAGAAGTCAATGAATACAGATTCTGTCTCTGCCCAATCATCGTTTTGCGCCAGATAGCCCATGCGATTCAAATAATAATTGTTTTGTTCGTGCAGGTAAAAAGTATCGCTAGGAAAGAAGAACAACGCTTTGGTCAGCAACTGATTGTACATTTGGCTGTAGCCAGTATTCGATCGGGTAGTCGCCAAGTCTTCGTCGATCATGCTGCGTTCCCACTGCAGTAATTTTTGGTTTAATGGAAATACCGAAAGTCCCATCTCGCAGTAAATCAGCGCACTGTCTTTGAGTTTGCGTTCGTTCAAATAATAGTCGGTGAGCACCTCAAACGCCTCGCGCACATAGGTCTTTTTGTGCTTGCCTTCGGCGTTGGCCAAATAGTTCATGTTGGCCACTTTTGTCATGGTTTTAACCGCATCCAGATTTTGCTTCAACAACCAATAGCAATGTCCAGCCATGCCCAGGGCGATGGTGTCGCCGGTGAGTTCATAGCTATTTTTGTACATCTGCAGCGCGCGGGGATAACGGCCTTGACCATAATTGCTGATGGCTTCTTTGTTGTTGGCTACCACCAATGCCGAAAATCGCTCGCCATATTGCTTGTAGTAACGACCGTCATCGTCGTACGCCTTCGCTTTCACGGCACTTTTCATCGCCTCCTTGAAATAGTCTACATCGCCCTTGCGATATTTCTCAAGTTGGTACATTTCATACTCGGAAATGGCTTTGATATACCATAATTCGGCCTGGGTTTTGTCTTCCTCCAGTCCTTTGGAACTCATTTTTTGTGCCTCCACATATTTGGCGGCGTTGAAATACTCTCGTGATTTTAGTACCGATTTGGTTTGTGCTTGCGCATAGCCAATGAAAATGACGGACAGTGATAGGATGAAGTGGCGGATATTCATGGTGTTACAAAGACCTAGTACAAATAAAAGAATTACCCGCCATAATATTACATAGCGTTGGTAATCGGTGTAAAAAATGCAAAAAGCTTATCGAATTAGGGTGATATCTGTCTTGTGGACTTGACGAAAACCGTTGTTTCCCATCAGTTCAATCAAGCAAACATAAACGCCTTCGGGAGCTTCCTTCGATAGGTAATACCCGTCCCAACCGCCATTGAGGTCTGTGGTTTCAAAGACTTTTTCTCCCCAACGGTTGTAAATGCGCATTTCCATCGCCACAAATCCTTCCAAATAAGGACGGTATACATCGTTCGGCGACGCTCCATTCGGGGTGAACGCATTGGGTATGAGGACGATGGGCGGACAGCTATCGATCAAGTTAACTTCGTCGTAGGCACTGCAACCATCAGCTGAAGTTACGGTTGCGCGGTATGTGCCAGCGGTGGTGGCCAAAATGGTTTGCGATGTGGCGTTGGTGGGGGTCCATTGGTACGTGTATCCAGCCCCATATCCCGCATCCAATCCCACAGCCGTGTTTCTGCAAACAAACCGATCTTTTCCCAAGTTAACCACGGGGATTTCGCCCAGTTTGAGGGTAATTGTTTTGCTGGTGACTGCACATTTGCTGTAAACCTTTACGCTATAAGTTCCGGCTTTTTGAATGGGCAATGTGCGGTTGTTGGTGTCAATAGCACTCAAATCTACATCGGTACTGGTCCAATGGTAATTCCATCCCCGGTGATTGTTTCCTGCATTCAAGGTGAGGTTGATGGCGGGGTTACACAAGCTACTGTCTTTCATGGGTATGGGCTCGGGCGCTGCCCAAATGACCAACACGTATACCGATTTGGTGGAAGTAGTGCCGTTGCTAAATGTGGATGTGCATTCGGTTATATACAAGCCCGTATCGGGGTAGTTGATGTTTTGCGGTTCTCGATCGGTTGAGGTAGCGGGCAATCCCCCTTGAAACTTCCAAGCCCATGCCACAGAAGGCAAGCTACCTGGATCGTTGAATTCCTTGTAATTGACGCTGCTTCCTTTACAGATAATCAAGGACGGTGTTTGGGCAAAAACCGCCTGTTGGGTTCCCAATCCGATGAGCATGCAGAGGAATATGGCCCAGGACTTCATTTCGCCCACAAAATTACGGTTTTTTCCCTTTACTGGCGGCGGTTTGCAAGCAAAAGTGGCGGACCGCCATCGAAGGGGTTGTCTGATCTGCCCAAACTGTGAATTTCAAGGCCATTGGCGCGTTTTACGGCATCGTTTCCATAGCGATTTCGCAGGCGGTCCATCGCTTGGTACAAATTGGCCATCTCTTCGCTGTCTTCAAACAGGTTCATTTGAAACCCACCACTGACCAAATCGCTGAGCCGCACCCCAATCAACCGAATCAACAACCGCCGATTGTATAGTTTGTCGAATAGCTCCAAGGATTTCCCTATCAGTACATGGTCGGCGCTGGTGTAGGGTATCTTGGCCTGCAAGGTATGGGTATTGAAATCGCTGTATCGCACCTTGACCGTAATGCAAGCACAGAGTTTATCGCCTTTTCTGAGTTGATACGCCAAGTTCTCTGCCATCGCACTGATGATGTTGCGCAACTTTACCACGTCAATGGTGTCTTTCTCAAATGTGCGCTCCGTGCCAATGCTTTTGCGCTCTTGATAGGGCTCTACTTTGCGATGGTCTATGCCTTGCGCCTTTTTCCATAAATCGATGCCTGGTTTTTGTAACGTTTTGAACAACAACTCCATGGGCATTTCCTGTAGCGTTTTGATGTACTGTATCCCCAACCCGCGGAGCGTTTTATACGTTTCAGTGCCCACGCCAGGGATTTTTCTCACCGATAAGGGCGCCAAAAAAGGAATCTCCTCGCCAAAATCAACCTTCCGCTGTCCGGAGGGCTTCGCCGTACCCGTAGCTACCTTGCTAACCGTCTTGTTGCTCGCCAATCCAAAACTGATCGGCAATCCGGTTTCTCTCAAAATTTTGTCCTTCAACGCCATCGCCAACTTCCAAGACCCAAAAAACTTCTCCATGCCCGTTAAGTCAATATAGAATTCATCGATGCTGCTTTTTTCATACAATGGCACCGATTCAGCAATGATGCTGGTAACATCCCTGGAATAATCGCTGTATAGCTGGGAATCGCCACGGATGATGGTGGCGTTCGGACAGAGTTGCTTCGCTTGTTTCATGGGCATTGCGCTGTGAATGCCGAAGGATCGTGCCTCGTAACTGCAACTTGCTACCACGCCGCGATCGCTATTGCCACCGATGATGACCGGCTTGCCAACCAATGCACTGTTTCGTAATCGCTCTACACTCACAAAAAATGAGTCTAAATCCATGTGGGTGATGATGGGTTGTGTCATTTGTTAAAAATATTGTCAATTTAATGACAACAATTTAACCAAAATATATGATTTGTCAAGCAAAAGATTTGCGCAGGAGTCAATTGCACGCAAAAGTACCCATGCAACGAGGCCATTAAAACAGGGAGAGTTGCTCGGGCAGCAATCGAAATGATCTGCGATGGTGTTCGGTGATGCCGTAATCGCGAATGGCCTGTCGGTGCGAAGCCGTAGGATACCCCGCATTGCGGTCCCATCCATACGGTGGGTGAAGCCGGTGCAGTTCTTCCATGAGCTGGTCTCGGTGTGTTTTGGCCAAAATACTGGCTGCGGCGATGTGCAAGAAACGACCATCGCCCTTTACTTCGGTTTTGTGGGGTACAGATCCCCAGGCCTTGAAACGATTGCCATCCACGGCGATGAAATCGGGTAGGGTGCCCAAATTGTCTAAGGCGCGATGCATCGCCAAGATGCTGGCATTCAAAATATTGATCTTGTCGATTTCGGCTGGAGAGCAAACGCCTATCGCCCAGAAAAGTGCCTCCTGTTCAATGATGGTTCGCAATGATTCACGCTGCGATTTGCCCACTTGTTTGGAATCGTTGAGCCAAGGATGCGCAAAATCTGGGGGTAAAATCACGGCTGCCGCCACCACCGGTCCTGCCAAACAGCCTCTGCCGGCCTCGTCACAGCCCGCTTCTAATTCAAACTCACTGGTTCTGGCTTTAAGCATGTGAATTCTTTTGTCGGCGCAATGCCCAAGCATATTTCAATGTGGCTTCTGCCATCTGCCAATAACAAATGGTCAATCCATCCATGCCGTATTTCCAACCGCCTTTGAATAGGTAATTGCGGATGAAACGCGACGGTCCGGCTGTGACCAATTTCAACAAGAAAAACCAGTAAATGCCACCCTTGCGTTGAAAAGCGGTTTCGTCATCGTGAACTTTCCAAAATTCGCGCAGGGCAGCGCCACCAATTTTGCCAAATTTGAGGGCTTGTCGCTTGACCGCATCCACATTGGGGTAGGTGTAGTGAAGTATATCGCCAGGTATCGAACCAACCTCGTGTTGGGGACTGATTACAAATTTGTCGTGGGGATTTTTACCCGCCCAAGTGCCCGCAGTACGATCCCACAGTCGCATTTTTCTATCTGGGTACCATCCGCAGCCTTTGATGGCTCTATCGCCCAAATGGTTGAGTCTGGCGAAAGTGTACCCTTTCGATTTGCCGTAGGTGAGGCCTTGTTGAATGGCGTTTTTTAGGTTTTCGCGCAAGGAGGCAGACAAACACTCGTCGGCGTCCAAGCTCAACACCCAATCAAATGTTGCCTGGTCTTTGGCCCAGTTTTTTTGTTGGATATGTCCCTCAAACGCATGCTGTAAAACGCGGGCTCCATGGTTTTGAGCGATGGCGCAGGTATCGTCTGTGCTGAAACTGTCAACCACCAAAACCTCATCAACCAAGTCAGACAACGAATCAATGCAACGCCCAATGTTTGCGGCTTCGTTGTAAGCGATAATGACGGCTGATATCCCCCTTGAAACATCCACGGAGGCGAAGATAAGAATTAACTCGCCTTGTTGAAGTGGTTGAGGACCACCTGTCGGCCAGATTTAGACACTTTCACAAATTCGCCATTCTGCAACAACAGTAAGTTGCCCATCAATGAGCGCGCCTGTTTCTGATGCACGGCAAAGGAGCGATGGGTGCGTATGAATTGGTTGGGTAGTAATTCGAGTATTTTTTTGATCGTTTTTGAAACGATGTACACTTTATCGGTGGTGTGGATGCGTGTGTAAGATCCAAATCCTTCCAACATTTTGATTGCGTTGGTTTCGATATAGATATGGGCACCTTTTTCTTTGATAATCAGGTTGTTCTTGTTGGAAATTCTGCGCTGCTCTTGCCATTCGGCGTATTTATTTAGGCAAAGCGCAAGTTGATCTTGAAGGCAATCGCGATCCAGGTAATCTTTGATGTGTACATCGCTCGCCATTTGAATGCACAACTGTGCATGCTTGTGATGACTGTCAATAACCACAATGTAAGAGTTCGATTGCAATTCAATCAGCGATGTGAGCTGGGCTGGATTTTCGGTTACATCAATAAATAGCATGGGAGTGTTTTCTTTCGATTCCGAACAAATGAGTTCGAGTGAGGGGATGTCGAACACGGGCTGCAACTGTGTTATACGCTCCCGAAGGGTGTGAAATAAAACGTTTGCGTTGTTTTTGTTGGCTAAAAAGTACATGGCATTAAAAATTGGTAAGTCAAAACTACAGGGGAAATCGACTGACGCCATGTGACGGAAAAAATTGTTATACAACCTTATGATTGTTATATGAAAATGAAACGTAGAATCACGTTTTTTGGGACTTCGCGTTATGGCGTGTTATAGAATTTTATGCATTTTTGTAGCGTGAATCTTATAGGTGCTAAGTATGATTTTAAGCATAACAGAATGGGTGTTCATCCCATGTTGTATGCCGCTGTGATTTGTCTTTTTTTGGTGTGCTGTCAATCGCCCGAAAAGAAGCGCTTGAACCAATATTATATGAATAAGTGCATTCATGTGGACTCAATTCATCAGTATTATTTTGTGCAAAACGACCCAATCAAGTACATTCAGAATATTTGCAACTCATACAGTCATCTTGCACAAGTAGGTTTGGCTGATTCTGCCAAGAAGTTTGTTGGTTACATGCAGCGACAGGCCAATCAAACAAGCAATGAACGGTATCTCAATTATCATTACCTGAACTACGCCTATCACCACTTGAATAATGGTGAAGTGGATAGTGCGCGGTTGAAATTTGAAATTCGCAATCGCTATGCGGCGGAGGCCGATGTAACGAATCAATTGATGGCAACCAATTTTCTGGGTACACTACTCTTCGTGGAGGGGAAAGTTGATAGTGCCCGGATGGAGTTTGTTCGTGGGTTTGAAATGTCGAAGGAAATTGGGGACACGCTGCAGCGTTTTACTTTGGCGGTGAACGCGGGTGCTACCTGCAACGAATTGGGGTTGAATAGTGCTGCCACATATTATTTCTCTGAGGCCTATGCGATGAGCCAAAAAATGAAGTATCCATCGCTCATGATGCTGAATAATTTGGTGGCCTCGCTGATTACAGAAAAGAATTATGCAAAAGCCACACAGCTCTGTGAACAGAGTAAGTCAATGTGGTTAAACAACGACAAAGACCAAGCGGCCATTTTGCTCCAATTAAACTACATCAATCTATTGTCGATCAGCAAAAAAGCCCAGCCCATGGTGCCACTACTGAATGCGATTGATCCCAGTAAATTGAATGCGATCTATTGGCCGTTGTATCACCGGTTGCGTTTGGAGGCATTGCTCTTTACCAATCAATACGCAGAATTTCATCAAACGATAGATACGTTAAAAGGATATATATACCGGAACCAGCCACAGACCATTGTGCGGTTGAGTCCGATGTTATTCAGCGCGATGGATCTCGTAGGTTTTCCATTGAGCCTTGATTCGCTGCTGTTGTCATACCAACATAATTTTCTAGATTGGGACCTAGCCACGCGATGGGAATATGCTGATTTGATTTCTGAAGTGTATGATTTGCAAGGGAATGATGCAAAATCGCTTTTTTGGAAGAAGCAAGGTTTGGATGACAGGGCCCGTTTGGTAGAAGTCAATGACTCGTTGCGTGCGGCTGACATAGGGGAGCAAATCGACAATACCATTCTCAAGAATTCGGTGATACAAAAACAAATTGAACTAACCCGTAAATCGGACAGGAATACGCAACTGACCTATGGTTTGATTGCCAGTTTGCTGTTGTTGTTGTCGGCCTTTGTCGCGTTCTTTTTGTATCGAAAAAATGGACGTAAGAAACTCGCGATTATCGCCTTAGAAGCTCGTTTGGCTAGTCAGGAACTGGAGATATTGAAACGAGACAAGGAAATGAAAGAGAATGTAGTGGCCATTTCTCAGAGTGTGTTAGAGCAGATTTCTCAAATTGTACAGAAAATTCGCAGTGCCAATTTTTCAAAGGATCCGGAGGCGGTGGCTATCCGACAGGATTTGGTTAGATTGACCCAATTGAGTCAAGCATTCATTGAGCCGAATCTGTCTGATACAGTATATGATTCCTACAATTATCTTTTTGAAGATTTACCTTCATTGTCTGAGTTGAATGTTACGGAGAAGCGCATTTTTGTCCTCACTGTTTTGGGGAATAGGCCTAAGGAAATTGCGGCTTTGCTCAACTTGAACGATCAGTACATCCGAAATGTTAAGTCCAAAATCAAGAAGCTCTTGCCGCTGGCGAAGCAGGAGTTGCCTTGGTCAGAATTTCGTAGAACCAGTTGAGTGGTCAATCGTTTTCAAGAAATCACTGGGCGATATGCCTTCAAACTTTTTAAACGCATTGAAGAACGTGGTTCTTGAGCCAAAGCCGGCGGTATTTCCGATGGCCTCCAGGGTGATATTGGCATAATTGGGGTCAAGAATGAGTGATTTGGCGTATTGGATTCGATGATAGTTTCGCTGTTCAACAAAGCTTAATGCTGAATGGTATCGAAAGTAATAAGCCCAGTGGTGTTTGGGGATGTGCGTGGCCTCGGATAAGTGGTCTATGTTAAAAGTTTGTTGGGTATACTTGTCTTGTTGGGTTTTGAAAAACTGATCCAACAGATCTGCAAAAAGTTCAGTAGTTGATTTGGATTCTGGGTCATTGGGCGATTGTCCTTCCGTAACCTGTATGTTGTTCGATAGCGACAATTCAATCAATTGTCTGTTGGTATTTAGATTGGGCAATCCAAGTCGGATTCTACTGCTGAGCAGAATTCGATACAGCAACAAGGAGAACAGGATTAATCGAATGGCATAGAAGGGACCTAGATAGATGAAGTTGGCTGTGTTGGCAATGTTTGAGGACGATATTATTACATTGATTAACATGAATAGCGCCATGTATAACATGATCCATGTGACCCAGCGCGACCAACTATAAACTTTCTCAAAATGCTCGCTTGTGTGCGATTGTTTTTTTGTTTGCAATGTTCGAAACATCAACACTCCGTAAATCACTACGCTGAGAAAAACCATCACAAACAAAACACTGTAGCTAATGCCGTTGAAAGGGTTATTGTTGAAAAGGAGATTGTTCATGTGGCTGATCTGCTTGACAATTTCTACTTTGCTTTGATGCGAGCTGCTGATGTAGGGCAAACTAGCGATCAGCTGAAGTGCTGCAGGGATGTAATGGAGCCAGTCATTGCGCTGCATTTGGGATTCATCATTCAAAAGTCCACGGATGTACAAATAGGTCACTGCGGGTATACAAATGGATATGCAGTATGTGGGTCGTCAAGTGAAGTTGACTTATGAAATGCCGATGGCTGAAATCGTGCTTGATTTCTTT
>JACCEE011028472.1_pt1 | contig 15790 bp, 11 predicted proteins | sample 7449931 | NCBI WGS metagenome assembly JACCEE01 (sample SAMN15323457, study PRJNA562643) | freshwater metagenome | isolation source: river surface water | place: USA:Blue River Watershed | collected 2017-08-19 | reverse complement strand
TTGCGCGGCTCGTGTGGGTAAACGGTGGCTGTTTCCACCAATTTGCCAGTGGCATCGACCACGGCCACTTTCACGCCCGTGCGAATGCCGGGGTCGAGGCCCATCACCACGCGAGGGCCAGCGGGGGCTGCCAGCAGCAAGTCGCGCAAATTGTCGGCAAACACTTTGATGGCGACCTTCTCGGCTTCTTCGCGCAGACGCGTGAACAAGTCGCGCTCGGTAGAGAGGCTGAGCTTCACGCGCCACGTCCATGCCACGCATTTGCGAATCAGGTCGTCCCCTGCCCTGCTGGAATGGCTCCAGCCGAGGTGCAGAGCAATCTTGCCTTCGGCCAAGCTGGGCTTGCCGGGCTCGGGTTCGACGGGTAACACGAGTTTTGCATCCAGCATTTCCAGCGCACGGCCACGGAACACAGCCAAAGCACGGTGCGATGGCACGCGGCCAATGGGTTCGTCGTAATCAAAGTAGTCACGAAACTTCGCCACATCGGGGTTGTTTTCGTCTTTGCCTGCGGCCAGCTTGCTGCGAAACAAACCTTCAGCCCACAGCCATTCGCGCAGGCTTTGAACCAGCGAAGCGTCCTCGGCCCAACGCTCGCTCAGCAAATCGCGCACACCGTCCAACACGGCGGCAACCGTCGAGAAGTCAGCCCCTTCAATTTTTCCAGCGGGCAAGATGAATGCTTCGGCTTCTGTGTTGGGGTTGAGTGTGGGGTCGGCAAACAGCTTGTCGGCAAGTGGCTCCAAGCCTGCCTCTTTGGCAATCATGCCCTTGGTGCGACGCTTGGGCTTGAACGGCAGATAAATGTCTTCCAGCTCCTGCTTAGTTGGCGCAGCTTCGATGGCTGCCAACAACTCAGGCGTGAGCTTGCCTTGTTCTTGAATGCTTTTGATCACCGCAGCGCGGCGGTCTTCCAACTCGCGCAAATAGCTCAGACGCGCTTCGAGTTCGCGCAGTTGAATGTCGTCCAAACCACCGGTGACTTCTTTGCGGTAACGCGCAATGAACGGCACGGTGGCGCCACCGTCGAGCAGCTCAACAGCTGAGCGCACTTGGGCTTCAGAGATCTTGATTTCGTCCGCGAGTTGGCGGGTAATTTTTTGCATGTTTTCAGGAGGCTAAGTCGTCAAAGCGGGCAATTTTGCCCTAGCTAAGAACAGCTCTGAAAAACTAACTTCCGAGACTTTGCCTAGGTTGTGGTAAGCGTTTTTCCAGACATGACAAGGGGTTGCGGTATGCCAAGGCGGCGCCATTCGTCGCGCAGCGATGTAAGCCGTCTTGGCATACCGCAACCCCAGCCAACGAGGGGAAAAGTTAAATGCCAACAAACTCAGTCAGTAGACACCTCATGCAACTCAGTAGGCGCCGCATCCCGCTTGACGTACTTGAACGTCGCCGTCGCATGCGCACACACGTTCCCTTGCGCATCCAACAAGGTGCCCTCACAAAACGCCATGCTTCCCGTGCGGTGCATCAATCGCCCCTTGCCCGTCAGTTCCCCTTTGGCAGGCTGCATGAATGAGGTTTTCATCTCAATCGTGACCACGCCCATGCCTCGGTCCACACTGCGCGCGGCGCTGGCAAGGGTGACATCTAAAAACGTCATCACCGCCCCGCCATGCGTCACGTTGAACGAGTTCATGTGCTCGGGCTCAGGCGTGTAACGCAGCTCTGAGTAGCCGTCGTCGAAGAACACCAACTCAAAACCCAAATGGTCCACAAACGGAATGTAGGCGCCAAAGCTTTCTTGCATGATGCTCTCCTAGTGAGTTACAGAACCTCAAAGATACCAGCCGCACCCATGCCGCCGCCAATGCACATGGTCACGCACACACGCTTGGCGCCTCGGCGTTTGCCTTCAATCAAAGCGTGGCCCACCAAGCGTTGGCCGCTCACGCCGTAGGGATGTCCCACTGCAATGGCGCCACCATTGACATTCAGGCGGTCATCGGGAATGCCCAATTTGTCGCGGCAGTACAGCACTTGCACGGCAAAGGCTTCGTTCAATTCCCACAGGTCAATGTCGCCCACACTCAAGCCCAAACGCTTGAGTACTTTGGGCACGGCGTACACAGGGCCAATGCCCATTTCGTCTGGCTCGCAACCCGCCACGGCAAAGCCTAGGAAACGACCCAAAGGTTTCAAGCCGCGTTTGCTAGCGAGTTCTTCACTCATCACCACACACGCACCTGCACCGTCTGAAAACTGACTGGCGTTGCCGGCAGAAATCAAACCACCGGGCATGGCCGACTTGAGGTTGGCCAAAGCTTCTGCCGTCGAGCCTTCGCGGATGCCCTCGTCTTTACTGACGGTGACTTGCTTGGTGATAAGCCCCATCACTTTGTCAGCAATGCCAGCTTTGACAGTGATGGCGGCGATCTCGGCATCAAACAAACCACCTGACTGCGCTGCAAAAGCGCGCTGCTGGCTGAGTGCGCCGTAAGCATCCATGGCTTCGCGGCCAATGTTGTAACGCTTGGCCACGTTCTCGGCGGTTTGCAGCATGTTCCAGTAGATTCCTGGCTTCTTTTTGTTCAGCGCCAAGTCCATCAGCATGTGTTGGTTCATCTCCTGTTGCACGCACGAGATGCTTTCCACACCACCTGCCACATACACATCGCCCTCGCCCGCAATGATGCGTTGCGCGGCTGTGGCAATGGTTTGCAAACCTGATGAGCAAAAACGGTTGATGGTCATGCCAGACACCGACACAAGGCAATCGGCCATGAGTGCGATTTGACGAGCAATGTTGGTGCCGGTTGCGCCTTCGGGCAGCGCACAACCCATGAGGACGTCGTCCACCTCGGCGGCTTCAATGCCAGCACGTGCAATGGCGTGTTTGACGACGTGACCACCTAAGGTCGCGCCGTGGGTCATGTTGAAAGAGCCCCTCCAGCTTTTGGCAAGCGGTGTGCGGGCGGTAGAGACGATGACAGCGTTGGTCATAGAGTTTCCTTAAATTCGGTTCAGTTGAAGGTCTTGCCTTCGGCGGCGAGTTTGGCGAGCAAAGGTGCAGGCTTCCAGAACTCGGCGTCATCGTGGGGATTCGTGGCAAAGCGCTGCATGGCTTGCACCACGTTGAAGAGGCCCAACTCATCGGCGTAATTCATGGGGCCACCGCGGAAGATGGGGAAGCCATAGCCGCTGATGTACACCATGTCGATGTCGCTGGCTTTGCTGGCAATGCCCTCTTCCAAAATGTGGGCGGCTTCGTTGACCAGTGCAAAGTTCAAGCGTTGCACGATTTCTTCGTCACTGATCTTGCGGGGCTTGATGCCCAGCGATTCGCGGTGTTGGGCAATCATGGCCTCCACATCTTTGTTCGGGATGGCGTCACGTTTGCCTGGCTTGTAGTCGTACCAACCTGCGCCTGTTTTTTGGCCGAAGCGGCCTTGCTCGCACAAGAGGTCAGCTGTTTTGCTGTAGCGGCGCTTGGGGTTGTCTGCGTATTGGCGCTTGCGAATGGCCCAGCCAATATCGTTGCCAGCCAAGTCGCTCATGCGGAACGGGCCCATGGCCCAGCCAAACTTTTCAATCGCACGGTCGACTTGCGCAGGCGTGCAGCCTTCGTCCAGCAAGAAGCCAGCTTGACGGCCATATTGGTCAATCATGCGGTTGCCAATGAAGCCGTCGCACACGCCAGAGAGCACGGCAATCTTCTTGATTTTCTTGGCCACGTCCATCGCAGTGGCCAGCACGTCTTTGGCGGTGTCTTTGCCGCGCACCACTTCGAGTAACTTCATGACATTGGCGGGGCTGAAGAAGTGCAAGCCCACCACGTCTTGCGGACGCTTGGTGAAGTGGGCTATTTTGTTCAAGTCCAAGGTGGATGTGTTGGACGCCAAGATCGCGCCTAGCTTCATCACGGCATCGAGTTGTTTGAACACCGCTTCTTTGACGCCCATGTCTTCAAACACAGCTTCAATCACAAGGTCGGCCTCTTTGATATCGTTGTAGTTCAGCGTAGTGCTGAGCAGCGCCATGCGTTGGGCGGCTTTGTCTTCTTTGAGCTTGCCTTTTTTGACGCGGTCTTCGTAGTTCTTCTTGATCGTGGCCACGCCACGGTCCAAGGCTTCTTGCTTGGTTTCCAGCATCTTGACCGCAATGCCAGCGTTCAAGAAGTTCATGGCAATACCGCCGCCCATGGTGCCTGCACCAATGACGGCGACGAGTTTGATGTCACGCACGGGCGTGTCGCTGGACACATCGGCAATCTTGCTGGCCGCGCGTTGTGCGCCAAACAAATGACGCAAGGCTCGGCTCTCGGGGGTCCACATGAGATTGATGAACTGCTCGCGCTCGAACATCATGCCGTCGTCAAACTTTTTCTTGGTGGCCATCTCCACCGCATCGACCGCCTTGGGTGGTGCGGGGTAGTTTTTGGCCATGCCTTTGACCATGTTGCGCGCGAACTGGAAATACGCGTCGCCTTGGGGATGTTTGCAAGGTAAGTCACGCACTTTGGGCAAGGGGCGCACATCGGCCACTTCACGTGCATAAGCGATGGCCTCATCCAGTAGGCTCTTAGGCGACATGGCCATTTGGTCAAACAGCTTTTGGCCGGGCAACATGCTGAGCATGTCGCTCTTGATGGCTTCGCCGCTCACGATCAGGTTCAACGCAGGCTCCACACCCAAAGCGCGTGGCAACCGTTGCGTGCCACCAGCACCAGGAATGAGGCCCAACTTCACCTCTGGCATGCTGATGCTGGTGTCTGGCGCACAAACGCGGTAGTGACAGCCCAAAGCTAACTCAAGCCCGCCCCCCATGACCACCGAATGCATGGCTGCCACCACAGGTTTGTTGCAGTTCTCTACACAAGAAATGACGCTCAGCAAATTGGGTTCCTGGAAAGCTTTGGGCGAGCCAAACTCGCGCACATCAGCCCCACCCGAAAACGCTTTACCGTGTCCTGTGATGACCACAGCTTTCACGGTGTCATCGGCTTGCGCTTGCGCAATGCCTGCAACCAACGCACGGCGTGTTTCAAGACCCATGCCATTGACGGGCGGGTTGTTCAGGGTGATCACGGCCACATCGCCGTGTACTTGGTAGTCTGCACTCATCGGTTGTCCTTCTGTGAAAACGAATTTGAGGTGTTAGGTATTGGGAAGTTTGTAGTTTTTGAGCTGCTCACGCAATTTGGTTTTGAGCATCTTGCCTGTCGCGCCGAGCGGTATCGCATCGACAAAGACCACATCGTCTGGAATTTGCCACTTCGCGGTTTTGCCTTCATAAAAAACCAACAGTTCTTCGCGACTGACGACCGCATCTGGTTTTTTGACCACGGCCACGATGGGGCGTTCATCCCACTTGGGATGTGCCATGCCAATGCAAGCGGCCATGGCAACTGCGGGATGCGCCACTGCAATGTTTTCAATGTCGATAGAGCTGATCCACTCGCCGCCTGACTTGATGACGTCTTTGCTGCGGTCAGTGATTTGCATAAAACCGTCGGCGTCTATCGTTGCCACATCGCCTGTGGGGAACCACTGTTGGCCCTCTCTGTCTGTCACCAAGGGATCGCCTTCGCCCTTGTAGTAATTGGCGACCACCCATGGGCCTTTGACCAACAAATCACCATAAGCTTTGCCATCGTGAGGCTGTTCCTCGCCCGCATCGTTGACGATCTTCATGTCCACGCCATAAATGGCACGGCCTTGTTTGAGCAGCAACTTCATTTGCTCTTCTTTGGGCAACTTGAGGTGTTTGTTCTTCAAGGTACACAAGGTGCCCAGAGGGCTGAGCTCGGTCATACCCCAAGCATGCAAGACTTCCACGTTGTAGTCATCACGAAATGCATCAATCATCGCGGGTGGGCAAGCTGAACCACCAATGACGGTGCGTTTCAGAGTCGAAAACTTCAAGCCATTCGGCTTCATGTAGCCCAGCAGCATTTGCCACACAGTGGGCACACCAGCGGCATAAGTGACGCCCTCGTTTTCAATCATTTCGTAAACCGACTTGCCGTCCATGCCTGGACCTGGAAACACCAGCTTGGCTCCCGTGAGCGCGGCGCTGTACGGAATGCCCCACGCGTTGACGTGGAACATAGGCACCACAGGCAAGATGGCGTCCCGCGCAGAAATGCACATCACATCGGGCAGCGCAGCGGCATAAGCGTGCAAGGTGGTGGAACGGTGGCTGTACAACGCAGCTTTGGGGTTGCCCGTCGTGCCGCTGGTGTAGCACATGCTCGATGCTGTGTTTTCGTCAAACACAGGCCAGTGATAGATGGCGTTTTGTTGCCCCATCCACGCTTCGTAGCTGATGAGATTGGGAATGCCTGTGTCCGCTGGCAGTTTGTCTGCATCGCACATCGCCACCCACTGTTTGACCGTGGGGCATTTGCTATGCACGGCTTGGATGATGGGCAAAAACGTCATGTCAAAGCACAGCACTTGGTCTTCGGCATGGTTAGTGATCCATGCAATTTGTTCTGGGTGCAAGCGTGGATTGATGGTGTGCAACACACGCCCCGAGCCGCTGACACCAAAGTACAGCTCTAGGTGGCGATAGCCGTTCCAAGCCAAGGTGGCCACACGATCGCTGAAGCCCAACTTCATACCATCCAAGGCATTGGCCACTTGGCGTGAGCGACGTGCAACGTCTGACCAGGTGTAACGGTGAATGTCGCCCTCCACGCGGCGCGACACCACTTCGCTGTCACCGTGGTGTTTGTCTGCAAATTCAATCAGGTTTGAAATCAACAGAGGTTGGTCTTGCATCAAGCCGAGCATGGGGGTCTCCTAGGATTTGATTTTTCGCACGATCGTGCTTTTTTGTCTATTGTGCCAATACTTTGGGGCATTTCACTAAAGCCCACAAAAAACCAGCCTATGGATAACCCGAGACAATCACGCCCATGTTTCACCACCCCGCTCTTCCCACAGCAGACTTGCCATGGCTGCACACGACTGAAGCAGGCTTGGCCTCGTTGGGGGAAACATTTGCAACCCCAACCGCCCCAACGCCTTTACCTGCTCCCCATTGGGTGGGCTGCAATGACGCGTTGCGCTCCGACCTAGGTTTGCCTTCACAGCTTTGGCAGCAACAAGAAGCCCTAGAGTTGTTCACGGGCAACCGTGCCACAGCGAACCAACCCATCTACGCCAGTGTGTACAGCGGTCACCAGTTTGGCCACTGGGCGGGTCAGTTGGGGGATGGGCGTGCTTTGAACCTTGGCGCCATTCAAACGCCCATGGGCTTGCAAGAGTTGCAGCTCAAAGGCGCAGGTCCTACGCCTTACTCTCGCCGAGGAGACGGCCGTGCTGTATTGCGCTCTAGCATCCGCGAGTTTTTGGCGAGTGAGGCCATGCATAGTTTGGGTATTTCCACCACACGTGCTTTGTGTGTCACAGGTTCACCCGCCCATGTGCGACGTGAGGAGGTTGAAACCGCAGCCGTGGTCACCCGTGTAGCTCCAAGCTTTGTGCGCTTTGGCCACTTTGAGCATTTCGCGTCTAACGGGCAACTTGACGAACTCCGCGCCTTGGCAGACCACGTGGTCACAACCCATTTTCCCGAGTTGCAAGACAAGCAAGGCACAGAACGTTACGTGGGCTTGTTGAAGGAAGTGACGCAACGCACAGCCCACTTGATGGCTCAATGGCAAGCCGTGGGGTTTTGCCATGGCGTGATGAACACGGACAACATGAGCGTGTTGGGCCTGACGTTGGACTATGGGCCGTTCCAGTTCATGGACGGGTTTGATGCCAACCACATTTGCAACCACTCTGACCACCAAGGTCGCTACGCCTATGCGCGTCAGCCACAAATTGCCTATTGGAATTTATTTTGCCTAGGCCAAGCCCTGATGCCGTTGATGGATGAACAAGCCTCAGTTTTGGCGGCGCTCGAGAGCTACAAGCACACCTTCCCAGAAGCGATGGATCAGCACATGCGTGACAAACTCGGACTGATCAGCGCTGCTGTAGGCGATCGCGCCTTGGTGGAAGACCTGCTGCAAGCCTTGCAACAAGACCGTGTGGACTACACCGTGTTTTGGCGTCGCCTCAGCGTCGCTGTGCGCGAATCAGCCCACAGTACACATGCGTTTGAGCCTGTGCGGGACCTCTTTCTGCACCGAGAGGTGTTTGATGATTGGTGCATGCGCTACTTGGACCGCTTGGGCTCGGCCAACCGGCAAGCCACAGGCGATGCCATGCTGCGCACCAACCCCAAGTACATCTTGCGCAACCACTTAGGCGAATTGGCGATTCGTCAAGCCAAACAAGGTGACTTTGCGGTGGTGCAAGACCTGTTGTTGGTGTTGCACGCCCCCTTTGACGAACACCCCACCTATGAAGCTTGGGCTGGCCTTGCGCCAGAATGGGCCTCTTCTATTGAAATCAGTTGCTCCTCATGACTGTGCAAAAAACCGAACAAGAATGGCGCGCCCTGCTCGCCGCCAAACAGGCTGAACCTGTGGCCTACGAGGTCACGCGCCAAGCTGCCACCGAGCGCCCTTTTACGGGCAAGTACGAGAACCATTGGGCGCATGGCAGCTACCACTGCATTTGCTGCGGTGCCAAGTTGTTTGATGCCGCCACCAAGTTCGATGCAGGCTGCGGCTGGCCCAGTTTTCATACAGCAGCTAACCAAGAAGCCATCACCGAGCGCCGAGACACCAGCCACGGCATGGTGCGCGTTGAAACCGTGTGCAGCCAGTGCGAGGCGCATTTGGGCCATGTGTTTGAAGATGGCCCAGCCCCCACGGGTTTGCGCTACTGCATGAATTCGGCTTCGTTAGACTTCATACCTAGCTAATACATAAAGATACAAAGCGCGTATGAAATTACTGCTCGATTTTTTCCCTATCATTTTGTTTTTTGTCACGTTCAAAACGTGGGGCATCATGGCAGCCACAGCCGTGGCCATTGCTGCCACGGTGCTGCAAATTGGCTATCTGTGGCGCAAGAACGGCTTTGTCGAGCCCATGCAATGGGTCAGCTTGGGCGTCATCGTGGTGTTTGGCGGAGCCACCCTACTGACCCAAGACGAAACCTTCATCAAGTGGAAGCCGACCGTGTTGTATTGGTTGATGGGGGGCGCTCTTTGGGCTGGACACTTCGTGTTCAAACGTAATTTCATTCAGACACTCATGGGGACGCAGGTCAAATTGCCGGACCATGCTTGGGGCGTCCTCTTGCATAGCTGGGCCTGCTTCTTTGCGGTCATGGGGTGCATCAATATTTGGGTGGCAAACAACTTTGACACCGACACCTGGGTGAGCTTCAAACTCTTCGGTGGTTTGGGTCTGATGTTGGTCTTTGTGGTGGCGCAAGGCGTCTACATGAGCCGCTTCATCCAAGAGCAACCCGAGGACGGTGCATGAATATCACGGCACAAGCGCTGACACAAAAATTACAAGCGCGTTTAAATCCAGAGTTCGTGGAAGTTTTAGACGAAAGCGCTGCGCATGCGGGCCATGCAGGTGCGAATGGCACGGGCTTTGGCACCCATTTTCGAGTTCGCATACAAAGTGCAGTTTTCACAGGTAAATCGCGGGTTGCACGCCATCGCCTTGTGTATGATGCGTTGCAAGAATACATCGATCAAGGCTTGCATGCCTTGGCCATTGAAGTCATCGAACACACTTGAGATCTGACATGAAAAAACAAATGATTTGGACCGCTGTTGCTGCCGCTGTTTTGGCTACGTTGAGCATCACTGCCAACGCACAAAACATTGCCATCGTCAACGGCAAGGCCGTGCCTAGCACTCGTGTGGAAGCATTGAAGCAACAAGTCGCTCGCTCTGGTCGTCCGATCACACCAGACGTTGAAGCCCAAATCAAAGAAGAAGTCATTGCGCGTGAAATCTTCATGCAAGAAGCGCAAAAGCGTGGCTTGGATGCCACCGATGAATACAAGGCTCAAATTGAGCTGGCTCGTCAAACCATTTTGATTCGCGAGTTGTTCGCTGAGTTCCAAAAAACTTCAGCGGTCACAGATGCGGATGTGCAAGCCGAATACGACAAATTCGTGGCTGCCAACGGTGGCAAAGAGTACCGTGCGCGTCACATCTTGGTTGAAACCAAAGAACAAGCCGAAACCATCCTTGCGAGCCTGAAAAAAGGCGGCAAGTTTGAAGACATCGCCAAGAAACAATCCAAAGACCCAGGCTCAGGCGCGAACGGTGGTGACCTCGATTGGGCGGCTGCTGGCAACTATGTCAAAGAGTTCTCTGACGCGATGGTCGCTTTGAACAAAGGCCAAGTGTCTGGCCCCGTGCAAAGCCAATTTGGTTTCCACATCATCCGCTTGGACGATGTGCGTGAAGCCCAGTTGCCGACTTTGGAAGATGTGAAGCCACAAATCGTGCAGCAAATGACACAACAACGCATGGCCACCTTCCAACAAGAGTTACGTGCCAAAGCGAAGGTTGAGTAATTCATCTTTGCTTCATGCACACAGCGGCCTTCGGGCCGCTTTTGTTTTTCAGATAATCCCGCTATGTCTTTGCTCAATCACCAACTCGAACTGCTAGCCCCCGCGCGTGACGCCGACATTGGCATTGCTGCCATTCACCACGGTGCAGATGCGGTGTACATCGGTGCGCCTGCCTTTGGTGCGCGGGCCAGTGCTGGCAACAGCTTGCAAGACATTGAACGTTTGTGCAAAGAAGCACACCGCTTCAACAGCAAAATTTTCATCACCCTCAACACCATCTTGCGCGACGACGAGTTAGAAGCCGCACAAAAAATGGCATGGGACGTGTATCGGGCTGGTGCCGATGTGATGATCGTGCAAGACATGGCCTTTTTGCAAATGGACTTGCCCCCCATCCAACTGCACGCCAGCACACAGACCGACATCCGCACGCCTGAAAAAGCGACGTTCATGCAAGACGTCGGCTTTTCGCAAATTGTGTTGGCCCGCGAACTGACGCTGCCGCAAATCAAGGCCATTCACGACGTGCTCGACATGGACCGCTGCAAACTCGAGTTCTTTGTGCACGGCGCTTTGTGCGTGGCCTACAGCGGCCAGTGCTACATCAGCCATGCCCACACGGGACGCAGCGCTAACCGAGGTGATTGCAGCCAAGCTTGTCGACTGCCCTACCACGTGACCGATGCCCAAGGTCGCTTCATCGCCCACGACAAGCATGTGCTCTCGATGAAGGACAACAACCAAAGCGAGAACCTGGCGGCGCTGGTGGACGCAGGCGTGCGTAGCTTCAAAATTGAAGGTCGCTACAAAGACATGGCCTACGTCAAAAACATCACGGGTCACTACCGTGTGTTGATGGATGAGTTGATCGAGTCACGCCAATACTCAAATGATCCCGAACGCCCGCCATTGGCGCGTGCATCCAGCGGCAACACCACGCTGTTCTTCACACCCAACCCCGAACAAAACTTCAACCGCGAGTTCACGGACTACTTTGTGCAAGGCCGCAAAGAGGACATTGGCGCGTTTGACTCGCCCAAGAACCCAGGCATTGTGTTGGGTGAAGTCACGGCCACAGGCCCCAATTGGCTTGAGGTCAAGCCCTACGACAAAGCGGCCGTGTTGCACAACGGTGATGGCCTGTGCTACTACGACTTGCAAAAAGAACTCGTGGGCGTCGCCATCAACCGTGCCGAGCCCAGCCCCAAAAAAGGTGTTTGGCGCTTGTACCCCAAAGACCCAATAGAGGGCTTTCGCGATTTGCGCGCAGGCATGGTCATCAACCGCAACCGTGACATGGATTGGGTGCGCGGTCTTGAAAAAACGTCAAGTGAGCGCCGCATCGGTGTGTGGGCAGAGTTTGCTGAAACCCCTCAAGGCTTTGAGCTCAAGCTCACCGACGAAGACGGTCATTCGGCAAGCGCCACCCTGGTGGCTCCGAAAGAGCTGGCCAAAGACGCCGTGCGCAATGACGCCAGCTTGCGAGAGCACTTGAGCAAATTTGGTGCGACCGTGTTTGAAGTCATCAATCTGCAACTCAACCTGAGCCAATCGTGGTTTGTGCCGGCTTCGTCACTCAACGCCTTGCGTCGTGATGCGGCAGCGGCTTTGGAGCAAGCCCGTTTAAACGCCTACCAACGCCCCACACGTTTGGCCGCCGTTGAGCCCCCTGTGGCGTACCCTGAAGACTCGCTCACCTACTTGGCCAATGTGTACAACCAACATGCCCATGACTTCTACGCCAAGCATGGTGTGAAAGTGATTGAAGCCGCGTATGAAAGCCACGAAGAGTTGGGCGAAGCCAGCTTGATGATCACCAAGCATTGCGTGCGCTTCAGCATGAGCCTGTGCCCCAAGCAAGCCAAAGGCGTCACCGGCGTGCAAGGCACAGTCAAGGCCGAGCCGCTCATGCTCATCAATGGCAGTGAAAAACTCACCCTGCGCTTTGACTGCAAACCGTGCGAGATGCATGTGGTGGGCAAGATGAAAAAATCGGTGCTCAACCAACGCGTCAAAGAAATGGCCGAGTCGCCCATCACGTTTTACAAAACACGTCCATGAGCCATCAGTCGACGGCGGCTGTTACGTTGTTCATCGGGCAAATCAAACCTTTGCCCGTGTCAGGTAAACCCACGGCCATGTACAAAACAGCGGTGCATGGCCCCATTGCGTTGGGTGTAGAAGGCTTTGAAGGCGACCAACAAGCCGACCGTCGCGTGCACGGTGGCCCAGACAAAGCGGTGCACCTCTACCCCACGCGCCACTACGCCCAACTTGCGGCTAAGTTTGACGAAGCCGCCCCGCTGTTGGTGCCAGGCAGCATGGGCGAAAACTTGGCCACCCCCGATTTAGACGAACACGATGTCCACTTGGGCGATGTGTGGCAGCTCGGTTCGGCCCTCATTCAGGTGTGCCAACCCCGCAACCCATGCTGGAAGATTGACGAACGCTTTGATGCCGACGGCATGGCCTTGTTCATCGACCAACATTTGCTCACCGGTTGGTATTGGCGTGTATTGCAACCGGGCGTGGTGCAAGCCAACGACACTTTGGTGCTGCGCGAAGCAGCCAGCAACGCCCCTACCCTGCACCAAGCCATGACGCTGTGGCGTGCCCACCCACCCAAATTAGATGCTTTGGCTGCACTGGCGGAGACGCCGGGCATTGCCAAGGTGTGGCAGGACAAAATCAAACAGCGTGTCAACTACTTGCGCAAATAAAAACGCAGCCCTGAAGCTGCGTTTTTTATTTGCGTTCACAAGCAGGCTTAGCCCACCCACTTGCGCGCATTGCGCCATATACGCATCCAAGGGCTGAACGCATCAATACCGCCTGAAGCACCCACATCGGTCCAACTCATCTGCACGTTGCGGAACACGCGCTCGGGGTGCGGCATCATGGCGGTGAAGCGGCCGTCGGCGGTGGTGACCGAGGTCAAACCACCCGCACTGCCGTTGGGGTTGAACGGGTAGGCTTCGGTGGCTGTGCCGTGGTTATCGACAAACCGCATGGCGGGCAACACCTTGGCTGCGTTGCCACGTTGGCTGAAGTTGGCAAAGCCTTCACCATGAGCCACGGCAATGGGCAAACGCGCGCCAGCCATGCCTGCGAAGAACAGAGACGGTGACTCCAACACCTCCACCATGCTCAAGCGCGCTTCAAATCGCTCGCTTTGGTTGGTTGTGAAGCGCGGCCAGTCTTGTGCGCCTGGAATGATGTCGGCCAACTCGGCAAACATTTGGCAGCCGTTGCACACGCCCAAACCAAAGGTGTCGGTGCGTGCAAAGAAGGCTTGCATTTGTGCCGACAGCGTGGGGTTGAACGTGATCGAACGTGCCCAGCCAATGCCAGCACCCAAGGTGTCGCCGTAGCTGAAGCCTCCACACGCCACCAAACCTTTGAAGTCTTGCAACTTGGCACGGCCCGTTTGCAAGTCGGTCATGTGCACGTCGTAAGCGTCAAAACCCGCAGCCGCAAAGGCGTAAGCCATTTCGACGTGCGAGTTCACGCCCTGCTCGCGCAGCACGGCCACTTTGGGTTTGGCACCCACGTTGATGAAAGGTGCAGCCACATCGTCCAACACACCTGCGGGCAAATGCACATGCATGCCGGGGTCGTTGGGTTGGCCTTTGCTGGCGTGTTCGGCATCGGCGCAGGCAGGGTTGTCGCGTTGTTGGCAAATCTTCCAGCTCACGCTGTCCCACACTTGGTGCAGGTCTTCCAGCTTGGCCACAAACACTTCTTTGGTGTCGCGCCACACGCTGATCTCGCCTTTGCCTTTGTCCATACTGGAGGATTCAGGGCGTGTCTTACCCACGAAGTGGCTGTGCTTGGACAGACCGTGCTCGCGCAACACTTGCATCACCTCGTTGCGTTCATCGGTGCGCACTTGCAGCACCACACCCAACTCTTCGTTGAACAAGGCTTGCAGCGTCAGCTCTTCGCGACGTGCATTCACTTGCGTGGCCCAGTTTTTAGAGTCACCGTATTCGGCACGGCTGTCGGTGATGCCGTCGTCCTCGGTGATGAGCATGTCCACATTCAGTGCCACGCCAACTTGACCCGCAAACGCCATTTCGCACACGGCGGCCATGAGGCCACCGTCGCTGCGGTCGTGGTACGCCAAAATTTTGCCTTGCGCGCGCAAGGTGTTGATGGCCTTGACCAACTGAACCAAGTCTTGTGGGTTGTCGAGGTCCGGCACTTGGTCGCCCGCTTGGTTGAGCACTTGGCCCAACACACTGCCCGCCATGCGGCGTTGGCCTTCGCCCAACTGCACCAACACCAAGGTGGTGTCTTCAGCATTGTTGAGCTGCGGCGTGAGCGTGCCACGCACATCGGGGGTGGACGCAAACGCGCTGATGATGAGGCTCACTGGCGAGGTGACTTTTTTGGTCTCGCCGTTGTCGGTCCACTGCGTGCGCATAGACAAGCTGTCTTTGCCCACGGGAATCGAAATACCCAAGGCGGGACACAGCTCCATGCCCACGGCATGCACGGTGTCGTACAAAGCGGCGTCTTCGCCGGCTTCGCCGCAAGCGGCCATCCAGTTGGCGCTGAGCTTGACGCGAGGCAACTCAAACGGTGCTGCCAACAAGTTGGTGATGGCCTCGGCCACGGCCATGCGGCCCGATGCAGGTGCGTTGAGCGCCGCCAAAGGCGTGCGTTCGCCCATGCTCATGGCTTCGCCTGCAAAGCCTTGGTAGTCGGCCAAGGTCACGGCCACGTCGGCCACGGGTACTTGCCAAGGGCCCACCATTTGGTCGCGGTGCGTCAGGCCACCCACGGCGCGATCACCGATGGTGATGAGGAAACGTTTGCTGGCCACCGTGGGGTGGCTCAGTACGTTTATGACGGACTCTTGCAAGCTCACGCCTGTGAGGTCCATTGGGGCGCTTGTGCGTTCGACACGCTTGACATCGCGGTGCATCTTGGGTGGTTTGCCCAGCAACACGTTCATGGGCATGTCCACGGGCTGCACGGCCGCGCCTTCGTCGGCCAGCACGAGTTGGCGTTCTTCGGTGGCCACACCTACAACGGCAAACGGGCAGCGCTCGCGCTCGCAAAAAGCTTTGAATTGCTCAAGCGATTCAGGCGCAATCGCCATCACATAGCGTTCTTGGCTTTCGTTGGACCAAATTTCTTTGGGGGCCAAGCCCGATTCTTCCAACGGCACGGCGCGCAAATCAAAGCGTGCGCCGCGGCCTGCGTCATTCGTCAACTCTGGGAAGGCGTTGGACAAACCGCCCGCGCCCACATCGTGAATGGCGAGGATGGGGTTTGCCTTGCCTTGCGCCCAGCAATGGTTGATCACCTCTTGCGCACGGCGTTCAATTTCGGGGTTGCCGCGTTGCACCGAGTCAAAGTCAAGCTCGGCTGCGTTGGTGCCGCTGGCC
>JACCEE010611308.1_pt1 | contig 15792 bp, 10 predicted proteins | sample 7449931 | NCBI WGS metagenome assembly JACCEE01 (sample SAMN15323457, study PRJNA562643) | freshwater metagenome | isolation source: river surface water | place: USA:Blue River Watershed | collected 2017-08-19 | reverse complement strand
CTATTCCTCGAACAGTCTCTTAGACGCGAACAGCGTGTCCGCGGTCAGGTTGATGCCGAGCTTCCGCAAGCCCGCCTCGTCGCCCGGGGTCGGGACGTGCGTGAGGTGCATCTTGCAGCCGCGTAGGCTTGGAAGCGTTCCGACGCAGACCTGAACCATCGGGGTCAATGCCGCGCCAATGGATAGCGAGATGAGCATCTCGTCGACGTCGAGACTGGCGTTCTTCCGGTGAAAAACCTCGCGCTTCAGTTTGGCGATCGACTCGATGACGAGCGGCGAGAGTAGGGGGATGTCGTCGGGGACTCCCGCGAGGCTCTTGGTCGCGTTCAGGATCGCCGCCGTCGCCGCGTGGAGTAAGGTGGAGTTCTTGCCGGTGATGATCTGTCCCGACGGGAGCTCGATCGCCGCGCCGCAATACACCGAGAGTCCTTTTCGTTCGTCGTCCTTCCCGCTTTCTCCCGCCATACGCGCGTTCTCCGCCGCCGTCCGGGCTTCCGGCACGACTTTGCGGTATTCCGGGGTCAGGGAGAGCTGTTTCATGAGCAAGTCGGCTTTCTCGAACTGGGCCTTGTCGGCGATCCCGACCGCGTACTCGCTGACGCAGCGGAGATAGCGGCGCACCACTTCCTGCTTGGCCGCCTCGCGGCATACCTCGTCGTTGACGATCGCGAAACCGGCGCGATTGACTCCCATCTCGGTCGGGGAGCGGTAGACGATCTCGCCCCCGCGAATGCGCGAGAGGATGGCGCGGAGGATTGGAAATGACTCGACGTCGCGGTTGTAGTTGACGGCCGTTTCGCCCGTAGCCTCGAGGTGGAAGGGATCGATCAGGTTCGCGTCGTGAAGGTCGAGCGTCGCGGCCTCGTAGGCGATGTTAACGGGGTGTTTGAGCGGAAGGCTCCAAATGGGGAAGGTCTCGAATTTCGCGTACAGGGCGCGTTGTCCGAGGCGAGTATCGTGGTAGATCTGCGAGAGGCACGTCGCCATCTTGCCCGATCCGGGACCGGGGCCCGTAACGACGACGAGCGGCTTGGTGACCTCGATGCGCGGATTCGCGCCGTAACCCTCGTCTGAGACGATAAGGTCTATGTCGGTGGGGTATCCCCGTGTCGGTTCGTGGGTATACACGCGGATACCGCGGTTTTGCAGCTTAGTCATGAACGCCTTCGCCGCGGGCTCGCCCTGCCAGCGCGTGATGACGACGGAAGAAACCGTAAGGCCCCATTCGCCAAGGTCGTCGATGAGGCGCATTGCCTCGGCGTCGTAGGTAATGCCGTAGTCGGCGCGCATCTTCCGTTCCTCGATCGCCCCGGCGTGGATGCAGACGATGATTTCGGCGTCGCTCTGGAGTTCCTTCAGGAGCCGGGCTTTGACGTTCGGGTCGTAGCCGGGCAGGACGCGCGCCGCGTGCAAATCGGCGAGAAGCTTCCCGCCGAACTCGATATACAGGCGCCCGTCTAAATTCTTCATTCTTTCGCGAATGTAGGAAGCCTGTTCCGCTATGTACTTTTCGTTGTCAAAACCAACCGTCTGCGCCATTGCAGTTCCTCCAAAACCTGACAAGAATACACCGGATCGCATGCATTAGACTATATATCGGAGGCCGATTGCCGGAAAAAAACGCTCCGACGGCGCGAAAAACCCTTGAAAAAGTAGGGTGTTTCTGGCATGTTGATGAGTCAACTGTTCGCAAAGACGAGGACAGTCCAGGCTCCGCGCCCGGACTGTCTTTTTTTTAAATCACTGTTGCAAGCCCCATGCGCGATCGTAAGCGCGGGCGATATTCGGGGGGATCCATGAAAGCGAAGTTTATTTTTATCACGGGCGGCGTCGTATCGTCCCTGGGAAAGGGAATCACGGCCGCGTCCATCGGCCTATTGCTTAAAAGCAGGGGCGTGAAGGTAGTCAATCAGAAATTCGACCCCTACCTTAATATCGATCCGGGCACGATGAACCCCTATCAGCACGGAGAGGTGTTCGTCACCGTCGACGGCGGCGAGACCGACCTCGACCTTGGGCACTACGAGCGCTTTACCGACGTGCACCTGCACCGGTTCAACAATACCACCGCGGGAAAGGTGTATCAGGCGATCCTGGACCGCGAGCGCGCCGGCGGCTATCACGGGAACACCGTTCAGGTTATCCCGCACGTCACCGACGAGATCAAGAGCCGTATCCTCAAGACCGCTGAGGAAACCGACGCCGACGTGATCATTACCGAGGTCGGCGGCACCGTGGGCGATATCGAGTCGCTCCCGTTCATCGAGGCGATCAGGCAAATCAAGTATAAGGTCGGCAAGGATAACTGCGTGTTCGTCCATCTCGGCCTATTGCCGTACCTCAAGGAATGCGGCGAGCTAAAGACGAAGCCGATGCAGCACAGCGTGAAGGAACTCCTCGGTTTCGGCATTCAGCCCGATATCATCATGTGCCGGAGCGAAAAACCCCTTACGAAGTCCATACGCGAGAAGCTTGGGCTATTTTGCAACGTCGAGCAGGACGCGATTATCGAAAACCTGAGCGCCAAGTCGATCTACGAGGTTCCGCTCATGCTTGAAAAGGAAGGGCTCGGCAAGAAGCTGTGCAAGGTGCTCGGCCTTCCCGACGCCACGCCGGCCCTTGACGACTGGAAGGCGATGGTCCAGCGATTCTACAACCCCGAGCGCGAGACCACGATCGCCCTCGTCGGGAAATACGTCGAGCTCCACGACGCGTACCTTTCGGTGGCTGAGGCCCTGACGGCCGGTGGTATACACCACGGCGCGAAGGTCAAGATCGAGTGGATCGACTCGGAGCGGATCACAGACATGGAGAAGGCGAAGGAACTGCTCGGTAAGGCGAACGGCGTGATCGTGCCCGGCGGTTTCGGCGAGCGCGGCATCTCGGGCATGATCATCGCGGCGCAGTTCGCGCGGGAGAATCGGGTGCCTTATTTCGGCATTTGCCTGGGCATGCAAATCGCGGTGATCGAGTTCGCGCGGAACGCGCTCGGCATGGAAGGCGCGAATTCCTCGGAATTCGACGCGAAGAGCGAGTACCCCGTCATCGACCTGATGCCCGACCAGCAGGGCGTTAAGCTTGGCGGGACGCTTAGACTCGGCGAGTTCCGCTGCGTCATAACCGAGGGTAGCCGCGCCGAGAGGGCGTATAAACTTCACGACATATTGGAGCGCCACCGCCACCGCTACGAGTTTAACAACCTGTACCGGCCGCAGTTCGAGGCTTCCGAGATGGCTCTGACCGGAAGGAATCCCGAGCGCAATCTGATCGAGATCGTCGAGCTTCCGTCGCACCCATGGTTCGTCGGCGTGCAGTTCCACCCTGAGTTCGAGTCGAGGCCCAACCGCGCGCATCCGCTGTTCCGGGACTTTATCGGGGCGTCGCTCGGGAACTGACCCCTTCGTGCAATCCAGACTCGAGAAGGGCGAACGCCGCGGCGCGGGCCCTCTCGAGGATCTCGCGGTCCCGAACGGGGTCGGCGAGATCGAACGCGACGTAACCTGATTGTTGAATGCCGGCGACGTCGCCCGGCCCGCGGATCCGGAGGTCCTCGTCCGCAATTCGGAAGCCGTCCGTCGTCTCGTGCATGACGCGGAGCCTATCCTTCCCGTCGTCCGTGAGGTTTTGGGCGTACACGAGGAAGCAGTAGGACTGTAGGCCGCTTCGCCCGACCCGCCCGCGCAGCTGATGGAGCGCCGAAAGCCCGAACCGCTCGGCGTGCTCTACGACCATGCAGGTCGCGTTCGCCACGTCGACGCCGACTTCCACGACGCTCGTGGCGACGAGAATCCTCGTCTTTCCCGAGGAAAAACCCTCCATAATCGTCCGTTGCTCGTCCTCGCTCACGCGCGAATGGATCAGCGCCGCGTCGATGCCCGGAAAGACGTTATTCGTTAGCTCGGCGTACATCGTTTCGGCCGACTTGAGCGAAACCGCGTCCGACTGATCGATCAGCGGATAGACGAAATACGCCTGATGACCGGCGTCAAGTTCCCTTTTGACGAAATCGTATACCCTTGCCTCGTTTCCCTGCCGCGCGAGATGCGTGATAATTGGCTTGCGCCCGGGCGGCATCGTTCGGATGACCGATACGTCGAGGTCCCCGAACACCGAGAGCGCGAGCGTTCTCGGGATGGGGGTGGCGCTCATCATCAGGGTATGCGGCTCGAGCCCGCCGCTTTCCGTGCCCTTCGCGACGATAGCGCCGCGCTGGAGGACGCCGAAGCGATGCTGCTCGTCGATGGCGACGAACCGAAGGCGGGAATAGCGGACACCGCCTGAGAATAGGGCGTGCGTGCCGATCACGAGATCCACGCGACCGGCCTCGAGCTCCCCGAGAAGCGTCGCGCGGCCCTTTGATTTTAGGTTGCCCGTAAGGAACGCGATCCTGACGCCGATGGGCTCGAGAAGCCGCGCCGCGTTGTCGGCGTGCTGCCGCGCCAAGAGCTCGGTGGGTGCGAGAATGGCGCATTGGGCGCCTGAGTCTATCACGCGTAGGCAGGCGAGAAAGGCCACGAGCGTTTTTCCCGAACCGACGTCCCCCTGCAAAAGCCGCGCCATGGCGGATTCGCCGTCGAGCTCGAGGTTCATGTCGTCGAGGGCGCGGAGTTGGTCCCTCGTGAGGGAGAAAGGCAGCCGCGCGATGAGTTGGCTTTGCCTGGGGCTAAGCGCGCTTCGTGAAACGTACGGCGTCTCGTCGACCGCGTCGTTTCCAATTACTTCCGCGTTTGGGACATCAATGGCGGGGAGTCTGCCGCGTCTGTCGAGCGAGCGCTGGCCTATCGCGTACTCAAAGAGAAAGAGTTCCTCGAAGATGAGCGCGTTTCTCGCCGAGATCGCGGCGTCGAGGCTCGACGGATTATGCATTGACTGGATGATTTCCCGTTTCGGCGGGATGCCGTTTTTCGCCCTTACGGGTTCGGGAAGCTCGGAATCGATTCCCCTGCAGTATTCCGAAATCGCGCGGGCGACGACCTTGCGAAGCTGGGTTTGCGTGATGCCTGCGGTCAGCGGATAGACGGGGAGCACCGAACGCGCGCTTGATTCCGCGGGCTCGATCTCGAAGGAAGATGACTGGAGTTCCCCGTAGCGAATTTGAAACGGGCCATGTACGGTGACTCGCGCGCCCTCTGGAAACGATTTTCCGAGGAAGGGACGGTTGAAACAGACCAAGACGGCCTCGGTTCCCTCGTCGTCGGCTATCCGTATTTTAAGGGTTTTCATCCGGCCGAAGCCGAACCATTCGTGCGCGATAACCGTGGCGTCGACGGTTATCTCCCGCGCGGTCGCGTGGGCGGATAGGGGAGAGTGGACCGTTCGGTCGTCCCAGTCGCGCGGCCACATGGTCAGAAGCTCCCCGACAGTGCGGACTTCGAGGTTCGCCAGATGTCCGGCCATGGCCGGCCCCACGCCGCGAACGCTCGTGACGGGGACTTGGATCTCCCTCGCGAACATCTATAGCGGCGCGTTGGCGATAATCTGGATCAGGTATCCTACGCCGATATTGAGGCCGACGCAGAACACGATCATAAAAACGAGCGTGACGATGAGCGACGTTCGGTATGGGAGTGGCTTCCTTCCGCTGCCGAGGAGCCCGGTTACCCATGCTATCGTTGGGTTGAGGAATTTATCCAACATCGTCCAGAACGGGGAATAGCCATATCGGTTCATGATATCGTAGATAAGGCGGATCGCCAGTAAGAAGATGAGGAACACAAAGATAGAAAAGAAGAAAAACCATATCACTTTTATGAAAGTCGCGGCGACGAATCCGATGGTGAGAGTCTCGACCCTCGAAAGCCCCGTAAAAAACATCGAGCCAACCGAGAGGACCCCGAGCGCGAGAATGGGCGAGAAATCGACTACCCCGACGCGCGTGAAGGAAAACCGCCTAAACCAGTTTAGGAAGGGATCGCAGATTCCCGCGATGAACTTTCCGACGGGGGAGTACTCTATCTCAGGCACCCAGGAGAGAACGATGCGTATTAGGCAAATCGCGGAGTATACCTTGATGAGTGCGCTAAGCGCGCCGAAGATCGATTGAAATATCGCCATTCCTTATTCCTTCCATACCTGCGTAACGCCGGGCATGCCGAGCATCTGCTCGATGACGTCGTCGCTCGCGGATATTTGAATCTGATTCGCGGCCCGCACGACCCAAGGCCGATTATGGGCGTTCATATGGAAATATACTGAACAACCGCCCGAAGATTCAAACAAAAAATCTCGGAGAGCCTGAAGTTGCGACTCGTTTTTCACGCCCGCGTCCAGAGTGATATGCACTTCGCGTATCGCCTTGGCCTGCAGGTCGTCCGGGTTAAGCCACGCGTCGACGAGGAAGCTCGGCGTGTCGCGGCTCGTGTCCACTTTTCCGGTTAGTCCCCAGACGGTGTCGGGAAGGATCTTGTCGCGGCACTGTTCCCATGTTTTAGGGAAGAAGGTCAGGTCGATAGTACCGTTAAAGTCCTCGAACGTGCCGAAACACATCCATTTGCCGGTTTTGGTCTGATAGGGCCGGGTCGTCTTGACCATTCCCACGATGGTGTAGGACTTTTCCTTTTGCGCGCGCTCGGGGTATCGGATGTCCAGCGTCGACGCGCGCTCGTGCGCCTTGCGGTAGGCGTCCAGCGGATGCCCCGAGATGTAAAACCCGATGAGCTCCTTTTCCACGCGGAGCTTTTCCATCTGCGGCCAGTCCTCCACTTCGTCGAACTTAAAGTCGGCGAACTCCTGTACGCCCGAGTCCTCGAAGAGGCTGACTTGGCCGAAGCGAGTGGCCTCTTTCTTGTGGGACGCATAATCCACGGCGCGCTCGAGATTGACGAGCAGCGTCGAGCGGAAGGTCCCGAGGCAGTCGAAGCTGCCGGTTTGAATGAGGACCTCGAGCGCCTTTTTGTTCACCGAGTGAAGGTCGACGCGATCGAGGAAGTCGAGGAACGACAGGTATGGACCGTTTTTTTCCCTCTCGGAGACGATGCACTCGGCGGCCTGCTCGCCGAGTCCCTTGATGCCGAGAAGCCCGTAGACGATATGCCCGTCGACGACGGTAAAGTACGCGTCCGAGCGGTTTACGTCCGGCGGGTCGATGGGAATGCCCATCTTCCTTCCCTCGGCGATATACTCGGGCAGTTTGTCCGTGGAGGTAATTTCGTTCGTGAGGTTGGCCGCGATGAACTCGGCCGGGAAGTTTGCCTTGAGATAGGCGGTGTTATACGCGACGACCGAATACGCGGCCGCGTGGCTTTTGTTGAAACCGTATCCCGCGAACGGAACCAGGATCTCGAAAATTTCCGCGGCGTGATCCGCGCCGAAGCCGTTCTTGACCGCGCCCTCGATGAACGGGATTTTTTCCTTGGCGAGGACTTCCGCCTTTTTCTTTCCCATGGCCCGGCGCAGCAAGTCGGCTTGTCCGAGCGAATAGCCCGCGATGCGCTGAGCGACCTGCATGACCTGTTCCTGATAGACGATGACGCCGTAGGTCTCGGCGAGAATGTCCTCGAGGCATGGGTCGGGATACTTGATTTTCGAGCGGTCGAACTTCGACTCGATGAACTGGTCGATGTACGCCATTGGGCCGGGTCGGTAAAGCGCGTTGAGCGCTATGATGTCTTCCATCTTGTCTGGCTTGGCGCGCTTGAGGATGTTCTGCATGCCCTGGCTTTCGAACTGGAATATCGCCGCGCTCTTTCCCTCGCTGAGCATCTTGAAGGTCGCCGGATCCGAGTCGCTGATTCCCTCGATGGTGAAGTTCGCCAGGTCGCCGCCGCGTTTCCGTATAAGCTCCTCGGTGTGCGTGATGAGCGTGAGCGTCTTGAGGCCGAGGAAGTCCATCTTTACGAGACCGCAGTCCTCGATAAGGTCCATCGTATACTGCGTCGCGATCTTGCCGGTTTTCGAGTCCTTGTAGACGGGGACGTAGTCCGTTAAGACCGTCTTGCCGATGACCATGCCGCACGCGTGGAGGCTGGTGTTGCGGTTGGCCCCCTCGAGAGCGAGGGCGATTTCGAACAGTTCCTTGTAGCGCGGGTCCTCGCGGAGAGGGGCTAATTGGCCCGAGCCCTGGAATTTCGGGTTCTCGACGAAGGCGTCGATCAGGTGCGCCTTAAGATCCTCCGGTACCTGCTTGGTGATCATGTTTACGTCGGTGAGCGGGATTTCGAGCACGCGCGCGACGTCTTTTATCGCGGCCTTGGGCTTGAGCGTTCCGAACGTGATGATCTGGCCGACGTGGTCGTCTCCGTATTTATTGCGCACGTACTCGATGACTTCCTGCCGCCGTTCGAAGCAGAAGTCGACGTCGAAGTCCGGCATCGAGATGCGGTCAGGGTTGAGGAATCGCTCGAAGAGCAGTTTGTACCTGAGTGGGTCGATGTCCGTTATGCCCATCGCGTACGCGACGATCGAGCCGGCGCCCGATCCGCGGCCCGGTCCCACCGGGATGCCGTGCTGCTTAGCCCAGTCGATAAAGTCCCAGACGATGAGGAAGTAGCCGACGAAGTCCATCTTCATGATAACGCCGAGCTCATAGTCCGCGCGCTTTCGTATCTCGTCGTCGATGACGGGGTACCTTTTTTTAAGTCCCTCGTTCACGATATGCGTGATGAACGCGTTCTTGTCCGGATACTCCGGGGGAATATCGTAAATTGGAAGGATAGGTCCCGGTTTCGGTATCGTGAGATTGCACATCTCGGCGATTCGCGCGGTGTTAGAGAGCATTTCGGGATAGTCGGGAAATAGCTGCGCCATCTCGTCGGCGTCTTTCAGGTAAAACTGATCCCCGTCGAATTTCATGCGCCCCGGCTCGTTTCTCGTTCGCTTGGTCCCGATGCAGAGGAGGATATCCTGCGCGACGTAATCCTTTTTTTCGGAATAGTGCGCGTCGTTCGTGACGACCATCGGGATGCCGAGCCTTCGCGCCATCGCGATTAGCTTTGGGGCGACTTCTTTTTGCTCCCGGATGCCGTGATCCTGCAGCTCAATATAGTAGTTTTCGTCCCCGAAATAGTCCCTGTATCGCCTGGCCAGCGCCTCGGCCTCCGCAGTTTTTCCGCTGAGAAGCAATGACGGAAGCTGTCCCGCAAGGCACGCGGAGAGGCAAACGAGGCCTCCTGAGTATTGGCGGATCAGCTCTTCGTCGATACGCGGCTTGTAGTACATTCCCTCGGTGAACGATCGCGAGGTGAGTACCATGAGGTTTCGGTACCCTTCCTCGTTTTTCGCGATCAGGATCAGGTGGTAGTATTTCGTGGTATGTTCGCCGCCGCCTTTTTCGGTTCGGTTGCCGGGGGCGACGTAGAATTCGCAGCCAATGAGTGGGTTCATGCCCTGTTCGCGGCATTCTCGATAGAAGCGGAGGGCGCCGAACATGTTTCCATGGTCGGTTATGGCTATGGCTTTTTGTCCCATGGCTTTCGCGCGCGCGATCATTTTCTTGTAGGAGGACGCGCCGTCGAGGAGGGAATAGTCGGTGTGTACGTGGAGGTGGACGAAATCCTGCATTGGTCGATCATATCATGGAATTAGGGTGTTCGTCAGGTTGATGAGAATGCTTGATTATACCTACCGGTAGGTATACAGGGCCTCAATATACCTACCGGTAGGTATAACAGTCTCTCAGACTTTTACATTTCTCTCAAATCCCATAAAATCACCCTATGAGCGACCAAAAAAAGACAAACGCCATGCGAATCCTTGAATCGCATGGCGTATCATTTAGTACCACTTCCTACGAGGTCGACGAAGAACACCTAGACGCCGTAACCGCGGCCTCTAAACTGGGAATCGATCCCAGTCGGGTTTTTAAGACCATCGTGATGAGAACCGACGCGAATGAGATCTGCGTATTCTGCGTCCCCGCGGACTCGGAGGTTAATCCGAAAAAGGCGCGCATCGCGAGCGGCGCCAAGGAAATCGCGCCCGTCCGCCCGACCGAGCTCTTGGGCCTGACGGGCTACGTTCGCGGCGGCTGTTCCCCCTTGGGAATGAAGAAGAAGTATCGAACCTTCATCGACGAGACGGTCATTCTCCACGAGACGGTATACGTGAGCGCCGGGGTGAGGGGAACGCAACTCGTGCTCGATGCGAACAGTCTCGTGTCAGCCGCCGAAGCGACCGTTTGCGACCTTGCCATGGACGGCCATTGACTTTATTTTATCAGAAGCGCAGTATTTTTAAAAATAATCTCAAGGACTCGGTGCAATGTACAAGCCAGAAATCATATCCTCTTTAAAGACCTATCACGTCAAGGATTTTTTCAGCGACGTTTCTGCTGGATTAATCGTCGTTGTCGTTTCCCTTCCCTTAGCGATCGCGTTCGCCATCGCGAGTGGGCTCAGTCCGGAACGCGGATTGTTCGCGGCCATAATCGGAGGTTTCCTTATTTCCGCGCTTGGCGGAAGCCGCGTGCAGATCGGCGGTCCGAGCGGTACGTTCGCGGTCGTCGTGTTCGCCCTCGTTACCCAGTACGGCTATCAGGGACTCGTCCCCATAACGATCATGGCCGGGATAATCCTACTTGCCCTTGGCTTGCTGAAACTGGGTGGATTAGTTCGCTTCATGCCCTATACGATCGTCACCGGTTTTACCGCTGGAGCCGCGGTGCTTATATGCACTTCTCAGCTTGGTGATTTTTTCGGTCTTACGCTCGATAAGACGCCCCCGGATTTCGCCGGAAAGATTATCGCTTACGCCAACGCGATAGATACTTTCGATCCGATGGGTTTCGCCGTCTCGATCGCTTCCCTTGCGATCCTTTTGATATGGCCGAAGCTCAACAAAAAAATCCCCGCGGCCTTGGTCGCGATTATCGTCGTGACCGTCGCCGTCGCCGCGTTCCATATTCCCGCCGTCACGATCGGTTCGCGTTTTGGATCAATCCCGACTTCGTTTAGCCAACCATCCCTTCCTGCGTTGAATTTGTCCCTTATTGGCGACTATTTTTCGCCGGCATTGTCCCTGGCGGTCCTTATCGCCATCGAATCCTTGCTAAGCGCGGTTGTCGCCGATGGCATGACCGGCACGAAGCACAATTCGAACGCCGAGTTGATCGCCCACGGCATAGCGAACATCGTGACCCCGATTTTCGGCGGGATGCCCGTCACCGCGGCCGTCGCGCGCACCGCGACGAATATCAAGAACGGCGGAAAGACGCCCGTGGCGGGAATCGTGAACGCGTTCGTTCTTCTTTTAGTCATGCTGTTTTTAGGAAAGTACGCGGTGTATATTCCCATGGGAACACTCGCCGCGATTCTTCTCGTGGTTTCGTACAACATGAGCGGAATACCCTCGATCAAGTCTGTGCTAAGCGGGCAAAAGTCGGACAGCGTGGTCATGATCGTTACTTTTTTCGTTACGATTTTGATTTCCATGACGCTCGCTATCGAAATCGGCTTGATGTTGGCGGCCTTCTTTTTCATTAAGAAAATGATCGACCTTTCGCAGTTTCCCGAGCTTAAAAACGAGCTAACCGCCGCCGAGGGCGGATCGCCCGATGCCAACAGCATTGGGATGCACACGATCCCAAGGGATGTGCTCGTCTACGAGATTGAAGGGCCTTTGTTCTTCGGAAGTATCCAGAAATTCGAGCAGGCGATGACCCAGTCGCAGTTCAAGTTTAAGGTGCTCGTTTTGCGGATGCGAAATACCATGTATCTCGACGCCGGCGGCATTAACATCCTGGAACAGGTGAATAAGGACTGCCTTAAAAAAAAGGCGACGCTGTTAATATCCGACATCCATACGCAGCCATACATGCTCGTGGTTAAGACCGGCCTGGATAAACAGCTCGGCGAGGATAGGATTTTCGGGAATCTCGACGAAGCCTTGGTCCGAGCCGCGTTGATCGTCGGCGTGTCCTACGATAAGCGGGAGCACGAGCCCACGGTGGAGCGCGAAAAAAGGAACAAGGCCTAGGCTGGATTCGCGCGGCGACGAGGCATTACGTCAGCGATCCGTCGGATTTGCGGCGCGAGTACGAACAGCCGCAAAAGTCCTGGCGGTATAGCCCGTACTCGCGGCTTAGCTCGATGGACCTTACGAATCCGTTTTTTTTCTTGAAGTCTGACCAAAGCCAGGAGACCCCGTGCCTCTTACCGAAGGCCTCGCCGAGTTCGTTGATGCGCTTCGCGTCCTTCATCGGGCTGATGGAAAGTGTCGTCGTGAAGTAATCGCATCCCCTTTTTTTCGCCTCGATCGCGGTTCGCTCGAGCCTAAGTCCGTAGCATAGCGTGCATCGGTCCCCGCCCTCCGGGTCTCCCGCGCGATCTCGCGCGAACGAGAGGAATTCCTCCGAGTCGTATTCCCCCTCGAGGAACGCGACGGGGTTTTTCGTCGGCATCGCGGCGATAAGCCGCTCCTGCTCGCGCGCGCGACGCTCGTACTCAACGCCGTCGTCGATGTTCGGGTTGTAGTACAGGACGGTGATTTTAAAGAAGGACGAAAGGACGGCGATGACCGCGGTGCTGCACGGCCCGCAGCAGGAATGCAGCATCAGCGACGGAGTCCCCTCGAGGCCTTCGAGGATTTTTTCCATTTCCCTTTGATAATTCATCGTGGCTTGCCTTACAGAGTCTCTATCTTCCGGAGGATCGACGCGACATACTCGGAGACGTCCGGGACGTCCTTCTTGGGGACGCGGAACCCGATCGCGCCCGCGTGTCCGCCGCCGTCGGTTATCCCAAAATCAGTCAGAATGGTCCTGAGGTCGATATTGGAAACCTCTCGCGACGTCCTTATCCTGAATTGTATGAGGTCCGAGACCTCGGGAAGGTCGTAGTACGCCGATAAGCCTATGGTGCCCGATTTTTCGGAGAGAAAGTCGGTAATCGACTTGATGACCTTCACGAAAAGGCTGTAGTCGATTCCCGTCTGATAGGTTCTGGAATAATCCTCCTCGAGGATCACGTATCCCGTCCTTCCGAAGAAATGGGCGTGCTCGAGTATCATTTGATAGAGGTTCTTTTCCTCCGTGGAAAGCGTTTGTATGGTATTGAAGATATCCTTCATCGACGAGTAGTTCGTGCTATTCTTGTGCGAGAGTTCCCGTAGGCGGGACGCGAAGCGCTTGCTGAAGTATCGGTAAAAGAAGATGTCGCGGTTTGTCTTCAGCGTCAAGCCGAATCGGGTGTCACCGATCATACCCGTCAGCATGCACAGGACGAGGTTGCGCGAGAAAAGGTCGTCGATGCCGAAGCGCTCGATTAGGTCCTTTTTCCGCTCGAGTTTGCAGCATAGAAAGCCGATGAGCTCGCACGTGCTCGAGGCGCGATGCACGAGGCAGTATCCGTCTGTTCCCGCGTACGCCGCGTCCGCCGATAGATGGTGGTCAAGCTCGATGATGGTTCTCTTCGGGTCCGCGAGCATTTCCTTAATCCGCGGGTTAAGCGAGATCATGTCGGGTTTCGGGGTGTCGAGCACGCAAATGATATCCGGCGGGACAAGCGCGTATGCGTCTCCCTGTATGAGGTCGATTTTATTGTACGCGCATATGTTCGCCATGTAGGAGAGCTGGTCGGGTATTTGGTCGTGGATATAGATCGAGACGGGTTTGCCGAATTTCGCGATGAGAAGGGCCATGGACACGAGGGACGCGATACAGTCCTCGTCCGGGAGTTCGTGGCCAAGCAGAAGGAACGATTTTCCGTCCGCCATCGCGCGCAGTATGCGTTCGACGGTGCGTTCCCTTTCTGCAATCGAGGCGAACGCGAGCTTTCGCTGCGTGCGCCGCTCGTAGAGCACGACGCGGTTTCGACCCTCGTCCTTAGCCTGGTACAGGGCGACGTCGGCGTTTTTTTTCAGCGCTTCGGCCGAAGCGACCTTATTGGTAAGGGCCGCGACGCCGAAGCTTGCGGTAACGCGCGCCTCGGGGCGCGACGGAAACGTAAGCGCGGCGATTGTCTCGCGCATGCTTTGGCACATCCCCATCGCAGCCTCGGCGTCGGTTTCGGGAAAGATTATCGCGAACTCGTCTCCTCCGTCCCTCGCGATCGTGTCGCGGGGCCCGGCGCATCGTCGGAACGCGTCCGCGATCGCGCGAAGCGTCTCGTCGCTGAAGGTTTCGCCGAATTCGCGGTTAAGCGCGCCGAAGCGATCGACGTCGACCATCGCGACGGAAAGCGGTTTGCGCTCGGCGATCGCCTTGCGGAATTCGGATTGGAGCGCGCTATCTAGGAACCTTCTGTTGTATAGGCCCGTACCTTCGTCGGTTACGGCGCGCAATTGCGCCGTTTCTCCCCATTTTACCATTTCGCCTATGAGCGTACCCGTGGCGTCGAGCCGGGTCGTCGTGACGAGTATCATGCGATACAGTATCTTCTCCGCGATAGCGCAATGATCCGCCATGAGTTTTTCGAGCGCGTCCCCGCCGAGGCTGAGGAGGACGGCGTCCTCGATCGCGTGGCAGGTCGCGGATCTGGGTAATCCCTCGATCAGGGACATTTCCCCGAAGAAGTCCCCTTTCGCGAAATCGCAGAGTACTATGCTCTCTCCCGAGGCGTCGCGCATGGTCGCCTGGACGCGGCCCTCGAGCAGTATGAAGAAATCGTCGCCGTCGTCGCCCTCGGAGAATAGCAGGGAACCTGCCGTCAGAGTTTTGCGGCCAAGGCACGACTCGACAATGGCGAGCTCTTTCTCGGTAAGGTCCGAAAAAAGCGCGAGGTCGGTGAGTGTATCGCGGGAGTTTACGCTCATGGTTGTGCCTCCGGGGACGCGTCGGCGAAAAGAATCCTGTTTCCGCCCTTAGCCCTGCCCATAAGCGGCAGGGGATGCGCGCGGGAAATGAGCCCCATTGAATCGAGCGCGTGATCTGGGTAAAGGGCGATTCCCTCGCTGACGGTCATCTTGAATCCCGGGATGCTCGTGATGTCCGCGATGTCGATCGTTCCGTAAAAGTCGCGGATCCTTTCCGCGACGGCGAGCGCCCGTTCCCTGCCGCAAGCGGGTAGGATTATCGCGAATTCGTTGCCGGCGTAGCGTATAAGCGGCGCGCCCTCGGGCAAAATCGTCGGAAGGCCGCTCGCGAGCCTCGCGAGTAGGCTTGATCCGGCTTCGTGCCCGTCATTGTCGCAAACTTGCTTAAAGTTATCGGGTTTGAGCATTATTAGGGCAAGGGACCGATCAGGGGCGATGAAAGAGGCCAAGTTGTCCTCGAGCCACGTTTTATTGCGGAGTCCCGTCAATTTATCCTCATAGATCTGCTTTCGCAGCTCCTGAATGTACGGCGCGTTTTCCTTTAGGGCCGCGTCCGCCTTTCGCGTTCGATCCGCGATGTAACCGATGAGCGAATAAAGAATCCTGGCCCCAGTCGCGGGGTTTTTTTTGATGTAATTTCGAAAAGAGATTCCCTCGCGGGGAAAGCTGACGACGGTCGCGTCGCTCTTGGCCCTTACGGTTACCGTGCGCGGACGCCCCGAGATCATATCGATTTCCCCAAGACTGTCACCGGTCACGAGGCGGGCAATTTCTATTAAACCCTCCGTATCCGACTGGCGGAGAACCGAAAGTTCCCCCGAAACGACGAAAAACATATCCGGTGATTCGTCATCGGCGTTGAAAATGGTTTCCGATGGTTTAAATGAGCGGAGCGTCGAATTTGCCGCGATGTCTTCGAGGCAGGATTGGGGAATTCTGGAAAAAACCCGAGACGAGGAGATTGCTGCCGTTTTTTGTTCCGAATCGCTCATTCAGAAAAGCTCCCGAGTTATTACTATAGCAGTTTTTGCTGGGTTTTACGAAAAAAATACTTAAAAAAACCCATAATTTTCTATTTGACAGCGAAAGTAAACTGCCTCTATCATT
>JACCEE012015427.1_pt1 | contig 15793 bp, 13 predicted proteins | sample 7449931 | NCBI WGS metagenome assembly JACCEE01 (sample SAMN15323457, study PRJNA562643) | freshwater metagenome | isolation source: river surface water | place: USA:Blue River Watershed | collected 2017-08-19 | reverse complement strand
GTTGTTTCGCTATTTTGATTGAGTGCTTTAATAACTCCAATATTAAGTTTTTCTAAAATTTCATTAGGAACACTTTCTTCTTTGTCAATCACTATCTCATTTAATAATGTGCTGCCAATCATAGACATAAATGCACCAGGAACGCCATGTCCAGTACAATCGGCAACGGCTAAATACAATCGGTTATTGTGTTCATAAAACCAATAGAAATCACCACTAACGATGTCTTTTGGTTTGAAATAAATAAATGATTCGGGTAAAAATGTTTTTATTAAATCAAGGGATGGCAACATTGCTTCCTGAATACGTTTTGCATAACTAATGCTATCCGTAATCATTATGTTACTTCGCGTAATTTCATCATTGCTTCTTGCTAAAAGTTCACTTTGTAGTTTTAGTTCTTCTTTTTGTTGATTAAGTTCTTGAGTTCTTTCTCGAACCATATCTTCAAGGTGTTCTTTTTCTTTTATGAGTTGTTTTTCTCTAATTTTTATATAAGTATAAATTAGAATAATAATTAAAACCGCAAGTATTGAATAAAACCAATATGTTTTATAGAAAGGTGGAATTATGGTAATATGGATAGATGTTCCGACTTTATTCCATAAACCATCGCTATTAGATGCCATAACTCTAAAGGTGTATTCACCTCCAGGCAAATTTGTATAGGTAGCAAATCGTTGATTTGCATCAGCATCGATCCAGTTTTCATCAAATCCCTCCATCTTATATTTATATTTATTTTTTGATGGAGAAACAAAATGTAATGCAGCAAATTCAAATGAAAAAACACTATGTTTATACGAAAGTGTTATTGAATCGCATTCGCTTATTGGTTTGGTTAAAATAGTGTAATCATTTACTAATGTATTGATACCAACTGATTTGTTGAATATCTTGAGGTCTGTAATGACAACCGGAGGAATATATGTGTTTTCCGAAACACTATCAGGATAAAATGCTGTTAATCCTTTGGGACCTCCAAAATATAATTTTCCATCGCTTCCTTTAAAGCTTGCTCTTTCATTGAATGAATTACCTTGTAAGCCATTTTCTTCAAAATAATTAGTAACAGCTTTTGTTTTTGGATTGAACTTACATAATCCATTATATGTGCTTAACCATAAATTGTGTTTACTATCTTCCTGAATACCTAATATAATATCATTTGGCAAACCATCTTTTTGAGTATAAGCAGTAAAGGTTTGTTTTTGTCGATTAAATTTATTTAAACCACCGCCTCCGGTACCAATCCATAGTGTACCATCAGAACTTTCAAATATTGATTGTACAACATTATTACTAATCGAAGATGGATTGTTACGTTCATTTTCATAGTAAATATGTTCATTGGTTTTTGTATTAAATTTAATTAATCCGCGACCATGAGTTCCAATCCATAAAAAGTTGTTTTTGTCTTTATACATGCACCACGCAACGTCTTTCATGAGGGTACGATCGATGGTGAAATGTGTGAATTTATTCTTTTTTATTTCGAATTTATTTATACCTCCGCCCCATGTACCAATCCATAGAACGCTGTCTCCCATATTAATAATGGATGTTATTGCATTATTGCTGATTTGATTGTCGTTTAGTACAAATTCATATCGAAAATTCTTTAATAATCCTTTGTTCAAATCATATAGAAATAATCCATTGTATTCACTCCCAAGCCATACTTTATTTTCTCCAGCCTGTTCAAGTGATAATAATTGATTGAAGTCGGTATTTTTTCCTGGTTTACATTTTACTTTTGTTACTTTACCAGTTTTTAAATCAATAGAGTTTAAACATCCACCTCTGGTTGCTAAAAGAAGTTGATTACCCTGTTGTTTGATTCCCATAACATTACTGTTTGAGATGCTGTTGGCATTGTTTGGATCGTATTTATATAATTCAAATTTGCGACTTTTGTCATCATATTTATTAAGCCCATTATTTTCAGTACCTAACCAAATAAGTCCTGATTTATCCTTATAGATACAAAGAATTTTATCGTCATTAATACTGTATTTATTTATTGGACTGTTTTTATATGTGGTAAATTTTTTTGTTCGTTTATCGAATACGCATAACCCACCACCACGAGTTCCGAGCCAAATAGTGTTTGCATCATATTCAAATAATGTCCAAACAATATCATTTGAAAGCGATTGAGGATCTTTGTCTATATGAGCAAATCGTTCGAATTTTTTTGTCTCAGGATTAAAACGATTTAATCCGCCTTCGTATGTGCCAATCCATAATATACCGGCCTTGTCGACTATAATATCCATCACAAGATCGCGTGATATTGAGTTCGGATTTTTAGGGTCATTACTGAAATGAGTGAAGTCGTCTGTTTTTCGGTCATATAAATCAATTCCACCACCATCAATACCAATCCATAGGCGGCCTTTCTTATCTTCCACCATTGTACGAACAGATGCTCCGTTTAATGAACGAGGGCGAAGTGGGTTTTTAATATATTGCTTAAATGTCTCTGTTTTTCTGTCGAAACGGTTAAGTCCACCACCAAAAGTTCCAATCCACAAATAACCAAATCTATCCTCATAAATAGAATATACATCATTTGAACTAATTGATGCTTTGTCTGATGGGTTGTGTAGATAATATTTAAAGGTTTCTGTTTTTTTGTTGAACCGACATAATCCACCACCGGCAGTTCCAATCCACAATACTCCGTCTTTATCTTCAAAAATAGTTTTTATCTGATTGTTTGAAATCGATTTGTTGTTGTGTGCATCTGGTTTAAAGATTTGGAAGGAATAACCATCGTATTTATTAAGACCGTCTTGGGTTGCAAACCACATATAACCGTCTCTATCTTGAAGAATTGCATTTACACATACTTGTGATAATCCGTTATTAATTGATACATACTCAAAGCGCATATCGTGTTGTTGTGCTTGTAGAGAGTACGTTACGAATAAAATAAAGATATGTAAATTAAATAAAAACTTCATTGTAGCTATATATACCTAAGTATTTTGTTTTTCGCTTATAACGGTAATTCTTGCTAAAAGTTATAGTTATTTGCCATTAAAAGTAAATAAAAATAAAATCCCCATTTTGAAAACGTGCGAAAGTTATTAAAAAAACTTCATTTTTTTGTTAATAAACTTCAAAAAAACTCGTAATGAATTAGAAGTTAACAAAATGCATGCTGCTAAGTATTCGGTTTGCTTTCGGGGTCGATTTTAATAAAATGTAAATATATTGAGAACTAACAGAGATATTTCTTGGTTTGTCTGATTGGTACAAATAATCATTGAGTGTTCCTTCAATATTTCTGTCGAAATTGATTCCAATGCATTGTCCCCATGAGTTTAATACAGGACTTCCTGAGTTTCCTCCTGTTGTATGGCAATTCGATATGAAACAGAGTTCGGTTGTCGGTGAAATTAATTTCAGTACATCGTTTTTGAATTTATAGTTGCTTGAATCGTCTGTTCTTTTTTCTGAAATTCCGGATACTGTTGTTTTATAATCCATTAATACTGCGTCTTTCAAAAGATACGGTTGGATTGTTCCATAAGATTCCCGTATCGTATAATTTGCATCTGGATATATGTTGGATGTATTAATCACAAAATTTGTTCTGATTATACTATCAATCTTATTTTGTATATTAATTGTTTTTAAATTATTGAGGTACAATTCTTTTGTTGTGTTTTTGTATCTGCGAATAACGATGTCATTATTTACAAATGAAGAAAAATTGTTGTTTGTTTTTAAAAAATGGTGAAATAGCGAAGAGTCGATGAGTAATGATTTGCAAAATTCATGATAATCAAGATTAATATTCTTTAAGTTGTTTTTAGCTGTTGTTTTTTTCTTATTCAATATTATCTCATTTTGTGATAGAAGATGTTGGTAAAATTCAATATCGGGTAAATTGATATACGATTTTTGATAAGCTTGAACATAATCTATTGCCTGCGAAAAGGCATTACTATCTGCTGATTCAATTATCGTGAGTAATTTGGGTATGTAACGATAAATATCAAGACTTAAAATGCCATCGCTCAGTATTGCTTTCTTTTTTTGAAGTGTATAGAGTATTTTGTTCAAACTATCGATTTGTGAAATGCAATTCTCATTTTGAAGTATTTGGCTTAATTTTTTGTTTCTTATTTCGGCCAATTGTTTTAACTGGTTATAATCGGACTTCCATTTCGTGTAGTAATTATAAACAGATGCGTATTTCGCTCTAAAGTACAGATTATTGCCTGCAGACGTATTCATGTGTTTTTCGTAAAAAGAAAGATGCTTTTCTCGGAGCGATATATGTGCAGGTAAAATACTGTCGCGATAAAATGTAATAGCTTGTGGTGTAAGGTATTCTTCGGTCGTGCCCGGATATCCAATTACCATACAAAAATGACCTTTTTCTGATTTTTCAAGAGAAAATGTCAATACTTTTTGAGCCGTATATGCTTTGTTCGTATTAGAAAATGTTGCCGGTTTATTGAGTGAATCGGTGTAAATTCTGAAAATGGCGAAATCAGCTGAGTGTCGAGGCCATTGCCAATTGTCTTTTTCCCCACCAAATTCAGCAATTTGAGATGGAGGTGAATAAACTAAACGAATATCTTTAAATTCTTCTTTTAAATACAGCAAATATTGTGTTCCGTAAAAAAAACGTTCGATCTGAGCATCGAGATGTGTCGAATCAGTATAATGTTTTTCGATGACATCAATGTTTTTTTCAATAATCGAATCTCTTGTCCGAATCGTGTAGTTTGGATGTACATTTTTCAATACCAGATTACTAACATCAATAATTTTTCTTGTAAATGTAACCGACAATCCTTTGTTGGGAAGTTCATCTTCTTTCTTTTCGGCAACAAACCCATTATCAAGCAAATTATTATTGACGGTGCTATGTTGTTGAATAAAATATCGAGCACAATGATAGTTCGTTATTATCAGTCCATCATTTGAAATGACGCCACTGCTGCAGCCGTATCCAAATTGTGGGATTGCATCAATCAGGCTAATGCTGTCAGCATTGTATAAATCTGATTTTTTTAGCTTTAGCCCGGCTTGTTGCATTTTTATGAATAAACTATCGGAAACTCCCGATGGTATCCACATTCCTTCATCGGCTTCTGTTATAGCAGGAAGCAAACAACAAATCCCGATGATTAATTTGCGTATCATGCAAAGTTTTTGAGAATATTATACAGCTTGTGTGTTGGTAAGCCCATTACATTGTAAAATGAGCCGTTAATTCGTTCTATTCCAACATAACCAATCCATTCCTGAACGCCATACGAACCAGCTTTATCGTATGGTTTATAGGTATCGATATACCATTCAATTTCATTATGAGAAAGTTGCGAGAAATGAACAATTGTACTATCGCAATCGGTAATTTTTTTGTGTTTTGTGCCGACAGTAATTCCCGTATATACGATATGATCTGTTCCCGATAGGTGAGTAATCATTTCAATAGCTTCATCGCGCGATTTGGGTTTCCCTAATACACGATTTTTACAACAAACAATAGTATCGGCTGTAATGAGTAGCTCATTTTCTGCAAGGTCTTTTTGGTATGCATCAAATTTTAAATTTGACAAAAATGAAGCAACATCTTTCGATTCTAATGTTTGTGGATAAACCTCATCAATTTCTTTGTTGGTTCTCGTTATGAACGAAATACCCATATCACGAATTATTTGTTGACGACGTGGCGATTGAGAAGCCAGAACTATCGAAAATTGATGTAAAAAGTTTTTATCCATTATATAAAACCTCTTGTGATGAAATAAAGTAGTAACAGAAAAGCAATGCCTGTAACCATTACACTTTTCGATATTTTACTTGCAAATGTATAATCTGATTCTTTTTTTGCAACAGCAACTTTATACACCAAAAACAGAGAAGGAAGAACAACGGCTATTGTTATATACCATTGTGCAATACTATTTTCAATATACAAAATGCTTGAAAGAATAATACTTCCGACAAAAATTGTTTGTAATGAGCATACAATGAGTTTCGCGTTTTTTATGCCATAAACAATAGGAATTGATTTCCGTCCATATGCATTATCACCTTCAAAATCTTCAATGTCTTTAATGATTTCGCGAATTAATGTTGTTATGAATGCGAAATACGAAAATCCAAGAATCCAAAATACTATGTCGTTGAAATTCAGGTAATAATATTGTAATTGATTGCGATAGGTATAATTCAAAGGAATGATTTCAAAAATCATAACCAAGATTGGAACTAAAGCCGTTAAAATAGCTACAATAACATTACCGATAATTAATTCGCGTTTAAAAATTGTCGAATAAAACCAGAGCAATCCGGCGGTAAAAAGGAAAATGAAACCTATGTTAATCAAGTCGATTTTCCATGCAAGATAAAAACCTAGACCAACACCAATTATATTCAAAATCCAGTGGGTAACAACCGCAGTTCGTAAAGAAATATGCTTGCCGATAATAACATTTTCGGGTTTATTTATCATGTCAATACTCATATCAAAATAATCGTTAATGACATAACCGGCTGCTGTAATGAGAATTGTGGCTAATACAAGCAAAAAGAAATCAAAATTGCTGAATTGAGGCACAATGGCAATTCCTAATAGCGAACTATAATGATAAGTTAATTGTGGAATCACTAAACAATAAAGCAATAAATATTGTAATGCCGCAATTATTAATAAGTTTTTTAATCTCAGTAATTTAATGAAATGTTTCATCCTGATACGTTTTTGTTTTTTAGTTTGGGATGTTGCCCACAAATTTTTTTCAATTGTGATTAGCTTCGTTCAATTCACAAATACTATTACAATTAGTTAATTCAGTGGGGGATATTGATTATTGAATTTTGAAAATTACCACACAAAAGCATCGAGGTCAGCCCATTTCCCCTGAAGTTTCAGCGTTTGTTCGATAACATCGCGAACACAACCTTCACCCGAACGTTTGTGTGAAATGTAGTGAGAAATGTTGATAATTTCAGGTGACGCATCGTGAGGACATGCTGCCACACCTGCTGTTGACATCACCGGTAAGTCAGGCAAATCATCGCCCATATAAAGAATATCGTTTTCGGAAAGCGAGTGTTTGGCTAAAAAATGTTTAAAATCATCACGTTTGTCTTTCGATGCAATATAAATATCGGTAACGCCGAGTTCTTCAAATCGGGTGCGGATCGATTCACATTTTCCTCCGGTTATGATACCAATCGGATAACCTTTTTTTATGGCAAAATGAACAGCATATCCATCTTTCACATTCATATTGCGCATTTGTTTTCCATCGGGTAAAATCATTATTTTCCCATCGGTAAACACACCGTCGACATCAAAGACAAAACCTTTGACATGATTAAGTTTGCGTTTAAATTCTGCCATTTTTATGTAATTCGTTTAAGGTGAAAATACTTTCGCTTATTTTTTTGTAAATGTCTTTAAAATTTGGATACGACTGCAACAATTCTTCGTGTTTATTAAGAATATTTTGGTCATTTCGAACGGCGGGACCGGTTTGTGCTTCTATTGGGTTCGACTCCATTATCTTCTGAAAGGTTTCCTGCATCAATGGTTTTAAAATGTCAAAGTTTGCATTTTTGTCTTTCATCAACAGATAGGCAATCGATGCCATGTGATTACTGAAATTGTTTGCAAACACAGCTGCAACGTGTATTGCCATTCGGGTTTCGCTGTTTATTTTATGAATTATGGGCGATAAGCAACCTGCAAAATCATTTAATACATTTAAACTTTCGTTGTTATTGGCTTCTATTAACAAGGGTGCTGTAGAAAATGTATCGTTTCTGTATTTTGAAAACGATTGTAAAGGATATAAAACACCGCAATTTTCGAAATGTTTTTGCAGTACATCAATCGCAACACTTCCTGCTGTATGGCAGACCACTGCTTTAACCGAAGGTAAACTTGATGCGATGTCTGCAATGGCATCGTCAGCAGCTGCAATGATGTATAAATCAGCATTGGGGTTGATGTTTGAATATTGATTGGTATACTCGCAGTTGATTGTTGAAGCTAAAGCTTGAGCATGTTCGATGTTTCTGCTGAAAATTTGAAGAATTTTAATACGACCCATGATCGCTGTTGCGCATAAATGATGTGCAACATTTCCCGAACCAATCAAAACAATTGAAAACTGTTTGGCTTGCTGTGTTTCTTGTGCAACCATGCAACTATTTTAAATCTCTATCAGTCTTTTTCTTACAATCAGGAGAAGGTCGGTACAATGACGTATTGTCCCCCAATATTAATCGTATCAGAATAACCCTTAAGCTTTCTCCTGATTACCTAATCCACGTTTCATTGCTACCATTCTGATTGCGGTATATGCCGCTTCATCTCCTTTATTGCCGTGTTTCCCTCCGGCACGATCTTGAGCTTGTTCCAAATTATTGGTCGTTAACACACCAAAAATAAAAGGAATGTCATATTTAATGTTTAGTTCGCTCATTCCAATAGCAACACCTTGGCAAATAAAATCAAAGTGACGGGTTTCACCTTGAATGATTGTTCCAATGGCAATTACAGCATCAACATTGCATTGTTCTGCAACCCATTTTGAACCGGCAATCAATTCAAAACTTCCGGGAACGGTATGGATAAATATATCGGATTCAAGAGCTCCGTTTTTTAACAATAGTTCTTTTGCTCCTTTACACATTGCAAAGGTTATTTCTGAATTCCATTCAGCTACAACAATACCGAATCGCATTCCTTTGGCCGAAGGCATTGTACTGAAATCATATTCCGATAGATTTTTTAAATAAGTAGCCATAGTTGATTTTATTACAATGTGACGAAAAAAAAATCCCGAGCTTTCGGGATTTTTTTGATTTATTTTACTTTTAATTCTGCTCGAGCAATGTATTTGTCAATTTCCGTTGCTTGCTGCGATTTCTTATGCTTGTCTTTTATTTCGTTATACATGTCCAAAGCTTTTTGAACATCGCCTTTCGTTTCAAGTGCAATTCCTGCTTTTAATAAATATAACGGTGTTGTTAAATCGTTTTCGGTATTTTTAGCCGCTTTTTGGTAATAGTCGATAGCTTGTTCTGTTTTTCCGAGTTCCATATAACTGTCGCCGATAGCTCCAATTGCTATTGAACCAATAAATTCATCATCAGAACTAAATGCTTCAAGATTATCTATTGCCTTTTGAAATTGACCTGTTTTAAGGTAACAAATTCCTGCATAATAACGAGCTAAATTCCCAGCATTAGTGCTACCAAATTCATCGATAATGGTAACAAAACCAGGATAATTTTTGTCGCCTTTTAATGCAAGATTAAATGAATCTCTTTCAAAATATTGTTGTGCTACAAACATTTGACCTTGAGCTTCTTTTTCGCGAGGAGCTCGGTAAAAGTTTTTGTATGCATAATATCCTCCAACAACAACAATCAATGCTCCTAAAATTATTGATAGTGTTTTTTGATTTTTTTCAATAAATAATTCCGCATTTGAAATGGTTTCTTCTACTTGTACCAAACCATCAACGTTTTTCTCTTTTTCGTCTTTTGCCATAGCTAAGGGTATAATTCTTTTTTTAATGAATGCAAAAATAGATATTTTGTTGATTTATAAAAATAAATTATGGGAAAAATATTGAATTGGTCATAATTGGCTGATAAAAAAGGTGATTATATCTTTAGCCCATTATTTCTTGACTGTTTTATATATCTTTCTTTTTTTCTAAATATTGGTCAAAGAAGCTATAGTCAACTTCAAATATAGTTTTAGGTTTTACGCCTAATTGGACTGATTCAAATAGTTCAACTAATTTCTTACCATCAATTAATTCAATAGGAGGAGCTCCATCTCTCGAAGCCTCTCTTTTTGCATCTTCAGAAAATGTACCTGTAGTTAATATGATACCTTTTTCTGCACGTCCAATCATTGCATTTCTAAAGTCTCCAACTTGAGCTCTTGAAACTGTACCTTTATATCTTTTGCATTGAAATAATACTTTAATACTTACAAATGGATTTAATTCTAAAGTACCATAGCCATCAATCCCTCCGTCGTGTGACGCTTGTGTTACATTTACATTTTCAAAACCGTGTTCACGCAGTAATCGTTTGCATATATGTTCAAATCCCGTTGCTGTGACGGTTTGTAAAACCTCTAGTAATGTCGGAGCTAATTCATGTTCCAATTGTTCCGGCTCTTCTTCTGATTGACGAACACTAATAGGTTCTTCGTTTTTTGATTTTCTCGTTTTTTGATGGATTTCAACCCATTTGAGAAAAATAGCACGAGACTCTTCGACGGTAAGTGTTGTAGATTGTCCTTTGGGAGTTATTGTCCAAACACCATATTTTGAGTCGTCTAGTAATCCTTCCCATACAAGGTATTGTCGAGCCCATGCTACTTGATTGTGAAATCTAAGAATCCCAGATTTCATTGTTTCTTCTAATTGCTTATCAGGAATATTCAAATCTTTTGCTATTTGAGCAACAACTTCTTTGGGTTTACCAGATCCGCCTAATTCTCTTAATGCATTTAGCAATGGTCCAAACCAATTAACAAATTCAGCTTGTACTGATTTTTTCTTTTTCTCTCCCATAATAATTGGTTATAACCTATTTACAACCCCGCGCAAAGCTACCAGTTTAGTCAACAATTCCTCAATTAAAGCGAGGTTTAACATGTTTGCACCGTCCGATTTTGCTTCCTTAGGATTAGGATGTGTTTCAATAAACAATCCGTCAACGCCCACGGCAACGCCGGCACGGGCAACGGTTTCAATCAAATCGGGGCGACCACCGCTTACGCCACCTTCCTGATTTGGTTGTTGAAGCGAGTGGGTAATATCAAGAATTACGGGAAATCCAATCGATTGCATTTCGGGGATGCCACGGTAATCAACAATCAGGTCGTTGTAGCCGAACATGGTTCCACGGTCGGTAAGCATCACATTATTATTACCCGAATCAACAATTTTTTGAGCCACAAAACGCATCGAATGGGGAGCAAGGAATTGTCCTTTTTTAACGTTCACAACCTTGCCGGTATTGGCTGCCGCAACCAATAAATCGGTTTGACGGCATAGGAAAGCCGGTATTTGCAAAATATCGACCACTTCGGCTGCCATTTCGGCTTCTTCGGCGGTATGTATGTCGGTTACAATGGGAACGCACAGTTCTTCGCGAACCTTTGCAAGTATTTTCATTGCTTCTTTATCGCCGATTCCCGTAAACGAATCGAGGCGCGAGCGGTTGGTTTTACGATACGATGCTTTGAAAACGAACGGTATTTTAAGATTGTCGGTTATGCGTTTCAATTTGTTTGCCACTTTAAAAACCAGTTCTTCGCTTTCTACAACACAAGGTCCGGCTAGTAGAAAAAAGTTGCCCGAATCGAGATTTTTAATGAACGGAATGGTTTGTAAAACGTTGTTTACATTTTGTACTTGTCTTTCCATATATATTGCATGTATCGTTTAATTTCTTCTTCTTTTGCGTTTGGTTTGGGAACATAAAATGCAGTTCCCGAAAGTTCTTTGGGCAGAAATTCCTGTTCGCTCAAAGTGTCGGTATTGTTGTGCGAATATTTATATCCTTTGCCGTAATTGAGTTGTTTCATCAGCTTAGTTGGTGCATTGCGCAGATGCAAGGGAACAGGCAAATCGCCGGTTTCGCGAACGGTTGCAAGTGCAGCATCAATAGCCAGATAGGTTGAATTACTTTTGGGAGACGTTGCCAGATATACTGTGGTTTCCGAAAGTAAAATGCGAGCTTCGGGCATTCCCAATACGTTTATTGCCTGAAAGCATGAGTTTGCAAGTAACAGAGCATTTGGGTTCGCCAGTCCTACATCTTCCGAAGCTGAAATAAGCAAGCGGCGTGCAATGAATTTTATATCTTCGCCACCTTCGAGCATGCGTGCAAGATAATACAATGCTGCGTTGGGGTCGCTACCTCTAATAGATTTAATGAATGCCGAAATGATATCGTAATGCAGTTCGCCATTTTTATCGTAGAGAGCTATATTTTCCTGTAGCTTGTCTATGACCATTTCGTTGGTTATAGGCGTACCATCTTTGTAATCGCCAAGAACGATTTCCAAGACGTTGAACAGTTTGCGCGCATCGCCACCCGAGAAACGAAGCAGGGCTTCGTATTCTTCAATTACAATGTTTTGCTGTTTTAGTGCTATATCTTCGGCAAGAGCTTTTTTTACGAGATTTATCAAATCGTCTTTTTCCAGCGATTTTAAAACATAAACCTGACAACGCGAAAGCAACGGAGAAATTACCTCGAAGCTCGGGTTTTCAGTGGTTGCACCAATTAGCGTGATGATGCCTTTTTCAACGGCACCCAGCAACGAATCTTGTTGTGATTTAGAGAATCGGTGAATCTCGTCAATAAATAAAATAGGATTAGGCTTATCGAAAAACTTAACCCGTTGGGCTTTGTCTATCACTTCGCGAACATCTTTAACACCCGAATTGATGGCACTCAGGGTAAAGAATTCACGGCTTGAGTTTGTGGCAATAATCTGAGCCAGCGTTGTTTTTCCAACTCCGGGAGGTCCCCACAGAATCATCGACGGAATATTATTCGACTCCAAGGCACGACGCAATACGGCATGTTTACCGACAAGATGTCCTTGTCCGGCATAGTCGTCCAGCGACTTGGGGCGCATACGTTCGGCAAGTGGTTGATTGAGGTTCATTTTTTTGTTAATTGCGGTGTAAAAATACGAAGAAGTTTTGAGTTCTGTGTTTCTAAGATTTTTTACTTGAAAAATAGTTTTTATTTGATAGAATGATATTGAAGTTCTATTTTTGGAATATTATAAAAATAGACGTACGTTTTAATTATTTTATCGTGTCGACAACAGTATTTTCAAATCAACGACTTTCGAATCAGTTTTTGTTGGGAGAACAGAAATTGAGTGTCGGAGAATTAGTTTCCCGAATGGGAGCTATTCAGGCTCAAGATTTTGCAATGGCAAAGTGGGCTTTGGGTATTCGAATCAAAGGATTGACCAACGACGATGTAGAGACGGCATATAATAATGCGACATTTTTACGAATACATGTGATGCGACCAACATGGCATTTTGTTGCTCCCGAGGATATTCAATGGATGTTGGAACTTACGGCACCGCGTATTCGAATATCGCTTCGAACCAGAGATAAAGAATTTGGGATAACAGAAGATATGTATGAAAAAAGTAATGCCACGTTTTTAGATATATTGAAAAATGATAATCATCTAACCCGCGAAGAACTAGTTGACTGTTTTGAACAAAAAGGTTTGCGTACTGATAATTTTAAATTGAGCCATTATACTTTTCGTGCAGAAATTGATGGATTGATTTGTAATGGACGCTTGAAGAATGGAAAACAAACCGTTGCTTTGCTTGATGAACGGGTACCTCAATATAAAAAATATTGTAAAGAAGAGGCATTAGCTCTATTGGCAACGAAATATTTCACCAGTCATGCACCTGCTACTTTGCAAGATTTTGTGTGGTGGTCGGGATTGTCGATGTCTGATGCTCGTTTGGTATTAAATTTCGCGCAATCGCAATTGGTTTCTGAAAAAAGAGATTCACATATATTTTGGAGACCGGCAGAATACAAAACAGCACCAGAGAATTCAGTATTGGTTTTGCCTGCTTTTGATGAATTTATCATTAGTTACCGAAGTCGTTTTGTGTCGATTGTAAATGAACATAATGCAAAAGTAATTTCGACAAATGGAATTTTTAAACCTGTCATAGTTTATAATGGTCGGGTTGTGGGATACTGGAGTCGTACGTTGAAAAAAGACCGATGCGTTGTAGAATCAACACTGTTTGATAAAGCAGATAAAAATCTTTATCCTCTGATTGAAAACGCTTTTGTAGACTATGGTTTATTCCTTTCTAAAAAGATAGAAATGACGTTTCGATAGTTTGTTGTTTAAAGAGGGTGCTATGTCGTGATATTAACGTATTGTTCTTTTTATGTTGGCATACAGAAAGATAAGAATAATTATATCGTATTTTTACTTTTAAACTAATATATATTAATATTTATTATTATTCACGTTTTTTTGACCACTGGGTGTCGGTAATAAACGAGCAGATATTTAGGCTTGGTATTGTTACTGTTGCAACGAATTTGCTTTTTAGTACGAACCCTGAAAGCTATAAAAAATCCCATGTTTGAAAGTACAAAACTTATTATTGCTGGGGGATGGGAGACGTGCTTGATTGGAAACAACGGTGTTTGGATATGAAACATAAGGCATCGATTAAAGGCGTGATAGTATCGGGAAAACCGCGTTTACAATCGAGAGTGTCGCAGAGTTTATCGAGATAAGATAACCTTTGATCGTTGGTTTTGCAATTGGAATATTGTATCAAAAAAGACTGCTGAAAAAGGTGGTATTCAAGTAAAATCATTATCCGTAGGAAAACCTATAAAGTTACGATTTAAAAAGTCGGCTATGCCGATATGGTTACAATCGCAAATGTAAATGATAATGAAATGAATTTGTTTAAAGTGAAAATTTTGGAGACTCCCAAATTTTGTGTAAATGAAAAACTAACGATACATTTAATTTAAACGCTCCTGCAACCAAAATCACAGGGGCGTTTTTTATTGTAATTTTTGAATATCTTCTTTCGATAGACCTGTATATTTAATAATCTTTTCTATAGGTTCACCATCAATAAACATTTCTTTTGCAATTTTTAGGGCTTTATTTTCTTCTCCTTCTTCAAACGCTGTATCCATTGAGTTTTTAATATCACGGAAGACATTTAAACTCTCTTCGTAGTTACGAACTTGGTCGGTTGTAAATCTTGCAATTTCAGCTGTCTCAAAAACTTTTTCAAAAATTTGTTCTCTTAATTTATCAGGAATTCGGTCGAGTTTTGCAAGGTTACGCAGTACATACAACCATTTTTCAAAACGAGTATTAATCTCGTCAATCGTTTTGTTGAACTTGGGCATTTCAAGATAAATAAATGTCAACTTATCATAAAACACTTTTTTCGTATCAACATCGGTTAGTTTAACATCGTAACGGTATTTATCGGCTTCGTTTTTGTCTTCATCGAACATAAAATCAAGAATTGCGATAACATAAACGGCTTTTAGCGAAAAATCCCATTCATTTTTTACAGCTTGTTCTCTGATTGGCAGAGTTGAATAATATAGAGTGCGTTCTTTAAAGAATTTTTGTTTGGTTTTTTGTAGCTCTACAATGAATTTTTCGCCACGTTCGTTTTCACAATACAAATCGAATACTGCTTTGCGGTCGCTCAATGTGTAACCAACATATTCAGTTTTAATATATGTTAAGTCGGTAATTCGTCCTTGTTCTGCACTTAATAATTCATTTAGAAAATCGAGCAACAAATCTTTATTTAACTCTTCACCAAATAGTTTTTTAAAACCGTAATCGGTAAAAGGGTTTATATATTTTTCTATAAATTCTGCCATAGCATTTGTATCGTATTATCAATTAATTACAGTGCAAAAATAACTAATTTTCTGCTTAAAAAAGGTATTTGAAAAATAACCTTTATTTATTTCTTAAGAAACCATGTAAAGTTCACTAATACTAAACTATAATATCAAAACTTGAGAATATTCTAGTAAATAAACACTGGTTCGGCTATGGCTTTGTCTCATTCTTCAAATAAACTTCAAAGGTAGAACCTTCTCCGAACAAGGGTAAAAAAGTCGGTTATGCCGATGTTGTTACAACAGTAAATGTGAATGATAATGAAATGAGTGTGCAGAATGTGGAGATTTGAAAAACTAAGATTCGG
>JACCEE010971953.1_pt1 | contig 15797 bp, 12 predicted proteins | sample 7449931 | NCBI WGS metagenome assembly JACCEE01 (sample SAMN15323457, study PRJNA562643) | freshwater metagenome | isolation source: river surface water | place: USA:Blue River Watershed | collected 2017-08-19 | reverse complement strand
CCAAAATAAATTTTTGTTTAAAAAACTAAATTAAATTTTTTTTTTTTTTTTATAATAAAAATTGATTTTTTTTAATATTAATTATATATATAAATATTTTATATTATATATTATAATATTCAATTGATTTAATAATAACTACAATGTAATATACAAAATAGGAAATAAGTATAAATTATAAATTTATACAAAATAATGAAGAACCTTCTTCATCAAAAATTTAAACTTATAATGATGAATCAATATATAGTGAAACAAGTTCAGAAGAATAAAACGACAATATTGATTGTTTATATATGGATATTGATTAAAAATCTAACCCAACAGATATTAAAAGAAATATTATATAATATTCATCTGAGGAAAAGAAAACAATAAATATAAGATGTAATGAAATAATGTCCAATATTAAGTTTAAAAAAATAAAAAAAATATCATAAATATTTATCGATCAAAAGAAAGAAGCTTAGGAAATAATAGATTCATATGTAAATAATCCATATCTAATTTTAACTTCTGTGTTAAAAAAAACATAATCTGGAAAAACAGGTGTAAAAATTGCTATTATATATAATTTAGTTAAATATAAATAATTATTAATTAATCCTGAAAATATATTTATTATATCTGGATTGTCTGATAAATTGTGGAAAGAATAAATGTAATAAAGATGCCCAGATTAATTAAAAGATAATATTTTCCATAGAAATGAATTAAACAATTTTATGGAAAAAATTAAAGATAAAAAAAATTGTTTGATTATCATTGATGAAATTTAAATTGCATCTTAAAAAGATTAACTACTTTCATAAACATTTAAAGAATTAAAATACAATGAATATAAATTTCTTTTATAAAATGATATTAAATTTATACATTTCACAGCAACCCCAAATGGTTTAATTTATGATTAATAACTTTGGGGAAAATATGCTTAAACAATAAAATTTGAACCCAATCCTAATTATATTGGCGCAAGAATATTAAAAGATAGAAAATAGATTAAATAATTTAAACCTCTTTTTATAACAGATAATAAAAAAAATGGAAATAAATAATAATTAAAATAGAATATGGATATTATATAACAAAACATATAAGAATTATATTAAACTATAAATACTAAATACGACTAATGCAAAAAATATCATATCATACGAATACCAAATGGAGAAAATGATATGATATAATTTAAATAAATTTTTGATTAAATAAATTCTAAATATATATATTATTTTCAAGACAATAAAAAAGATATCAATGATTATTTAAAAATAGAACCAGAATAACATACTTTTATTTTTTTGAAAGAAAAAATTAGATGTTCAAAAACTTTTGAATAAAAAGATCATTTAGGTGTATGCTATGAGAGATATGTCAAAACAGTTGATGATTCAGTTATAATTTAAGGATTGCTTGGTAGATTATGTGGTTATATTGATAGTTCAAATGTAATATGTTATACAAATATTGAATCGATAGATAGATATGAGACATTGTGGGAAAAAAATTTTGATTAAGAATCTGGAACTAAATGGAAAAGCAATACGACAGGATTTAAATTTGGTATTAATTATTCAAACAAACGCGGAACTATTAATCAAGATTTTGATAATAAACAAAATATAAACAGTGTTATTATGAAAAAAGATGTTCATTCTGTATAATAATTTGAATACAAAACATCTTATAAATTGACATAAGAATAAAGAGAAATTCTATTATCTCATTTAATCAAATAAAGTATTAAAGGAAAACATAATACTAATCTACATTTATCTATTTCTGAAGAAATAAATAATAAAATTACCAAATCAGATGAATTTAAAAAATTTATTGAGAAAAATAATTTAACCAGTATTGATTTAACAAAACTTAAATAAATAAAATCATGTTAAAATAATTAAATATAAATTTAAATACCAAAAACTAATAAAACACAATCGTATTTCATTGAAGATGTTGATAATTAAAATAATTATGAATCATTATTTAATGCATTTAAGACTTGGGGTGCAATTAATATTTAATCTAATTAAAGATATTCTTTTTGTCAAAATAAAAATAATGATGAATTATATATATCATTTTTTGTATTTAAAGAAGTATAAAAAGAAGACATTATATAATTTAAAGAATAATAAAACAATTGAAAAAAAAACAATAATTTAATAATTTAATAATTTAATAATTTAATCAAAATATATTATTTTTATTTATTATAAAAAATATAATTATGAAAATTAAAAGTATAAGCATCATAAAATCATTAAAATGTTTAGATAATATTACTTTTAATTTAATGTTGAAACTTATATTTTTTTACATTTCTGTCCCAATTTTTTTAAATCCTTATTTTTTATAATATTCCCTTACACCAATACCACTAATACATGATATTTTATCATATCCATTTAGATAAGATATAACTTCTGCATATTTTAAAAGTTTCTTACCAAAACCAAAATGTTATGCATATCCTGTATTTTTTTCACCAACAGAAGATAATTTTCCATAAGTATGTAATTCTCTAATTAATGCACAATTTTCTAATAATGAAAATACTTATCTTTTGTTTTTATTGTCATAATACTCTTTACTTGGTATTCTTAATCTTAGAAATGCATAAAGAATTTTTTAATCTTTACTTGTATAACTAATAAAATATTCAATTCCATCGGATGCAGGGTATTCGTGAATAATTAATTGTATATTATCTGGATCTATTGTTTTATCTTTTACTTCTCTACAACGAATACAATTACATATTAATCCATTATCTTTAAAATGTTTGTGTAATTATTAACGCATATGTGTTGTTTTACAACCACCCGTTATATATGAAGTAGTAATATCTCTGATTATTCTATTTAATCGTATCCATGGATGAACTTTTTATTTAAAATCCGATATTATGTCAAATAGAGTTTTTTCATCATATGGTGTATAACTACCTTCTTAATACCATTCTTATATTTTAGTCCATGGTACAACAGATGTTGGATATATTTTTATTTAATCAACTTAAAAATCGCTTTTATTAAGAATATCATTAAGCATTTTTTTATCGTCTTCTGGTGTTGCGTCTGGAAGCATTGGCATTAAATGAATATCAACTTTGAAACAATTATCTTTTAATAATTTAATTGCTTTAATACTTTGTTCAACTGTATGTCCCCTATTAATTTTTTTAAGAATTTTATTATCAGTATGCTAAACACCAATTTATACTCTGGTTACACCAAGTCTTCTGAAAAAATGTAATTCACATATATTAATACAATCTGGTCTTGTTTCAAGAGTTAAACCAATTATTCTAACCGATGCAGTTTCATTAATCAATATTTCTTATTCTAATTAATATCGTTCGGATCTTGTATTAAATTATGTATTTGCAGCATAATATATATCTCTACAAAATTCTTCAACATATTCTTTTGGATACGAAGATATTGTGCCACCTAAAACTATAATTTCAAGTTTATCTATTGTATGACCACAACATATATATTAATTAACTCTGTTTCTAAACTATTTTACACAATCAAAATCACATTCATTCGCTCTTAAAACACCTGGTTCTTTTGTCAAATAAGAACGGGGTTATGCAACCCAATTATTACCTTTATGAGCAGGTTCATTTGGACACATATGACAATTATATTTACATGAAAATTTAGCTTTTTTAATTTCTCCACTGATTTTATCTTTATATTCCGGATAAGCAGCAGTAAATAAACTTACTACTAATACTCCACTTTCACTTCTCATTGATTTTTTAACAATTAATTTGTAAAATTCTTTATTATTGATTTATAATTATTTATATCCATAAATTAAATCTGTTTTTTTTATAATAAATTAATGTTCCCGTGAATATTTTCGAATAGCACTTTTTAAATCTAAATGTGTTTTAATATTGTTTTGTTCTTTTTAAATAAAATCTTTAATGATTTACCATTTTATAGAGTCTTCATAATTATTAATTATTTTTTTTTTATTTCCAAGATCTTCAATATCCATTTTAATATTTATTTTTCTATAAATGCAAAATAATATAATTGTTATTATTATAAACAAAATAATTTTTATGTATATATATTTCATAGTTATAAAATCAAATATTAATTTTTTAAAAATTGAAATAATTATAATAATAGTATATATACTATATTCATAATATTCATAATATTCATAATATTTATAATATTTATAATACAATAAACAAAAATGAATAAAAACAAAATATAAAATTTTTTAAATAAATAATATAAATATTCAATGTTTTAAAAAAGAAAAATATAAATAGAAGTTTAAATTAAAATTAAGAAGTTTTTTTAAAATAGACAAAATTTAGATCAATTAAAATATGACGCCGACAGAGTATAATATTAATTTATACCCGAAGCATTTCCCATAACACCAAATGTATCACAATAATATATTAAAGAAATTATAATTAATATTATAAATGACAAATAATATTGAAGTTTATTGATCTGAAAATATAATTTTTAATTTTATTATAATCAATATTATTATTATAATAATTCATAAATGTATTATTATAATTTTTATAGTCTATTTTTAAATTCTGTTACATCGTTATTATCATCAATGTATTAAAACATACCATATGCAATATTTTTAATTAAAAATATAACATGTTTTTTATCTTTTAAATTTTACTCTCCAAATCCATATTTATATAAATCAAACATTGCTTTATTTGTATATTCGGTATAAATAAGTTTATTAATATTATTATTAATAAAATTTTCTTTTTAAGTTTTAATACATTATCTTACACCTTATAAATTTTAGTCCATACAAAATTTATTTCTTTTAATATATTTCATGACATCTTTTAATATTAAATTATTAATTTCATCTTCTAATTTTTATTTAAAAGATATTATTACTTTTTCATTCATAAATCTATTTTTTATTATTTAGTTTAATTCTTCCAATTCTGATTTTTATAATTATTAAATATATGCCAAATAACTATCTGTGATAAAATTTTATCGTGCATTTATTTAATTTATTTATTATAAATTTTAATCATTTTTAAATTTTACAGATTTTTTTGTGGGACTTTATATTGTAGGTTATATTAATATGTTTGGTTAATTTTGTTTTGACGATTTAAAGAATTTTTTATTCAATGAATGTAACAAACTATATGATTTTGGAGAAATATTATATGTATTTTATGACATAGTTAATGTGTTTATTTTTATATTATTATTAAATTACTATTTTTATAATGGTGAATTTTATAATGGTTAAAATTTTTTAGAAATTGGACTAATTACGGGTTTAAATTCATTATATTTAGAAACAACATCTTCTAATATATATTATGAATATTATTATATAATATCCAAATCATTTTATTACAATTATTTTAAACTATTTTTTTAAATGTCTTTTTTTATTATATCAATTAATACATTTTTCATTTAATCTGTATCAAAATTCATTTAATATTAAACAATAGCATTAATCAATGGTTTTTTTAATATATTTTGTGTTTATAATTAAACTTTTTGTTTTAATTATAATTTTTCATATAATTCTTTAATCAAAAATTATATTTCCAAATACATTGAAATAAAACCCCGTTTTTATTAAAAATTATCAATATTATTAAAATTTTACATTTTATTTATTATTATAAAAAAAAAGATTAAAAATCAATTAATTTAAATTTTTAATCTTTTTTATGAAATTTCATAATATTCTTTATTAATTTCAATACCAATAAAATTTCTGTCTCCAAGTTATTATGCCGCCACACCAGTTGAACCGGAACCCATAAATGGATCTAATATTGTATGTTGTGGTTTTGAAAAAATTTCAATTAATTTTTTCATTAATTCAATGGGTTTTACGGTAATATGTGTATTATAAATTTCTTTCTCTTTTTTATTTGGTTTTTTAATCAAAAAATTTTAATCATATTAAATATCATTTAATACTTCGGTTGTAAATACATTTGCTGGAAATTTATCAGAATTTTCACCAGTTTTGGAACTAACATTAATTAAACCTGTATTATATTTAATTTCATTTAAAATATAATTTTTTTAATCAATTGGTTTTTATGCGACACATATCAGCTCATGACAATTTTTAAGCATTGGTGTTTTATAATTTTCTTTTTATTTTTTTAATTTTTCTTTTTCATTTATAGAAATATTTTTCATATTATCGATTATATGATTCATCGACATTGCCTTTGGCATACTTTAAACATATACCCAACTAATTGTATCTCTTATTTAAAACCCTGACTTTTCTGCTGATATTGCAATATGATGGTATAATCTTGGTTGTGAAAATGAAAGGAAAAAACCACCAGGTTTTAATTTTTTAAATACTAATTTGGATATATCTGTATAAAAATTTTATAAATTTTATCCTTATTTTTAATCAAATTTCATTCCTTTTGGTAAATTTTTTATATGACTATTTGGTTTAGTTTTTAAATCTTATATAATATTTTGATTCCAATTTTAATCTAATTTGTCCAAAAAATATGGCGGGTCTGTAATACATGTTTCAATTGAATTATCTTCTAATAATTCAAGCTATTGAATACAATCATTATTATATAATTAAAATTACATTTTTTTATATTTTGCAAAAATTGAAATTTTAATTAATTATTTTTATATTATATATATATTTAAATCTTATATAATTTCAATATTTAATTTATTATATAATAATGAATATTTTTTAAAACACTTTAGATTAAAATTTTAAAAATATATATACTAAATATAATAATGAATTTATATTGTTTTGTAAAAAAAACAATATAAAATTAAAAAACATTAATACATTAGGAGGATAAATATTGGCAATTATGGTGGATATAAAATATAAAAATATAATTTTTGATAGGGAAAAATTAATAATATTTTAATAAAAAATATTTTCACTATATAGTGAAAACAATATTGAAAATAATTCTGGTATATAATAAATAAAAAATACAAAAATTAAAAAATCAAAAGATATTATACAATAAGCAAATAAATTAGAACAAATTGGAATCAAAATGAAAAAATTTGATTAATAAGGTAAATATTAAATATAATATCCATATGAATATATATAATTACATGTCAATAAAAGAAATATTAAAAATATTAAAATGAATAAAAATGAATAAATATAATATGTAAAACAATATGTATAAAAAAATTATTTAGATGTTCCAAATAGTAAATGGCAAATTGGTCACAAAGATCCATTTTTAGATGATTTAAATTAAGAATAAAATCTAATATATTAACCACCCATATAAGGAAAATATAGAAATAATTACAAATTTGATGATTGTGGTTTAATAAGATTTCCAACTGTACAATATCTAATAAAAAACATTAATACATTTTATTCAAAATCAGAATAAAATGTATTAATAGAATATTTTAAAGATTAGGAATTATAATTATGAAAATAATTCATAATAATTTATTATATAAAGATTTCTTTATGAAAGAAATATAATAATATTATTTTAAATAATTAACTTATAGATTATAAATATTACAAAATGATAAATTTTTTATTAACAATAATATTTTAATTTTTTATAAAACAAACAAATAGTGTTGAAATATAATGTTATTCAACGCCGTAATATTTTTAATAGAATACTTAAAATTATTCTATTGACTATGAATACAAAAATACTTTTGAAATTTATAAAGTGCCATTGTAAAATAACAATAACAATAACAATAATGTATAAATTTTATAATATTAAATGAAATGGTGTAAATTTGATTTAGAAAATAATTTAGGAATTTTGTTCAGAGTAAATAATATAAATAAATGCGAGTGTAATTAAGGATATTATAATAATTCGGGAATGCATGGTGTTCATTCATGTGGAAACTAAAAAGCTATGGAACTTAATTCTTAAATTTATATTTAAAATTAAATAGATAAAATATAATTTTCCTTATATCCAATATTTTACCACAACACCATACAAATTTTAACAAACGGATTTTATTCTTAAATTGCCATTATTACATTATAGTCATAATTTTTATAATCAGAAACATATGATACAATATTTTATATTGTATTTAATTATAATATTGAATTATTAAACTTTTTTTTCATAGAAGGTTTTGGGTTATAATGTCAAGATAAATATATATAAGATAGATTTTAAAAATCTTATTAAATATGTAATATTGCAATACCGTTTCCTCAATAAGATTCAAGAGAAATTGTATATTTAATATAATTGGAAACATAATGTGTAGAATAAACAACAAATGAATATATATAAACGAATTGTAATAATTATGTAGATACACAATTAATATAAAATTATATAAACTTTTAATAAACATCTGGACCATATAATCCATTTGGAATAATTAAAAATATAGTATTTTAATATCAACCGTATGTAAATTGTAATATAATAAATGGAGAATAGTATTATAACTAAGACATAGTTATATAATAAAAATTAATATAGGTTGAATATTGAATTAAAAATATAGTTTAATAAATATGAGTTATTTTTTTTTGTTTAACTATAATATTAGTTTAATATAATCACCAACAACATGGTGGTTCGGTTTTATTAGTGAAAAAATCTTGTGGATTATCTGATGTATGACATTTATATTTTACAATAGTTTCATTTGGAATTAATTGCATATTGTTACAAGGACTTCCGTCGAGCATCATTATTGGTTAATCTCTTTAAAGACATAATTCACAACTATAATATTCACAGCGCTCATATTCATCAGCAACTGTTAAATAACAATAATCATCTGCATCTTCATTAAGTTATTATTCTATTTCTGTTTATAGTAATTTTCTTTTATTTGTTGATAAAACACATTCATTGCTTCCAACTTAATTCCATAAACTATTTACAGTTGTTGTCATTCGATTTACACCAAAATTTAAATGTACGACAGAAACGGAAGATTAAGTTTATTTAAGTTTGATATAATCTAATAGTTATATTGTATCTTATGTAGTAAAGCAATATATTTCACTTCCACAATTATCTTCCATTAAATGCCAATATAATTAAAGCCAACCTTTTTCTGCAATTACCTAATCAACTAATTCAAAATATACACTAAGTGGTCTTCTAACATCTACACTATATGCTTTCATATTCCATTTATCTCCATCACGATAATTTAAACCTCGTTAAACACCTCTCAAACTTAATAATGAAGATTTATTAATAGCATAATCTCTAACACAATCATTAATTGCTCCAAAAGGTGCAGCCAAGTGTGTTTTATATTTATTAGGTGTAAATAAGTTTTATCTAATGAAAATATCAGTATGATCAATTTATTCGTTCATTGATGAATAATCGCTTGGATTACATATTTCAGTCAATCTTGCATGTGATTTTGTATGATTTTCATATTAAATATTTCCCAAATATGAGTATTTAAGAGATCTTAAATTAAGACGACTCATATATCTCGAATTTGTTAATCGTTTTTCATCGGAGTTAATATAGTATGTTGTCTATAAATGTCTTTCCTTTAATAAATCTAAAAGTCTCATTTATGAAATAAATCCATCGTCGGTTTAAAGAGTAATAATACCTTTTCTAAATTTTTAACACTGTGGAAAAACACAATATGGCATCAGTGCCATTATAAATATTAATGCAATATACATTATCGATAATATTATTTTTAATTTTAAACAAATATTGTAAATATTAAACTATATATTATTATGATTGTAATATTATTATTATAATAATATTGTATAAAATGTCTTTATATTAAAAATCAATTTTTGTTTTTTTTAAATCATTATAAGAATTTAGGAGTTTTAGACAATTGTTGTTATACTGGTTGCTTATAATCAAAACCGGCAGCGGCAGAAGTTTTTGCTCCATATTATAATAATAATAAAATAAAAAAATTTTGTTTCAATGTGTTTTATATAAATCGTTTATTTTTTAAGTTAATAGTTAAAATTTAATATTTTTAATATTTTCTTTTTAATGTGTTATTTCTTAATCTTCTTCATTTTGAGAATAATATTTTTGTTAATAAATTTAAACAATCTTATATATTTACAATAATTCAGAATTTTTTAAGTTATAAATTATACTTTTATATAAAAATTTTATATTTTTTGGATTATAAAATAATAATGATAATATAATTATTATTAGATATATCCACGCCTTAATTATGAAAAATGTATATTCATATATTGTTATATAAATATTATCTACATCAAAAATTTCAAATTATACACTATTTATCATTTATTTTAAATGTGTTTGATTTTTTTAAGAATATACATAATTAAATGTTTATTTTTTAAATTCATTATCTAAATCATTAAGAATATCTTTTTAATTAATTTATTAATATTCTATTATTTTTAATGGATAACCCCATATATCATATGGAAATTCTTCAATTGGAATATAATATTATTTATCTTAACATTCTTTATAAATAATATTATAAATTTATGGTATTTAATCATATGTTTCTTTTTATAATAAATATATCAAAGCTAATTTGTATTCTTTTTTTGATAATTTTTTTAAATTATATGCTAAATTTAAGTATTATGTATTCGTCCATACTTGATTGTCCCACATACCAATATTATCTAAATCTAAATTTATAGAATATAATGGATATTCTTCTTTTGTTTTATTTATAATATTCATTAAATAATTATCAACAATGATAATATCTTTATTAATTGTTGTATTTAAAAAGTTTTTTTATTTAAGATTTGCTTCAAAGCATTTTGGATAGTCGCCTTATTATATACATTAATTTATAAGATTTTGATTTAATTTGTATTCTGTCAAATCCTATGTATAATTAAAAACTTCTAAAAATTAATTTTAGAAATATGAAGCGGCACTCTCCCATTTTTTAGAACAATTATATTTTTCAAAATCATTAATATTAAATATTGATAATTCTGTCATATGAAAATTATTATTAATATTACCTGCTTATATATTTACATATTCTTGTTCTCCACTGTAAAAGTTTTAACCAATATATCCATAAATAATATTTTTATTTGTTTGATAATATTATCTTTATTCGTATTATTCAAATTTATAAAATTCAAATCTTTCATTTTATTATATATTTTCGCGTTTATCATATAGTTAATTAAAACAGGTTGAATTATATGATTTATAGTTTGTGATATTATAATTAGAATTTTCATCATAATTATAATAAGTACTGTCAGTAATTCCACAATTTTCATAAAAAATATTTGGTTATTAATGTCTATTTCCATATATATGCGGTCGAAACATACCAAAAAAGTCTAAACTGATTTAATAAATATATTTAATACCATATTAATTAATCTTATTAAATATATTATTTTTATTTAATACATATTTTGATTTATCTAAATCTCTGTCTTTAATAATGAAACAATAATATTCATACAATATGTTTTATATATTGTATATTGTATATATTTGAGTTTATTATTCAATCTTGAAACATACCATATAGTCTTATTTTTTTTCAATGTCACTGAAAACTTAATATTCCATATTAAATTATGTCAGTGGTTCAATATACATATCCATTATTTCTTCCGGTTTAATTATTACTTCAAAATCAATATATTAATTAAATTAAGTATCATTATCGATAAAAATTTCATCATTAGCATATGATACAATTGCATAAATATTTTATTCTATATTTTATTTTTATATTTCTTATATTTTATCAATATCTTGTGTTATGAAAAAATTTTATAAATAACGATTATACCATTTATGGTATTATTATTGATTCATTTGAAGTTAATTTTTATTATCAAGATATAAAAGAGATATTGTAATATTGAATTAATTTAATAATATTAATAAATTTATAATTATAATTATAGACAGGAATAATATCATAAATTTAATCTTATAAGAATATTTTAGAATATTAATAGTATTTTTAAAAAATGTTCTATACCCATATTATATTCTTCTAACAATATAAAATTTTATTTTTTAAAATTAAGTTAAATTTTCTAAATCTAAATTTTATTCTTATTCAGTTGAATCATCTGTATGTGTGCGAGTATTATTTTATTAATTCAGATAATCATTAATTAATTAAAAATATATACCCGTTTCGTTTGAATTATTATAACTAATACCAAAATGTTCTTTTTTTTATTATTTTTCTTATAATGTTTTTGGTTATATATGATTTTTATTAAATTTAAATTTTCCAAATTATACATAGTCTTTATAAATGTATAAAAACCGATACACTATTGAAATACTTAAAAAAACTAATAATATATCAATTATAATTTAATCAAGTTATATAAACCATTCTATATTATTTGTAGAAATTTAAAGTTTTTGCATAAATATGAATATTATAAAAATATTAACAAGAGTTAATTTATTTTATATATTTAATAAAAAAATTTTCATTCATATATATGTCATTTTTATTAATTTTAATTTTGATCATGTTTTTATTAATATAGAATTTTTTATGATTTACTCATTATTTCTTATACATGATGTAATGTATAATCATATGATTATTTTAATTAATTGAAATGTAAATTTAAATAATTCCCTAAATTTTTGATTTCAATTATATGTAAATATCCAAAAAGAAATACAATATATATATAAAATTTGAATAATATAAATAATTAATACCATTTAATATAAAAATACTCTTATGAATAAATTTTAATATCAATATTTTTTAAATTTTCATAATCAGAAATATCATTATTAAATTAATATACATAATTTAATGTTTATGTATCGTCTTATACATCACCAATATCAATCATATAAATTTAATATAAATTTATGTCAGTGGCATTTCTAACAGGAACAATATCAGTTGGAAATATCGCAAGACGTTATTTGACTCTTCCCGCAATTAAATTTGCGTGATTATTACAAAACTATACTAATCCATTGAAGAAAATATTTTAATTAAAATCTATATCATATACTTAATAAATATAAAATTTAATTAATTCTATTTAATATGGTAATTTTATATTTTATGGAATATCATTGTCGGTATAATTAATATAATTTAACAATGATAAATAATAAGATCTATAATATTGCTAATAATAATATAATTCAGAACCCAATTAAGGATTTATCAGTGTTAGATTATATTCTGTAACATATTTTTAGTATAGTGTATTATTTATTTTTTTCCCTACATCTGTTTATGACAATAGAGATAAATAATTTTCAATATTTTATGATAATTATTTATTTTAACTAAAATATTATTATTTAATAAAAAACATTTATTCACATGCAATTAAATCATTATTTATACATTTTTGAATTAATTATTTATCAATGTATTATTCATAACCCAATTAAGGTTCTAAAATTTTAGATATTTCAACCCAATTTGAACAATTAGATTATTTTTAATCGATTTCTAAATAATTAAAACTGTTTTTATTATAATCAAATTTATAAACCTAAGATTAAGTATTTTAAGCTTTAACAAACATAAAATTTATTTTATCTTATAGTTATACTACATTTATCAACTATGGACTATAATTACCTAACATAAAATCTTCTTGATTATGAACAATATTAATTAATTATTCATAAAATATATTTATTTATTAATCACCATTTTTGTTTTCTAAATTTTATAAATATTAATTAATATTAAATTTTTCTTACAAACATTTATAATCAATATTATAAATAGACGGTCGAGAAATATTTGCATATTTTAATAAATTACATTATATTTCTTTTTCAAACGGGTTTTATTAATTTTCCTAAGTATCTAATAGAGATTCCAAATAAGGCGACTTAACATTATATTTAATCAAATATTCATATGATTAATAATGTTCTTTTATTTTTTATTAAAGATTATCCAAAGATTTTGACAAATAACACTTTAATTTTTTAACTTTAAAAAATTCACTGTAAAAACTAATAAATGTTTTTAAATCTGGATATGTATAATATTAACATCCAATATAATATTAATTATTATTATTATTATCAATAAATGTTAAATAATAATCATCATATTCCAATTATTATTTATCAGTATATAAATTATAAACAAGAGTATCTGAAAATTCTTATTAAAATTCAGAAAAATCTATATAAAGTTAATCTTAATATTCACTTTTTTAATTAAAAATATTTATTTATTGTGTTGATTATTCATTATTTGTCATAATTCCAACATCTGTATATGATTACGAAGGATTTATTTTAGAATAAACTTATATCAATTGTTATTTATATTCTGTAAAATTTAAAGGTTATATGTTATAATCTTTAAAATATTATAAAGTAAAGGGTGTATTAACAAAACTAATAATTGTAATTATATCAAGTATTAAAAATAGAATAAAATAAAATAATAATACAAAATGATTGTATTTGATTGTTTATAGAGTTTATTAAATTATTGGTGTATTGCTTATGTTACTAATAATTTTTTTTAATCTTCTTGATGATAATGATTATAATTATTAATTATTATTTAATACTTCTATTTCTTATTATTATTAATTCTAATCTTATTCTTCTTTATCAGAAGATACAGTTTTTAATGATTTTTATGATGAATGATTTTGTAATAATTCGATAAATAAATTTAATTGTTTTTTATTATTGTAAGCAAGTAAATATGCGTTTTCTAATTAATTTTTTTACACTTATTCTTCAATATTTTATTATTCATTATTAAGTTTATTGTAAAATAATATAAATTTATAACCAACCCCTATCAATAAAAAATTTAGAAAAAATATAATTATATATTCATCTACTTGGCACAATAAATCTACTAAACTTTGAGAAATTTTAATATAATGCATTTTGAAAAATTTAATATTATTTATTACTAATAATAAAAATAATTTTGTTTTTTTATAAAGTTTTTTATAAAATAATTAAAATTATAATATATATAAAAAAATTGAATTATATATAATATATAGTCTATATATAAACAATTAGTAATATACAAACTTTTATTTAAATACCAATTATATATACTATTTATAAATTATAATAACTATGAATAGTTAAAATCGTAACATATATAATTCTAATATGTATTCAAAAATACATAATTAGAGAGATTAAAGAATTTTAGAAATAGAATATTATATGATCAATGAAGATAATAATGCTAAAATTAATCATGGAAAACTTAGAACTTTATTCTTGAAATATAAAATGTATAAATTAAAGAAAAAAATTATCAAATTATTTATTAAACCAAAATAATATATTTAATTCGAAAAAAAAATTGATTTTTCAATTAATTTTTAAACTATTATTAATAAAGTAAATACATATTAATTATACAAATTAAATAATTAAAGAAAACTTAATCAATTCTTCATAATAAATAATTTTTTTACTATAAATATTTATAATTGTTTTTAGTTTTATTGTATATTTATTTTTCATACAAGATATTATTAATTTTCAATTAGTTTTTATGACGCATATTCTAAGTTTAAAATCTTAATTATTGTATAGTTTGCCATTATATATTATTTAAACACATAATCATAATGCTATTATTCGTCAATTTCTGGACAATGTGTATTAATTTTATTTTATACATCTTCTAAATCATAATGTTTTTCAAATGTCATACATAATCTATTTTATATAAACCATTGTAATATTCTGTCATATGCACAATATTAATATCTTTCTTCAATTTCAATTGATTTTTCTCCAAAAACTTCGGAGCACCAAT
>JACCEE012447318.1_pt1 | contig 15811 bp, 13 predicted proteins | sample 7449931 | NCBI WGS metagenome assembly JACCEE01 (sample SAMN15323457, study PRJNA562643) | freshwater metagenome | isolation source: river surface water | place: USA:Blue River Watershed | collected 2017-08-19 | reverse complement strand
TTTTCTGTCGGCCCTCAGCTTCACATGCTCGAAGGTGCAGTTCAGGTGACTCCAGAGATGTGCGAGTTTGATCTGGAGACCGGTAAGTTCCACGGTATTTTTCGCTGGGATCAATCCTGGGAAGTTGAGAGTCACTTGCGTGACTTCGGTCCGCAAACCGATCCGGTGTGTTGGATGTTGATTGGCTATGCCTCCGGATACACGTCAGCTTTTTTCGGTAAGCAAATTTTGTTTCGTGAAATCCAGTGTGCTGCCTGCGGCAAAGATCACTGCCGCATTGAGGGTCGTCCAGTAGAAGAATGGCCCGATGCTGACGCGATGATGGAAGACTACCAAGCTGACTCAATGCTAGTTAGGATCGAAGACCTGCAAGCCGATCTTGAAAGTCTGCGCGTTTCTCTTTCACCGAGTGATGATTTGGGTGATTTGATTGGTCGCTCGAAAGCTTTTGAGAAATCGATTGCGTTACTGCGTAAAGCCGCAGGTACACAAGTGACCGTATTGCTCACCGGTGAGACCGGTGTTGGTAAAGAACGTTTTGCGCGCACATTGCACGCAATGAGCCCGCGCGCCGATAAGCCTTTTGTCGCGATTAATTGCGCCGCTTTACCGCATGAGCTGATTGAAAGCGAATTATTCGGTGCTGAGAAGGGTGCATACACGGGCGCTGGCACGGCTCGTCCAGGTCGTTTCGAGCGTGCTGATGGTGGCACGTTGTTCCTTGATGAATTAGGAGAATTACCACCAGCGGCACAGGCCAAGTTATTGCGTGTGCTGCAAACCGGCGAGGTTGAACGACTTGGTGCAACTGCCACACGTAAGGTGGATGTGCGAGTAGTAGCAGCAACGAATGTTGATCTTGAGGCTGCAGTCGAAGCAGGGCGCTTCCGTCGTGACTTGATGTACCGATTAAATGTCTATCCGATTGCGATACCTCCATTGCGTGAACGTGTTGAGGATATCGAGCAGCTAGCCAATCATATGCTGCACCAGTTCATGGTTTTGCATAACAAGCGCGTAGCTGGCATCACTGATCGTGCGTTAGATGCTATGCGCAGCTATCCATGGCCGGGCAATATTCGTGAACTAGAAAATCTGATTGAGCGTGGTCTGATCATCACCTCACCGGGGCAGATGGTTGATGTGGATGATTTGTTTGCAATAGCACCCACCGAGGGATCGGTAACCCTCTCTTCAAGTGGAGAGTTGAGGCAAACATCACCGAGTAATTTCGATACCCTGTTCGATGAATTACAAAAGCGCGGCTTGTCCTTGGATGCGCTCGAAGATGCATTAATACAGCAAGCCGTTGATCGGGCGGGAGGAAATTTATCTGCCGCAGCGCGCTCACTCGGATTGACTCGACCGCAATTGTCTTATCGACTGCAAAAAATAAGTGAACGCTGAAGTAATTTTAGTTTAATCGAAATAAGTACGGAGTTTTGTAGTGGCAAAAAAATCATTTGTTAGTTTAGTAGAGAGTGGTGAAAGTGATGCGGGTTATCGCACCCTGATCGAGCGTACCTACGGTCGTCTGCGTGAAGATATTTTGAACGGCACCCTACAGCCGGGCGAAAAATTATTGGTCGAACATATTAAGCAACGTTACGACGTTGGTTCAGGAACGATACGAGAAGCGTTGTCTCGCTTAGTAAGCGAGGCAATGGTGATTGCTGAAGGTCAGCGCGGATTTACCGTAGCACCCATTAGCATTGAAGATTTAATCGATGTGACGAATGTCCGTGTCAGTGTGGAGACTGAAGCATTACGCGTATCTATTCGTCAGGGTGATGATTTTTGGCGTCACCGCTTGCGATTAGCCTTTGAAAAATTATCCTCACTTGAGCAGCCTCTTCAGGATGAAAACATTCGTCGCTGGGAGCAGGCGAATACAGCATTTCATGCAGCACTTTTGTCAGCATGTGGATCACCATGGGCGTTACGGATGGTGCATCAACTTACTCAACATGCTGAGCGCTATCGACGTTTTTCTATCGGTCTTCATCCCGGACGTGATGTGCACACCGAGCATCAGCATATTTTCGATGCGGCGATCGCAGGCCAAGATGCTCGAGCGGCACTTGCATTAGAAGCACACATTCGCGCCACGCCAGAGTTATTGGCGCAGTCAGTTAAAAACGGTATTGATGTATTCAACGTAGGGTGAATGTATCGTTAATCAATGTCGAAAACAATTAATTAGAAAGCAGCTATGAGTACCACAACGTCATCACCTGAAATCGGCCAATCTATTACTGCAGGCGGTTTGAAAATAAATTATCACGATCATGGATCTGGATTTCCCGTATTAATGATTCACGGTTCTGGGCCCGGCGTTAGTGCTTGGGTCAATTGGAGACTCGTCATTCCAGAATTAGCCAAAGAACGGCGAGTACTAGCACCCGATATGGCGGGTTTTGGTTTTACCGAACGTGTGCCGGGTATGGTTTACAGCATGGAAAAATGGGTACAACAGGCGATCGATTTTATTGACGCATTAGGATTGCCTGTAGTTGATTTAGTGGGTAATTCATTTGGTGGCGCTTTGTCACTGGCACTAACAATCAAACACCCTGAGCGTGTTCGTCGCTTGGTGTTGATGGGTGCAGCAGGGGTTTCATTCGAAATTACGCCAGCACTGGATGCTGTGTGGGGCTATGAACCCTCGTTTGAAAATATGCGTTCGATAATGGATGTGTTTGCCTATGATCGCGGGTTGGTCAATGATGACCTTGCGCGACTACGTTATGAAGCCAGCGTTCGACCCGGTTTTCATGAGAGTTATTCAAGTATGTTTCCTGCGCCGCGTCAGCGTTGGGTTGATGCATTAGCCAGTGATGAGAAAGCAATTGCCGCCATAGATAAAGATACATTAATTATTCATGGGCGAGAAGATAAGGTGATACCGCTAGAAAATTCGCTGCGCTTTTCCCAACTACTATCGCGTTCGCAGTTACACGTGTTTGGTCGTTGCGGGCATTGGACTCAAATTGAGCATTCAAAACGATTTTCGCAGCTAGTATCCAATTTTCTTGCTGAAGCTGATCAATAATCACGCGACAGATCTATGCGTTCAATGACAGGAGGTCAGTTTCTTGTCGATGCGTTGTTGTCGCATCACGTCGATACTATTTTCTGCATCCCGGGTGAAAGCTATCTACCAGTGCTCGATGCTTTGCATGATGCGCACTCAATAAAAACAGTCGTTGCTCGTCATGAAGGTGCTGCGAGCTATATGGCAGAAGCCTATGGCAAGCTTACTGGGCAACCGGGAATTTGTTTTGTGACACGCGGGCCAGGCGCTTCTCACGCTAGCGTTGGTTTGCACACAGCGTATGAAGACTCTACACCGATGATTTTATTTATCGGACAAGTAGAAACTCAATTTCTTGGTAGAGGAGCTTTTCAGGAAATTGATTATTCACGTATGTTCAGTAGTAGCGCCAAAGCAGTACATCAGGTTAGAAACGTTGTAGACCTGCCCGAGGTCATTCACAGTGCATTTCAGTTAGCCATCAGCGGACGACCTGGTCCAGTCGTTATCGAGCTTCCAGAAGATATTTTATTTTCCAAAACTGATCGTCTTGTTTCTGCTGCGCTATCTGAGAAAGTAGTCACTCGTGTGCCATTCGATTTAACCGAGGTCGGGCACATACTGGAAAGTGCTAAACGTCCTTTAGTTATATTGGGGGGGAGTTGCTGGTCGCAAAAGGGCTTGTCTGATCTAAGAGAATTCATTCATCGTTATCGATTACCTGTAGCTGCAAGCTTTAGGCGTCAAGATCTACTCGACAATGAGGATCATCATTACGTTGGAATGTTAGGACTGGCTGCTAATCCTGCTCTAATACAACGCATTCATGATGCCGATATGGTTGTAGCGATAGGCTCGCGACTCTCAGAAGTCACCAGTAATGGATATACCTTGTTTCAACACGATTCAACGTCACAGAAGCTGATACATTTGTATCCGCAGCCGCATGTACTCGCTGATGTTTACAAACCGGCGTTATCAATACATGCGCCGTTAGGTTATTTAGCTAAAGCACTTGCTGTATTGCCTGAGCCAAAATCAATCGCGTGGACAGATTGGACTATCGACGCCCGACAAGATTTTGTAACGTTTAGTCAACCACTGGTTGTGCACCCCAATCATGCAGGAGTGGATATGGGGAAGGTGGTTAATTATTTAAGTAACTCACTTCCTGACGATGCAATTGTTTGTAATGGGGCTGGAAATTTTTCAGTGTGGGTGCATAGATTTTATAAGTACCGCACGCATGTCTCCGAATTAGCCCCGACTAATGGCTCTATGGGATACGGTCTACCTGCCGCCATAACAGCAAAAATTCGGCACCCAGAAAAATCAGTGATCTGCTTTAGCGGCGACGGTTGTTTCATGATGTATCCCCAAGAGCTCGCCACAGCGATTCAAGAGAAAGCAGCGCTGATTCTTCTACTAGTCAATAACGGAATGTACGGCACTATTCGCATGCATCAAGAGCGAGAATATCCCGGTCGCGTTTTTGCTTCAAATCTAGTTAACCCTGATTTTGTCGCCTTGTCTAAATCCTTTGGGGCACATGCTGAGAGGGTAACGGCATTTAGCGAATTTCCAAACGCATTTGCGCGTGCAATAAATAGTAAAAGAACGTCTGTTATTGAGTTAGTGACTGACCCTTTGCAGCTGTCACCGTCGAAGCGAATGCAGTCGTAAAGCCAAGGTAATTAGTGATTGGTATGAAACTCGAATGCCAGAGTTCAGGCTAATCATTTTTCTGCATGTACAGCAAAGTAATTGCTTTATTCATTTCAGCAGGCCATCAATATCTTTGTGAATCCTTAAAAGGATCCTGAGTTATTCCCTCGTGTTTACGTTGTCTTCAGCCATCACAATTTTTCTCATTTATTCATAAAAAAAGGATATTTATAGAGTTATTTAATCAATAACTCTATGGGATACGCCTTTTAATACCCCGCCGTTACCAGCACAGCGCATATTTGCAGACTGGGATTTATTTTCGTGTCCGAAATTCTATTTCGATTAATTTAATAAAATTGTTTTCAAAGAGAAATGGAATTTCTTCAAGTATTTACTAATTTCAATAAAGTTATTTATAAAATAACTTTATTTATAATAAAAATAACCCTGCATTTCATAAGATTGAACTGATTGGTTGTAAAATTACTGATGAATATAAAAAGTCTAATTTTAGAAGGCCCGTTAAAAAATCATTGCACTTTTGCTAAATAAAAGTAAAGCAGATGATATTGGCGCAGCGAAGATGGTGAAAGTGCTTTGGCTGAGCGCCTATTGTTTACCAATACTAAGCGCATACCGAATACGTATTGGGTGGCCGCTGGAGTGGTGTAGCAAAGTCGTTTGAGCGGCATTTAGCGCTTATGTCCACGGTTTAGTTGGTTTAGCCCACAAGATTTAAACACGAACTTTAATTGGGAATGAATTATGGCTTTAGAAGATGTTTCAGGCAGCGTTTATGTTAACGACCTGTCTTCAGAAATTATTGGTTCTGATGGGTTACCTTTTGGGTCCTATCTTTCGTTTGGTTCGTTAGCAGGTGAAACATGGAATACCCAACCAGTTGACTTCAGCGCCTCCAAACAGAGCGGAAGCTGGAAAAGTGCAGAAGGGTCAAAGATGACCTTGAGTGAAACCATTTCAGATAATGGAAAAAAAGGTGGCATAACAATATCAGGGAAGCCAGGTGGATTAAAACTAACAGCAACATGGAATGATTCCTGGACTAACTCATCATCATCCCTGAATTCAAACATCAGCTATTCATTTACGGGCGGTACTTCAACAAAAGCTGATGACATTACATATAACTACGTTCAATCTTCAAAGAATTTTGATAACTATTCCTCTCCAAGTACCGAAGCAGAAAGCATAAAGTTTTCTAATTCCGAATGGACTCTTGGCTACAGCTTGTCTGCTAGTGACACAAGTAGCACAGCCTACAAAGGGTCTGCATCTTCTTATTTATTCAAAGATATAAAAAACAATGAATCTTTCTCAATGGCTTCACTTAGTGCCAACGTTGATAAGTCAAAAGATTCTGCAAATATTCTTGCCGCTAACATTCAACTTAGTCTTACCGACTATTCAATAACAACCGCCCGATTCGCAAAAATATTAAGCGAAGCAGAGTGGGATTCACTGCCAGACATAACTACTAAAGAAAGTAGTTTTGAAACTATTAAACGTAATCTTACTGAGTTTGCGGCGATTTTTATGTCTGCTGACAATACGATTGCTATCAAATCAAAATCAGGAATTTCTTTTGATGCCGGTGCAGGTAACGACACGATTTCTGGTGGTATTGGTAACGATACGATTATCGGAGGTGCCGGTAAAGACAAGATTGCTGGCGGCAAAGGCGACGACATGTTCAAAATTAGTAAATCTGATTTTGACTTCACTTCATCCAAAACTGTTCTAGCTGACACTATTACTGATTTCAAATACACAGCTACTGAAAAAGATTCCATCTCTCTTGATGGATTTGGTGACATTGATGTATTCCAAACACTCGCATTAGCCAAAAAAGCTGGATCAACTGCGAATGTTATCTATGAAAGCAAGACAGGGAATTTTTGGTACAACGAGGATGGTGATAGTGCTTTATTTGGAGCGCTTGCATTTGCCAATGTCAAAGGTATTTCCGATAGCTATTGGTTAGCAGCGGGTGTTATGTAATTTGAATCGCTGCGACGTCGTTAAAATTTTAGATTGAGACTAAATATTTTGGAGTGAAATATGGCGACAACAACAGTAACTGGCTCAGAGTGGTTAAATCAGGTATCAGACAGCACTTCAGATATCCCATTCAGAAAATATTTAACATTTGGAGCGCTTTCAAATGAAAGCTGGGATAGCCAAACCTATGACCCGGATACTGGAAAGATTTCGTTTGGCTTCAAAAGTACAGTCGGCTCAACGTTTAAGTATGCCTCCACCAATACTGGAACAGACAGTAATGGAGCCGATAAAGGCTCAATTGCCATTACTGCTAAATCTAACGGCACAAATCTTTCAGGTGCTTGGGCAAATAGTTGGTCAGATAATAGCCAAAATAATGTGCTGAATATTAACTGGACTTACACTGGTGGAACTGGATCCAAAGAAGATGACTTTAAGTATAAAACTGTAGCTACCGACAAAGATAATTGGTCTTCTTTTACTGATAGTAACGGAGGGGGGTCGAAAGGAGTTTGGAATAAAGTAGAAAGCACGGAATTTTTTAACTCCGCGTACAGCTTTTCAATCAAAGAGGCAAGTGCCGGCCAGTGGACTTGGTCTAATTCGGTTGGAAAAAATACGGTAGATAATTTCAGTGGAACTCTTTCCTATTCATTTAAAGATGTACAAAATAATATTGCATTTAGCGCAGATGGAAAAATCTCAAAAGACTGGATAGCTGATCGTACAACGCTGGAAGTGAATAGTATGAAATTCATATCTAACGAATACTCAGTTGCTACAGCAAAATTTACTAAAACTCTCACAACTACCGAAATGGATAGCTACAACCTTGGCTCAGATGCGGGAGACTTTGCAACCATCTCAAATGATGTTCGCCGTATTGCTGCATATCTTTTACAAGACAATACAATAACGATTAATGTGAAAAGTGGTTTCGAAATAGATGCTGCCAGCGGTAACGATACTGTGTTTGGCGGTCTTGGTAACGATACTATCTTCGGTGGTCTTGGTAATGATGTTATTTCCGGTGGACTAGGAAGCGATTCGATTACTTCTGGTGCTGGTAAAGATAAGTTGGCTGGTGGTAAAGGTGATGATGTATTCAAAATAAGCAAATCTGATTTTGACTTCACTTCATCCAAAACAGTTCTAGCTGACGCTATTACTGATTTCAAATACACAGCTACTGAAAAAGATTCCATCTCCCTTGATGGATTTGGTGACGTTGATGTATTCCAAACACTCGCATTAGCCAAAAAAGCTGGATCAACGGCTAATGTAATTTACGAAAGTAAGACAGGAAATTTTTGGTACAACGAAGATGGCGATAGTGCTTTAGTTGGAGCGCTTGCATTTGCTAATGTCAAAGGTATTTCTGATAGCTATTGGTTAGCTGCGGGTGTTATGTAGTTCAGTAATATTTTTCGGAAATTCAAAATGCGGGTTTTCTTAGCCGGGAACTCGTATTTTTTATACCTCTTTGTCTTGTAGTTACTTTGTCGCTTTATGACGTAATTCAACAAAAAACAATTCAGCATTTTTCACTTTGTATCTCACGTTTACGCATTGGCATCGTGTCTATTAGAGCAAATACCTCTCTAAGGTCACTGTTTTTTGTGTTTAGCTTGACCTCTCCATCTTTTCCAACCAGTAGCAGCTTAAATTCAGTATTGCCTGAAATTGCGAATTTCTGACTCATACGTTTGTACTGATCGGTACCTTGAATCAAATCTATGTGCACCAAGTCCCTTTTTCTGTATTCACATTGATAGTGAACTTTCTGCTGAATGAATAACTGACGATCTGAATTTGCTTCGGAATTTGAAAAAGTAATAATTACTCGGTTTGTCCAGAGGTAGTCTTTAAGAGCTTCAGCATGTAACGGTAAATTTGGCACTAGTAAAGTAATTATTAGAACCCAAGCTTTAGTCCACCGTATAAAAGTAGTGATGGCCGGTAAAGTAATCATCGTTTCATTTTGTTGGAGCGCCGATTGCATGAGGTAATCAGGTAAGAAATTTGTTAATCCGTCACAGCTAACAATCGTTGAACATCGTGATTGTTATAGGTTTTTTTAATTTGATCATCATTACCTGATCCATCAACATTTGAGCGTCTCAGTCCAAAGCGACTCATCCCCGGAATACTAAGATGCTCTAAGCTACGAGTAGATATCTGACGAATACGATAGCCATGCCGTAGCGCCATTACATGAAGCCAGATATCGTCTGCACGCGGGCAGAGGTTGAGAAACTCATTGCCCGCTTCTTTTAGTCGCTGCTGGAAAGCAGGGGGATAAATTACGCCACTTACTCCGGTAGCGAAGTGCTTAATCGATGCTTGATCGGATTGGCAAAGGGGCCAGTTACGGTAGGGTTCGATGCTGCCGTCACTTAACTTGATTTCTCTAGCGCGGAAGCAGTGAATTATTTCTGGCTCAAGGCGCCATCGAGCCATGATTGTCGCTAGCCAGTCGCGGCTCATCATTGTGTCATCGTCTGCTGTTACTAACGGTATGTCTAATGTGGGTTCGGCGACAAGGTGCGGGTAGTACTTGGTGTGTGGTCCAACGTCGTCACAAAAACGTATTTCTAAGCCTCGGTTGGCTAGTCGCTTTAATGTGGCAGGAAGCGAGTGGTAGTCTTGATCATTGCCAAGATAAAGTAGTAGTCGTGCAGGTTGTAGCGATCCATTACCAATACTTTCGATTGCTGCAAAGGCATGTTTTATCCGAACGGAATGGGACGTTAGAGTCACTACGACGCCTGATGACGCATTTATCACACTTGCGTTCGAGAAGCGGTTACGCAAAAGCAAAGCTAGATACGTAAGGTAGCGGCTCATAAAAATACTTTTTTGGGTGGTATGGAGAGTTATGCCAACAAAGTGTAGGCCGTGCAAAGCACGGTTAAAGGCGGTAGAGGATGATGACGTTTAATGCCTCTTGGTGTGTCCTAACAGATAAAACTTTTAAGTAGCAATCTAAAGCAAAAACAGCCTTGTTCTCTTCATTATTATTATGACAGGATTTCGTCGGAAATCATAAAACTGATATCACTTGGTATTAATTAAGAAAGAAAATTACCGTAGTATATTTTTGCTAACGAACTCAATAAATTTACGAACGCTGCAAACATGACTGAGTTAAATTCATGCAGATAATCGTTTGCCGGAGCGCCAAATGACGTGGGTTAAATTTTATGGGGTGTGAGTACGAAAAACATGAATCTTTAGGCTGCACGTTGATTTTAAAAACATGGGAAGATTGGCTTCTTCTCAGTAATCCCCTAGTGGATTTGAGCGCATTCTGCTTCCTCATACTAGGTTTGTTCACTCGTTTTTAACCATACTGATCACTCATGAAATTTTTTAAAATTTTCCTTTTGGGTAGTACGTTGTTAGTGAGTTTGTCGCCCGTTACAAACGTGAATGCGCAAACTATGGAAGAGAAGCAAGCTCAGCAGCCTGTGCCTTCAGGAAGTAATTTTTTGGGTTTGGGTCTGGGGGTAATGCCAAAAACACCGGGTAGTAGTGATATGCGTGTTTTAGCGCTACCCGTTGTTCAGTACAGTTGGGGCAATGTGGCCTATGTGTCTGGTCTAAAAGCAGGTGTTTGGGGGTTTAATTCTACAGATCGCTCGTTGCGAATTGGTCTCTATGCAGAGCCGCGTTTTGGTTACGATGCGAGCGACAGCTCCCGTACTGCCGGTATGGATGATCGTGATTTTGCGATCGACGCCGGCCCTAGCGTGCGCTGGACTACACCTGAGGGTGTGGTTAATCTTGATTATGGATTTGATATTACTGGCCGTAGTGGTGGACAGGTCGCGCAGCTACAGTTCATTCGTCCTTTGGTGACCAATAACGACTTTCGATTAAATGGACTAATCAGCGCCACTTGGCAGAATACGGCTATGAATACGTATTACTGGGGTATGAAGGCCTCTGAGACCGTCGATGGGATTGCGCGAAACGTTGGGTCGGGTTCGGGTCTCTCAGTGGGTCTGTCTGGTCTTTATGCCGTTGGCCAAAGCGGGGCTTTGTTCTTTGGAACTACTGTCAATCGTTTGTCAAATGCGCAAGCGAATAGCCCGATAGCAGAGCGAGACTATACGTATATTGTTTATCTGGGATACGGTTGGCGTCTTTGATTGATGCGTTGAATCAAAATATGGCAACTGACTTGGTATCGCAAAAAAGCATGATGAGTAATCAACCTGTTTTGAAACGATTGTGGTTAGTTTTTATCGTTTTGTATGCCGTATTTTTTGATTCTGCATTGGCTGAATCAGTCACTCCTTCCCTGTATTGTGGTGCTTCACATAGCTACCAATGCACGCCCGAGCAAGCACTGGCCTATCAACGACGTCAGATGCTGCAGCGACAAGCCGATACACGCTCAGATGCCCAGCCATCTATGGCGCGTTGGTTAGAGCTCCAACAACGTCAGAAAATGCACATGGAGCGCGATGCTCTGCTTGTGCAGCCAGCTAGGTAGTACACGACTCAGCAGAATTTGCAGTAGTCTTTGCAATGCCTGAGTTATCATCGCTGTCGACGGATGTAATAGTAATGAAAGATTGCTGATTTATTATGACTGTCTGTTTTTTTATATTAGGTAACGCAATACTTCATCGACCTGGGATCATGTGTTTGCTACCACGATGAATAAAAAACGAGAGAGGGAGTTTGTAAATGGGATTGTTTGATATGTTTAAAGGTACGCCACCCACGCTAACGCCAAAGCTTGCCTTGGCCGTGGGTTTGCTACACATGATTCATGCCGATGGTGAAGTTGAGGCAGAAGAACTTGGACAAGTTCTGCAGGCGTTGGGAAATGACAAAGCCTTGTTTGAGGATGCCGGAAAATACGCAAAAGTAAATAATGTTGATGCCTTTTTAACTGAGTCAGCGAGTCTGCTCAATTCGGATCAAAAATTATGCGTTTTGCTTAACTTATATGATTCTTTGCTTTCTGACGGTGTGGCTGCGCCAGAAGAGCAAGCGTTACTGACGCGCTTTATGACGGCCTATGGTGTGAGTGAAGAGACCCTCAAACCCTACGCGCTAGGCATCTCTGTAAAAAATAATCGTAAAGTTCTCGGATAATTTTTTCGGATAACGTTTAGCTAGGCCCATTAGTTAAGCTAGTTAGTACTACGGTGAGGCGATCCACCGATGTGATGGATCGCCTTATTTTTTTGGAGTCAGCCCTAAGCTTCTTTAGCTCTAAGAGAATCGTTCATTATTTTCTGGGCAGGTAGTATTTTCAGTAGTTGATTTTTGACAGCTAGTTGCAACAATCAGCTTAACGATTGCCTAATATCGATTACAAATCGGTATTTCACATCACTGGCCTGCATACGTTCATAGGCATGATTGATATCTTGAATGTTGATGAGTTCAATATCCGACACGATATTATGCTGCCCGCAAAAATCCAGCATTTCTTGAGTCTCTTTGATGCCACCCACGAGTGAACCTGCAATACTTCTACGCCCAAAAATCAGGGGTCTGGAATTGAGATCAGAGGTAGGACCGATTGAGCCTACGATACACATCGTGCCATCAATTTTTAAAAGATTCATATAGCTAGTGACGTCATGCTGTGAAGGTATGGTGTTCAATAAAAAATCAAACGTACCTGCCTGCTTCGCTACCGCTTCTTGATCAGTAAAAAGCAGCACGTCGTCAGCACCCAACCGTTTAGCATCGGCTGCTTTATGCGCTGAGTTAGTTATCATGACGGTGCGCGCACCCATTGCGTGCGCAAATTTAATGCCCATGTGCCCTAGGCCACCGAGGCCAATCACTCCAACTGTCATGCCCGCTTTTACGCCCCAGTGTTTTAATGGGGAGTAGGTGGTGATACCGGCACACAGCAGTGGCGCTGCACCTGCAGGGTCGAGTTTTTCAGGGACCGTTAATACAAAGTGTCGATCGACGACGATATTTTTTGAATAGCCACCATACGTTACGCCACCCTCATCAGCACTCGCGCCGTTGTAGGTGGGGGTAAATCCGGCCAGACAGTACTGCTCCATATCATTTTCACACGATGAACAATGGTGGCATGAACCAACAAAGCAACCCACTGCGACACGCTGACCAATGTGTAAATCCTTCACCGATGCACCTAAGGCTTTGACGGTACCAACGATTTCATGGCCTGGCACAATAGGATAGGTCGTTCTGCCCCAATCATTGTGAGCGTAGTGGAGGTCGGTATGACACACCCCGCAAAATTCAATATCAATATGAACGTCATTCGCGCCTGGGGCGCGGCGTGAGATTTGGTGTGGAACCAACGGCGAGTCGGCGGCATGCGCTGCGTAGCAAGAAACAGTGGTCATATGTGAGTTCCTATCGGTGTATGAAGCTTTGCGTTCGCGCGTCAGAAAAATTAACTATTTGCTACCTAGCGAAAACAGTTTTTTCTATTATCCGCTGAGTTGGCCAAAACCGGATGGCCAGTCTAACGTAGCTGCGTCAACATCACTGCTACGACAATCAATTATTGGTTACGATTAATTTTTCTGCTAGCTTCTGTCTGTCATGATTTAAAGGAGCAATCCAATGCACGTAAAAGACTATAAATCGCGCGCGGTTAAACAATTACGCCAAGACCTCGCGCTTGCTTTACGCGCGGCGGCGCATCATGGCTTAGGTGAGGGTATTTGTAATCATTTTAGTGTTGAGTTACCGGATGGATCAGGTCGTTTTTTAATTAATCCACGTGGCTTCTTGTGGGCTGAAATACAGGCTGACGACATTGTCATGATTGACGAGCAGGGCGTACGTTTATCTGGCCATCATGACGTTGAGCCAACCGCTATGTATATCCATGCCGCGATTCATCGAATTTGTCGTAAGGCCTGCGTACTTCATACGCACATGCCTTTTGCAACAGCGTTAACGCTAACTACGCAGCGCGCATTGGATACAACGTTATCTCAAAATGCGATGCGGTTTCATGGGCGTGTTGCAATTGATGAAAACTACAACGGCGTAGCACTGAGTCATGCAGAGGGCGAACGCATTGCTGGTGTCATGCAAAGTGCGGATATTGCTTTTCTAGGCAACCATGGTGTGGTGGTCTGCGGGCCTAGTGTGGCGTATGCCTATGACGATCTCTACTATCTTGAACGTGCCTGTATGGTTGAAGTGTTGGCAGCTCGCAGCGGCGCAACGTTAGCGCCAGTGAACCGTTCATTGGTAGATGAGGTGGCGTTACAACTTGAGGGAGAGCGCCTGCAGTCCAGCTTATTTTTTGAAGCTTTACGCAGGACGCTCTGATTCCCGTTTTAAATAATTAAATCAATTGATTTAATTGTTAAATAATTTAATTGCTTAGTGGTTGCTCAGCTTGTGATTCTTTCGGTCCAATGTGACCACGTATCATCGCTAAGCTGACAACCACAATCACCATCGCACCGCCGAGTAGATTCAAGTAGGCGTTGGCTCCGCCCACGGTAATCATGGCAGCGCCCGCGAAAGAACTAAGGAATGCACCCATGCGACCAAACGCCATCGCTGATGCGGCACCGGTTGCGCGAATCAAGGTCGGGTACATGTGTGCGCATAGAGCGAACAATGCACATTGCAGCGCGGTGACAAATAATCCGTGAAAGCCTAAGCCCCACAAAAAGGTTTCAGGTGTCGCGGTAATATTCACCAGTTTTAAGCCAAACGCAGTTGCGGCCGACATTACTGCCCACATCACCATAGGCCAGCGTGAGCCAAAACGATTAATAGCGAGTGCGCAGAGTACCGCGCCAATGACACCACCAAAGTTATAGGCAGTCAGACCCATGCCCGCCAGTGTCGGCGATAGACCTTCTGTGGTGAGCATTGTAGGTAACCAGCTAAATGCGGTATAGAGCGATAACTGGATCGCAAAAAAGCTAATCCAAAGCCACGTGGTATCTGCAGCGCGTCCATGTTTAAACAAGTCGCTAATGCTGCCGCGTTTGGCCGACTCAATAATGCCATCGGTGAATTCACTGACATGTGCTACTTCATGCTTCATCCGTGTCATGAGTGCGCGTAATTCTTCCCAACGTGAAGACTGTCGTGCCAGATACTTTGGTGATTCACGCAAAATCACGATTAACGCTAGGGCATAAATAATAGGCAAGCTGCCACCTATAAAGAAGAAGGCGCGCCATCCATACGCAGGCAATATCTGGCTAGCCGCTAATCCAGCGAGCATTCCACCCAGCGGATAGCAGACGATGGCAGTTGTGACGGCCATTGTGCGAAATCGAAAAGGAATAAATTCAGCGGTTAATGTTGTTGCTGCCGGCAAAGCTGCACCAATACCTAAGCCCGCAAAAAAGCGAATCATCGCAATGGTGGTGACGTCGGGCGCAAACCCTATCAGGAAGGTGGCAGAGCCAAAAATAAAAATACTACCTATCAGCACAGGCTTGCGACCGACTTTATCTGAGAGCACTCCTGCACTTAGGCTGCCGATGGCCATACCCATCAAACCACTGGCAACGGCGATAGAAAATGCGGCGCGCGTTACTCCCCATTCTTTAATAATCACGGGGATGGCGTAGCCAATCATCTGGCCGTCAAAGCCATCTACTACGATAGCCAATGCGGCGAACAGATACGCCATTTTTTGAAGTAGTGTGAAGCCACCATCATCGATGGCTTTGCTCACATCAAACTGTGTCTGTGATACGTGCGTTGTTGCTTCACTCATGTTGTCTCCAGTTGGCCAATTTTCTTATGGCTCATTGTTTTGTAATGATAGTGCAGCTTTGCTTCTGATTTTTATCGCGGTTTACTATTTTCTAGTGTAAAAATTATTCAGAATCAGGTTGTCGTGCAGGATGAGCCGCAGCAAACTCTGGTAATGCTTCACATGCGGCATAAATAGAGATCAAGGTTGGGTAGGCATTGGTGTCGATATTAAATCGTGCAGCACTGAATAGTTGTGGCACAAGGGCGCAATCGGCCATAGTAGGCGTATCACCGAAACAGAATTTACCCCGTGTTGGTGCGCGTACTAGATCGGCTTCAAGTGCTGCCAGACCCAGCACTAACCAATTTTTTATCCATTCGGCTTTGTCG
>JACCEE010562143.1_pt1 | contig 15812 bp, 15 predicted proteins | sample 7449931 | NCBI WGS metagenome assembly JACCEE01 (sample SAMN15323457, study PRJNA562643) | freshwater metagenome | isolation source: river surface water | place: USA:Blue River Watershed | collected 2017-08-19 | reverse complement strand
GCTATCGCATTGCACTGGTCACTTTTAAAAATCAGAAACCTGATGCAGAACAAGTATTTATTAGCGGATGGCTCACAAACACCGGACAAGTATTAGGTAGACCAGTGGATATTTTAGAATTACCCAACGGTAGTTTATTAATCAGTGATGATAAACTGGGTGTTATTTATTTGGTTAAATATCAACCGTAAACAAAAAATATCTGCGGCATAAAACCTGCTAAGTTTAAACACCTAGCGGGTTTTTTTACTGCTAAAAACTTACATTTCTCACGCATATAATAACTTCAATACGCGATGGATTAATTTTTTAGTGTGCATAATAAACATAACGCCTTGCTTTAAGATAAATAATGTTTGGGTTTAAAAAATAGCTATGAAGAAAGTTTTAATTGTTTGTAATGATGTCGTTTTATTATCAATTTTTAAAAGATGGGCAACACGTTCAGAAAAAGAAAATGCATTATTTTTTGCGAAAAACAGCAAAAAAGCCATTGAAATTATAAATGCACAGCCAATTGATTTGTTAATTAGCGATTTAAATTTACCTGAAATTGATGGCATAGAATTAGCCGTCGGTCTTTCTGGCTATTACCCGATGCTAAAAACAGCATTTTTTATCGACAAAAACGCTAAAACTTTTAATGAACAATTAACACAATTAAGTTCAATTTATTTTATTAATCAACCGGAATCATTAAAAGAATTTGTCTATTTAGCTGATTTAATTAGCGTTATTGATTTACAAGTTAAATACATGTCGGACATCTTAACGGCCGATTTTTTAAAACTAATTGAATATCAAAAAAAAACTTGCTTATTCGTGATAGAAAATAAAACAACGCAACAAAAATGCGCTCTGTATTTTAAAGAAGGTGTGTTATGTGATGCCATGTGTGACCAGCTTAAAGCTGAAGAAGCTGTGCTAGAAATATTAGACTGGACACAAACGAAAATTGTATTTAAAAATGCAACAGAAAAGAAATTTCAGCAAAAAATTCAAACTTCGTTAACAGCATTAATTAAACAAAAATTAACCGCACAAACCAATACGCATTCTGTGTTGCTAGCAAAAACTGTTTCACCTACCATAATGGAAGAAATAACTCTCCCGCTTATTGCGCAACAGTTAAGCGAGAAAGTTTGTGCTTTGGATGTAACACAAGAAATAAAGCCGTTGCAATTTATTAATAATTATTTAGCGTTTGTGATTTTTGATAGTGCAGGTAATTTGTTAGTTCATCATCAAGAAGACCCGGCGTTTGAAAAAAAACTTGTGCAGATAAGTTTTAATATGGGCATATTTATTAACATTATCACAAATACTTTAGCCAATCCCCAATACAATCAGGTTGAATTTATTCAATTACATTTTGATGATGCCATTTTTGGTGCAACGTGGCTTGTAGAAAAGCAAATTTTCGCCGCTTTTTTATTAACCGCAACCGCTAAAAATAGTGGGTTGGCCAAGATACATCTTGATAAAATAAGCCAAAGTATTCGACATAAACTTTTTGATGTAGCACTGGTCTAAGAACAAGAAGCGAGGAGGGGCTGTGAAAAGAGTTTTAGTTGTTTTTAATGATGTGGTGTTGTTATCAATTTTTAAGCGTTGGCTATTGCGTTCATTTAACATAGAAAGGTTGCTTTGCGCCAAAGACGGAAAAAAAGCACTCGAAATTATTACCGGTCAGCCGATAGAATTAGTAATTAGTGATTTTGAATTACCTGATATGAGTGGTTTAGAATTAGTTTCTACACTTTCGGTATATTACCCCGGCATTAAAGCGGCTTTTTTTCTACCACTTAGTTTACCAATTAATAACAACTATTTAGCCCAATTAACATCTTTGTATTTTATACATAAACCAGAATCGTTAAAAGACTTTATTCGCTTTCATAAAATTGTTGATGTGGCAATTTACCAAACATTACCGATCAGTGATATTTTGCTTGCTGATATATTAAAGCTAATTGTATATCAGAAAAAAACTTGTTTGGTGGAAATAGTGTCTTTATCGAGCAAACAACAAGGCTTTATTTATTTTGAGGCAGGTGTTGTGCATGATGCTGTGTGTGGTGATTTAAAAAAAGAATTAGCAATTTTAGAAATACTTGCTTGGCGATATGGAAAATTCATTTTTAAAGATTCGGTTAAAAAAAGTTTGCCGCGTAAAATGCAATATTCATTAATTGAGTTAATTAATAATGGTAATATTTTAAAAGAACAAGGTATTTTTTCTCAAATACCTACACCAATTAAACCGCAAAGTATCACGGCTGAGTTGACAAATTTTCCAGAAAATAACAACGTTTCAGATGATAAGTTAAGTGTACAACCGCAATTAATCACTATACAATCATTATCGCCCAATTTTAAATTATCAGAAGAATTATATTTAAAAATTTGTGCGTTACAATTTGACGAAGAATTAGAACTTTTGCAAAATTTTGATTATTATTTAGGTTTTGCTATTTTTGATTTAGCAGGGCAATTAATAACCAAACATCAGAAGCTTGCTTTTATGGGCAATATTGTAGATATTAGTCAATATGCACTCACTATTATGCACACAGCAATAGAAATAATGCCAAAAATGGGGTTAGGGTATCCTACCTTTGTCCAAATTAATAGTTATGGAGCGGTTTTTCAATTAGATTGGATTATAGACAATCAATTATTAGCTATTATTTTATTAAATGCTGATGTACCGAATACTGGTTTAGTCAAGTTACATTTAGATAAAGCCTGTCATGCTATTCGCACCAAACTTTCTTAAATACTGGAACAATGAGTTTAATTATGCACAAACAATTTGAAATTCTTGAACAAAAAACTGTTTATGACGGCTTTTTTAAATTAGAAAGTTATCAGCTTCGACATACGTTATTTCATGGCGGTTGGAGTGAGCCGTTACGCAGGGAGTTATTTCGGCGTAATAATTGTGTAGCGGTGTTGTTGTATGACCCAGAGCGCGATGTGGTGGTGATTTTGGAACAGTTTCGGGTTGGTGCAATGCGCGAAAATGAACCGGCGTGGTTATTAGAAATTGTCGCCGGCGGCATTGAAGAGGGCGAAACCGCTGAACAAGTCGCTTATCGAGAAGCATGGGAAGAAGCGGGTTGTAAAATTGAACAATTAACGTTGATGAGTCAGTTTTTTACTTCGCCGGGAGGCGCTTCTGAGTTGTTGAGTCTATATTGTGGCAAAATTGACAGTCGTGGTGTGGGGGGGGTTTATGGTTTGGCAGAAGAAAATGAGGATATTTTAGTGACAACCGTTGCTTTTAGTGAGGCTTTAGAGCTTGTTAATCAAGGACGGATTCGTTCTGCAATTCCCATTATCGCTATTCAATGGCTCGCGCTGAATAAAGATAAATTAAAAGCGCAGTGGTTAATGATTTAATTTTAACTTTTTCTTATTTTCTTCTCTATGAATACGCAATGACTATGAAAAAAATTTTAGTTGTGATAAACGATGCCATTTTAATGTCTGTTTTTAGAAGTTGGGTTTTTCGCTCACAAAAAAAAGAATGTTTGTTTTTTGCAAAAGATGGCAAAGAGGCGGTTGAGCTTATAAAAACTGGAACTATTGATTTAGTGGTGAGCGAATTAAGTTTACCTGAAATAGACGGTATAGAATTAATGACCTATATTTCTGCATATTATCCAATTTCAAAAATTGCCTTTTTTTTTCCAACCAATATCAGGATAAATTTAGATTTGCTAAAAAAACTGAATTCTTTTTATTTTATACATAAACCCAATAGTCTAAAGGATTTTATTCAGTTTGTCAGTGTTATTGAAGCTGTGGATTTTCCAGCAAAATCAGTTGCAGATGTCACGATTATTAATTTTTTGGAATTGATCGCGCAACAAAAAAAGACTTGTTTGTTAGCGGTGGAAAATGAGCTGACACAAGAAAAGGGGTTAATCTATTTTGAACACGGGCAATTATATGATGCGGTACTGGCTGATTTTAAAGCTGAATATGCAGTGATTGAAATTTTACGCTGGCAATATGCTAAGTTTTCCTTTCGCGCGTTAGCGAATAAGAAATTTGCCAAACAAATTAAGTTGTCATTAGCTTCGTTAGCGGTACAAAGTTCACATTTAAGTCCACAAGATACGCCATTAGAAGTGATTGAAATCGTTGAGGAAGAGGTTGCTGTTTCTGACAATGTGTCGATAGCAGCGGATGTGCCAGTAGATAATCCGCCCAGTTTGCAGTCAGAAATGGCGGCGGAATTAAAAGCACGTTTTGCAGAGGCGGCGCAGATTGAGGAGGAAACGCAGGCGATGATTGTCATTATGCGTACGTTGGACATTAGCGAATCTTTATCCGCGTTGCAGAAAATTAATAATTATTTAGGTTTTGCAGTATTTGACATGACCGGCGAAGTCATTATCAATGATAGGCGGGGAAATTTTGAAGTCCAAATTGAACAAATTAGCGCAAATATAGCGATGATTGTTAAAAATGTTGCCAAAATCTTACGCAATACCGGTTTGAAGAAATTTGATTTTATGCAAATGAATTTTGAAGCGGCAATTTGTCAAGCCAGTTGGGTGATGGAAAATCGTTTTATCGGTATTGTTTTGTTGATGCCGGATGCTAAAAATGCTGGTTTGGCTTGTGTGCATTTGAGTAAAGTTTGTGAATCAGTGCATAACGCGCTGTTACCACCGGCTTAAATGACGGTTCAATTTTAAAATAGCCGTCTTCGTAGGACGGATAAAGACAAAAACATTTGCTAACTTGTTGCTGATTATGAAAAAAATTTTAATTGCCCTAAATGATGCTATTTTAATGTCAGTCTATAAAAGCTGGGTCTTTCGTTCGCAAAAGAAAGATGTGTTATTGTTTGCAAAAGATGGCAAAGAGGCGTTTGACCTTATTCAATCGGAGGCAATTGATTTATTGATAGCCGATTTAAGTCTACCAGAAATGGATGGTTTAGAGTTAGTCGCAAGTATTGCGTGGCAACGTCCAAACTTAAAAATAGCGTTATTTATTTCAGCCACTGCATTATCGTTAAATATGCAGGATAAATTAAAACATTTGCGCTCGTTGTATTTTATTAATAAGCCCAGTTCGCTTAGGGAGTTTATTCATCTTGTCAGTGTGATTGAAGTGACCGATTTTCAGGCTTTAACGGTTGCGGACATTATTATCGCTGATTTTTTAGAACTTATTGAATGTCAAAAAAAGACTTGTTTATTAGCGATTGAACACCAAGGTTTCGGGCAAAGAGGTTTGATGTATTTTGAGCATGGCGTTTTGTATGATGCGGTTTATGGAGACTCTAAAGCAGAAGTTGCGGTTGTTGAAATGTTAAGTTGGGAAGTAGTTAAATTCGCTTTTAAAACCTTAGCGAATAAGCAATTCCGCCGCCAAATACACACTTCGCTAAGTGTTTTAATTAAAGACCGCGTGTCGATGAAAGCTAAGTTGAGCGCGGAAAAAAGTTCATTGGCGTTACAGCAGGAAAAATTAGAATCGCAACCGGCAGATGCAAATATTGAATTACCCCTCTCAACTAGCTCGCTAAGTCCGCTAGAAGTTGCGCACCAAGCAAAAGTGGAAACGCCAGCGATTGCTTTTACGACCAAAATAAGTGCGCTGAATTTTGCCCCAACCTTGTTACCGTTGCAAGATATGGAAGATTATTTGGCATCAGCGGTTTTTACTATCGATGGTGAAAGCGTAACCGAGCATCAGGCGCATAATATGGCGTATCGGTTGGAAATACTTAATCTTGCTGCTATTGATTTGATTAAAATAGCGGTACAAACGATGTTTAGTGCGGGATTAGGTAAGTTTACGGTTGTGCAGATTTTATCTGAACAGGGTATTTTTGCTGCAAGTTGGGCAGTGGAAAATCAGCTTATTGCAGCAGTATTATTAAGTTCTAAAGCACAAAGTAGCGGCTTAGCTAAAATTCAGTTAATGAAAACCTGTATGCTGATTCGGGCGCAGCTTGGTGATGCGAGTGTAGAGTAGGTAACGATTGAACATATCTATGCTTACATAATGATAATGTACTATAATCTGGCGCGTTGAAGGATGCAAAAATGACTCAACAAGCGAAAACTAAGCTTTATTCAAAATCATTTTGTAATAAGTCTTCAATATACATTCTGAAAAGATTGTTATTAAAAAACTGTCAGGATAGGCTACAGCCTGACTTTAAATACACATTTGCGTAAAATCAAAACTATTGTGTTACCGTAGTTTTTGTATTGACAGTGTGAATAGACCTAAAAATCGAAAAACTATAGCTTTTTAAGATTATCATAGGTTTTTAGTAGCAGCGAGAACGCGTAAAAACTCAACAAAAAATTACTTAAGGAAAACAATCATGGCATTAGAAGATGTATTAAAACCACTCCAAGACGTTGACGGCTATTTGGCATCTGCTATTTTCGATATGGGTGGCGAGGTGTTGGTAAAACACAATAATTCAAAATACAATGTTGAAATGATCGGTGCAAATGCTGTTGCAATGATCAATGCAGCGGTTAAAGCGGTTAAAGGTGCGGGTTTGGGTAAATGCCATTTTATCCAAGTTAATTCTGAGCAAGGGATATTTGGTGCAGTTTGGGCTGTGGAAGATCAATCCGTGGCGGCTGTATTGTTAGAACCTAAAGCCAACGTAGGTTTAGCAAAAATCGCTCTTGCAAAAGTAGGCGGCGAAGCAGGTAGCAAACTCGCATAATTTGCTGCGAACACTTTAGATAGAAAACTGTCATCTCTTAACATAGAGGTGGCAGTTTTTGCATTTTAGGGAAGTCTCACAACAACTGTAACGTAACAGTTATAGCTTGTCTTTAAAACTCCTCTTCTACAGCGACCGCTTTAAATTCCCCTATGTCAATTTTAATGTCGGATTTTTCTTCGTTAACGCAAGTTATCCAATGGCTCCAGCATTTGCATGAGCTGCAAAAAAAGGGTTTATTGGCGCGTGATTTTGAGATAAAAAATCATCTTAACTTTGAAAAAATGCCGGTATATCAAGATATTATCTCATCAGATGCGCAGTTATGCTTTTATGCGGCAAAATTATTTTGTGCAGATGTGAATGATTTTTCTGTATTAAAAAAACGCTTAGTAACACGTCAGGATTGTTATGAAATTACGTTTGACGTGGTGGGAAAACAGCAAGTGTTTTTTATTAAACGGGCTTGGGAAGGTGCGATTAAGGAGGCGATGGGGTTAGAATTCAATAATTTACTTACAGATACGCCGATTCGTTATTTGTGCGGACAAGATATTATCATTACTGAAAAAGTATTTGAGCCTTTACCGACAGATGTTTTATATGAGTTGCGCGAATCAGCCGAGTATGGTTTTGCCTATGGGGTTTGGGAGATTTTTACCCATCTGCTACGTTTAACCGATAGAAAAACGACCAATGTACGCTGGAATGGTGAACGGTTAGCAAATATTGATTTTGGTTTGGTGTTTTATAAAGGTAAGCCGGTATTTGACTCGCGCTTTACCTTAACTAAGCAAACAGAGCCACGCACACAAGGTCAACTGTATGCCTTAAAACATGTGCTAAAAAGCTTTTCCCAACACCGTTTAAAATTGGCAACACTGTTGCTTAATACGGATGTGCATTTTTGTAGAAACACGCCTTGTTCCAGAACCCCGCGTGAGCCATTGCGTATTGTGTTAACCGCATTAAAAGAAATTGATCCTGCTATGCTTAATACAATCGTGCTGGAAAATTTCACCTTACCACAGGTTTCATCGTTAGCCACTAGCGAGCCTGCTATGCCTGATAATCATTTTGTGCATCAAACGATGATTGGGCAAGAATCTGTTTTGCAAGCTTCTTTGACACTTGATGGGGTTTTGTATGCCGCTATTATGCGTCCTGACGGAGTGATTTTAGATGAGTTAGAATCTGCACAATATCATATCAAAACAATGCAGCTAAACGGCTCTCTTAAAAACTCTATATTAAACAAGCATTTACTTGAGTTAATTTTAAATGGCCGGAATAATGATATTTTAAAAACCGTAGGTAGCTTTAAAAAAAGCGAGTCTATTCAGATTGATTTAACAAAAATGCGCTTATTGGTGATTTGGGATAAAGATAGCGACAGTGATCTGATGGCGTTAAGTTTATTGGATTTAGACACTTCTGTTGCGCATGTTAAAGTTAAGATGCGCAAGGCAATAAAAAAATTTAGTGCGGGTCTTTAAGTTTGTTCGATTAAGATCACGGTAATATTATCCTGCCCTCCACAAGCTAATGCTATTTTAATAAGATTATCAATGGCTTCACTTAAAGATGGGCTTTCTGCGATTAGGCGTGCCAAAGTTTGGTTGGGAATACGTTGGGTTAAACCGTCAGTGCAAAGTAATAATCGGTCGCCACGTTGCATTTGACCAGTAAACACGTCTACCATTACTTGTTCATGGTGAGTTGAACCGAGTGCTTGAGTTAAAATATTGCGATAGGGGTGAATTTTCGCCTGTTCATTGGTTATCAACCCCTGATTGACTAAGTCTTGTACAAAAGTATGGTCGCGGGTAATTTGCATTAAGGTGTTATTGGTGAATAAATAAGCGCGACTATCCCCTACGGCGGCTATTTCATAATATTGCTGGTGTAATTTTAAAGCCACTATTGTTGACCCCATTCCTTCATTACAAGGGTCGGTTTTTCCTGCCAATAAAATAGCCTGATGCGTGTGTTGAATGGCTGTGACTAACGGATCGCCGGCTTGAATTTGCCCAAACACTTTGGCAACCGCCAGTTGGCTTGCGGCTTTGCCATTGTTATGCCCCCCCATGCCATCGGCGACAATCCATAATCCTAACTCAGGGTAAGCCCCATAGGCATCTTCATTCACGGCACGTTGGTAGCCAAGATGTGAATCACATTGAAAAATAACCGATTGTTTACACATGCGTTTAAAAATCTTGCGGTAAAAAAAATTAAGAGGACTTCATGTCGCATTCAGCATGACAACAACGGTGGCTGAGGTTCGCCAACTTGTTGTACAGTGACCTGTTCACCTACTTGCAATACGCCCAGATTGTCATGCAAAGCGTTTTGCCCAAAATATACTTTATTTTGCCATTTGCGCAGTTTATTCAATGCCACTAGCGGTTGTGTGCTAGATATGGCAGTAACCGGGTCTATACCGGGTACGGCACAACGCGAACAAGGTTTCGGTAATCTAAAATTTATTTCGCCGATACAGATAGTGCGCCAGCGGTCTTCTGCGTAAGCTTCACAGCCTGAAATCACCAAGTTGGGACGAAACCGCTCAATACTGAGGTTTAAATTTGCCTGTTGATTAAAGCTTGCAAGGGATGCGCTTGATAATAATAAAAATGGAAAGCCATCGGCAAAACTCACTTGGTCGCTTGGTTTGGCATAGTTCGAATCAACCGCCCGCTTGGTTTGTGCAGGTTGATAAACTAAACGGCATACTTGTTGTAAAAATTCAGATAACCACATATCCACTGCGCTGGATACGCTGTGTGCCAAACAGCGGTCATGCCAGACCTGACAAGCGATAGTGTCACCCGTTGCATTATCCAAAGGAATTGCAATGTCCGGCATGGTTGGCGCAGACAGGAGTAACGAGTCATCGGTTAACGCCGTGTTAATTAACGCCATTTTAGGTAAACGCCGTTGTGATAAAAATTGTTGTGCGGCATCAATCACCATCCATTTTCGATCATAACGCAGTCCCGTTTCAACAACGTGTGATTGATGAACACGAATGCCGGCTAAAGATTTAACCGGGTAAATAAATAGTTGGCTTAAAAAAGGCGTAGTCATTCAACATCTCGTCGGTCAGTTTATTTGCTAACAATTAAGCCGTCTTCCATATATAAGACGGTATCCATGCACATGGCTAATTCAGGGTCATGCGTGACAATTAAAAAACTCACTTGTAACTCCTGATTAAGTTCGAGCATGAGTTGATAAATTTGTTCGGCGGTTTTGCTGTCTAAATTACCGGTCGGTTCATCCGCTAACACGCATTGAGGGCGATTAATCAATGCCCGTGCAACCGCCGCCCGCTGTCTTTCCCCGCCTGATAATTCGCCCGGTTTGTGGGCAGTGCGATGCCCTAATCCCACACGCATGAGTAATTGTTCAGCTTGTTGCCGGGCTTGTTTAACGGGGGTATTAGCAATTAATAACGGCATGGCGACATTTTCTAATACCGTAAATTCACCTAATAAATGGTGAAATTGATAAATAAACCCCAGTGAGCGGTTGCGTAATTGCGCCAATTTTGCCGCGCTAATTGTGTTTACATTGATCCCATCCAAAATCACTTCGCCGCTGGTGGGTTTTTCCAAACCGCCTAATAAATGCAACAAGGTACTTTTACCCGAACCGGACGCGCCCATAATCGCTACACGTTGACCGGCTTGAATTGTTAATTCAACCCCTTTTAGTACGGTGACATCAATTTCGCCTTGCTGAAAACGCTTGGTCAGTGCCGAACAGTGTAAAATACTACTCATAACGCAACACCTCGGCGGGATTGACTTTTGCCGCTTGCCAAGCAGGATAAAGTGTTGCAAGAAGTGATAAACTGGCGGCCATTGTCGCAATCATATACACATCAGCCCAAATTAATTTAGATGGAACTTCACTGATATAATAGACATCGGCGGCCATAAAATGTACCCCTAATGCTTTTTCAATCGCGGGTACAATGGTTTCAATATTCAATGCCAACAACACTCCGCCCAACGTGCCTAATAAGGTTCCAATTACACCAATAATGCCACCTAAGACAATAAAAATGCCCATTACTGCCGAATTGGTTAAACCTTGGGTTTTTAAAATCGCAATATCCCCGCGTTTATCCGTAACCACCATGACTAAGGTAGAGACAATATTAAACGCGGCGACTGCAACAATCAGCATTAAAATAATGAACATGACCCGTTTTTCAGTTTTAACCGCCCGAAAAAAATTATCATGCGCTTTTGTCCAATCACTGACCCGATATTCCTCAAGCTGCATGGCTAATTGCAAACTTAATTCAGGTGCGTTAAATAAATCATCCAATTTTAAGCGTAATCCTGTAACGGCATTGCCTAAACGAAACAATTTTTGTGCATCTGTGACATGAATTAAGGCCATATTACGGTCGTATTCAAACATCCCGACTTGAAAAATGCCAACAACCGTAAAGCGTTTTAAGCGCGGCATCACTCCGGCTGGCGTTGCATTGAGTTGTGGGCTAATGACGGTAATTTTATCCCCCGCCATCACACCTAAATAAGCGGCTAATTCACGCCCTAAAATAATCCCATAGTCGCCGGCTGTTAAATCCGTTAAGGCCCCTTCGTTCATTTTTTCACCGACCTCAGAAACACGTGGCTCGTAATAAGGGTTAATACCGCGCAACATGGTTCCGCTGACGCGCCGGTCAGAGCTAATCATTACTTCCCCTTCGACAAATGGCGCGCTACCTAAGATATGTGGCTGACCTTTTAAGCGTTGTTCTAATGCTTGCCAATTTTCCAAATCGCCATAACGTCCACTAATCGTGCTGTGCGAAGTCATGCCCAAAATGCGCTCACGCAATTCGGCTTCAAAACCATTCATCACCGACAATACGGCAATTAAAGCGGTAACGCCTAAAGCAATGCCTAAAACAGAAGTTAAGGTAATAAAGGAAATAAATTGTGTCCGGCGTTTGGCGCGGGTATAACGCAAGCCAATATAAAGAATCAAGGGTTTAAACATAACTTTCAAGTGGTTGTTTTTTTACAGTTACTACAGAATCCATATAGATATAAACTGTGATCGGTTAAATTGTAGCCTAATGTTTGCGCAATTTTTTGTTGCTGAATCTCAATGGTTTCATCAGTAAACTCATCCACTTTGCCACATTTCATACACACGATATGATCATGATGCTTGCCGGAATCGAGTTCAAAAACTGAGTTTCCTCCTTCAAAATGATGGCGCGTGACCAAACCTGCGGCTTCAAATTGCGTTAAAACCCGATACACCGTTGCTAACCCTATGTCTTCGCCATCCTTAAGCAAAATTTTATAGACTTTTTCAGCGGTTAAATGCCGCTCGCCGGTTTGTTTTTCTAAAATTTCTAAAATTTTAACTCGTGGCAAAGTCACTTTCAGACCTGCGCTTCTTAAATCCTGCGTTTCCAAAAAAATCCCCTTGCGATTAAACAGACTACGCTATTGTAGCTGTTTTTGACACCTACCGCTGACAGTTTTATAGGATAATTGCTTAACATCCTGTATGATTTTATTCTTTTTATTAATGCTTTATCACCATGCCCAGATTGCTTTTTTCCATAATACTGCCGCTTAGTTTCCTCTTAACCGCTTGTTCAACCGTCATGAATAATCTACCCGGTGTTTACACGCTAGAAATACAACAAGGCAATATGGTGGAACAAGATATGATAGATCAACTCAAACCCGGCATGACTAAACGGCAGGTTTTATACATTATGGGATCGCCGATGTTAGTAGATTTTTTTCATCAAAAACGGTGGGACTATTTATATTCAAAGCAAGTGGACGGTGATGAACGCGAACAAAAACGTATTTCGCTGTTTTTTGAAGGCGATTTGCTGACAGGCGTACAAGGGGATTTTAAACCTGATTTACAAGCAGTTAGGCAAGCTAAGGAAGTCACTGTAGATGTGCCGGTGCGTGATTTAGAAAAAACATTGTGGGAAAAAATCGTCTGGTTGTTTACTGATGAGCCAGAACGCAAAACCCAGTCTGCTGAACCTGTTGTACGTGTTATTTCCGCAGTGAAAAAAAACAAAACCAGTGCTGAGACAGGTGTTAAAACGCCTTTATCGAACGCAGATAAAACAAAGCCGGCGGTAAAAAATCCGCTGAAAGCTAAAAACCCACCTCCAGTCACAGAGCCAACACTGAAAAAAGACGAGGACAATAATCTACTTAACCGACGTTTTTAAGTGTATATGAATATTTGGTTTAACAAAAATTTTTCCAGTATTGCCTTTGTTCTGCAAAAATTAAAACAATACAAACAAATCAATACGTTATACTCACATACGCAGTCGATAACTTATCAGCATTTGGCCGATCAATTTATTTTAGAACCGCAACAGACCACAGATTACGTTAGTTTTTGCATCGAGGTGTGCAAAACCTATCACATTGATATTTTTTATCCGTGGCGTGAATTTTCACAGCTATACCAGCAAAGACATTGCTTTAAGACGCTTGGGGTTGAGGTTATTTTTCCCTGTTCCGCAGAGAATTTTGCCGTGATTAATAATAAAGCGTTGTTTTATCAATATTTAATTGCAAAAAATAGTACGGTTAATTTGCCATTATTTAAAATTGCACAGACAAAAACCGAATTTATAACCTATTATCAGGCTTTAAAACCGCACACAGAAAGGTTATGTATGAAACCTGCGATTTCAATTTATGGCGCAGGCTTTAAAATAATTTACGATACGCCTGATTACGACCCTTGGTATGCTTTGCTTCATGGTAAAGATCAATATGCGATTGATTATAAAAGTCTCCTTCAGTTATTGCCTGAACAATTTGATAATGCTTTGTTAATATTAGATTTTTTATCCGGTGATGAGTATAGCCATGATATAGTGTGTCATAAAGGAGAAATCATTGCAGGCACCATTCGGCAAAAATTAAATAACACGGATAAATATCAATTATTAATTCAGCAATCTGATATTGAGCGGATGAGTCAATTATTAGTGTGCGAATTTGCTTTATCGGGTTTTATTAATATTCAATATCGCAATGATAAATATGATACGCCGTTTTTATTGGAGATTAATCCGCGTATTTCCGGTGGTTTTCCGAAAGTAACGGTTGCTGGAATTGATTATGTTGATTTATTTGTTAAATTATTGTGTAAGCAACCGATTTTATTAACTGATACGTTGCAAAAATACAATATAAAAGTCGGCACTGAAACGATTTATACTGAAATTGCTTAAAGTCGCTCGTACAGTTGATAAAATTAAGAACTAATACGTTATAATTAAACGTTTTTTATAGCCTTGATAGACTAACATGTCAGAACATCTTGCAGCAATGCAGCGGCGACGTACTTTCGCCATCATCTCTCACCCCGACGCGGGTAAAACTACGATTACCGAAAAACTGTTATTATTTGGGGGTGCAATTCAGTTAGCAGGTTCGGTCAAAGGGCGTAAAGCCGCGCGGCACGCCACTTCTGACTGGATGCAAATGGAAAAAGAACGCGGCATTTCCATTACCACCTCGGTGATGCAGTTTGAGCATAAAGATTGTATTATCAATTTGTTAGATACCCCCGGACATGAAGATTTTTCTGAAGATACTTATCGTACGTTAACTGCGGTTGATTCGGCATTAATGGTCATCGACGTAGCAAAAGGCGTTGAGGAGCGTACTATTAATTTAATGGAGGTATGTCGGTTGCGCACCACGCCGATTTTAACTTTTATTAATAAATTAGACCGCGAAGGACGCGAACCAATTGAATTAATGGATGAGGTCGAAAGTGTGTTGCGTATTAAGTGTGCGCCGATGACGTGGCCGATTGGCATGGGCAAGCGTTTTAAAGGTGTTTATCATTTGTATAAAGATGAAATTCATTTATTCAGTGCGCAGCACGGTGGCAAGATTGCCGAAGCAACAGTGATTAAAGGTTTAAATAATCCACAATTAGATCAATTACTTGTATTACAAGCGGATGAATTGCGCGAAGAAATTGAACTGGTAAAAGGCGCGAGCCATGAATTTAATCTGAGCGATTATTTAGCTGGGGATTTAACACCAGTATTTTTTGGTTCTGCAATTAATAATTTTGGTATTTTAGAATTATTGGATGCGTTTGCCGAGTATGCGCCCGCACCACAAGCGCGGCAAGCTGAGCAGCGATCTGTTTCTCCGGCGGAAGATAAGTTTTCCGGTTTTGTGTTTAAAGTTCAAGCTAATATGGACCCTGCGCACCGTGACCGCGTTGCTTTTTTGCGGATTTGTTCGGGAAAATTTGATAAAGGCATGAAGTTATATCATGTGCGTACTGGAAAAAGCGTCCAGGTCAGTAATGCCATTACATTTCAAGCCGATAGCCGCAAAAATACCGAAGAAGCGCATACTGGCGATATTATTGGGTTGCATAATCATGGCACGATTCAAGTTGGTGATACGTTTACCCAAGGTGAAACATTAAAATACGGGGGTATTCCTTATTTTGCCCCTGAATTATTTCGACGAGTGGTTTTAAAAGACCCGTTGCGTGGTAAAGCGTTGCAAAAAGGGTTGGTGCAGTTAACGGAAGAAGGCGCAACGCAACTGTTCAGACCTTTGAAAAATAACGATTTAATTTTAGGAGCGGTAGGAGTTTTACAGTTTGATGTGACCGCGTTTCGTTTAAAAGATGAATATAATGTTGAATGCGTGTATGACACGGTATCCATTAGTACGGTGCGCTGGGTTAGTTCTGATAACCCGTTGAAATTAGAAGATTTTAAGAAAAAAGTTTTTGAAAACTTAGCCGAAGACGGCGGTGGTTATTTGGTCTATTTGGCAAATAGTCGCGTGAATTTACAGTTGACGCAAGAGCGTTGGCCGGACATTAAGTTTAGTGCTACGCGCGAGTTATAAGCTATTTAGGTAGGTATAGCTGATATACCTACCTGTTGTTTTTAACAGCTTAATTAACAATTTTCAGCACTGCTAATCCAGATAAGCCAGCTAATGCACAAAATAGCACATTAATTGTCCAGATAAGGGCAATTTTTTTACCCTGATGGGGAATATAATCCTCAATGATCACT
>JACCEE012270724.1_pt1 | contig 15818 bp, 18 predicted proteins | sample 7449931 | NCBI WGS metagenome assembly JACCEE01 (sample SAMN15323457, study PRJNA562643) | freshwater metagenome | isolation source: river surface water | place: USA:Blue River Watershed | collected 2017-08-19 | reverse complement strand
TCCTTCTCCAGCGTGCCCATCACCTTGTCGAAGGCCTGCTCCTCGGTGACGCCCATCCACTGCGCCACCGTCCACAGGAAACTGCCGTTCACGGTCAGCGTCTTCACCGCGAAGCCTATGGTGTTCCTGCCGCTCGAGAACGGCCTCATAACGATGTAAGGCTTGCCGAGGGCGTTCTCTATATTGGAGATGACGAGGTCGCCGTCGGCGTAGGAGACCACCGGCGCCGAGGGGTCGATTATCTTGAGACCGCCGGAGGCGCAGGCGTCCCGGGCCACCTGGTCTATCAGCGAGACCGGCACGTTTATGGCCACCGCCAGGCGGCCCTCGTCGTTGAGACCGGCGTTGATATCGAAAGGCAGGTCGGCCCCGCGGGTCTTCGCCTTGCCGGCCGCGTCGGCCGGCACCAGAGAAGCCGCGAACAGGAATGCCAGTATCGTTATAATGCGCATTATGCCTCCGTCTGACGATATAGTCTGGCAGGTCGCGTCCGTTTTGGCAAGGGCTAGCGTCCGCAGACGTTCTCTTTGAGCCTGCGCCGCACCAGGTCGTAGCTGTAGCTCTTGTCCAACAGCTCGCGGTAGCCCATGTTCTCCTCGCGCAGCACCAGGTCCACCGCGAGGCCGTACTCGAAGGCCTGCAGTTCCGGGTCCTCGCGGCCGGAGCAGATGTCCGGCGGGTTGAACAGGCCGCTGCCGCCGGAGATCTTCTCGGCGTAGCCGCCCAGCCGCCATTCGCTCATGAACAGGTACTTGAGCGGCTCCATGGAGCGGCGCGCCAGTTCGCGCGCGGCGGCGCCGGCCAGAGCCGCGCCAAGCGGCCGGTAGTCGGTCTCGGAGACCTCGCGCCGCAGCCTGTCGGCCGGAAAATCGGCCGAAGCCAGGAAGATGGCGCCGTTGAAAGGGTTAAGCCTCACGCGAGGGTACTTCATCAGCGGCGTGAAGAAGGAGAACTCGGCCGGCGAGCCGGCCAGGTACACGTCGAACCTCTGCTCCGGCGCGTACAGCTCCGAGGCGGAGAGCCGCTCCACAGCGTGGTCCAGCGCGAACTCCACGCCGGAAGGCGGCTGGCCGCGCGAGTGCAGCCTGAAATTGCGGTACTCCAGGCTCCGGCTGAAATAAAGCCCGGGCTGGAAGAAGAGCAGCGCGTAGACGCCGGCCGCCAGGGCCAGGAACAGCAGAACTATCGTCTTCATATCTCCCCCCTAAAGGGAATAGCCGCCGGCTTTTCTGCCGGCGGCTATATTCTAGCGCTATAGACGGCGCGGGTAAAGGGCTAGGCCCAGTCTTCGCTCTTTATGCCGCCCTGTATGCCTATCACCACGCTCTTCACCGGCACCTTGCGGCTGGCCGCGGCGGCCGCCTGCTTTACGAGGGCCAGCAGCCCGCCGCAGCAGGGCACTTCCATGGTGACCACGGTGATGGTGTTCACCTTGGCGTCCTCGATGAGCGCCTGTATCTTCTCGCGGTAGATCTCAAGCCCGTCGTCCAGCTTGGGGCAGGCTATCACCAGCGCCTTGCCCTTTATGAAGTCCTGGTGGAAATTACCGTAGGCGTAGGCGGTGCAGTCGGCCGCTATTACCACGTCGGCCTTCTGGAAGTACGGCGCCATCGGCGAGGCCAGATGCAGCTGCACCGGCCACTGCCTGAGCTGCGAGGGGACCGGGCCAGCCGGTTCCTCCGCGCCGGCCTCGCCGCCGCGGAAATCCATGGTGCGCCCGCCGGGACAGCCGCAGGCTCCGTGACCGCCGTGTTCCTCTTTCCTATCTTCCTCCATAGGGTTGGGGATATTATGCCCGCGCAGGTAGTCGACGGCCTGTTTCAGGAACGTCTTCTGGCCGTGGTCCTTCAAATGCTTCAGGTGGGCCTTTATGGTGTTGACTCCCTGCGGCACCATGCCCTCCATCACCTTGACCTCGTCGTAGGGCGCGGCCTCGCGCTCCTCTATCTTTATGGCTCCCTGCGGGCACTCGCCTATGCAGGCGCCCAGGCCGTCGCAGAGCAGGTCGCTTATCAGGCGGGCCTTGCCGTCTATAATCTGGAGCGCGCCTTCATGGCAGCCGGTCACGCAGTTGCCGCAGCCATTGCATTTGGCCTCGTCTATCTTTATGATCTGGCGCTTGGTCTTCATACCAGGTCCTTAACGGTTATCATCTGCACGTCGGCCAGCAGGCGCTCCTCGAGGCCGGCTATGCGCTGGTGCAGTTTGCAGGTGGGGTGGTTCTGGCAGAGCTGGCCCTTGGTGACGCAATTGTTGAGCTTGAGTTCCCCCTGCAGCACCAGAACTAGGGTGCCGAGGGTTATGGTCTCGGGCCGGCGGGCCAGAGCGAAGCCGCCGCCTTTGCCCTTTATGGCCTGCAATATGCCGGCCGTATGCAGTTTCTGCAGTATCTTCCTGAGGAAAGGTCTGGTTACACCTATGGAAGCCTGCATCTGCGCCACCGAAACGGTGGGCCTGTCGGCCCTGGCCATGAAGACCAGCGCCCGCGCCGCGTAATCCACGTCTCTGTTAAGGAGTTTCATATCGTAAATTAATGATACCAGATAAGTATCATTCCGTCAAGCCCTGTTTACACCCGCGCGCCCGCCATTTATATATTGAATCGGAACTCAAAATTGACATAATATAACTATTCCGGAGGGAACATGAAATTTCTGTTGTATTCACTTTTGATAGCCATGACCCCGGCCGCTTCGGCCGACACCTTCATTCTTAAGGACGGAGTCAGGCTGGAAGGCGAGGTCACTGGCGAGATGGACGGCGCCGTGCTGGTTAAGACCAAGTACGGCTCGCTCACCATAAACAAGAACGATATAGCCGAGCAGAAGCCCTCGGTCCAGCCCGCCCCGCAGGCGCAGCCGGCGCCGGCGGCCGCCGTGCAGGTTTCCACGCCCGCCGCGCCCGCAGAGGTGCTGGCCTCCACCGAGGCCCCGGCGGAACTTCCCGCGCCGGCCGAGGAGCCGGCCCCGCGCCTCACCTTCGCCACCATTATTCCCAGCACCTCGTCCCGCCTGCTGGTCTATTACGAGAACGGCGTGGCCATAGCCACCGAGACCTTCGACGCCGCCGGCGCGCTGGCGCTGACCGAGGGGACGATAAAGGACGGCACCTACACCGAGTATTACGGCAACGGCTGGCTGAAGACCGTGAAGAGCGTGCTCGGCGGCAGGACCAGCGGCACGCTGAAGGCCTTTTACCCCAATGGCAAGCTGCAGATAGAGGCCTATTATCTCGGCGGCGCCAAGGACGGCCCCTTCAAATACTACGGCGAGGACGGACTGCTGCTGCTGGAGGCGGAGTACCGCGGCGACAAACTAAACGGCTGGAAGAAGGAGTTCGACGCGGCCGGCGCGGTGAAGTCGCAGGCTTATTACGACAACGACCAGCTGGCCGAGCCGCCCAAGCCGGCCGCAGCCGCGGCCGAAGCCCCCAAGGAACCCGAGTCCATGGTGACGGGCAAGGCCATAACCCTGGCCCGCGGCGAGCGCTTCGCCTTCACCCTCAACGGAAAGCACATAGGCAAGGTGAACCTGGACAAGGACTACAACATACTGGGCCAGGACGGTAAGGTCCCCGACGGCACCGTGCGCGTCTACTCCGCCGAGGGCAAGCTGCAGAAGGAGTTCGTCTTCAAAAAGAACGTCATCACGACGCTGCGCGTGTACGAGGAAGGCGGCCCGCTCGAGGCCGAGTACACCTACAAGGACGACAAGGCTTTCAAGAAGTAAACAGCGCCCGGCAAAGAAAAAAGGCCGCCCGGTGAACCGGACGGCCTTTTATTTTAAAAACTGGGCCCAGTAGGACTTGAACCTACGACCCAGCGATTATGAGTCGCTTGCTCTAACCAACTGAGCTATGGGCCCTTAAATCCGCTAGAACTGAACCACTATTCTAGCAAAAAACGCGGTCCCTTTCCAGCAAAATCCTACTCCCCGGCGGCCTCCCCGCGGCGGCCGCCGGCGGCCAGCGCCAGGTCCTGCCTGTATTGCGCCACCGAGCGGCGGGACAGGTCTATGCCGTGGCGGGCCTTCAGCTCGGCGCGCAGGCCTTCGTCGCTGAGCCGCGGCTTCTCGGCCGCTATGGAATAAAGCCTCTCCAGGTTCACTTCCTTGGCGCTGGGCAGCAGCACCGTCATGGGCGCCTCGGTGCCCCAGGGCATCTGCAGCGACTTGTTGGACACAAGACGGTTCAGCACGCTGGGGTGCACGTCCAGGTTCTTAGCCAGCGTCTTCTGCGACAGCGGGCGGCGGCGGCCGGGCTCGCCGCTGGCCAGGTATTCGGCCTGTATGTTGAGCAGTATCTCCAGCGCGCGGTAAAGGGTGGTCTTACGCTTGTCGGCGAACTCCATGCGCTTTATCACCTTCTCTATCCCGTCGCGTTCGTCGAGCGGCAGCTCGCGGGTCAGCGCGGCTAGTTTTTCCTCGTCTATCTTGTAGCGGCCCTTCCAGATCTCGCGGTGGAAGAAGCCGAGCACGGGCTCGCCGTCGTCCAGCTCTATGCCGGCCACGGCGCTGTAGGTCTGCGCGGCGGGCGCGGCCGCAGGACCCTCGAACTCCGCCTGTATGAAGGCGCGGTCCACGAAAGCGCGCAGCCGGGCCGCGTCGGCCACCGTGATGTCGCATTCCTCGGCGCGCTCCACGTCGCTCATCGCGGCGTCCCTCAGGAAGCAGCTCTCGAACTTCTCCTGGCCTATGCCCTGTATCAGCCCCACCAGGTCGCCCTTGCCGTCGGCGAGCTCGGGCAGGCCGCCGCCGGAAAGCTTCAGGCTGCAGCCGGCGTACTTCTTGGCGGCGTAACGGGCCGAAGGGAACTCCGCCATGTTGACGGCGCCCGAGGCCTTGAGCAGCTTGAAATAGCGGTTGCCCTCCAGGGCCTTGAGTTCCTTCTCGAACTCCTCCTCCGGCATCTCCGCCATGTGCGCCAGCTTGAGCGCGCCGATGAGCGAAGCCGAGGTCCTGGTATTAGCCGAAGCGTTAAGCCTGAATTTCATATTTGCCCCTTGGTTCCTATCCCTACAGGGATTATACCAATCATACCTTAGCAGAGCAATTTTTATGCCAGCGGCCGCGCCCCGGCCGGCTCCTCCGGCGCTTTTTTCTGTATAATATCCCTGTTAGGGGAATTATTTTCAAACGAAAATATTGTTTTCAAACGAGAATATATGGAAAAGCTCAACATCCTCGTGCTCGAGGACGACAAGCTGGCTCAGAAGGTGATGACCACGCAGCTGTCCGCCCACGAGGCCGACGTGGCCGGCGACCTGAAGACAGCGCTGAAGAAGATAGAGGCCGGCCGCTACGACATCGGCTTCTTCGACCTGATGCTCGGCCCCGACGACGACTACTCCGGCCTTAAGGCCATAGCCGCCGCGGCCGCGCGCGGCATCTACTGCGTGGTTGTCTCCAGCTCCGACTCCGACGATATCATAGACCGCGCCTACGAGCTGGGCGCCTCCGATTTCTACGCCAAGGGCAACGAGGAGTCCAACGTCGCGGAGATCCTGCGCAAGTACTCGCAGCGCCGCCGCGCCGAGCGCGCCGGCGACATCTTCGAATCGGCCTTCATCACCGGCGACCCGGAGACCCGCGCCGCCGCGGCCGAGGCGCTTAAGTACGCCCCCACCGCACTGCCGCTGCTTATACTCGGCCCTTCGGGCACGGGCAAGACCTCCCTCGCCCGCGTGCTGCACGAGCATTCCGGCCGCGACGGGGCCTTCGTCTCCATAAACTGCTCCGCTTACACCGACGACCTGCTGGAGGCCGAGCTGTTCGGCTACCGCAAGGGCGCGTTCACCGGCGCGGCCGACGCCCGCAAGGGCCGCCTGCTGGAGGCGCACCGCGGCACATTGTTCCTCGATGAAATAGGCACGATGAGCCTGAACATGCAGATGAAGCTGCTGAAGGCCATAGAGGAGCGCACGTTCTACCCGCTGGGTTCCGAGCGCCCCGAGCACTCCGATTTCCGCATCATCAGCGCCACGCTGGAGGACCCGCAGGACCTTATAGCCCGCGGCCGGATGCGCTTCGACCTGTTCCAGCGCATACACGGCTACACGATAACGCTGAAGCCGCTGGCGCATCGCAAAGGCGACGTATTCCTGCTGGCGAAGCATTTCACGAAGGACGGCAAGCGCCTCTCCTTCACGGCGGAGGCCCGCCGCAGAATGGAGGAATACGCCTGGCCCGGCAACGTGCGCGAGCTCAAGAAGTTCGTGGACCTGCTGTCCAGCGGTCCCGGCGGGCGCATAGGCGAGGCCGAGGTGAAACGCCACTTGAAGGACGGCGGGGCCGCGCCGCGCGCCGGCGGCGGCATCTACGAATACGCGCTGGAGCACGGCCTGGAGGCCGCGCTGGAGAAGGTCTCCGGCGATATAATAGAAAGGAACCTGCGTGAGAACGGCGGCGTGCGCACCAAGACGCTCTCCGACCTGAAGATCTCGACTAGACTGCTTTACGCCACGCTGAAGAAGCGCGACGAATCCGCTACGGGGGAGAAGGAATGAATACCGACGTTTCCAAACTGCTGCACGACCTGAAATCCAAATGCGCCAGCCTAAAGGGCGCGGCGGAGCTCTACAAGGACTGCACTCCCGCCGAGAAGAAGGAGATGCTGGCGCTGATGACCGCCGCGGCCGGCGAGATAGCCCGCACGGTGGAAGCCCTCAACAAGGCCGCCTAGCTTCGGCGCAGCTCCACGCTGCCGGCGCCGCTTTTCACGTCCAGCGAGAAAGGGGCCGCCGGGTCGCTGCCGATCTCGTTATTCACGCTGCCAGCGCCGCTGCGGCAGTTCACCTTAAGCCTGCTGCCGGCGGGGAAGCCCAGCCGCACCGCGCCGGCGCCGCTCTTCACCGAAGCCTCGCCCTTCGCCGGCGCCCGTGTCCAGTCCAGGCTGAGCGCACCGGCGCCGCTCATCGCGCTGAAATACTCCGAATAAAGCCTGCCGCTGACGCTGCCAGCGCCGCTCGTAAGCCTTACCGGGCCGGAAAGCCCGTCGAACCTGATGGCCCCGGCGCCAGAGGTGATCTCCGCGCCGGAAGTGAAAGCGCCTATCTCTACCCCGCCGGAGCCGGTCTTCACGGAAAGCAGCGTGGCCGGCGGGGCCTTTATGGCAAAGCCGGCCTTGCAGTCGGCGTCGGCCCAGAAATAGCGCCGCCTGCCCCGGATGGCCAGCGTAAGCCGCCCGCCCCGCTCCGTCGAGGCCAGCTCGCATTTCTCCTCGTCGAAATCCCCCGTCACCACAGCGGTCACGCGGTCCACGTCCGCGGCTTCCAGCTTTATGCGGCCGGAGTCCGTTTCAACCTGCACGGCGGCCGCTTTTCCGGCCTCGCATTCCACCACGCGTTCCGCGGCCAAACAACTGCCGGAGACGAGCATAACTGAAAAGAATATTTTGTTCATTATTTCCCCCGCTGAACAATTCTAACAGTTTTTTCCCTTTTTGCGCCCGGCAAAAAGCCGGCCGGGGTGTCCCGGGCCGGCTTCCTGTGCCTTACCAGCTAGCGGCTTAGAGAAGGATAACGATCACCAACAGGGCCACCGCGAAAGTCCTGGCCCAGACGCCGAAGTTATGCAGGGCCTCGGCTTTTTCTTTATCTTCCTTCTCCTTGCTGGCGGCCTCGGCGGCGTTGGCGGCGTTAAGCTCGTTCAAAGCCTTCAGGTCGGCGGCCATCTTGCCGAAAGCGTCCAGGGCGGGAGCGGGGGCCGGGGCGGCCGGTTTTACCTCTTCAGCAGCCCCTTCCTTGTCCTTGTCTTTTTCCTTATCCTTCCCCTCGTCTTTGCCTTCTTCCTTGGAATCGGCGCCCTCAGCCTTGGAATCTTCGGAGGAGCGCGTGACGCGGCTTACAGCGGCGGCGCGGGCGGGAGCGGCGTACACCGGGGGCGCCGCCTTGCGCGCCGCGGCACCCGAGTAGAGCTGAGCCAGCAGCTTACCAGCCTCGGCCTGATCGCCGGAACTTACCGCGGCCTCTATGTCCGCGGCGGAAGTCTGCAGGGAAGCCGTGCCGTTGGAAACACTCTCGGCCCAGCGCTCGGAAGCCGGTTTGGCCATATAGCCGGTAATCACGCCTATGCTAACCTCCGCCCTGGCCGGAACGGCCCCCATCAGCGCCGCCTGCATTAAAACCGCCCCTAACACCGTCTTTATCCCCATTCTCATAATTATTCTCCTGATATTGGAGCGGACCGCCCAAACCCTTTCCCGCTCGGTCCGCTCGTTTTCATGGAGCAATTTTTATGCCAACCGCTTATCCCCCTGATGTCCAGGTATCCCCGCCTACATGTCTTTCACGCAGCTGTCAATGCAGTATGTAGGGCAGTCCGTCAGGCAGATCGTGCAAAGGGACGAGCAGTCGGGACAGACCGTACAGTCTATTTTTATACCGCAAACGGTTTTTTCACCGGCGCTCTGGCCGGCCAGGACGGCCAGCGCTTCGAACTCCATGCGGTCTTCCAGCCGCTCCAAGGTAAGGACCGCGCCTTCCGTCAGATTCAAGGCTTTAATTATGTTCTCCATTTTTCCTCCGCAAAGACTCAGCCGCAACAGCTCAATTATCAGGCCGCCCGCTTTTCCGCGACAATACGGTTATTTCGGCCTGCCCCCGGCGGCCACGGCGGGGTTGCGTTAATATACGGGCCGGCAGTAATTGGACGGGCAATCCGTGTACGGGTGGCAGTTCACGTAAGCCGTCGGGCCCACGCAATCACAGGTATCGTTGCAGTTGCCGCACGTTACGTATAACAAGCAGTAGTCGGCCGGGCAATCCGTATTCCCTTTGTTCGCGCCGGTAACCATAGCCGCCAGCGCCTCGAATTCCATGCGGTCCTCCATCTTTTCCAGGGTAAGTATCGCCCCATCCGTCAGGTTCAACGCTTTTATTATATTTTTCATTCTGTGTTTTCCTCGTTCCCGCTAGTTAGTTGCTGTTCCGCTCCGTTCGGAGCAATTCTTCTGCCCGGAAAATCAGGTGTAGGGATGGCAGTTTATATACCGCGGGTGGCAGTTTTCGTCCAGACAGACGGTGCAATCGATATAGATCCCGCACGGGTCCGGGTTGACGCTCTTGTTCCCGTCGGCCTGCCCTGCCAGCAACAGGACAGATTCGAACTCCATGCGGTCCTCCAGCCGCTCCAGAGTAAGAACCGCCCCTTCAGTCAGATTCAATGCTTTGATTATGTTCTTCATTTCTTCCTCCGTAAAGACTCGCCCGATACGGGGCAATTATTGTGCCAGTCCACAAGTAAATTTGACGACCGATATTTTCAGACAGAACGGCGAAGGCCGCCGGTGAAAGAAAGCCGCCGAGCGGGATCCCCGGGAATTACTCGCCGATGGATTACCCCTTGGCCGCCGCCAGCAAACCTTTGAGTTCCGTTTTTCCCTCCTGGAAGCGCCTGACGCCGCCGAAAAGACCGATCAGCACGAAATATGTGCCGAGAACGACCTTGTAGCCGCCGTGCATGAAGTGCCCCGGTTCACGCCAGAGATGCGCGAACTCCGCTAAGACGCTCCCCATTCTCACCCAGACGAACCACAGGAAATAAAGTGAGAAGGCGGCAAAGGCCAGCAAGTACACGTAGTGCACTGCCCGCATCCAGCGCTTATGGCTCAGTGCTGAATAAGTGTCTTTGTAAAGCCAATAACCGTCGGTCCGCAGAAGCGGGTTCAGGTTAAAGAGCATTATGAGCATGGACCACCGCACAGCTTCAGCGGCGGATGGACTGCCTGCGAACACAGCAGCCAGCAGCAGGCTGAACACGTAAAAGGATTGGAGCATGAATCCGCCGCAATCCACCAGAACTCTTTTTTCAAGGTCCACCCGGTCCACTCCGGAAACATTGGTATAAAAGGCGGGATAGACAAGATAGACAGAAAAACCTATGGGGCGCAGGCCTATGCCGCTGGCCGCGGCTGCGAGAGAATGTCCGGCTTCATGGACAAGGCTGCCCAGGACCACGAGGAGCAGCACCAGCGGAGCTTGAGCGTTCGCGAAAGCGGCCGCCGGCAGCATCCTGTCGCCTCCTCCGGCAAAAAGCCACAGCGCCGGCAGCGCGCAGATCAGCGCCGGCCAGGCCATCCGCGGAATTATGCGCCCCAGCCTCCCGGTATTCAGCCCGAACAAATTCAGGACGCGCTCCTGCATCTGTGCCGGGATAAGCCTGACGCTGGGAGAAATCGCGGACCAGAACAGCGTCATCCACGTTTTGGCCGGCTTCCCGGTAAGCGCCCCGATCGAGAGCAGTTTTTCCAGTATTTTCTCCGGATCGTTTATTCCCAGCCCGGCCAGCGCCGCCGAGAACTCGGTTTTACTCCCGCTTTCCGGGAGTCGGGCGGCCAGCCAGAGCACTTCTTCGGCAATGCTATAGCAGGACGTATCCGTGATGGCGAGGAGTTTATTCCCGTACCTCACCGGATACGCCCGCTTCAGCGGATTCTCGTAAGTCCTGGCTGCAGCCTTCTCCATGTTAGCCGTGCGTCGAGATGAAGTCAGGCTCTTTGTCGGCGCCTTCCGCAGGCTTGTTCCGGTTCTGGTAGGCCAGCTTTATGGATTCGATTATAACGCGCTTGCTGTCGTCACAGTCCGCCTTAAAGAGGTCGCCGGTTTTCGACCGGCTCTTCACGCCGCATTGTCCGCCGCAGGCCAGGGCCACCGAACACTTGGCGCACTCTTCAATATTGGCGATGTGCCTTTTCTTATAGGTCTCGTGCAGCGGAAAGAACTCGACCCCGGTCTCGGAAACATGGCCAACCCGGTATTGCTGGTATCCCGCCTCTTCGAAGCATCCGTAGATGTCTCCGAACGGGTCCACCACCACGCTCCGCTGGCGCGTCTGCATGCAGAAACAGGTGCGCGTAAGACCGAAGCCTTTCTTGAGCTTGAAAAGCCGGCTGAGCTCGTTGGCACGCATGCTGACGGGGTGCTCCAGGTCGATGCCCAGGTCGAACACCTTGGAGGAGAGGGCGGCCATGTCCACGAAGTCGGTCGCGTCGACCTTGGCGATGTTGTCGTGCAGCGGGCTGGCGTATATGCTGGCGTACTTGTTCCCCAGTATGCCGCTGTCCTTCAGGTCCTTTATCAGGCGCGGCACGGACTCCATAGTGGTCCGGCTAAGGTTGAGCCTTATGCTCACCTGGGTCTTCTTCTCCAGCATCATCAGGATATTCCCGAGGATCCTGTCGTAAGTCGGTTCGCCGTTGAGCGGCACGCGGGACTTATCATGCAGCTCCTTGTTGCCGTCGAGAGAGACCTGGACGCGGCTGACGAACCCCGGCCCTTCGCCGAAGATGTCCGGCATCAGATGCACCAGCGTGGCGTTGCTGATCGCGGTGGCCTGCATGCCGTATTTTTTCGCGTAGCCGAGCGTCTTGCGGACCACGGCTTCGTTGGAGGGAAGGAACGGCTCCCCGCCATAGAACGAAATGTTGGAAAATTTCTGTTGAGCACCCTTAATAATATTGGAGAACTGCTTTTCAAAGATGGTTTCCACCATGGCCTCGCTCATTACGGCCTTGGACTTGTGGGGACGGTGCTCCTGCTGGTAACAGTACTTGCACGCCAGGTTGCAGTTATAGCTCATCAGCAGCATGATGCCCCCGGAGCGGTCGTCATTGCCCATGTTCTCATGCATCATGCGGGAAAGTTCCTTGAACCGTTTAAGTTCCTCGTCCGGAGAGAGCGTTGTTATGTGGCCGCGTTTCTGGAGCGTTTCCAGCGCCGCATTGTCTAGGGCGTTTATCTTCTCAGGGCTCCCCGCCCTGAAAGCTTCTGCAGGCTGGGGGGCATGGACCTCGTCCATGCAGCCGTTCACACCGTTGAACAGCAGCACCGAGTCCCCGAGATCGATAACATTAAGATAGCGGCTGATATTGTAGTTCATAATTTTCCCCCTAATGCTCAATTCGCGGCCTGGCAGGCCTGAGGCAGCTGGCCGTGCTTGGAAAGTATAACGCATATGTCCGGCTTGTCCGTTTTGGAGGCCAGCCATGCGGCGTCAAGCCCCTGGGCCTTGTCCAGGGCCTCGGCGGCTTCTTTGAACTTCTGCTGCCGCACCAGCGCCCGGCACTTGTTCATGTGCATGAACGCGTAGACCTTTGGAGCGATCCGGATGGCCTTGTCCATATCGGCCACGGCCTCCTCGTTGCGCCCTATGAACATGGCCGAGGTCCCACGCCCCATATACATCTCGGATACGAACGAAGCGTTCTTCTCGTAGGACTGCCCGCCGGGAATACCGGCAGGATATTTCGTGTTAAAAGAGCGCACGGCCGCGTCGTAGTTGGCGTAGGCTCCGGAGAAATCCTTCTTCCAGAAACTTATGCCGCCGCGCATGAAACTGAAGGCGTGGGGCTGCTCTTTCAACAGTTCCGGGTTTTCTTTCTCCAGCGACGCCAGAGCCCTCTGCGCCGCGTCCGGGTCCCGCTGCGGGGAGTTGACCGCGCGGATCATCTGCTGCCGGCGCGTTTCAAAGAGCAGGCGTTTGAGCTTTTGCGAAACGCTCTCGATATCGCCCTCGAAAGAAGAGGAATCCATATCCATCGGTATCGCCAGCTCTTGGGGCACAGGCTGCTCAACGGTCTCCCTGACTGCGGCCGAGGCCGGCATGACCGATATTAAGGCTAGTATGAGGTACTTCATTATTTCCTCCGGTATTTCATATTCTGCTGTGTGCTGACGGCTACAGAGCAATATTTATGCCAAACCGTAGCCCGGACCGCAAAATCATCAGGGAAATATCGTTATCTGCCTGGAGAGGTCTCTTGGATGCGCACGATGGACTGAGAGGCAAAAGCGCCAACCCCTATCAAAAAACCGAACTCGTACCAGCTCCCGTTATTGTTCGTTTCCCATACGGATACTTTTGCCGTAAATAGGCCGATCCCGAACGTGACAACAGCAATAGCGCCATGCCAAAGGCCGCCCAGAAAGCCGGCCGGTTTCGCTCCCGTGAGTTTGTATTTGGAATTCGGTCCCGGTATGGAAAAAATATTTGCCATTATAACCTCCTTATCAACGATGCACACGAAAAGGTCAATAGTCAAAAGTCAGGATCTCGGAGCAGTCTGACAGGCATATCGAGCAAAGCGACGAGCAGTCGGGACAGACCGTACAGTTTATTTTTATGCCGCAAACGGTTCTTTCAGCGGCGCTCTGGCCGGCCAGAATGGCCAGTGCTTCGAACTCCATGCGGTCTTCCAGCCGCTCCAGGGTAAGAACCTCGCCTTCCGTCAGATTCAATGCTTTGATTATGTTGTCCATTTTTTCCTCCACAAAGACTCGCCTGATATGGAGCAATTATTGTGCCATAAGGACACTGCAAAAAAGCGACGCCGCGCGGCATAGCCGGCGGCGTCCCAACATTCAAAGTGGCGTCTGGTTATCTGGGATCGGTCTTTTTGCGAAGCGTCGTGCGCGGCTTCATGAAATAATTCAGAGGGAAAGGGCGCGGTGTTTTTACAAGTTCCCAGGCATCCAGCCGCGCCAGCAGGCGAGGATAAAATTTCTCCAGTGTGGGATACTTACCCCGGTTGCTCTCATATTCACCCAACTCCCCGTAAAAATCGCGCACGAAAACGATACCGCTCCGCTCGGCGCTCTTCAGCACAATTTCCGCCGCGGCGGCGCCCTCCGCCTTATTCGCCAGCCGGGCGTGCACCGCGCGCACCAGGAGCTCATACATCACCACGCGCCAGTCATTGTAACTCTCGCTGACCTCCATGCCAGCCAGCAGCCCCGAGTATTTATCGGTTTCGGTCCCGTACCTGTCCACCACCGGGTTGCAGAACGAATGATTGAACTCGTGCAGGACAAGGAAGTTGATCTCCCGCGAAGAATCGAAACCGAAGTAATCGCTCATCCCCGTCTTCCACATGAACAGCTTCACGAAGAAATTCCGGGAATAGTCTATGCCTGGCGAGAGGCTAAGGAAAGCGTAAATAGCGTCGCCGGCGCTGGGGCCATAGTTGCCGGGAATCGGCAGGCTTCTCGGCGAAGGTACCAAGACGTATTTTGAGAACGCTTTCACGCCGTGATAGCCCTCCAGCAATCCCACAACGTCAAAATGCGGCGCCGCCCTGCGCACCTGGTTCACGTACGTCTCGAATTCACCCGCACGGTTATAGAGATCGGCTTCGAAATGCGACTCGCGGTAAAAATCCATGACCTTGGCCCAGAAGGTGTCCAGATATTTCACCTTTTCGGCTCGCGTCATGGGCGGGTCGTTCAGGACCCGCGCCAAAAAAGCGTCCCCGTAGTCTCTCAGGCGGCGCCCTTCAGGCACCGGCGAGAAGTAAAGGGCGAACACGGGAAACATATCGTAACAGAAACCTTTTTCCCAGTTCAGGCGGCCTTCCTTATCCAGTTCGGCCACGGCCGGGTGCCCCTTAAATGCGGAGAAATCGCGCAAGACGGCCTGGTGCGCAGGCGGCACTCCGGAGCGCCCGGCGCGCAGTGTTCTGGAGAACTCGGTCAGGTTAAGGATAGTGTAAAGCAGTTCGGCGTTTTTGTTTACACTTACGGAAAGACGTCCCGCACTCTTCACCGGAACGGCGTTTACTCCGCCCGCGGCAAGAAGACCGGATAAAAGTATTATTTTTAGCATGATGTCAGTTCAAATGAACGGGGTTACGCCCAAGGCGGCTCTTTGCCGGCGACTTTCAGCCACGGGTGGGCGGCGAAGCGGTCGGCGGAATGGCCGGTGGCCATAGTGATGTCGGAGAATCCGCGCGCGTGCAGCGCCGCGGCCGTGTCCTCACCGCGGGCGCCGTCGCCGAGGTCGGAATCTATGTAGAAGGCCGCGTCCTTCGGCAGCGAGACCGCGGCGGCCTCAAGTTCAGCCGGGGTTTTAAAAGCCTTCAGCTCAGCGCCGGCGGCGCGGGCGGCCATCTTCCAGTTCATGTGCACCAGCGCGTCGTCGTCAAGCAGCACCACCAACCGCACGGCGACGTGCTTGTGCCCGGCGCGCGGCAGCGCCACTGTGACGGTGGTGCCGGCGCCCGGCGCGGACTCTATGGCCAGCGTGCCGCCCCAGCCCTCTACAGTAGTGCGCGCGTGATAAAGCCCCAGCCCGGTGCCGCCGGCCTTACCGTACGTGCCGCCCTTCTGCCCCAGCTTCGCGAGGACCTCCGGCGGTATGCCCTTGCCGTCGTCCTTTATGGTCAGCAGCACCTTGCCGTCGGGCGCGGCTATGGCGGCGCTCACAGCGCCGGCGCCGCCCAGCGCCTCTATGGAATTGTTCAGCAGGTTGGAGACCAGCCGCTGGAATTCGCGCGACTCCACCACCGCCTTGAGCCCGGCCTCGCCGGGCAGGAAATCTATCTTCAACCCCGCCTTCTCTTTATGCTGCAGCCGCTTCTCCGCCACCACCTGCTCCACCAGCGGCGCGAGCTCCCGCTCGGCCAGGGCCGCGGCCGGCGCGGCCGAAGGTGAGCGGTAGCGCTTCAGCAGGTCATCGGCTATGCCCTGCATGCGGGCCACCGATCCCTCCACCAGCTTGCGCTGCTCCGCGGGCATATCCAGGCTCGAGGCCGCGGCGCCAAGCGCCGCCAGCGGCGAGCGTATGTCGTGCGCCACCTGCGCGGCCAGGTCCGACGTGGCCTTGCTGATGGCCAACTCTCTCTCCAGGCGCGCGGCCTTACCCAGCGCGTCGTTCATGCGGCCGGTCATCTGCGCGAAAGGCGTGCCGATGATGCCGGCCGGCAACCGGTCTATCTGCCGCTTCAGGGAATCGCGGATCAGGTCGCTGTCGCCGGAGTCGGTCACGGCGTTTATCTCTTTCACCGAGCGTTCTATGGCCATCAGCGTGCGTATGGCGCCAAGGTTGGAG